>Ga0265316_10007784_pt1 | contig 10034 bp, 5 predicted proteins | sample 4522metaG_FD_202092 | JGI IMG/M metagenome (GOLD analysis project Ga0265316, IMG submission 202092) | Rhizosphere microbial communities from Carex aquatilis grown in University of Washington, Seatle, WA, United States - 4-5-22 metaG | ecosystem: Host-associated > Plants > Roots > Rhizosphere >... | reverse complement strand
CCCTCAGTTCTACAACATCCTCCGCGGTGACATGAGCATCGTCGGTCCCCGGCCAAAGCTGCCGCAATACGCCGCCATTCGCAATATGCCGTTTCGTCCCGGTATTACTGGCGCGGCCACCCTCGCCTTCCGCAGAGAAGAGGAAGTCCTGCGCCACATCCATCCCTCTCTTCTCGATTCCTTTTACAACCAGCAAATCCGGCCCATAAAGGCCAACATCGATCTCACCTACATGGCTCATGCCACCTTTCTCTCCGACCTTCGCATCGTAGCGGACACATTTCTTGCCTGCATCATTCCCGAAAGCGGCCGCTACGTTCCTGTCGCCCGCGAATGCCGCGAGCCCGGCAAATTCGATCTGTCAGGCCTGCCGCAAGTCAGCAAGGATTAAGAAACGCACAGCCGATGTTCGCTCATCCCGCGGCCGATGGCTCGCCCTTGCCGGATCCCTACACGGTGCTCCCTGTGGGAATATGATGGACTAGCGTGCCGCTTCAGCTATAGTTGCGTGGGAACGTTTTTGCGCTGCGATCGCGGCCTGAATCCGGCGAATATCAAAAAACGCCGGATAGGCACGATTTGGCCCAGGGGCTGAGCGCAACGGCAAAGAGGCAATTTGTGAAACGAGTGGCTCACGTTCTTGCATTCATCATGGCTGTGGCAATGGCGATTCCGGCCGTTGCAAAGGGAGAGACGAAGATGTCGATTTTCGGTAAAACCTCGGACGGAGTTCCTGTTCCGATTTATACGCTGACCAGCGGCCAGATTGAAGTAAGAGTGATGGCCTACGGAGCGCATCTAGTGAGCGTCAAGGCCCCGGATCGCACCGGCAAGATGGCCGATGTCGTTCTGGGTTACGACAACCTGAGCACGTATATGAAGACGCCCAACCCGTATATCGGAGCCATCGTCGGGCGTTATGGTAATCGCATCGCCCAGGGCAAGTTCACGATTGATGGAAACTCCTATCAGATTCCTTTGAACGATGGGCCCAACGCCCTGCACGGAGGCCCCAAGGGGTTCGATCAATATGTCTGGCAGGCACAGGAGGTGCCCGGCGGCGTCGAGTTTACCCTCGTCAGTTCGGATGGAGATATGGGGTTCCCGGGGGCACTCACTGCGAAGGTGCGCTACACCCTCAATGGCGCCACGCTGCGCATCGACTACTCCGCCACGACCGACAAGCCAACGGTATTGAATTTGACGAACCATGCGTATTACAACCTGCATGGCGACGAACAGGGCAACATTCTCGACCAGAAAATCGAAATCAACGCCGATCGCTACACGCCAGTGAATGCAACGTTGATTCCGACGGGAGAATTGGCGCCAGTGGCCGGCACGCCGCTCGATTTCACCAAGCCTGAAGTGATCGGCGCGCGCATCGGCGCCGACAACGAGCAGCTCAAGCGCGGTCATGGATACGACTTCAACTGGGTCGTGAAAGGCGAGCCCGGCACGCTGCGTTTAGCGGCCATCGTCACCGATCCCGTGAGCGGGCGCAAGCTGACGGTGGAAACGACCGAGCCAGGTGTGCAGTTCTATTCGGGCAACTTCCTCGATGGAGCCTTCACCGGCCGCCACGGCGCGAAGTATGAAAAGCATTCCGGCCTCTGCCTTGAAACGCAGCACTTTCCCGATTCGCCGAACCATCCGGATTTCCCCAGTACGCTTCTGCGTCCCGGCGAGACCATGCACTCCACCACCACGCTCACCTTCGGAGTGGTGAAGTAAACCAGACGTCTCAATCAGTGAAGGCGCCGCCGCGAGTTCGCTATTTCGTGGCGGTTTGCTTTTTAAACCAACCCAGGCCTGCTGAAGTCTCAGCGGCAGGAATGTACTCGCATCCGATCCACCCTTCGTACCCCAATTCATCGATCAGGTCGAAAAGATAGCCGAAGTTCACTTCGCCGGTGTCCGGCTCGTGCCGCTCTGGCACTCCGGCAATCTGGAAGTGGCCCACGCTGGTTTTCTTCGGGTCCGCGAGAGATTTACGAATCCTCACCGACAAATCGCCTTCTTCCACCTGGCAATGAAAGAGGTCCATCAGAATTCTCAAGTTCGGAGCGCCAATTTCCGCCACGGTCGCGTGCGCCTCTTCCTGGCGATTGAGGAAGAATCCCGGAATGTTTCGTTTCGCAATCGGCTCAATCAGCAGATCGATCCCCGCTGCATGTGCCCGCTCCGCCGCCCAAGCCAGGTTCGCCGAGTACACGCCCAGCAAGTGTGCACGGTCCGCTTCCTTCGGCGCGATGCCCGCCATTGCGTGAATCCGCGGACATTGCAATACCTGTGCGTACTCCAATGCCAGCAAAAAACCGTCGCGAAACTCCTGCTCGCGCCCTGGCAATGCCGTAATGCCGCGTTCGCCAGCCTTCCAATCGCCCGGAGGAGAGTTGAAAAGCACCTGCCGCAGTCCATGCTCTTTGAGCCGCCCAACCAGCGTTGCCGCCGGATAATCGTACGGGAAAAGGTATTCGACGGCTTTGAAACCATCGCGCGCGGCAGCGCCAAAGCGGTCGAGAAAGCTGTGCTCTGTGTACATCATGGTCAGATTGGCGGCAAAGCGTGGCATCGCATTCACTCCATCAATTCGCAAATCATTTTTGAAAACTCGTCGGGACAATGCTACGCGGTGATCCAGCGTTCTCACGCCGAATAGAGCGCCGCGACTTCATAATCCGTGACCGACGGAATCGTAAACTCAACCGAATCGCCCACCGTGTGGAATGGAATATCGCGCTCGGCGCGCAGCAACTCGACGCGCGTGACGCGGCGGCCCACGGGCAGTTTGAAGCGGACCTTCTGCGCCCCAATCGGATAGAACTCGCTGAACCATCCGTGATGCGCGTTCGGGTTGGTGTAGTTCAGCACGTGAACCGCAAATCCAGGCTCCGTCTCCCACGCGAAAATCTCCACCAGCCCCTTGCCTTCCACGCTCACTTGAGCCGGTGCTCCAGCCACCCAGCGAATTGCATTCACAAGAAGCCTGCTGAGATCCGTGTGGCCTGAGAGCCACATTGTCGGCTCGATGTCGCCCGGAAAATACACCAGGCGGCTGGTGCCGCGCTCGCGCAGAACGACAGCCGGCTCATCGGTGTGTGAAACAGGCGGATACGAGAGCTCCGGCGGATACGCTGTGTAACCCGGCACCACCGTGAGCACGGGATTATCCACCGGTTTCAGCGGCAAGCGAAACTCCGCGCCCGGAATCCAATGCGTATCGCTGAATCCGTCGACAATCGGATGCGGCCGCTCGATTCGGGCCATATAGGGATTCGAGTTCCCTAGCCGGCCGATCACCGGCCCGGCCGCATGAATCCCGAAGACATCCGCCAACCCAAAATCTTCGCGGCGCACGTTCCGTTCGTTGTACATGCTCGTCTCGAACGTCGCCAGCAGCGAGCCGCCCTGGTTTACATAGTCGCGCAATTGCCGGCACTGTTCGTCACTGAGCAGCGCGGTGTTCGGCAGAATCAGTGCCACGTACTTCTTGATCCGCTCCAACTGCAGCCGATCTTCATGCACATAGTCGAAGAGAAATCTCCCGTCGAGCAGCGCCGAATACACGGCATCCATATACTGCTGCATCGAAAAGTCGCGCTGCGGCTGATAGAAAAGCTGCGTGCGCTGCCCCATCACAACGCCGATGCTGGCGATGGTGCCTTTGTTTACCCAGTGCGCGTCGTGCCGCGCGGTCCACAAAAGATAGTCGCGGCCGATCTTCTCCCACCGCAAATCTTCGCCAAGGCCGCTCTCCCCGCCAACAACGTGGTAATAAGGAACCATTCCGCTCGCCAACGTCTGGCTCGTCCAGATCACCGCTTCGGCTGCTGACTTCGTCACCTCGCGCCAGCGAATCGGCCCGGTCGTATATGCGCCCGTCAGGTTGGTCGCCATCTTGCCGTCGAGCACCGCGTTGCACACGCGCCCCTGTTGCGCCGCGCCCCACACCGGCGCATCTTGCCGGTTACGGCCCTGGTTGTCGCCCTGGAACCACTGGCAGAACTCGCCCAGTTGCGCGAGATTCGGCGTGGCGTGAAAACCGCCGCCCATATTGTTGATATAGAAACTCGTCGGCTTCTTGTCTTTCGCAATCGAATCGTACAGCTTCCACAGGCTTGTGAACCGCTCGTTGAATTTGTCCCAGTAAGCCACCGTTTTCGCGGGCGGCAACTGGCGGCATTGCTCACAATAGCACTCCGGCAATGTGAATGACGGCCATCCATTGGTGTAATGCGCATCTACGTCGTAGCGGGAGTTCACCTCGCGCATCACCGCTGGAAAGTAATCGGTCATGTACGTCGAAAACATGCACGTTTGAAAGAGCTCAGGAGCTTCAGCCGACGCGAGGGGTTGTCCGTGTTCATCGCGCATGAACCACTCCGGATGCGCAGCCAGTGCATCGCCCCAGTTCAGGTCGGGGCTGTAGCGCGCAATCGTGCGCAGTCCGCGCTTCTTCGCCGCATCGTTCAATTCGCCTGTGAAATCGCGCCCATTCAGGTATTTTGCGGGTCGGTGAAATGGAACCTTGCTCGGATAAAACGCAACGATCCCGGTGACACTGACAAAAACCGCCCCAACTTTGACGCTCGCCCAATAGTCCGCCCAGGCTTCTACGTCGAGCACCGCCGGATCGTGCTCAGTGATGTTGGTCTGGCCAATGCGGCGCAGCTTCTTCTGCCACGGCACATCCGCTGCCGTCCCCGGAACTGCGCTTTCGGCCACTCCAGTGGGAGTCAGGCCAAGCGACTCTGCCACTTGGACCAGCGGCACAGTTGCCGCCGCTGTCTTCATAAACCTGCGCCGATCCATAGTGAACATGGGGCGACCGTGACCTCCGTTGCAATCTTAAAGGGTAAACGACGCTGGAGAATTGCCAGCCGGACCGCGCTATTTTCCGTGAGCGTTCAACTCGCCGAGCACTTTCTTCAGGTCGTCGAGCTTTTGTCCCGCGTCAGCCAGCTTGCCTTCAGAGGTCAGACGCTGATAGTCCGCGAAGTCCTGGCTGGCCTGGCTGATGAGCGCACTCTGGCTCTCGTTGGGCTGCGCTGCACCCGCTGGCACAGTCGCCCCTGTCCCGTTCCCTGCCGTGGGTGGCGACCCTTCGCCGCTTGTAAGCGACGGCGCCTCTGATCCGAAGAGGGAACTCAACGCAGCCTCAAAAGTCGGGCCATAAGCGAGACGATCCTGTAGCGCGAGCACGACGAGGCGCAGCTCCGGCATGGGGCTGCTTTGCGCCTTCAGATAAATCGGCTCCGCGTACAAAAGCGCCTGGCCGCATGGAATCACAAGAAGACTGCCCCGGATCACATGCGAGCCTTGCTGATTCCACAGCGTAAGCTGGCCAGAAAGCTGCGCGTTCTGGTCGATGCGCGCCTCGATCTGCTGCGGCCCGTCCACAAGCCGGGTCTTCGGAAAATCGAAGACCACCGCTTTGCCGTAGTTCGCTCCGTCGCTGCGCGCGGCGATCCAGCCGATCAAATTATTGCGGTTGAGAGGAGTGAAGGGCAGAATCTCCACAAACTCCAAGCCGCCAAAACTGCCCGATCGCGACTCGCCGGGCAAGGTCATTAGCACAAAGTTCGGTTCCATCTCCTGTGCCGATTGGTCACCCTGGCTCGAACCCGTTTGCGTGGCCACGCTCCACTGGTCCTCGCGGTTATAAAACACTTCCGGATCGGTCATGTGGTAAAGCGCGTACACATCGGCCTGGAGGGTTAGCAGCATCTCCGGATAGCGCACGTGCGCGCGCAGCCAAGCGGGCATGGCCGATTCATCTTTGAACAATCCCGGGAAAATCCCCCGCCATGCGGCAAGAATCGGATCCTGGTTGTCGAATACGTAGAACGTCACTGCGCCGTCGTACGCGTCCACCACCGCTTTCACGCTATTGCGAATGTAATTGACCGGCTCGTTTTCGAGAGTCGACGGCGCCGAGTAAGGATAGCTCGCGGAAGAAGTGTAGCCATCGATGATCCATGAAAGACGCCCGTCTGCGCCGACCGCGATATATGGATCGTGATCGAAGGTAAGGAACGGCGCCAGCGTGGAAACGCGCGCCACTACGTTGCGCCGCATCAGCAGGCGGCTCGATGCCGTGATGTCGTCGCTGAACGGAACCTTGGTCAGGTCGCCGCGATCGAAGGCCAGCAGCGCGCGCCGCAGGAATCCTCCCATCTCAATCCCGCCTGTGCCCTCGTACGAGGAAAGATTGTTGCTCTGTCCCTGCGGATAATTGAACTCCTGCTGGTGCGTCTTCACGTACACATCGCTGTCGGTCTTCTCGCCAAAGTAAATCTCCGGGCGCGTAACGCTCAGCCCCGGCACTGTGCTCTGCACCGGCATATTGCTCAGGTAAAGAATCGGCAGCCCCTCCGGCGAAAAGCCGTTCACCGGGTTCATGGTGATGCCGTAGCCGTGGGTGTAAATCAGCTTGTCGTTGATCCAGTTGTGGCTGCTGTCGGGCAGCTTGTCCACATTCAATTCGCGCACTGCCAGCATCACCTGGCGCGGCGATCCATTGATCTGGTAGCGGTCGATGTCGATGCCCGGAAAGTCGTAATATGTGCGAATCTCCTGCACTTGCCGCAGTGTGTCTTGCAACGCATTCACGTCCCACAGCCGGATGTTTTCGAGCGTAGCCTGGTTATGCTCGGCGTCAACGGCCGCGACACTCGTGTCCGCGGGAAACTCGCGCTGCGCAAAGCTGTCCAGCCCGTAAGCGTGCCGCGTCATCGTGATGTTATCGGCAATGTAAGGCCGCTCGCGGTCAAGCTGGTTCGGCTTCACGATGAACGTGCTTACATACCATCCAGCAACCGCCGCTACCACGTAACAGACCACTGCTGGAGCCACTGAGGCAACCAGCCAGCGTGCTCGCGGCCGCATCACGCCGCTGGCGATCGCGATTGCCGCGCCAACTGCAAGCGCCACCGCGATAAACAACATCCCGATCAGCGTGACGTGCGCATCGGTGTAGGTAACGCCGTCAAAGATCGTGTGCTCCCCGAACAGCAAATCGAAGCGGCCCACGTATTCCCGGATGGCCAGCGCAAACAGCACGAATCCGCCGGCGATCGAAACGCCGCGCCAGGGCAGGGAAGCGGCTCCGCCAAGGCGGCCGCCCAGCGCACGTCCTCCGCCTGCCGCGATCAGAAAAAGCACGGCCAGAACGCATACGATTACCGCCAGCATCAGCAGCCATCCCGCGATCATCTCCCACGCCGGCAGCGTGAAGAGATAGAAGCCGAGCGACCTCCCGAAGATCGGATCGGTCACGTCTCCAGCACGCGGTGCGTACCAGTAGAGGGCCAGCGTCTGCCACTGCGCCTCCATGGCGAAGCCCGTGGCTAGAGAGATCAGCAGCGTTGCTGCCACAGCGATCGTGCGCAGGAACTTCTTGAGCGGCAGCTCGATCGGCCTGCCGCCGAAAAAAATGGTATGCGTGTCTGGCAAGTCGGCGGCATGGCTGTGGCGCAGCACGAGAAACGCGGTGAACAGGATCAGGAACGTGAGCCCCGCGAACACCGCAAAAGTGCCCCATTCGAGGCCAAAGCTCTTCCAGAAGACGCTTGCGAAGCCGAGCGAGCGAAACCAAAGCAGGTCAACCCAATAGGAAATCGCGGTGCGGCTGCCGACGAAGATCAAAATGACAACGGCGAGGAAGAGATAAATCACCAGGCGCGGACGCTGGCGGTTGCCGCGTGCCGGCCAATCGATTGTTTCGGGCATTTTCCACCCCACTCAGGCGAAAAGTGCGCGCTGAGTTACCCAAGAATTGTACAGCGGTGGAGCAGGGTGGCCGCGGCGAGCTGCGGCAGGCAATTCGGGCTTAGATAAGCTCGCTCCGCCCCGTGATGCTCAGCTCTTTCACAATCTTGCCTACGTCCTGGGAGTGGTCGCGGTGCGCGATCAGCAGCGCGTCTTCTGTATCCACAACCACCAGGTTCTCCACACCGACAAGCGCGACAAACTTCCGCGGACTGAAGATATAGTTGTCGCTGGCTTCAATCGAGATGTGGCCGCCAGTATCAGCAACGTTGCCCTCGGCGTCGCCGCGCAGCCTCGTCTCCACCTGGTATTCGTAGAGCGATGCCCACGAGCCGAGATCGTTCCAGTTAAACTCCGCGGGAATGCAATACAGATGCGAGAGATGCTCTCCCTTGGCTGATCGCGGCTCAAGCACGGCATAGTCAACGGAAATGTTTTCGCACTTCGGATAGGCCGTGCGGAACACCTCATCGAACGCAGGCGTGCCCCATGCGGCGGCGATCGCTTCCAGCAGCGGAGCCGTCTCCGGCACGTGCTCGCGCACGGCGTTGGCCAGCGTCCGCGCCGACCACAGAAACATCCCGGAATTCCAGTAGTAATTTCCGGCCGCCACAAACTCATCGGCGCGATTCTGGTTGGGCTTCTCGATGAACCTGCGTACATGGAGTGCCGAATCGTCCTCCGTCAGGTCGCCGGTTTCGATGTACCCATAGCCGGTTTCGGCGCGGAAGGGCTCAATGCCCAGCACCACGATGTTCTCGCCCGCCGCGGCCACGGCGGTTCCCTTTTGCAGTGCCTTCAGAAAGCGCGGTTCGTCGGCAATCACATGGTCCGAGGGAAACACGCCCAGCACTGCATCGGGGTTCTCGCGCTCGATCAGGAATGCTGCCAGTCCACAGGCTGGAGCCGTGTTCCGCGCCACTGGCTCCTGCACAATCTGCGCCGCCGGCAGGCCAGGCAGTTGGTCGGCAATCTCGTGCGCCAGGTACTCGTTGGTAATGACCCAGGTCTTCTCCAGCCCCGCCAGCGGCTTCAGCCGCTCCACAGTCTGCTGGATCATGGAGCGCTCGCCATCCAGCGCCAGAACCTGCTTGGCGTGCGCGCGCCGCGAGCGCGGCCAGAATCGGGTGCCGCTGCCTCCGGCCAGAATCACGGGACGAAAATCGATCTTGTCTAACATTTGAAGGACCATCCTACTCGACAAACATAACGTTTGCCCAGAGAGGAACGAATAAATTTGGCCGACTCCCTCTTGCGGCAGCCTCATTTGCCACATTAAGGGAAGCGCTCGTCCCGTGCGCCCTACACCGGCCTTCCCCCCACGGCATTCCTTTGTCCCCGCCAACCGTGCAACTGGCGTAAGCTATCTGCAATGCCAGGCCTGCGTCAGGGCTCCATCCATCTCGGCTGCGTTGCCGGAATCGATCTCTACTTGCATTGGTCCTGGTTCGTCGTAGCCGTCATCGAGATCGGCAACCGCGAAGGCCGGTACACCTCCCTGATTTGGAGCGCTCTCGAGTACCTGGCCCTCTTTGCCATCGTCCTTCTTCACGAGTTTGGCCACGCCCTGGCCTGCCGTCAGGTCGGCGGCACGGTCGACCGGATCATGCTCTGGCCGCTGGGCGGCGTCGCCTACGTCAATCCGCCGCAGCGCCCCGCCGCCACACTCTGGAGCCTTGCCGCCGGGCCGCTGGTCAATGTGGCTCTTCTGCCCATCTTCGGTGGCGCCTTTCTCGTGGCAGGCTCGCTCGGTTGGGCCACTTCCATGCCCAACGTCTACACCTTGCTCGGCTGGATTCTGTGGATTGACATCATCCTCTTCGGCTTCAACATTCTGCCCATCTACCCGCTCGATGGCGGCCAGATCCTTCGCTCGCTGCTTTGGTTTTTCTTGGGACGTGCCCGCAGCCTCTACGTGGCTACGATTCTTGGATTTGTGGGTGCTGCGTGCTTGATTTGTTTGGTCCTAACGACCAAGTCGCTGCATTCCACCTGGTCATTGCTGATCGCCGCCTACATGCTGCTCAGTTGCTGGGGCGGATTCAAGAGCGCCCAAGCTCTGATCCGCCTGGAAAAGCTTCCGCGCCGTGATGGCTTTGCGTGCCCTAACTGCGGAGCCCAGCCGCCGGTGGGCGCGCTTTGGAAGTGCGCCGAGTGCCAACAGACCTTCGACACATTTGAATCAGGGGCCGTCTGCCCGCGCTGCGGCTCTCAGTTCCCCAACACCATGTGCGGTGAGTGCCAAAAGATGCATCCCATCA
>Ga0265316_10007782_pt1 | contig 10035 bp, 10 predicted proteins | sample 4522metaG_FD_202092 | JGI IMG/M metagenome (GOLD analysis project Ga0265316, IMG submission 202092) | Rhizosphere microbial communities from Carex aquatilis grown in University of Washington, Seatle, WA, United States - 4-5-22 metaG | ecosystem: Host-associated > Plants > Roots > Rhizosphere >... | reverse complement strand
GAATAAAAAACCGCGAACCCCTCCGCCGGGCGGAGCTGATTCGCGTCGCGCAATTTGCGTTCATGATTTTCCTTGGCGACCTCGCCGGGCCGCCTTAAAGGAACGTTTTTTTATTTTGTCAGTGGCTGGCGGTTTGACGTGCCCGGCGCCAGCTCGCACGGTGCTTGATGATCCAATCCGTCAAAGCCCGTTCGAATCCGATGTCGTGCCCGGCCTTTTCCGACTCAATCCACTTGTGCTTCAGAATTTCCTCACGTTCGGCTTGGAACTCGCGATAGAGCGAGGAATTCTTCAGCAAATCGTTCGCTGGAGATGTGCCTTTCATAGCGTTCGACATAGAAAATGTGCCGTAAAATTAGGGTTTTTCAATAAAATTGCAATAAAAATCTCGTCCGGAAATCGCAACCAACGAAGGACGAACAGGTTGCACAACCTGATTTACTCCAATCGTTTGCGCAAGGATGCGGCAATTTGGATGAATACCTGAGCTGCTGGACCATTCGGGGCCGATACCACCACCGGGACACCTTGATCGCCTCCTTCGCGGATTTCCAAGAAAATTGGCACTTCGCCGAGAAACGGAACGTTTTGCCGCCCGGCTTCGGCTTGGCCGCCGCCATGGCCGAAGATTTCCACCCGATCACCGTTTGGCGCCGTGAAATAGCTCATGTTTTCCACAATGCCGAAAATCGGCACGTTGACCTTGTTGAACATCGCAATCCCTTTGCGCACAACGCCGAGCGACGCCTCCTGCGGCGTGGTCACGATGACGCCGCCGTCGAGCGGCACGGTCTGGCAGAGTGATAATTGCGCGTCGCCCGTGCCCGGCGGCAAGTCCACCAGCAGGAAGTCCAGTTCACCCCATTCCACCGCCATTAAAAACTGCTGGATGGTTTTCGCGATCATCGGCCCGCGCCAGATCACCGGCTGCTCGTCCGTGAGCAACAAACCGATGCTCATCACTTTCACGCCATGCCCCAGCGGCGGGACAAGCTGTTCCTGCGGACTGATGGTCGGACGTTCGTGGACACCCATCATCAGGGGAATGCTCGGCCCGTAAATGTCGCAATCCAGCAACCCCACCCGCGCGCCGAGATGCTTGAGCGCACAGGCGAGATTGGCGGACACGGTGGATTTGCCGACACCGCCCTTGCCGCTGGCAATCGCGATGATGCGTTTCACGCCCGCCACGCGATTTTGATTCGCAAAAGGATTGGCTGGCGTGGCCTGCCCGGTGTCGGGTTGCCGCACTTCCACCTGGACGCGATTCACGCCGGGCAACGCCTGCAAAACGCGCTCGGACGCCTCCTTGATTTGTTGCGCGGCATCGGCGTTTGAAGAGGTAAGCTGCATAAGCACGCTCACGGTGCCGGCGGCGGCGGCGATTTCCTTGACGAGCCCGAACGAGACGATGTCGCGGGAATAGCCGGGATATTTGACGGCCTTCAGCGCGTTCCGGATGTCGTCTTGCGTGAGCATGTCCCATCAAGTTGCCAGCTTCGCGCCCGAAAACAAGCGCGCTCCAGACTTGCGCGGCGGCGTATGGCATGGAAGATTGCGGCTCTAATTTTTGGCATTGGACAACTGAATTATGACGCAAGCGACACCCAGGCCGTCTCACAAAGGCGCCGAACCGTTTTTGGAAAAATTCCGCCGGTTTGAGTCGGAACCGCAAACACCGGCGTGGCTGCTGCCGCTCCGCAAGAATGGCATGGCGCGCTTCGCCGAACTCGGCTTTCCCACGATTCATGATGAAGACTGGCGTTTCACGAACGTCGCCCCGCTCGCCAAACTGCCGTTCAAGCCCATGTTGGAATCGGCGGACGATGCCGCCGCCAAAACCACGCTGGAGAAATCCATTTTTGCGCATTTGTCCGGTTCACGGCTGGTTTTTGTGAATGGATATTTCAATGCCGCGCTTTCAGATGTAGGCAGGCTGCCGGCCGGGGTAAAAGTCGCCAGCCTGGCCGCTGCGTTGACGACGGATTCCGCATTTATCGAAAAGCAGCTGGGCCAGTTCGCGTTGACGGATGGCAATTCATTCGCCGCGTTGAACCAGGCGTTTTTCCTCGATGGCGGCTTCGTTCACATTCCAGCCGGCCAGACCGTCGAGGAACCCATCCAGCTCATTTTCATCTCCACGGCCAAACACAGCGGCGACACCATTCAGCCGCGGAACCTCATTATCGCCGGGGCCAACAGCAAGGCGACGGTCATCGAAAGCTACCTGGCCACGGATTCATCCGCGTATTTCACCAACGCCGTCACGGAAATTATCGCCGGCGACAACGCAGCGCTGGAGCATGTGAAATTTCAGGATGAAGCGCTGGACGCGTTTCATCTGGCGACCATTGCCGCCCGGCTGGGCCGCGCGAGCAACGTGAGCATCCATTCCTTCGCGCTCGGCGCCAGATTGTCCCGCACCAACATCCGCACCCACCTCGCGGGTGAAGGTCTGGAGTGCATTTTGAACGGCCTTTACCTCACGCGCGGCGAACAGCTCGCCGATCACCACATGATCGTCGAGCACGCGCAGCCGCATTGCGCCAGCCACGAGTATTTCAACGGCATCCTGGACGACAAGTCCAAGGGCGTTTTTCATGGCCGGATTTACGTTCATCCCATTGCGCAAAAGACCGACGCGAAACAGACCAACAAAAACCTGCTGCTCTCCGACGACGCGACCGCCGACACCAAGCCGCAACTGGAAATCTACGCCGACGACGTGAAATGCACGCACGGTGCCACCATCGGCCAGTTGAACGACGAATCCATTTTTTACCTGCGCTCGCGCGGTCTCGGCAAGGACACCGCGCGGCAGATGCTGATTCACGCTTTTGCCGGCGAAATCATCGCGCGCGTGAAGCACGAAGCCGTGCGCGAGCGGCTGGACCAGGTCATCTGGGACCGGCTGGAGGCCAATCCGCATTTGCTGGGGAAATAATTTTGTAGCCGCGTTTGTGAAAACACGGATTCGTCCGCCGATTCACATCGGCAGCTGCGTGAAATATGTTTGACGAACTGAACGACCTTTATCAGCAGGTCATCCTTGACCACTGCCGGAAGCCGCGGAATTTCCATGAACTGCCCGCCGCGACCCGCTCCGCGCAGGGCCACAATCCGCTTTGTGGCGACCAGTTGAAACTCTTTCTGGCCATGGACGGCGACACCATCAAGGACATCAGTTTTGTCGGCTCCGGCTGCTGCATCTCCAAGGCGTCGGCGTCGCTGCTCACGGAATTTGCCAAAGGCAAGACGAAGGCCGAAGTGGAAAAAATGTTTGGCCAGGTGCACGAAATGGTCATGACCGGCAAGGTGAACGGTGACGTGGGCAAACTGACCGTGTTCGCGGGCGTCCATAAATATCCGGCCCGTGTGAAGTGCGCGATTCTTTCATGGCACGCCGTCATGGCGGCCCTCAAAGGCGACGCCCAGCCGGTGACCACGGAAAACGAACAGACCTGATTGATTTCACCCATGTTTGCGGCGATGATGTCTGAAGTAAACCAAACTTAAGTGTTCTATGAATTCTGAACCGAAAACTTTGACCCGTGACGTCGAGGCCGCCGTGGTGCCCGTCGGCACCAAGGTCACGTTGCAAAAGGGCGAGCAGGCCCACATCACGCAGTCGCTCGGTGGCAGTTACACCGTCATTGTCAACGGCAACATGTTCCGCATCGCGGACAAGGACGCCGACGCGCTCGGCCTTGAAGTGCAGGCCGCGCCGGCCGCCGCGCCGGCCGGCGGCCCGGTCACCCAGGAACTGCTCGAAAAACAGGTCTGGGAGGCGCTCAAGACATGTTACGATCCGGAGATTCCCGTCAACATCGTTGACCTCGGCCTGATTTATGATTGTCACCTCACGCCCGCCGGCGAAAACAATTTCAAGGCCGACGTGAAAATGACGCTGACCGCGCCCGGCTGCGGCATGGGCCCGACCCTCGCGCAGGACGTGCAAAACAAATTGTTGAACCTCGAACCGATTGACGAGGCGAACGTGGAACTCGTCTGGGACCCGCCGTGGAACCAGGGCATGATGACCGAGGCGGCCAAGCTGCAACTGGGCTTGATGTAACCCGCAGATTTCGCTGATTAACGCAGAAGGATTTCTGTTTTTAATCTGCGGCTGTCTGCGTAATCTGCGGACAACTTTCGATGGAAACTAAAATCATTGATTGGACTGCGCGGCGGAAGGATTTCCCCATCCTTGACCAGCAGGTCCACGGCCGGCCGCTGATTTATTTCGACAACGCCGCCACGTCGCAAAAGCCGCGCGCGGTGATTGACGCGTTGGTGCATTATTACGAGCACGACAACGCCAACGTCCATCGCGGCATCCACGAATTGAGCAACCGCGCCACCGCCGGTTTTGAAGCCGCCCGGACGCGCTCGGCGAAGTTCATCAACGCCCGAAGCGCCGAGGAAATCATATTCACCCGGGGCACGACTGAAGGCATCAACCTGGTTGCCAGTTCCTGGGGTTCGAAGAATCTTAAAGCGGGCGACGTGATTCTGCTCACGGAGATGGAGCATCACAGCAACCTTGTGCCGTGGCAAATGCTGGCGCAACACACCGGTGCCAGGCTCGTCTATGTGCCCGTCACCGGCGACGAAGGCCTGCTCGATCTGTCCAAGCTTGATTCGCTGCTGACGAAGCAGGTGAAGCTGTTCGCGATGGTTCACATCTCGAATTCACTCGGTACCGTAAATCCTGTCGCCGATCTTTGCGCCCGCGCGCGCAAGCTCGGCATCACGACGCTGGTGGACGGTGCGCAAAGCGCCGGGCACATGCCCGTGGACGTGCAGGCCATCGGTTGCGATTTCTTTGTGTTCTCCGGCCACAAGATTTGCGGGCCGACCGGCATCGGCGTGCTGTGGGGCCGGCAGGAACTGCTCGACGCCATGCCGCCGTATCAAGGCGGCGGCGAAATGATTTTATCGGTGGAATACCAGAAAACCGAATTCAAGAAGGCGCCGCACCGGTTCGAGGCTGGCACACCGGACATCTCCGGTCCGATCGGATTGCATGCCGCGATGGATTATCTCGATGCCATCGGCCGTGAAAATATCTGGAAACACGACCTGGAACTGGCGAATTATGCTTACGAAAAGCTGGCCGGGTTGAAGAACATCCGCTTGTTTGGCCCAAAGCCGGTAGTAGCACAGGCGTCTCGCCTGTTCGATTCAAATTTGCAACTCGCAGGCGGGACGCCCGCGCTACAACGCGCCGGGCTGGTGAGTTTTCTGCTGAATGATGTTCATGCGCACGATGTGGTGACGCTGGCGGACCAGGCGGGCGTGGCCTTGCGCGGCGGCCATCACTGCACGCAGCCGCTCATGCACCGGCTCGGCGTCGAATCCACCGCCCGCGCGAGCTTTTATTTTTACAACACCAAAGCCGAAGTGGACCGGTTTGTGGAAGTGGTTAAGGAAATTCAGAAATTCTTTGGGCAATGAATTTGCGCAACCGAAACGCATATCAAAAGCGGACGGCGATGCCAATGTTCGCTCGGAAGTTTTAACAGCGAAGCCGAATAAGGCAAATGGCAGCAAAAAATGAATATCTTACTTTTGGCTAATCAGGGAATTTCCGATTTTGGTAAATCCCATTGTAAAAGACGTAAATAATGCCATCTTGCAAAATTACTTTGGGACATGGATATGCTCCGGCTACATTTTCGGAATTCGCGATTTTCGTAGGCCTCGACCAACTTTGTCCATTGTCTTTGCTGGTGGCGTAATAAATCGCGGCGCGGGTGTAGAGTGTTTCTATGTTATGCCATGCAACGACGATTCTTTTGCCTTCGACAGACATTGATGGGTTTTCACAATGCGAAAGATTTCCCGACAGCTTTCTTTCTCTACTCCATTTGCTTTTGCAATAATGACGGTAAAAAACCTGGTTGTTTGCACGCCCAATGTCCCAATCGCCGTATATGAAGAATCCCAGTCCCTGCTTTAATCGCATGTCCATCCAGCATAAATGCAACGTATCATCTTCCGCTTCGGTCAGGAATTGGCCGGAGCGGACAGTATCGATTAACAGTTTTGGTTTTGACCAGTTCGAAGCATCAAACAATTGGGTAAAAAACCAAACTTTCACATAATCGGTTCTCAACAGATGAATCTGGTCGCTGGTTGCAACGATGATATTAAAGCCTCCATTCGTAAATATTGGGAGGTTGCTCCTTTGCCAAGACAATCCCGCATCAGCGCTGTAAAAGAAACCGTATTCAGTCGGCCTAATCGTGTTTACGTCCCGGCGCGGCCCCCTGCGGGTATTGATCATAGTGATTTCTTCGTCTTCGGCCGAGTAGGGAACGTATAACCGGGAACCCTGTATCGCCCCTTCGTTACAATACAAGGCTGTCTCCCGCGTGAATCCTTGACCCGATCGAGGTGCTTTGAACAAGTCTCGGATATAATCCTGAATGGAAATTTGCGCGACCGTTATATTCTCCGGTTGGGTCATCGCGGCTTTGATAAAGGACGTGATGGTTCCCGCCTTGTTTGCTGTAAATTTTATGTCGCAAAAAATGGCTGTCGGGCCATACGCATCAACAATGACTGGATAGCAACTTTCGTTTTTCTCAGTTTCAAATCCCAGGACGGTTTTTTCAGTCCATTGCCCATTCTTATTAAGAATGTGAAAAATGCCACCGCGTCCCATGGCCACCGCAATTCCGTTCCAGTGACAAAGGAAATTTATATTACCCATTGGAATCGGACTTGACCATTTTGTGTCAATTGCGGGCGGGATCAAAGACGGCAACTTAATTGGAATAACGCGTTCGATTAACCAAAACAAACTAATCAGTCCGATTATTAGAAAAATAAGCCTAATGGGCGTCAGGCGAATCTGAATTCCAGAAGAGCTTTCACTCATTTAACTTGGATAATGTCTCAGAGCTCAACTGCCACAAGGAATTTCTATTACAAACATGCCATAAACATTTTCACCGCTCTGCTCGGCACGAAGATTTGACTTCGACAGTTAAAGCTTGTTGAGATAATTTCTTGACGATGAACATTAGTCCTCAATCACCGATGGGCGTGGTGCTGGAGGTTTTTCCCGGTGCGCAGCGGGCGTTGTTTCGGCGGTATCACATCGGCGGGTGCAGCAGTTGCGGGTTTCAACCGGAAGAAACCCTGGCGCAGGTATGCGCGCGGAACGGCAATCTGGACGTGGCCGAAGTGCTGGCGCACATCCAATCCAGCCACGAGCAGGACGTGAAAGTTTTGATTTCACCCAAGGAACTCGCTGAACTTTTGCAGCAGGACAAATCGCTGAAACTGGTGGACGTGCGGTCGCGCGAGGAATTCGAGGCGGTGCATATCGCAGGTTCGGTCTTGCTGTCGCAGGATGTGATGCGGGAACTTATGGCCAGCGGCTCGAATACGAACCCGATGGTTGTGATTGATCACGCGGGCAAGAACGGCCTGGATGCGGCGGCGTATTTCATGGGGCACGGTTTGCAGAACGTGCGTTGTCTGCGTGGCGGCATTGATGCCTGGGCGCAGGAAGTGGATTCGAAGCTGCGGCGGTATAAACTGGGATAAATTTTTCGGAGGGACGAGCTATGCGAGTCCCTGATTTGGAATTGAAAGTTTGGGACTCGCATAGCTCGTCCCTCCGAAAAATTCAAACGTTAAACTTGAATAACATTACGTCGCCGTCTTGCACGACGTATTCCTTGCCTTCCATCCGGTAAAGCCCTTTTTCGCGCGCGACGGCGATGGAGCCGCATTTCACCAAATCGTCATAGGCGACGGTCTCGGCCTTGATAAAACCACGTTCGAAATCGGAGTGGATGACGCCCGCCGCTTTCGGGGCGGTGTCGCCAACGTGAATGGTCCAGGCGCGGACCTCTTTTTCACCGGCAGTCAGGTAAGTGCGCAGGCCGAGGAGATGATACGTGGCGCGGATGAGCGCACCGACGCCGGATTCCTCCACGCCGAGTTCCTTGAGAAATTGTTTCGCCTCATCCGGTGACAAATCAATCAAGTCACTTTCAATTTGCGCGCTGATGACGACGGCTTCGCAGGCGAGGTGCGTTTTCACATACTCGCGCACCTTTTGAACAAACGGATTTTGGTCGGCGGCCGCCAAATCGCCTTCCTTCACGTTGCAGGCGAAGATGGTGGGCTTGTCGGTGAGCAGGAAAAAGTTCCGGGCAACCACCTTTTCCTCGGGCGTGAGTTTCACGGACAAAGCGAGCTTGCCGGCGTTCAGCACGGGTTCAAATTTGGCCAGCACGGCGTCCTCGGTGGCGGCGGCTTTGTCACCGCGCTTCACGTCCTTGGACAATTTGTCCCGCCGTTTTTTCACGTTGTCCAGATCGGCGATGGCGAGTTCGGTGTTGATGATTTCAATGTCGCGCACGGGATCAATCGAGCCGGTGACGTGGTGGATGTCCGCGTCCTCGAAGCAGCGCACGACCTGGACGACGGCGTCCACTTCGCGGATATGGCTGAGGAATTTGTTGCCGAGGCCTTCCCCGGCGCTGGCGCCCTTGACGAGGCCGGCGATGTCCACGAATTCAACCGCCGCCGGGATGATGACGGTGGTTTTGGCGATTTGGGCGAGCGGTGCGAGCCGCGCGTCGGGCACAGTGACGACGCCGACGTTCGGGTCGATGGTGCAAAAGGGATAATTCGCCGCCTCGGCCTTGCGGGTGCGCGTGACGGCATTGAACAGGGTGGACTTGCCGACGTTGGGCAATCCGACAATTCCGGCTTTAAGCATATGAAATTTTCACCACAAAGGGGGAAGAATTAACCACGAAAACGCCGGTGAACAAAGCATTTTGTTCGCTTAAATTCTGTGCTGCGCCAGTTGCCACACGATGTGGCCACCGTCAAAAAGTCCGACCGCGATCAGGCAAATGCCGGAAATGTGCTGCATGCGCACCAGGGTATTTTCGCTGAACCGGCCGTGCCCGCGCGACACGCCGTAACTCAAGGTGCAAAACCACAGGTTAGTGCCCAGCGCCACGCCGACAATGCAGGCGGTTTTGGCGATGAAGGTGTCCGCGACCCAGTTGTGCGACATGAAATTGGCCGCAAGCACAATCCAGAACAGCAGCACGCCGAAATTGCCCAGCACACGGGAGAACCCGGTCATAAAAGCCGAGTGGGGATGCAGTTTTTCGCCGACGCGGGCTTCGATTCGTCCAGCGGCGGCGCCAAGCTGAGTGGGCGCGGTGACGGTTTTGGCCATGAGAAATTTCGCGCCGAGAAAGAGGAGGAAGGCGAAACTGAACACTTCCATCGAAGCCTTGACCATGCGGTCCTCGAAGAAGGACGAAAAGCCCGTGAATGCAATGGTGCAATAAATCAATTCCATCACCGACGCGCCCAGCCCCACGAGCATTCCCCGCATGAAACCGCGCCGCGCGCCTTCATTGATGATGGTGAGATTGACCGGCCCAAGCGGCATGGAGAGCAGCAATCCGCTGATCGAACCCGTGAGGCCGGCGAGGAGAATGGTTGACGGTTGCAGCATCGTTCAGTGCGCCTCCGGTTCGTCTTCCTCTTCCTCTTCGATTTCCCGGCGCCAGGCGCGTGAGAGGCTTGGCCGCACGAAGCCATAGACAAGATAGAGGGTGAAGAATGCCGGCAGCACGTAATAAAGGACCCGTTCCCGCAGCACCAGCAGGCAGCCCAGGAACAGCGCCGCGCCGATGGCCTTGGTAAAGGTGCTCTTCGAGCGCAGCCCCAGCGATTTGAAGCTGGGATACTTCACCGTGCTCACCATCATCGCCGACAAAAACACCAGCACCACCGCCAGCAAATAGTTCCATTTGCCGAGAGTTTTTTCGTTTTGGTTGAAATGGATGATGAGCAGGGTGAGCGACGCCACCAGACCCGCCGCCGAGGGAATGGGAAAACCCAGAAAATCCTTGCCGCCCCCGCCCGCCGCCGCGCTCAGGCAATTAAAGCGCGCCAGCCGGAACGCGCCGCAGAGCAGATAAATGGACGCGATGAACCAGCTGATTTGCCGGTACGGGCCGAACACATCGGCCAGCACAACGC
>Ga0265316_10007781_pt1 | contig 10036 bp, 13 predicted proteins | sample 4522metaG_FD_202092 | JGI IMG/M metagenome (GOLD analysis project Ga0265316, IMG submission 202092) | Rhizosphere microbial communities from Carex aquatilis grown in University of Washington, Seatle, WA, United States - 4-5-22 metaG | ecosystem: Host-associated > Plants > Roots > Rhizosphere >... | reverse complement strand
GGCCGGTGGGATTGTTTGGCGTGTTGAGAAGGATGGCGCGCGTTCGCGGGGTGACGGCCGCCTGGATCCGCTCCACGTCGGGCAGGAACGTTGCGCCGGTTTCCACGGGAACCATGCGCCCGCCGTGGTTGGCGATATAGAACTGGTACTCGGGGAAAAAAGGCATCAAGACGATGACTTCGTCGCCGGGATCGAGAATCGATTTCAGGATCACGTTGCAGGCGCCCGCGGAGCCGACGGTCATAAAGACGTCCTCGGCGGTAAAGCCCAGGCCGGTCTCTCTGCGCAGCTTTTTGGCGACGGCCTCACGGACTTGCGAATAGCCCGGATTGGGCATGTAGCCATGCGAGCCTGCGCGGTTGCCGGCCACCACGCGCCGCAACGCATCCAGCACCGCGGGCGGCGGTTCGACATCCGGATTGCCCAGCGAAAAATCGAAGATGGCGTCGGCCCCGCGCTCGCGTTTCAAGCGCACACCCTCCTCGAACATGCGTCGAATCCAGGAGGCGTTATCGAGTTGCGCGGCGATGGTCTTTGCAACGGGCATCGTTGTGGGCCTGCTATTTTTTCAGGAGTTCCTCGCTGGCCAGCAGGTTGATGCCTGCCGTCTGCAATAGCGCAATCGCCGCATCCGGGTCCGCGAAGCGAAAGATCAGGATGGCCTCGTCTCCGCGCATGGGAAAGGCATACATATATTCGATATTCATGCCGGTTCCATCGAGCGCTTCCAGCACGTCGGCCAGTCCTCCGGGGCGATCGGGCACTTCGACGGCGAGGACCTCCGTTACGTTCACGGCGAATCCCTGGGATTCGAGCATCGCGGCAGCCTTCCGCCAATCCGAAACGATCATCCTCAGAATGCCGTACTGCTGGGTGTCCGCCAGGTACAGGGAGCGAATATCGATGCCCCCGCGCGCCAGCAGGCGCGCGGGGGCGGCGATGTGTCCCGGCTTGTTTTCGGCAAAGAGCGATAACTGGTGAATCTTCATGATGGCCGCCTGTCGACGACGCGCTTTGCCTTGCCTTCGCTGCGCTCCAGAGAATGCGGTTCGACCAGCGCTACCCGAACCCGGATACCGAGCACGTGATCGAGCGCGGATTGAATTCTGCTTTGCAGCTCCTGCAACGCTCCGATCTTATCGTTGAACATCTGGGCCGTTACTTCAAGTTGCACTTCCATCTGGTCCAATTCCTGCTCGCGGGTCAGCAGAATCCGGTAATTCGGCAGGGCGCCCTCGATCTCCAGCAGCGCGGATTCCACTTGCGATGGAAATACGTTGACGCCGCGAACGATCAGCATATCGTCGCTGCGCCGTCCGATGCGGCCAATCCTCCTGAGCGTGCGCCCGCACACGCAACGGCCCGGCAGCAGCATGGTGATATCGCGGGTGCGGTAGCGGATCATGGGCATCGCCTGCTTGCTCAGCGTGGTCAGCACCAGTTCGCCCTCGCTCCCGTCCGGCAAGGGTTCGCCCGTGGCGGGATCGACAATCTCCGGATAGAAGTGATCTTCAAAGATGTGCAAGCCCTGATGCCGGCGGCATTCGCAGCCCACCCCCGGCCCGATAATCTCCGAGAGCCCGTAGATATCGAAGGCTTCGATGCCGCTCAAGTTTTCAATGTGCCAGCGCATGGATTCGGTCCACGGCTCGGCGCCGAAGACCCCGGCCCGCAGCGGCAGTTTCTTCATCTCCACGCCCAGTTCGGCGGCGCGGTCGATGAGGTGCAGAAAGTAGGTGGGTGTGCAGCAGATCGCCGTCACCCCAAAGTCCTTCATCAGCATGATCTGCCGGTCGGCGTTGCCGCCGGATGTGGGAACCACCGCCGCTCCCAGCGCTTCGGCGCCGTAGTGCGCGCCCAGGCCCCCGGTGAAAAGGCCGTAACCGTAGGCGTTCTGAACGATGTCTCCGCGATGCAGGCCGCAGCCGGCGAGACAACGGACCATCACCGAGGTCCAAACGTCCACATCCTCTTTGGTGTAAGCGACGACGATGGGCTTGCCCGTGGTTCCGCTGGAGGCGTGCAGACGGACAACATCCTTCATGGAGCTGGCAAAGAGCCCAAACGGGTAGGTGTCGCGCAAATCGCTCTTTACGGTGAAGGGCAGCTTGGCGATGTCTTCAAGGACGCGAATATCCTCGGGCGTGAGGCCGCGCTCGGCAAGACGCGTGCGGAAAAGCTCGACCTGCCGCCAGGCCAGCGCAACCACGGCCCGCAAGCGCCGCAACTGCAACTCACGGAGTTCCGGCAGCGGGATGTAATCCGGCACACTCGCGGGATGACAGTTGGTCGCGTCGGTTTCCTGAATCTCCGTCGAGGGAGCGTCCGGATAACCCGCGCCCAGTTTCACCCCGGCGTCCATGGCGGCCATGGCAACCGCCTCGTCCCCGCCCGGCAGGGTCAACGCGCGCTGTTGCTGAAGAGAATCCAAGCTGAAACCCAGTGGTTTTCGAGTCTTGGTTTTAGTGTACGCGAGTTCAGCGTACGCGAGCCTGGCCTGGTGTCCATCTCATAAACACCATTCAGTCCGCGTAAAGCGTCCCTCTGGGGCTAAAGCCCCCAGTTTTATTGGGCATTTTGCGGCACGGCTAAAGCCGTGCCCTGACACTTCTTGCAGCCCGAGATGAGTTTTCAGCAACCTGTAAAGCCGTGCCCTGTCACTTCTTGCAGCCCGAGATGAGTTTTCCGCAGCCTGTAAAGCCGTGCCCTTTCAAAACCAGGTTGTGAATCAGCTCCTAGATAAAGTCCCGGAAGAGTTCTTCGGATGGCGCTGGAATTACGCCCCGACCCACGAGCATTCCCTCTTCCGCGGCCGCTTTGGACCCGGCTGCAACGGCTGCCTGAACGCTCGCCACATCGCCGGCGATCAGCAGGAATCCCTTGCCGCCGAGAGCCATCGCCAGGTGGACCTTGAGCAGGGTCACATTGGCGGATTTGACGGCCGCGTCGGCCGCGTCAAGGATGCTAGCCGCTGAAAATGTCTCGATCACGCCGATGGAACGCAACTGTTTGGGGTCGATCTCGACCGACATGGAGATGGCTTGTAAAACCGTGGGGTGAAGGCGCGCGATCTGCCGCTTTTCGATGAGCGTGGCGCCGGCCACAGCTCCTCCCGCCTCGACCGCGGCCGCTACCGAGGCCACGTCGCCGGAGACCGCGACCAGAAACTTTCCGGAGCAGATGCTGCGGGCCAGGAGCAGCTTCACCGATCCGGCCTTCAGCATCGTGTCCTCGACCAGGAATCCGGTCGCCACGCTCGATAACTCGATCAGTCCGATAGAGTTGATTTCCGGCACGGATTAGCTCCTCCAACTCGCTTATTCAGCTTCAATGATTACCGCATCGCCGGTGACCTTGACCACCCCGCCGATGCTGGCGTGGACTCTGGCGCCGAGTTTGCCCTGCTGCGGCGCGGCCAGCAGATCGCCCGCCCGAACCCGGTCGCCCGACTTGACCACGGGAACCGCCGGCGCGCCGGCGTGCTGTTTCAGCAGCACGTTCACCGTCCGGGGCGAGAATGTGTGCTCCACCAGCGGGCCGACATTGTTGAACGCGCCCAGGCCCAGCTTGGCTATCAGCCTGCGCATGGGGACGCGGCGGAATTCGGCCAGCGGATGGGGCGCGATGGACGCGGGATCGCCCTTGAAGGTCAGGCCTCGCTCCCTGGCCAGGGGCTTGTTCTGCACACAGACGGTCTTGGGATCGAGATCCTCCGGGCAGGCGTACATGGTGCACAGGTTGCATTCGCAGCAATAGAGCGTGGCCACCGCAACATCCGCGCCGGTAGCGAATCCGAGCGACTGCATGGCGCGATGCGGCTCGATGGGATGCCCGAGAAGAAAGCGCGGGCAGAATTCGGTGCAGAAACGGCATTGATCGCAGGCCGAGCGCCCAATCCGCTGCACATGGAGCCAGGGAGCGTTATGGCGCTGAATGAGGCTGTGCGAGGTGGGCAGCACGATAATGCCGCCGGTGGTCTTGGTCACCGGAACATCCAGGCTGGCGGCCGGTTTGGCCATCATCACGCCGCCGATCAGCACGCCGAAATCGGCCACGGTAGGCCCTCCCGCGGCTTCAATCGCTTCGCCAATGGTGACGCCGACGGGAACCCGCAGCGTGACGGGCGTACTCACAGCGCCGGCCACGGTCAGATATTTATGCGTTACCGGCTGGTCGAGGGCGATATTGATGAGGGTTTCAACGTTGGAGACGGCCGTGTCAACATCCTTGGGCAGTCCGCCGGGCGGAATCACTCGGCCCGTGACCAGGTGGACGAGAATGAACTCATCGCCCGCCGGATAACAATCCGGCAAGGGCACAATCCGCACATTCTTCGGGGCTTGCTGCTCCAGCGTCGCGATGATCTCATGGTACTTTTCCTTAATGCCGACGGCGCCTTCCCCGGCGCCCACTAGCTCCATGGCCATCCGCAGGCCGCGCAGAAAGAGCTCGGAGTTGTGATGGAGCAGCTCCTTGTCCTTGTGGAGCAGAGGTTCGCATTCAGCGGCGTTGGCGATGACGAGCGAGACCCTGGCTTTGAACTTCACCGAAGCGGGGAACCCGCCGCCGCCCGCGCCCACAATGCCGAGCTCCTCCAGACGGTCGATCGACGGGCGCTGCGACGCGATCCCGGCCGGTTCAACGCGTGAAAATCCCGTTTTTGCCGTCATTTTGAGATCAACCTCAGAAATCCGTCAAGAAAACGATTGACTCTGACCAATACTGTATCGTATCATTCATTTTCAATCAAGATCAGTCAACAATGAAATGCTTGATTCCAAATATCGGTAGCACTTCGTTCAAGTACCGGGTCCTGGATATGCCGTCGGAGTCTGTTCTGGCCCAGGGGCGCGTGGAGCGAATCGGCCAGCCGGGCGGCGAATGCGCCGACTATCCGGCCGCAATTCGCACGTGCATCGAAGCGATTGCGGGCGAAGGAAAGGCCCTGAAGAGTCTCTCGGAGGTCGGGGCGGTCGGCTTCAAGGCGGTCCATGCCGGCCCGCACAATACGCCGCAACTGATCGACGACGAGTTTCTGGCGGCAATGGAAGAGTTCTCGTTCCTGGCGCCGGCGCACAATCCCGCCTACATCGCGGCCATTCAGGCCTTTCGCACGGAGCTTCCGGGAGTCCCGCTGGTTGCGGTGATGGAACCCTTCCCTTACCGGTTCATGGATGAAGCGTCAACCACCTACGCCGTGCCGTACGAGTGGCGCCGGGATTTCGGCATTCGCCGCTATGGATTCCACGGGGCCAGCCATCGCTCCGCCAGCGAGCGGACCCAGGCGCTGCTGGGGCGCACGAATCTCCGCCACATCTCCTGCCACCTGGGAGGCAGTTCCAGCCTGGCGGCCTTCCGCGATGGCGTCGCCGTCGACGTGAGCATGGGAGCTTCACCGCAGTCGGGGTTGCCGCAGAACAACCGGGTTGGCGACATCGACGTCTTCGCCGTGCTGCACATGATGAAGAAGCTGGGGCTGGACCCGGACCAGATGGCGGCCCTGCTGGGCAGCCGCTCGGGGCTGGCGGGAATCAGCGGCACCAGCGGCGACATCCGCGACCTCGATCTGGCCGCCGCGGCGGGCAATCAACTGGCGCGGCTCGCGCTCGATGTCTTTGTTCACGCCATTCGCCACTATCTGGGCGCGTTCCTGCTGGAACTGGGCGGAGTCGATGTACTCACTTTTTCCGGAGGCATCGGCGAAAACAGCGTGGAGATTCGCAGCGCCGTCTGTCGCAACCTCTCCGCCTTCGGAGTGGAACTCGACGAGGAGAGGAATCGCGCGGCGCGAGGCGAAGGGGCAATTTCAACCGAAGGCTCGGCGGTCAAGGTCCTGATCGTTCCGGCAAACGAAGAAGCGATCGTGGCTCGCGAAACGGTGGCGGCCGTCAACCGTGCGATGGGGCAATCGAAGTAGGGCAGAGCAAGCCGGGATTTCTCCCGGAAAGCGGAAGGTCGGCAGTGGCGACAACATTGGGTTCAATCGACAGATCGGCGGTGGAGCGGATCGTCCGGCAGGTCGCTCTGGAATACCTGGGGAAAGGGAAAAGCGGGGCGGCGCCGGTGCTCACCGTCCAAACCTCCTCGCGGCACATGCACATCTGCCGCGCGGACATGGACATTCTCTTCGGGCCGGGCTCGGAACTCACCTTCGACCGCCCGCTCTTTCAGGAAGGCAACTTCGCGGCCAAGGAAACGGTGACGATCGTCGGGCCGCGCAGCCGCCTGATCTCGAACCTCAGAATCCTCGGGCCGATGCGCGACAAGTCGCAGGTCGAACTGGCCTTCACCGACGCCATCATGCTGGGCTTCAACGATATTCCGGTCCGGCTCTCCGGGGATATCAAAGGAACGCCGGGCGCGGTCATCATCGGGCCCAAGGGCGTGGTGGAGCTGAAAGAAGGCGTGATTCGCGCCGCGATCCACGCGCATATGAGCCCGGCGGAGGCAGCGCACCTGGGGGTGGCCCAGGGCGACCGCATGAAGCTGCGCATCGGCGGCTCGGCGGGCCTCACCTTCAACAACGTTCACGTTCGAATCCACTCGACGGGCAAGCTCAACGTCCACATGGACACCGATGAAGCCAACGCGTGCGGTTTGCACCTGACCAAAGACATCGAGCTTTTTAAGTAAGACTCCGAAAAAAGAGAGGAAGCGATGAAACAAGCGCTTGGAATGATTGAGACAAAAGGCCTGGTCGCGCTCTTTGAGGCGACCGACGCCATGCTCAAATCGGCAAACGTAACCTTCGCCGGCTGGCAGTCCGTCGGTTCCGGACTGGTAACCGCCTTTGTTGAAGGGGACGTAGCCGCGGTGAAGGCGGCAACCGACGCGGGCGCCGAGGCGGCGGCGCGAATCGGCGAGGTGGTCAGCGTACAGGTGATCTCCCGCCCCCACGACGAACTGCCGTCCTTTGTGCAGCAGAACAAGAAGGCCGCGCAACAAAAACCCGCAGCCGCGAAGTAAGCCGAGGAGAGCAGATGAGCGAAGCAATCGGATTGATCGAAACCAGGGGCCTCGTCGGACTCGTCGAGGCGTGTGACGCGATGGTGAAAGCCGCCAGCGTAGAACTCGTGAAGACCGTGCAGATCGGCGGCGGATACGTTACGGCGATCGTGCGCGGCGATGTAGGCAGCGTGCGCGCAGCGGTGGATGCCGGGTCGGCTGCCGCCAAGGTGGTGGGAGAACTGGTGTCGTCGCACGTGATCGCCCGTCCCCACGATGCGCTTGTCGAAAGCATGTTGAAGTAACAGGGAAACTGGAGAAAGCAAATGGCCAATGAAGCGATAGGAATGATCGAGACCAAGGGCCTGGTGGCGCTGGTCCAGGCAACGGACGCAATGCTGAAGGCCGCCAGCGTGGAGTTTGTCGGCTGGAACAAGATCGGCAGCGGTCTGTGCTCGGTATTCGTTCAGGGCGACGTGGGCTCGGTTCGCGCCGCGGTGGATGCCGGCGCCAGCGCCGCGCGCGAAGTGGGCGAAGTGCAAAGCGTGCATGTGATTGCGCGGCCGCACGGCACTCTCGGAACCGTATTGCCGAAATAATCGCATTCGGCAAGGTTCCTTTGCCGCGGTCCAAGAGGTGAGCCGGCATGTTTATAGCGAAAGTCATCGGCAATGTTGTGTCGACGCAGAAGAACGCGAAGTTCCAGGGAATGAAGCTGCTGCTGATTCAGCCCTACATCAGCAGGGACGGCAAGCTGCAAGTTTCCGGCAGTTCCGTGGTCGCGGTTGACAGCGTTGGAGCCGGCGTCGGCGAGTGCGTGCTGTTCACGCAGGGCAGTTCGGCCCGGCTGACGCCAACCACCAAGGATGCGCCGGTAGACACGGTGATTGTCGGCATCGTCGATGCCGTCGAGGTCGAAGGCAAGATATTGGAGAAGCCGTAAATGCAAATCCAGGAGCAAGTGATCGCGGAGATCGCCAAGGAAGTGGTGGCAAGGCTCCGCGTCCAGTTGCAACAGCCGCAAGCGCATGCCGCCAGCGCAGGCGCGCCTTCGCGCGACGGAGTTTTCTCGACCGTGGACGAGGCGGCCGAGGCGGCATTCGAGGCGCAGAAGCAAGTGGCGGCCATGAGCCTGGAAGAGCGCGGGCGCATGATCGATATCGTGCGCCGGATCTGCATGGATCGCCGCGAGGAACTGGGGCGCATGGAACTGGAGGAGACCAAGGTCGGCCGCCTCGATCACAAGGTCCTGAAGCTGACGAACATGCGCTATGTGCTCGGAGTCGAGGCCATGCGCGGCGGCGGCAGCAGCGCGCGCAGCGACAACACCGGCCTGTGCATCATCGAGCGCGCGCCCTGGGGCGTCATCGGCATGATGCTGCCCGTCACCCACTCGGTGCCCACCATGGCGGCCAACGCCATCAACATTCTGGCCGCCGGCAACACCGCGGTCTTTGGGCCGCACCCGTCGGGCGCGAAGGTGGCGCAATACGCTCTTCAGCTTTTCAACCGCGAGTTCGAAAAAGAATGCGGCGTTCGGAATGCGCTGACCACCATCCGTGAGCCCAGCATCGAGGCCGCAGAGCAGATTTTCAACCATCCGAAGATCGCGCTGCTATGCGTTACCGGAGGCCCCATGGTTGTAAAGGCGGCCAGCAAATCCGGCAAGCGCGTGATTGCGGCGGGGCCGGGCAATCCCCCAGTCGTCGTGGACGAGACCGCCGATCTGGATCGCGCCGCACGGTGCATCATCGAAGGAGCGGCCTTCGACAACAACCTGCTCTGCATCGGCGAAAAGGAGATATTCGTTGTATCCTCCGTCGCGGACAAGTTCATCGAAGCCATGCGGCGCGCCGGCGCCTATCAGTTGGATCGCGCCGCCATCGAAAAACTCACCAACGCCGCATTCACCTTTGAAGGCGGAGGCGGCGGCTGCGCAAGGGCGCACGTGAAGAAGGAATTTGTCGGCAAGGACGTCGCGGTGCTGGCGGCCGCGGCCGGCGTGCGCGCGCCGGCAGGCACGCAGCTCCTCTTTGGAGAGACGGACGAAAACCACCCCTTTGTCGTCGAAGAACAGATGATGCCCTTTGTCCCGGTGGTGCGCGTCAATTGCGTGGACGCGGGCATTGCGGCGGCGGTCAAGGCCGAGCACGGCTACCGGCACACCGCCATCATGCATTCGCAGAATGTCGAGAGGGTAACCCGCATGGCGCGCGCCATGAACACCACTCTGTTTATCCATAACGCCGCGTCGCCGGCCTCGCTGGGCGTAGGCGGTCCGGGATATTTCAGCCACAGCATTGCCACCCCGACCGGCGAAGGTATCACGACACCGCTCACCTTCACGCGCGAGCGGCAGATCGTCGTCGGCAATGCCTTGCGGATTGTTTAGGGCAGGTTCGAACCATGTTTCTGGCGCGGGTTGAAGGAACCGTTGTCGCGGCAGCCAAGCATCCGACTCTGGATGGCAGCAGGTTTCTGGTTGCGCAACGGCTGGAGGCGGACGGCAGCGCCGGAGAGGAGCCTATCGTCGTGGTGGACTGGCTCGGCGCGGGCAGCGGCTCCACGGTGCTGGTCTCCACCGATGGCGATATCGCCCGGGCGCGGCTAGGCAACAACACGCCCGCGCGCATGGTGGTGGTGGGAATTGTGGATAGTGCGCCGGCAGGCGCGAGCGGGAAGCGGGGCGGCGCATGAGGCTGGGCATTGTTCGGGGCCACGTCGTTCTCACCCCGGCCGTCGCGGCCTTTCGCGGCAAGACGCTGGTAGTCCTGGAGCCGGTGACGATGGAGAATCTGTGTGCCGGGAATGGATTGGGCGGAGGCAAGTCCCTGGTCGCCATCGACGAGCTTGGGGCCGCCAAAGGCCAGATGGTGGCCTTCACGGAAGGACGCGAAGCGGCGAATCCATTCTGGCCCGATGCCGTGCCGGTAGATGCGTATTGTTCTCTGATTGTCGATTCATACGATCTTGAGTAGAAGCGGTTGTTGGGGATTCTGAGGTGTGGAAGTGAAAAACGAAGTAAAGAGCATGGATATTTCCGGCCGCAAGCTGGTGGCGATGCGCGATGCGCAGAGCGCTCTGGAGGCAG
>Ga0265316_10007780_pt1 | contig 10036 bp, 9 predicted proteins | sample 4522metaG_FD_202092 | JGI IMG/M metagenome (GOLD analysis project Ga0265316, IMG submission 202092) | Rhizosphere microbial communities from Carex aquatilis grown in University of Washington, Seatle, WA, United States - 4-5-22 metaG | ecosystem: Host-associated > Plants > Roots > Rhizosphere >... | reverse complement strand
AGGATGGCGTGACTGGCTGCGTGCCTCGGTGGACGCATATGCCGACCTGAGGGCACGCTGCGAGACGGTTCACGTGGTGGGGTTCTCCATGGGCGGCATTATCGCAGTGCTGCTGGCTGCCCGGTTTCCCGTGGCGCGCCTCGTGCTCCTGGCGCCTGCCCTTCGAACCAGGAATCCTCTCCTGGCGCTCACCCCGGTCATGAAGCTGTTCATCAGGCGCATGCGCTGGCCCTATGCGCCCAAAGAGGGATTCGACGATCCTGACTCCGCGGTACTTGCAAGGGAGTACTGGGAATGGAGGTATTCCGGCCAGTCCGCGTCCCTCCTCCATATAAAGCGCATGGCCCGGCGATCTTTGTCACACGTGAAGGCAGACACTCTTACGATCGTGGGGGACGCGGACCAGAGCGTACCTGTCTCCGTGATCCCTCTGATCGAGCAGAAGATCCCCGCAGCCAGAAAGCGCCACCTTGTCATCGAAAAAGGCGAACATCTCCTCCTGGCAGGGGAGCACGGCGGGCGCGTTGCCGACGAGGTCGTTCTGTGGCTCGAGCCGGTCAGGCCCCCTGGTCGGGGCGCATAAGAACTTTCAGAACGCCTTCCTTCCCCTCTTCGATCAGCTCTATTCCCCGGCGGAATCCCGAAAGCGGCAGCTCGTGGGAAACCAGCGGTGAAACGTCTATCTTTCCTGTTTCAAGAAGCCGCACCGCCTGGATGGAGTTCCGCACGGACGTGTAGGAAGAGAGTATGGTGAGACCCTTGCGGAAGATCGTGAAGGCGTCGAACGTAATCTTCGCCGTGCGCGGCGGCACACCGAAAAGCAGGACCCGGCCCCCGCTCCGTGCATAGGCCAGCGTCTTCTCCATGACTGCCGGCACTCCGGTGGCGTCCACGACCACGTCGTAGCCGTCCGCGGGAAGGCCTTCGGATGATGACACGGTCTGGACTGCGCCCGAGGCATGTGCAAGGGCGAGACGGGCCTGGTTCTTGTCCACGGAGGTGATCGAGCTGGCACCCTCGAGCAGGATGGCCTTCAGCAGCAGGATGCCGATCGGGCCCGCACCAAGGATCAGCACCCGGTCGGCAAGGGAGAACCCGGTGCGCTGCACGCCGTGGAGCACGCAGGAGAGCGGCTCCACGAAGGCGCCGGCAGTGAAGGGAAGCCTTCCGATGTCGAATGCGGCCTTCTCCGGAACAGCCACGAACTGCGCCATGCCCCCCGGAAGGGTCACGCCGACCGCTTTCCAGTTCTCACAGAAATTCTGACGGTTCGACAGGCAGGCGGAACAATCGTCGCAGGAGATGTTCGGCTCAACTGCAACGTGGTCCCCGGGCTTGAAACGCGTCACCCGGGCGCCGACGGCCGTGACGATGCCGGAGAACTCATGACCGGGGATGACCGGGTAGGTGCCGAGGTATTCGCCGCGGAAAATGTGGATGTCGGTGCCGCAGATTCCGCTGGCCCTCACTTCGATCAGGAGCTCGTGATCCGTTATGACGGGGAGAGGGACCTCGCGTACGGCGATCTCGCCCGGCTTTTCAATAAATGCTGCCTTCATGGGTTCATCTTTCACTGCCCCCGGGCTGCCTGGAAGTTACCGGGGTACCGAAGTTTGCAAGAATTGTACTAGTACCGGGGCTGTGGTATCCTCCGGTAGTTGATGACATGCGCTCTATGCAGTTACGACCATGGATCGCGGACCGAGCGCCCAGCCTAGGCACCATTCTCGCGGGCCACAGCATGGCCGGCCTGCTGTTCTTCTTCACGTTTCGCGATGCCGCGCTTCGTCCTGTCTGGCTCCCCCAGTTCTACATCCTCCTGGGCCTCGCGACCCTGCTTCTCCTGATCGTACGGATTTTGCGGAAGAATGTGTACCGGGTGGTCGTTCTTCTCTGCGCGATGATAGTCGAGGTGGTCATCGGCGTCCCCCAGGGCCCCGCCCTCACGACCGGGGCCGTACTGGGAACCGTGTTCATCTGGGTGACGATGACTGAAGTGCAGGGCATCACTGCCACCGTGATTTCGCTCGGCTGCTCGGTTGTCCTCGCGTCGATGCACTGGCCCCTCATTGCATGGGGCGTGAGAGTCGAAGGTGCCCCGCCGGTGTACGCGGTCCTCCTCGGCTTCTACCTCGTCTTCATGACCTGGCTCGCGTGGCTTGTAGGATCCCGGGGCCACGTGATACGAAACCAGCAGGAAGAGATGCAGCGAATCGACCGCACCGTCAAGGCGCTCTCCGAAGCGAACCTCGACTTTCAGGAGCTGGCCACCCGGGTCCAGAGCGAGACGGAGGAGCAGGAACGCAAGCGCATTGCCCGCGAAGTGCACGACATCGTGGGGTATACGCTCACCAACATCCAGATGATGATGGAGGCGGCCACTGACCTCGCACGAGGCAGGAAAGAAGGATTGGAGGACCTCCTGGTAAAGTCCCGCAACCAGGCGCAGCACGGGCTCCTGGAGACCCGCCGCGCAATGAGGAACCTGCGGGAAGCGCCCGTCCAGCGGTCCAGCGGCATGCGGAGGATCGCCGACGTGGCGCGCATCTTCGAACGAGCGACGAAAGTCTCCGTTCACGTGCACCTCGGCAATGCTCCTCAGAGCTTCGGCCCCGCAGTGGACGAGGTGGTCTATCGCACGGTGCAGGAATCCCTGACGAATGCGCTGCGGCACGGAAACGCCACGGAGATCTCGGTCAACTTCTGGGTGGTGGACGGCGCAGTGCGGATCAGCATTTCCGACAATGGGGAGGGCTCCAAGGAAATTGTTCCCGGGGTCGGGCTGGCCGGGATGACCGAGCGAATTGCGGAGCTCGGCGGCACAATGAAAGCAGAGAACCTGCCCTTCGGATTTCACGTCCTGGCCGAGATTCCGCTGCGGCCGCAGGAGGAAAGATGAACAAAACCCGGGTCCTGCTGGTGGATGACCAGGTCCTGTTCGTGGAAAGTCTCCGCACCGTGCTGGAGACGCGCGCCACGGACTTCGAGGTGGTGGGTGTGGCCCTGAGCGGCCGCGAGGCCATACGGCTCGTGGTGGAAAAACAGCCGGATATCATCCTCATGGACGTGCGCATGCCGGACATGGACGGCGTGGAGGCCACAAAGATCATCCGCGAGGCGTATCCCGATATCCACGTCCTCATGCTCACGACCTTCGACGACGATGTCTACGTCGTGGAGGCGCTGAACCATGGAGCGGCGGGCTATCTGCTCAAGGACATCCCGCCGGAAGAATTGATCGTCTCCCTGCGCGCGGTGTGCAGCGGTTCGATCATCATTTCGCCCCAGGTGGCGAACAAAGTGCTGCGCACACGGGAGGGGGACGCATCCGCGGAAGAAGGCGCCGAAACACGGGCAATGCCTTCAGGAGAAAACTCCTTCCTCCGTTTCCTCAGCAAGAGGGAGATCGAGATCCTTCGCCTTATCGGGGAGGGGGCGGACAATGTTCTTATCGCGAAAAAGCTTTCGATCGCAGAGCAGACCGTGAAAAACCATGTGAGTGTGATTTATTCAAAGCTGCACGTACACAACCGCATGCAGGCGATGAAGCTCGTCAACTCGCTGAAAAGTCGCTTGTAGAGCGCTGACGTACCTTGCACAAATGTCACGGACTACCGCGGCCACCGTATTCGGTGGTATTCGTGACCAGTACTAGTACTATTCCGCCCTCAACCGGTACCGCGGTAACTTCTTTCGAAAGGATGCATGGGGTAGGATACCCGCGGCTGGATAATAGCCCCCAATGAGAAGGACCCTTGCCGTACTTGCCATGCTTCTTGCCGTACTCACAGCCGTCTTTTCAGCGGGGACGCGTGAGAAGAGCGGCCCGGTCGAGCTGACAGTTGCCACGGTGAACAACCCCGACATGCTGATCATGCAGCAACTCTCCAGCTGGTTCACCCGCAGCACGAACATCCGGCTGAACTTCGTCGTGCTTCCGGAAAATGAGCTGCGGCAGAAAGTCACGGAAGACGTCGGTCTGGGCTCCGGAAAGTACGACGTCGTGACCATCGGGACCTATGACACTCCGTTCTGGGGCAAGAACGGGTGGGTGGTTTCCCTGGAGCCTTTCTTTGCCCGGCTTCCCAAGGCCGAAAGGGAGAGGTACGACCGGGAGGATCTGCTGCCGTCAATCCGCTCCGCCCTTTCGTACAACCACGCCCAGTTTGCCCTTCCATTCTACGGGGAGAGCAGCATGGTCTTCTACCGAAAGGACCTGTTTGCCCGCGCGGGCCTCGTGATGCCGGAGACGCCCACCTGGGAGCAGATCTACGATTTCGCGGTGAGGCTGAACGGCATCGAGAAGGGAACATACGGGATCGTGCTCAGGGGCCTGCCCGGGTGGGGAGAAATACTGGCCCCGTTTGATACGATGATCAACGCGTTCGGCGGACGCTGGTTCGACGAGCACTGGCAGCCCGCGTTCGAAGAGCCGCACATGCGGGAAGCGTGGGAGTTCTACAAGAAGATCCTGTCCGACGCAGGGGAGCCCAATCCGGCAACCAACGGCTACACGGAGTGCCTGGCCATCATGCAGAGCGGCAAGGCCGCGCTCTGGTACGACGCAACGGTGAGCGCCGGCGCCCTCGAAGCGACGGGCTCCAAGGTCGCCGGCAGGATCGGCTATGCCCGGGCCCCGTCCGCCCGGAAAGGCAACAACGGCTGGCTCTGGGCATGGGCGCTGGCCATCGGCTCCTCCTCCCGACATCCCGACGAGGCATTCAGGTTCCTGCGGTGGGCGACGGACAGGAGCTACGTCTCCCTTGTCGGGAGCCAGGTCGGCTGGACCCGCGTCCCGCCGGGAACAAGGGCCTCCACATACCGCAACCCGCTCTACCTGGCCGCCGCGCCCTTTGCCCGCAGGGTCCTGGCGGCAATCGAAAACGCCGACTACGAGCACCCCACCCTGCCGCCCGTCCCCTATGTGGGGGTGCAGTACGTTTCCATCCCCGAGTTCCAGAGCCTCGGAGAAACGGTCTCCCAGCAGCTTGCAGCGTTCATCGCGGGACAGAAGACCCTTGATGCGGCCCTGGCTGACTCGCAGGCGGCGGCACTGCGTGTTGCGCGGGAGGGCGGGTATCTCAAGCTGGCGCAATGAAGTGAGGGGATACACGGATTGAACCGCGCGCGGTCCCGGCTCCTCACACTGCCTGCAATCGCGATCGTGGCCGTCATTACCCAGGCGCCTATCCTGGTTACCATCGGGCTGTCACTCGTGCAATGGATCGTGGTCCGCCCCGATCTCGGCGTCACGTTCGTCGGATTGAACAACTATATCGACATTCTCGTCACCCGTGATTTCTACGCCGTGGTCCTGAACACGGCGCTGATCACTCTGATCTCCCTTGCTGCCTGCACGGTCCTGGGGATCCTGTTCGGGCTCATGTTGAACCAGGACTTTCCCGGGGTGAGCATCGTGCGCACGCTGGTCATTTCCCCCTTCTTTGTAATGGATGCGGTTGCCGGCATCATCTGGCGCACCATGATGCTGAACTCCTCCTTCGGCTTCAATGAGTCCCTTGCGTCCCTGCTGGGCATCAAGCCGGTGGATTTCTTCGGCGTCTACTCGCTGCTTACCATCATCATCCTCATCGTCTGGCAGTGGACGCCCTTTTTCGTGCTGATCATGCTCGCCGGGTTCCGCAGCATCTCTGTGGAAATCTCCGACAGCGCCCGCGTGGACGGGGCCGGGTGGTGGCGCGAGCTGCTCTCCATCCGGCTGCCGATCATCATGAACCACATCGAGGTGGCGATCCTGCTGGGAATGATCTTCGTGCTCAAGGTGTTCGGGCTCATCTTTGTCACCACCCGGGGAGGGCCCGGCTACTCCTCCGCCAACCTTCCCTTCTATGTGTTTCGACTGGCGTTCCTCGGCTGGGATGTCGGTCACGCCGCCGCCCTTGCCATGGTGACGGTGGCCATCACCCTCGCGGCCATTTTCGTCCTGTTCCGCTGGTTCAGACAGCGCTTCGCGGAGGCCTCTTCATGATCTCCCGCGCGCGCGGGGGTCGTCGTCTGCTGCGGATCGCGGCGGCGTGGTGCGTGGCCGTGCTCTGGGCGTTTCCGCTCCTGTACATGCTCCTGACGAGCTTCAAAGCGGAAGCGGACGCGGTGCCTCCCTCGCTGTGGCTCGCCCACCCGACCCTGCAGAACTATGAGATCGTCCTCCAGCAGCAGATCCTTCGCTACCTGGAGGACTCCGCAATCATCTCCGTGGCAACGGTGGCAATCTGCATCCTCGTCGGTGTCCCCACCTCGTACGTCATAGTTTTCGGCAGGCTGAAGAAAGCCGACAACCTGTTCTTCTGGTTCCTGTCCACCACATTGCTCCCGCCGGTGGCCATGATCATTCCCGTGTTCCTCCTCTTTCGGGTGCTCGGTCTCCTGGATACCCTCGGCGGGATGATCCTTATTTTTTCCGGGGTCAATATTCCGATCGTGATCTGGATGATACGGGCTTTTCTCCTGGATGTGCCGCGGGAAATCCTGGAGTCCGCGGACCTGGATGGCGCGTCCCGATTGCGGTCGTTTTTCAGCACGATCGTTCCCCTGTGCCGGCAGGGTATTGTGTCGATAGGGCTGCTCGTGTTCATCTTCGTCTGGAACGAGTTTTTCTACTCGATCAACCTGACCTACGTGAACGCGGCCCCCGTGCCTGTCTACATGGCCGGCTTCATGACGCAGGAAGGATTGTTCTGGGCCAAGCTGAGCGCCATCTCGACGCTCGTGATCCTTCCCCCGTCCATCCTGGGGTGGTTTGCGCAGCGCTCGCTGGTCAAGGGTCTTACCGCGGGCTCGGTAAAGGGATAGGAAACAGTGTCGAAACGCCCCTGCTGAGGGTGCGGCACACAGAAGGAGGTCGTCATGGATCAGGTGACACAGGCAGCTCCCATCCTGGAGAGGTTCCGCCTGAGCGGAAAGGTCGCCCTTGTCACGGGGGCCGGACAGGGAATCGGCCGCGCGTTCGCCCACGCGCTGGGAGAGGCAGGCGCCGCGGTGGCGGTGGTGGACATCGCCCCTGACTCCATTCGGGAAGTGGCGGCGGAACTGCAGGGCAAAGGCGTGGATGCCCTTGCCGTGCGCGCGGATGTGACTGACAGGGCCGATATCGGACGGATGGTGGACGCGGTGCTGAAGAAGTGGGGAAAGCTCACAATCGGCGTCAACAATGCCGGGATCGGTCAGTGGGTGGATGCGGAGAACATCACCGAAGAGATCTGGCAGAAAGTCATGCGTCTGAACCTTGACGGCGTGTTTGCCTGCTCGCAGGCAGAGGCCCGGGAGATGAAGAAACCCGGGTACGGGAAAATCATCAACACGGCGTCCATGTCCGGGCACATTGTCAATACTCCTCAGAACCAGGTTCCGTACAATGTGTCCAAGGCGGGAGTCATCCACATGACGCGGAGTCTTGCGGCCGAGTGGGCGCGCTACGGCATTCGCGTGAACTCCATCAGCCCGGGATACACGAGGACCTCCCTCGTGGAGAACCTGATCTCCACCCCGGAAGGCAAGAAGATGATGGAGGCCTGGATGCCGCTCATCCCGATGCACCGCATGGCCGAAGTGACCGACCTCCAGGGCGCGGTGGTCTATCTTGCCAGCGAGGCGTCGGACTACATGACCGGTTCGGATCTCGTCATCGACGGAGGCTATTGCGCCTGGTAGCGAGTGCCTATGGCGCGGGCGGGCCCTGCGCGCTTCCGCCGTTCTATCGTTGACCTCGACCCGCCTTCAGCGTTTCACTTGATGGCCCCGGCGGTGAGGCCTCTCACGATCTGGCGCTGAGACAGCCAGCCGGCAATGATGACCGGCAGGGCGGACACGGTTGCCGCGGCTGACATCTTGGCCCAGAACAGGCCCTCCGACGTCTTGAACCCCACGATGAAGACCGTGAGCGTCGGCACCTTCGTGATGGTCAGGTTGAACGCCAGGAAGAACTCGTTCCAGGTGAAGATCAGGCAGAGGAGCACAGTGGATACCAGCCCGGGGAGCGCCATGGGCAGAATGACGAGCCGAAGCTCCTGCAGCAGGCCGGCCCCGTCGATACGGGCCGCCTCCAGCGTCTCATAGGGCAGGTCCATAAAGAACGACCGCATCATCCAGATCACCAGCGGGAGATTCATTGCCGTGTAGAGCGCAATCAGCCCGTGGTACGTGTCGAACCAGCCCAGGTTCTTGAAGATTATGTACAGGGGAACAATGACACCCACGGCAGGCAGCATGCGCGTGGACATGAACCACATCAGGGTGAAGTCGCTCCGACGGGTCGGATAGAAGGCCAGGCTGTAGGCGGCCGGCACGCCGAGAAGCAGGGCGACCAGGGTGGAGAACCCGGTGACGATCACGGTGTTGAGAAGGTAATGGAAGTAGCCGGATGCGCGGAGGGCCACCTCGTACTGGTCCAGCGTTGGGTGAAAGATCAGCGGAGGAGGATACGTGAAGGCGTCCGCTTCGGACTTGAAGGAAGTCAGCACCATCCACAGGATCGGGAAGAAGACAATGAGGGCAATGAGGACGGTCAGTATCGAAAGGAGATGACCCCAGATCATCCGATGCGGCCTCATGCTGTCTCTCCTGTGCGCGAGTCATGACGGATGATTCGTATGAACAGCAGTGTGATAATGTTCGCAAAGATGACGGCAATCACCGCGAAGGCGCTCGCACGTCCGACATTCCAGCGCTTGAAAGCTTCGAGATAGATGTTGAAAGTAAGAGTGGTGGTGTAGTTTGCCGGCCCGCCCGTGGTGGTGGTGAAAATCTCTCCGAAAATGTTCAGAACGAACAGGGTCTCCAGCAGCACGCCGATCTCGATGTAGCGCGTGAGGTGCGGGAGGATGATCGAGCGGAACGTGGTGATCGGCCCCGCCCCGTCGATCTGCGCCGCCTCGAGCTGCTCCTTTGCCAGGCCCTGCAGCCCTGAGAGCAGGATCAACATCATGAATGGCGTCCACTCCCAGGTGACGATGACGATGAGGGATGCCATGGCGTACTGATTCATCCAGTCGACCCGGGGACCTCCGAGTACGGCGAGAGTGGAGCTGATCAGGCCGAACGCGGGATTGAACAGCATGTTCTTCCACATGACGGCGGACACGGTGGGCATGATGAGAAACGGGGTGATCAGAAGCGTGCGCGCCAGGTTCCGTCCCCTGAACTCCCGGGTGAGAAGCAGAGCGAGGATCATCCCGAAGACCAGGGAAAGGACAACGACCCCCACCGAGAACACAACGGTATTGAGCATGATCCTGGCAGTGTCCCGGGCCAGAAAGAAGCCGATATAGTTCCCCAGACCGATGAACGCCCGCGGCCGGTCGGGCCGCAGGAGGTTCCAGTTGGTCACGCTGTAGTACAGGGTGAAGAGAACCGGCACCTGCGTCAGCACGATCATGTAGATGATCGCCGGCCTGTGCATCCATGGACGGGAACGCCCCTCTATCTGTTTCCGCACGGAAGGCCTCTCTCAGGACACCGGCGCTCTCCCTCCGCCGCCGGGCGGAGGGAGAGAAGCCTGGTGTTCAGTATGGTTTTACTTCGCCGCCGGTGGGGGTTACTTGAGGTACCCCGCGTCCGTCATGGCCTTTGTCACGATGTCCTGGCTCGTCTCCAGGGCCTGATCCACAGTCTGGGTGCCGGCAATGGCGGCGGAGATCTCCTTCGACACGTCAGTGCCGAAGCCCTGGAACTCGGGGATGCCCACGAACTGGACGCCCGTATACGGAACCGGGTCCCTGGTGGCGTCTGTCGGATCAGCCGATTCGATGGACTTCAGGGTGACGGCGGCAAAATCCTTCGCCGCCTTCAGATAGTTGGCGTTCTTGTACGTGGAGTACCGGGTTCCCGGCGGGATGGTGGCCCAGCCGTAGGTCCGGCCGACGAGGTTGATGTAGTCCTTGCTCGTGCACCAGGTGAGGAACTGGAGGGCCGCGGCCTGGTGCTCGCTGGTGGTGGGGATGGCGTATGCCCATGACCACAGCCAGTGGTAGCCCTTCTTCACCTTTTCATACGGGGCCATCACGAAGCCGACGTTGCCGAC
>Ga0265316_10007779_pt1 | contig 10038 bp, 7 predicted proteins | sample 4522metaG_FD_202092 | JGI IMG/M metagenome (GOLD analysis project Ga0265316, IMG submission 202092) | Rhizosphere microbial communities from Carex aquatilis grown in University of Washington, Seatle, WA, United States - 4-5-22 metaG | ecosystem: Host-associated > Plants > Roots > Rhizosphere >... | reverse complement strand
TTCAACATGCAAGTTTCTCAAGAACTGCTCTTGTGCTCAGGTTGGGTGGAGCAGAAGTATGCGGAAACACTCTCAAAGATGATGGGAAACCTGAGCCCGAAGGGAGAGGGTGAACTCAAGCTCTTATGAACTTGTTGCACGACCGCCGATTTGCGTAGCCACGTAGGATCCAGACTGCGAAAAGAGCCGCAAATCAGCCCGATTTCAGATGCCCTATTCCTCTAATCGCTACCAGTCATTTAGCGTCCCAGCACGGCGTCGAGGATCACGGCGCCCATGACCAGAACGGCGTAGTAGTTGATGGCGACAAAGGCCTGGCGGATGCCTTGTTTCCCCGGGGTGCGAAGCCCCCGCCACGCCACGAAGGTCAGCCAAGCCCCGGCCGCGGCCAGACCCAGGCCGAGAAAGGGCGAGGTGGAAAGGCCGAAAATCGGCAGCAGCAGCGCCGAGGCTGCGGTGGCCGCAGTCCACATGAAGGTCACGCGCGCGAGCGATCCCGCGCCCAGGGCGCGAACAAAAGTGGGAAAGTGGGCTTGCTCGTAGTCGTGGCTTACCCGCAAGGCGAGCAACCAGAAGTGCGGCACTTGCCACATCAACAGAAAGAACGAGAGCGCAAGGATGGGACCGTCAAGCACGCCGCCCGCGCAGACCCAACCGATGGCGGGTGGAATTGCGCCGATGACCGAGCCGACCACCGGGGCCAGCGAGCTGACGCGTTTCAGGTAGGTGTAGATTCCATTGTACCAAAACACGGCCAGCGCCCCGAGTCCGGCGGCCACGGCGCCGCCAAGCCGGAAGAGCGCGGCAAGCGCGATGAGCGCCAGAATCGCGGCGCACGCCACCGCGCCCAGCGGCGAAATTTTGCCCGATGGAATCGGACGAAAGCGCGTGCGGTCCATCAGCGCGTCGAGCCTGTGTTCCTGCGCTTCGTTGAGCGCGCACGCGGCCCCAGCCAAGAGCAGGATCGCACCTGAGGTCAAGAGCAGCCGCCAGGTCAAGGCGTGGGTGAAGGCCACAAAGCCCGTCGCAGCCGACACCGTCGACATGATCGAGATGGGCAACTTGAAGAGTTGGGCGAAATCGCGTCGGCTCACGGGAACTCCGGTAATCGCGTGGGAGCTCGCTGGCCGTTCCGGCAGCCCACCCTCGCAGGGCATGGAAAACTGTCCAGGATCCCCATACTTGCGATGTTACATACGCGACCCATTCGCTGAGGTCACGAGCATTCGGCCTTGGGCATGCGCGGCATTTCAGAAGGTCGGCCGCTTTTCCGCAGAACCCGTTGACCCATCCTGATGCGTCGCCGTCCCTAGCTAGATGTAGTGATCTTGTGAATGCCTGCCATTGCGCGCCAAAGGAGACCGCGATGAAATCTTCGAAATGCCCGTCCAAGAACGGTCAGCAGCGCTCGCCGCTGTTCTGGCTGGTCGCCGGTTTGGGCTTCTTCGCCGCAAGAGATGCGTTTGCTGCGGAGTACTACGTGGCCACCACGGGCAGCGATTCGAATCCGGGCACCAAGGACAGCCCTTTCGCCACCCTGACCAAGGGGGCCGGCGCTGCGGGCGCGGGCGACACGGTCTACATTCGGGGCGGAACCTACAATCCGAGCGGTGGCTTCACCTTCTCGAAGAGCGGAACATCGGACACCAACCGAATCAAGTACTGGGCCTACCCGGGCGAGGTCCCGGTCTTCGACTTTTCCAAAGCCAGCGGGCATCCCAATGGCTTCAGTGTCACCGGTAGCTGGCTGCATTTCAAGGGAATCGAGATCTGCAATCTCACGGAGGATACCTCCGCCATCAATGCGATAGTGATAAGCAACGCCAGCAACGACATCATGGAGTTGATGAACACCCACCACAACGCCGGCAGTGGGATATTCATCAGCCACGGAAGTGGGGGCCACCTATTTCTCAATTGCGATTCGCACGACAACTACGATCCGACTTCAGCACAAGGGGACGGACAAAATGCCGATGGCTTTGGCGTTCACTATCAAGCAGCCGGGGACGGGACCAGCACGACTATCAGGGGCTGCCGGTCGTGGTGGAACTCGGACGATGGCTACGATTTCATCAATCAGGAATTTCCGGTCACCATTGAAAACTCCTGGGCCTTTGGCTCTGGCTTTGCCAACTACGGTACCACCAGGCCTGCAGACGGAAATGGCAACGGCTTCAAAATCGGGAGCAGCAAGACCGGCATCAGGCACCTCGTCCAGAACAACGTTGCCTGGGGATGCAAGGCCAGCGGGTTCTATGCCAACCACTCCTCGGGAGGAAACACCTGGTACAACAATACGTCCTTCCAAAATGGAACCCAGTTCAACATGCTGGCGAGCACGTGGAGTGCCCCCAACGGCGGCGGCACCAGAACGGACGGTGTTACCCTGTCAGGGGACAAGGCACACATTATGAGGAACAACATCGCCTTCCCCAACAAGAACGAATACGTTGACGGTTACGGGGTCGACACCCAATTCAACACTTGGGATCTGAATATCACCCCGGCGGCAAAGGATTTTCTCAGCATTGCCGACGCAAGCGTGTCGGGCACGGGTGCGGCCATCGAGACAACGTCGATCGCGCTCGGACCCCGCCAGGCCGACGGCAGTCTGCCGAACGTGGATTTCATGAAATTGGCCGCCGGCAGCCAAATGATCGACAAAGGCAAGGATGTCGGGCTGCCGTTTGTGGGCGCGGCCCCTGACCTGGGCGCCTATGAATTCGGGGCGACCGGGGCGGCAGGCGCGTCGGGAAGCGGGGGCGTCACGGCAACCGGGGGCGCGACCGCGACGGCCGGTACACCAGGAAGCGGGGGTGTGGTTGGAACCGGTGGCGCCACGGGAGCGGGCGGCAAGATCAGTACCGGGGGCTCAACGTCGGCTGGCGGCGCCACCAAAACCGGGGGTGCCCCCGCGTCCGGCGGCACGCTGGCCAGTGGTGGGACAACCGTGATGGGAGGCCGGCCGGGAACTGGGGGAACCAGCAGCGTGGTGGCCAGTGGGGGCGCCGTCAGCTCCGGCGGCGCTACAGTTGGATCCGGTGGCGTCATTGTGGAAACCGGCGGCGCGGTTGCGACGGGCGGCGTGATGGAAACCGGCGGATCGCCCGAAACTGGTGGCAATTCAAACCCAGGCCCGGCCGCAACCGGGGGCACGGTAGCTGCCGCAGGCGGGACATCGGCCGGCACTACTGCGCAAGACACCGCAAGCAGCGGCTGCTCCTGTCGCTTGGCCGGAACTGAGACGGCGGGTCGCCCCGGTTTCGCCCTGCTCGCACTGCTGATGTTCGCACTTCGTCTGCGCAAACGGCGCTGACCATCCGAAAAGAAGGCGGGCCAAGTACCGCCCTATCGATCAAGATCGCCTAGCGCACAAAAGGAGATTCTGATGAAATCCGTAGATCGCCTGTCGAGAACGGGTCTGCAATGCTCCCTGCTTTCCTGGCTGGTCGCTGGTCTGAGCTTCTTCGCTGCAAAGAATGTGTTCGCTACGGAATACTATGTGGCCACCACGGGCAGCGATTCGAATCCCGGGACCAAAGACAGCCCCTTCGCCACCCTGCAAAAGGGGGCCGACACGGCGGTGGCGGGAGACACGGTCTGGATCCGCGGCGGGACGTACAAGATCACGACGCCCAAATCGAGTGGCGCTGGAATCGAGCTGTCGAAGAGCGGAACATCGGATACCAACCGCATCAAGTACTGGGCCTATCCAGGTGAGACCCCGCTTTTCGACTTCTCCAACCTGCAGATATCAACCAGCGGCTATACCTTTGGCTTCGTGATCAGCGGCAGCTGGGTGCATCTCAAAGGGATCGAGGAGTGCTGCGTCCCGATGAACAGTTACGCCAACAACGGGTTTGCGAGCGAAGGCACCAACAACATCTACGAGTTGTTGAACGCACACAACAACCAAGGCAGCGGGATTCAAATCGGCGGCGGGAACCAAGCCATCAATTGTGATTCGCACGACAACTACGATCCGACTTCGCCACAGGGCGATGGGCAGAATGCCGATGGCTTCGGTGTCCACGGCCAGACCAGCGGTCCCAGCACGATCATTAGGGGCTGCCGGGCGTGGTGGAACTCGGACGATGGCTACGATTTCATCAACCAGGAAGTTCCGGTCACCATTGAAAACTCCTGGGCCTTTGGCGCTGGCTTCGCCAACTACGGGACTACCAGGCCCTCATCGGGGAATGGCAACGGCTTCAAGATGGGAAGCAGCAAGACCGGCATCAGGCACCTGGTCCAGAACAATGTCGCCTGGGGAAACAAGGCGAACGGGTTCTATGCCAATCACTCCTCGGGCGGGAACACCTGGTACAACAATACATCGTTCCAAAACGGAACCCAATACAACATGCTGGCGAGCACCTGGAGCGAACCCAACGGCAAAGGCACAAGAACCGACGGCGTGATCCTGACGGGGGACAAGGTGCATATCATGAGGAACAACATCGGTTTCCCCAACAAGAACGAATACATTACCGGCTACGGGGTCGACACCCAATTCAACACCTGGGATCTGAATATCACCCCAGCAGCCAAGGATTTTCTCAGCATTGCCGATGCAAGCGTGTCAGGGACCGGTCAGGCCATCGAGACGACTTCACTCGCGCTCGGCCCCCGCCAGGCCGATGGCAGCCTGCCGAATGTGGATTTCATGAAATTGGCCGCGGGAAGCGCCATGATCGACAAAGGCACAGATGTGGGGTTGCCATTTGTGGGCGCAGCCCCGGATTTGGGCGCCTATGAATTCGGGGCAACCGGGGCGACCGGGGCGGCTGGGGCATCGGGAAGCGGCGGCGCCACAGCGGCGGGCGGGACGTCGGGAAGTGGAGGCGTGGTGGCAGCTGGCGGCAGCACGGGCGCGGGCGGCAAGATCAGTACCGGCGGCTCAAAGGCAGTGGGCGGCGCCCAGGGCAGCGGTGGCGCTCTGGCGTTTGGCGGTACGCCGGTCAGTGGCGGGACAACCTTGATCGGAGGCAAGCCGGGAACTGGCGGAACCAGCAGCGCTGTGGGCAGCGGGGGCGCAGTCGGATCCGGCGGCGCTGCAGTAGGATCCGGGGGTGCTGCAGCCGGCTCCGGGGGCGTCAGTGTGGAAACCGGCGGCGCGGTCGCGACGGGCGGCGTGATCGGAACCGGCGGATCGCAGGGAACTGGTGGCAATTCAAACACAGTCCCGGCTGAAACCGGGGGTGCGTTTGCTGCCACAGGCGGGACATCGGGTGGCAGTACCGCGCAAAACGCGGCAAACAGCAACGGCTGCTCCTGTCGCCTGGCCGGAACTGCGACACCGAGTCGCCCTGTTTTCGCCCTGCTCGCGCTTCTGATAGGCGCGCTTCGTCTGCGCAAGCGCCGCTGACTGATCACCGCAAGCGGGAACTACGATCCCGAGGGGTACACGATCTGGAAGCCGTTGACCGGCGCGCGCAATGCTACCGGTACGGAGGTGGATGCTGCCGCCGTTGCGGTCAGGGTGAATGTGGCTCCGGTCAGGTTCTGGAATAGAACATAGGTGCCCTGGCCTGTGCCCCCTGGGGCGGGCGCTGGCGAATGTCCGGGGAAGGTCGTGACGGACGGTCCCGTCTGGATCACGGACTTTGTCGTCAATGTGGTCCCGTCTTGAATTGCGTACTGGTAGGTCCGCGTCACAGCATTGATGTTTCCATAGCAATAGACGTAGACGTCGTACGCCCCGCTGATAGAGCTGGGCAAGGTCACGCCAACCGTCACAGATGAGGTGTCCCTCGCCTCAAGGAAGCCATTCATCATATGTGCGTCGCTCGATGCGTCGGTGAAGGGCACTGTGTACGTGGCTGGCGTTTGACCGGCCGCCACGGGGTAGTTCCAGGCAACGGACCCGGATGTTGTGCTGCCGTCAGAGGCAACCAGCGATGAAAGCGTACCCGAGGCGCCCGTGGCGCTGTTCCAGTTGGCAGCAGGCTTGAAGCCAGCGGATTCACTTGCGGTCATCGTGGTCGTTCCAGATGCGCCACCGCGTCCCCCCACGAAGCGAACACTGATGATCGTGCCACTAGACCCACCAGATGCGACGGTCCCACCCGTTGAGCTGGCCCCGCCGCTCACGACCGTCCCGCCAGCCTCGATCGTCCCACCCGTCGGGCTGGTCCCGCCGGTCACAACCGTCCCGCCAGATGCGATCGTCCCACCCGTTGGGCTGATCCCGCCGGTCACGACCGTCCCGCCAGATGCGATCGTCCCACCCGTTGGGCTGATCCCGCCGGTCACGACCGTCCCGCCAGATGCGATCGTCCCACCCGTTGGGCTGGTCCCGCCGGTTACCACCGTCCCGCCAGCGGCGACCGTTCCGCCCTTTGCCGTTGTTCCACCCTTTGTTCCGCCAGCTGCGACAGTCCCGCCCTTTGCGACGGTCCCGCCCTTTGCGACGGTCCCGCCTTTTGCGACACTTCCGCCGGCCGCGATTAATCCCCCACTCGCGACTATCCCGCCAGTTGCCAGCGTCCCGCCTGTTCCACTGGACCCACCGGCCCCAAGGTCCAATGGCTGAGGGACATCGATCCCTTCATCGTTGGGCTGCGCGGCGTCCACACTTGGACTTTCCGCCGCGTCGACCACCGCAGTCCCGGTGGTTCCGCCTGTTGTGGGCGCTCCGCCTGTGTCGCCGATCGCGGTTCCACCCGTGGCAACGTCGCCCGCCGAAACGCTGCCCCCTGAACCGCCACTCGCCCCATCCGGTTCAACCGCCGATGATCCTCCATCGCCCCCAGTCGCCGTGGGCACCTGGCCGCCCTGGTCGCCACTGTCCCCTCGCTTCGCCCAGGGTGGAGTTAGATCTACGCACGCCGCAAGCAGAATAACTGCCGCGATCGCTGGCAGAGGCGAAGCGTAGATGCGAGACAACTTCACCCTTCAATATACCCCAATTGCAGCCCACAACGCACCCTGGGGTTGATGAAAATTCAATGTCGGAGATGTTGGGTAAGGTACTGAAGCCACCGACCAAAAGGCCATTTCCCTGCGATACATTCAGAAGCACGGCAAACCCCGCAGCCATGACTTCTGTGCAACGTAGCCAGCGCCCTGGCACTGGGACACGAAAATCAGGCCCCTGCCCGAGCAGGTGGGCGCCGCCGAAACATGCCAAGAGGGTGTCAGCGTCAATGCAGGGACTTGATGTACGCAACCAGATCACCGATGTCGCGATCGCTCAAGTCGGCTTTGGGCATCTGCGGCGCGAAACCTTTGACGACTTCCTTTGGGGGATGATGGATTGAGCGCGCAATGTAGTCGTCGTCCGCCGTCAAAGTCACTTCCTTGCCTTCAGTGAGCACAGTGACCTGGCTGCCGAAGAGCCCTTTCCAGGTTGGGCCGACCAGCTTGCTGCCATCGGTGGTGTGGCAGGAAACGCAGCCCTTGAGTTTGAAGGTCCGTTCGCCGCGCGCCGGATCAGGAATGCCCGACGCCCCGGTCTGCGACAGCACAGGCGGCTCAGCGGAATCGCCAAAGTACCAGGCGGAAAAGTCAGCCTCGGGAATCACGTGCACCTTGGAAAGCATGTACGAGTGGTTGACCCCACACATGACGGTGCACTCGATGTCGAAGTCGCCAAGCTGCTCGGCCTGGAACCAGGTGTAGTTGCTCTTGCCCGGCACCACGTCGGCCTTCACCCGGAAGGCTGGCACATAGAAGCCGTGCAATACATCGAGTGACTTAAGGTCAAGCCGGACCGGACGGCCGAGAGCCACGTAGAGCTCGCTGGTCTGCCGGCCGTTGGGATAGGTGAATGACCATGCCCATTGCCGGGCGGTGACGTTGACCACCATGGCATCGCGCGGAACCTCGCGCAGGTAGCGATAGTTGGTCCACCCGTAATAGAACATGGTCAAGAACAGAACCAAGGGAATCCCTGTCCACGCTACTTCAAGCAGCAAGTGGCCGTGGATGTCTTCGGCCTTCCCGCCCTTGCCGCGGCGATAGTGAATGACCAAATAGACCATCACGCAGGTGATGAACACCAGGAACGCGATAGTCAGCGCGGCAATGTAGAGAAAGACCGCGTCGACCTTGCCCGAAAAGCTGGAAGCACCGCCAAACATCGTCTTCTACCTGAACAGATAGTCGGAAAAGGTGAGGGTAATGAAGATGATCAACGCCGCAATCGCCGCGCTAGCCATGAACTTGAGGGCAGCGCTCTCGTACTTGAGGTGCATGAAATAGAAAAGCACAAGACTGGCCTTGGTAGGCGTGATGAAAAGCAGTCCCAGCACGGCCAGGTTCGGCCGGTGTGTGACGCTCAATCCGACCAGCACTCCAGTAAGAACCACCAGCGCGATCCAGACCTTGATAAAGGTCGCATAGCCGACGATGTGCGGCGACTCGGCTTTCTGTTGCATGGTTTGGCTCATAGTTCAGGCCGCCAGGTAAAAAAGTGGCAGCAAAAAGATCCAGATAATGTCGACCAGGTGCCAGTACAAGCCGGTGTTTTCCAGCTTGATATAGTCGTCGTGGCGAATCTTGTCGCGCGCCACAAGCGCCAGCATGACCGACATCACCACCACCCCGACAGTGACGTGCAGGCCATGCAGTCCGGTCATGCCGAAGTACAGGCCGAAGAACAAACGTTCACCCGGTGGCCGGGCCATCAAGTGTTCGGATCCCGGGTAGATGCCGTGGTGGATCTTGGCTGTCCATTCAAAGACCTTGTTCACCAAGAAGACCGCGCCCAGCAGCATGGTGCTGGCCAGAAAGATCATCGACTGCCGCTTGCGCTGCAGACGGATGGCCACAATGGACAGCACCATGGTCAAGCTGCTGGTGAGCAGCACCAGGGTATTGATCACACCGAGGGTGATGTTCAATTCGCCCGAAGCCTTGTGGAACTCGTGCGCATGCATCGATCGATACATGCCATAGGCCACGAACAGACCGCCGAACAGGATCAACTCGGTGAAGACGAAGATCCACATGCCCAGCTTGGCCCCGACATAGTCCCGATGTTCGCCGGTATGTTCCGCGACCTGGGTTTCGGCCGGCATGCTCATCAGGCGGACTCCTTGGCGACCGGATTGAAGGTGTAGGCCGGCTCGGTGATGACCGGGGCCACGGCAAAGTTTTCCGTCGGCGGAGGCGAAGCTATTGTCCACTCAAGCGTGACCCCGCCCCAGCAGTTGGCGGGTATGGTCGTCCTGCGAAACAGGCCGAGCAGCAGATTCCCGACCATTATCAGAATCCCGGCGACCAAGATCCAGGAACCGATAGTGGCGTGGATATGCCCGCTGTGAAATCGAGGCAAATGATCGTAGTAGCGGCGGGGCATACCTTGCAGGCCCATCACGAGAAAAGTGAAATAGAGCATATTGAAACCGACGAAAATCGGGACAAAGGCCACAATGGCCGCGCGCTCGTTGTACATGCGACCGAACATCTTCGGATACCAGTAGTGTAGGGCCGCGAAGAATGCAAAGCCGGTGCCGCCAAACATCACGTAGTGGAAGTGACCGACAATAAAATAGGTGTCGTGCACGTGCACGTTGACCGCCAGGGCACCCTGGAAAAGGCCAGTGAGGCCGCCGATGCTGAAAAGAAAGACGAATCCCAACGCGAACAACATGGGCGGGCGCAGCTCGACCGAGCCCTTATAGAGGGTCGCCACCCAATTGAACACCTTGATGGCGCTGGGTATCGCCACCAGGAAGGTCAGCAGAGAAAAGATGATGATGGAAAACTCGCTCATGCCACTCGTAAACATATGGTGGGCCCAGACCAGCGAGCCGAGCGCAGCGATGCCCATGCTGGAAAGCACGATGGCCTTGTAGCCGAAGATGGTCCGGTGGGCGAAGGTCGGTATGATTTCCGAAATCGCGCCCATGGCCGGCAGGATCATGATGTAGACCGCGGGATGTGAATAGGTCCAGAACAAGTGCTGGTAAAGGATTGGATCCCCACCGATGGCGGGATCGAAGATGCCGAGATGGAAGACCCGTTCCAAAACGACCAGCAAAAGGGTGATGCCCAAGATGGGCGTGGCCAGGACCTGCACCCAGGCCG
>Ga0265316_10007777_pt1 | contig 10038 bp, 7 predicted proteins | sample 4522metaG_FD_202092 | JGI IMG/M metagenome (GOLD analysis project Ga0265316, IMG submission 202092) | Rhizosphere microbial communities from Carex aquatilis grown in University of Washington, Seatle, WA, United States - 4-5-22 metaG | ecosystem: Host-associated > Plants > Roots > Rhizosphere >... | reverse complement strand
TGGCGGTGCCTACCAAGCTCAACGAGGAGGCGCTGCGGGAAGCCCAGCAACTCCTGCACGCCCAACGCTACGACGACGCGCGCGCGGCCTTCGAGCGATTGCTGGCCGCCAAACAGAGCAAGGGCGCTGCGTCGGCCGGGCTGGCGAAGATTGCCTTCCAAGAGAAGAACTACAAGCTCGCGGTCGAGCGGGCCAAGGACAGCGCCCGCTCGGGGGGCGGGGCCGAGGCGCGTGTCTTGCTGGGCGACGCCTACTTCAAGCTTGAAAAATACGACGAAGCCAAGAAGGCGTACAGCGAAGCCCTGAAGCTCGACCCGAACAACCGGGTAGCCGGCCAGGGATTGCGCCTGGTCGAAGGCCAATAACGCAACGGCCGACTGTCCGCCCTCGCCGCGCACTGATAAGCTAGCCATCCTAGGTCATGGCCGTCAGCTACCCACGACAGTTCGGCAAGTACGTGCTGCTCAAACCGCTGGCCAAGGGCGGGATGGGCGAGATCTACGTCGCGGCACTGGGCCAGATCGACGGCTTCGACAAGCTGTGCGTGATCAAGAAGGTCATTCCCGAGAAGTCCGACGACGGCAAGGCCAAGCGCTTTCTCGATGAGGCCAAGGTGGTGTTGCGGCTCGCCCACTCGGGGCTGGTCAACACTTTTGACGCCGGCCAGGTCGAGCGCGAATTCTACATCGCCATGGAAATGGTCGAGGGTAAGGATCTGCGCGAGGTGTGGAATCGCTGCGTGCGCGTCCGCCATCGCATTCCCATCGAGGTCGCTCTGCACGTCGCGCGCGAAGTGGCGCGGTCGCTTTTCTACGTGCACACCTACGGCGAGCTCAATCTGGTTCACCGGGACGTGGCCCCGCCCAACATCATGCTGGCCTACAACGGCGACGTGAAGCTGACCGACTTCGGTCTGGCCCGCAGTGCCCTGAAACAAGAGCACACACAGCCCGGCGTGGTGTTCGGTCGCGCGGCGTATCTGGCTCCCGAGCAGGCGCGCGGCGAGGTCGCCGATCCTGGTACCGATGTGTACTCGCTGGCGGTGGTCCTGTGGGAGCTGCTCACCGGGCACCAGTATCTGCAGATTTCTGGTCTCGATCCCGCGGCGGCCTTGGCCATGGTTCGCCATCCCAAGCCCACGCCGCCGTCGGCGCGCGCGCCGTGGGTCACGCCGGCTCTCGACGAGGTACTCATGCGCGCGCTGGCCACGGATCGCAGCAAGCGCTTCGTCAGCGCCGAGGAGTTCCGCCTCGCGCTTTCCGATGCCATCGCCGAGGCGGCCCCGCGCACCGATGCCGCGCGCGTGTCCGAACTCATGCACGCCATCTACGAGAAGGCCATGGCCGAGGAGGCCGCCGAGCGCGAGCGCTTTCTCAAAGAAGTTTTGCCGTCCTTCCGAGCGGCTTCGACACCGGCGCCGGTGCGCACGCCACCACCCGTGCCTCTCTCACGTCGAGCCGATGCGCGAGTTGACGATGGAGGTGGTCGCCGCTCCTCATCGAAAATGCCGAAAATGGCCGCCCCATCTCCGCCTGGCGTGCAGGCCGTGGCGGCGCCGAATGACCCCGAAGCGCGCAGGCGGGCCAAGCGCGAAGCCGCGTTCCAGGTACTGGCCGAGCTTGCAGCAGGGGCCAGCGAGAATGAACCCACGGCTTCGCGCAAGTAGGCCCTGGCTTTGACTGAAAGCGCGACCGATCTGCTTCCGCACCTAGCTGTGGTGACGGTCCTCTACCGCTGCGAGAAGTTCATGCGTGGGCTTCTAGACAGCGTGGCGCTGGTCGACTACCCGCGCGAGCGGCTGGAACTCCATCTGGTGGACAACGGCGCGGGCGATGGAACCCTGGCTGCCGCGAAAAGAGAAATCGAGCGGCTGGGCGCGCGCCTGCCCACGGTCGTGATCCACGAACCCGGCGCCAACGTCGGTTTTGCCGTCGGCAACAACATCGGCCTGCGCGCGGCCTTGGACAGCGGTGTGGACTATTGCTTTCTCCTCAATCCCGACGCGACCTTCGAGCCCGCAGCTTTGAAGGAAGCCGTGCGCGTGGCCAAGAGCGAGCAGAATGTAGGATCGGTGCAGTCGCTGCTGGTGCTGGGCGACGAGCCCGAGGTGGTGAACACCAGCGGCAATCACATTCACTTTCTCGGTTTCGGCTACGTGGGCGGATACCGCCGTCCGCGCGCCCTTGTGCCGGGCGAGCCACGTGAGATCGCCTTTTCGTCAGGGGCCTGCGTGCTTTTGCCGGCCCACGTTCTGCGCCAAGTGGGCCTTCTCGACGAAACCCTGTGGCTCTACCACGAAGACCTGGATCTCGGCTGGCGCATCCGCCTGGCTGGGTTTCGCAATGTGATCGCGCCGGCCAGCGTGTGCCGGCACTTCTATGAATTCTCGCGAGCGCAATCCAAGTGGTATTGGCTGGAGCGCAACCGCTGGATCGTGGTGCTCAAGAACTACCGCCTGGCTACCCTCGTGCTGCTCTTGCCCGCGCTCATCGTGGCCGACTGCGGGCTACTGCTCATGGCGACCAAAGCAGGATGGCTGCGATCCAAGTTGCGTTCGCTCGCATGGTTCCTGCGTCCGTCGTCCTGGCGCTACCTGTGGCGAGGTCGGCGCGCCATCGCGCGCATACGCAAGGTTCCCGATCGCGAAGTCCTGCGCCACTTCACCGCGGTCATCGACTTTCCCGACTTTCGCAGTCCGGTTGTCACCAAGGTGATTGAACCCGTGTGGAAGGTGATGCTGGCCACTCTGCGCGCGATTGTGCGGTGGTGAAGAAATTCACCACAGAGACGGAGAGAGCGCAGAGGGTACGGAAGCAAGAATAGTTCGGATCAAGGATCCGATAACCCCTTCCCTTCGACCTCTGCGCTCTTTGCGCTCTCTGTGGTGAAATCCGACTACGCCGGCCGTAGGCCGCGGATGAAGTCGCCGACGGCGCCCACGCCTTTTTCGTCGATGAGGCGCAGGGTGGCCGAGCCCACGACGGCGATGTCCACCTTGCCGCGGAGGAATTCCACGTCGGCCGCGTCTTGCACGCCGAAACCCACGGCCAGGGGCAATTGCGTGGCGGCCCGGCAGCGTGCCAGATACGCGTCGAGATCGGCCGAGAAGGTGGTGTGCAGTCCTGTGACGCCCTTGCGAGCCACGCAGTAGATGAAACCTCGGCCCTGGCTGGCGATGGTTCGCATGCGCTCGTCCGGCGTGCTGGGCGAGAAAATGAAAACCGGATCCAAGTCCGCGCGCTCCATGGCGGGCAAGTATTCGCCCGCTTCCTCGGGCGGCAAATCGGGAACGATCGCTCCCGACAGACCGGCGGTCCTCATGCGCTCCACGAAGGCCCCGACGCCGGCGCGGTAGAGCACGTTGTAGTAGCTCATGAAGAGAAACGGGATTGGGTGGCGGCGGGTGACCGTGGCCGCGAAGTCAAGACATCGCTCGACCGTCGAGCCCTGCGCCAGCGCCTTTTGGTTGGCCGCCAGAATCACCGGCCCGTCGGCCATGGGCTCGGAAAACGGGATCTGCAACTCCATTAGATCCACGCCCGCCTCGACCATGGCGTCCACGACTTGCAGGGACGCCTCGAAGCTCGGGTAGCCGATCACGATGTGGGTCATCAGCAGGACCGGCTTCTGTGCGCGAGCGTCGCGGATTCTGACTTCAAGCATGGCGGAAATTCTCAGCGTGTGTACGTCTTGGCCTTGCGGCAAATGAAATCTTCCCAGGCCGGATCGCCGAAGGCCTCGGCCACCGTGAAGATGTCCTTATCCCCGCGCCCGGATTGGTTGATGACAATCACGTCGTCAGCGCCGAGAGTGGGCGCTTCCTTGAAGGCCTGCACGAAGGCGTGCGAGGATTCGAGCGCCGGGATGAGTCCCTCGCGCCGCACCGTGAGCGCGAGGGCATCCACCACCTCTTGGTCCGTGGCCGCCTCGAAGCGCACGCGGCCCACGTCGCGCAAGTGGGACAGGATGGGCGACACGCCGATGTAGTCGAGGCCAGCGGCCACCGAGTGCGTGTCGAGCATCTGCCCATCGCTGTTCTGAAGGAAATACGTGCGATAGCCCTGAGCGACACCGACGCTGGCATCGGTTGAGGCCAGCCGCGAGGCGTGCTGGTGGCTTGCAAGGCCGTGTCCCCCGGCTTCCACGCCTACCAGTTCGACGGCGGGATCGTCGAGAAACGCGCCGAACACGCCAAGCGCGTTCGAGCCGCCGCCGACGCAGGCATAGATCCGCCGCGGCAGCCGGCCCGTGCGCTGCAAGACCTGGCCGCGCAGCTCCTTGCCGATGATGGACTGGAAATACGCCACCATAGTCGGGAAGGGATGCGGGCCGCAGGCCGTGCCGAGCACGTAGTGGGTGGAGTCCATGTTGGCGGCCCAGTCGCGGAAGGCTTCGTTGATGGCGTCTTTGAGCGTGCGGGCGCCGTCTTTCACGGACACCACCTTGGCGCCCAGGCGCTCCATCCAGAACACGTTGGGCCGCTGGCGCTCGACATCCACCTCGCCCATGTAGACGGTGCAATCGAAACCGAATTTCGCCGCCATGGTCGCGGTGGCCACGCCGTGCTGGCCGGCGCCGGTTTCCGCGATCACGCGTTTCTTGCCCATGCGCCGGACCAGCAACCCCTGGCCAAGCACGTTGTTGGCCTTGTGCGCGCCCGTGTGGTTCAGATCCTCGCGCTTGACGAAAATCCGCGCGCCGCCAAAGTGCCGGGTCAAGTTCTCGGCGAAGGTCAGCGGCGTCGGGCGGCACGAGTATTCGCCCATGAGGGCTTCGTACTCGCGCCAAAACGCCGGGTCGGCCTGTGCCTCGGCGAAGGCGGCCTCGAGCTCGCGGAAGGTCGCCACCAGGATCTCGGGCAGATAGGCGCCGCCGAAATCCCCGTAATAGCCCCTCGGTTTGTTTGGAGAGAGCGACGGGGTCATCACATCAAATCGTCGCAGGGTGTGCCCAGGCGCTGGCCCGCGTACACGCCCAGGTCGGTGTAGATCAAGACTCGATTGTCATCAAGGGGCAGATGGATGAGCTCGGTTTCCTTCTTGCCCGCAAACCAGCTTTCCTTTTTGCGATCGAGAACCAAGCGCAGCTCGCCCTTCTTGGTGGTGAAGATGTCGCCCTGGGAATCGCTGACCACGTTGGTCATCTTGAGCAGCTTCAGGTTGCCGCGCGTGCCGGCGTAGAGTCGGAAGTTTCGGTTGTTCTCGGGCTCGCGCAGACGATCTACATAGTAGTAGTTGCCCTTGTTGTCGCGGGAGAGGGCGTAGGGCTGGTGGATCCACTGCGGCCCAAAGAAGGAAGCGGCGGCAAGCAGCCTGGTCTGCTCGCCGGCTTCGAGCGGTTGCAGCTCCGTGGTGCGCTCTCCACACTGCACGTTGTACTTGCCCTTCGCGAAGGTGATGCTGGCTTGGTACCCCGACCTCACCCGCGGCTCCCAGAAAGCCCGTTCCCACTTTTCCGTCCCCTCGCGGCCGCCGCCGTTCGAGCGCATCAGGTAGAAGCGCTTGCCGTCGCCGTAGTACTGGTGCTCGAAAGAACTTCCGAAAGGGATCACGGCGATGTAGTGCTGTTTGCCGTCGGAAAGAACCTGGAGCTTGCTCAAAACGTCGCTGATGTCGACGGCCGCGACCTCGGGCTGGCTTGCCCCCGTTCCTTCCGCGCCGGCAGCCGGCTTCTTGCCGCCGGCCTGGGCCAGCGGCGAAAGCATCATTGCGAACAAGGCTAGGAGAATGCGGAACATGCGCGGAGTATGATACTTCCACGTGTCGCGCACAACCAGGTCAGTCCCATGACATCGCCCATCGCTGTTGGTTCGATCATTGCCGAAACCTACAAGATCACCGCCGAGCTCGGGGTGGGTGGCATGGGCTCGGTCTGGGCCGCCGAGCACGTGCGCTTGCCTGGCAAATACGTCGCGGTCAAGGTTCTGCACGCGGCGTTGGCCTCGGGCGAAATCCTTCTGCGCTTCCGGCGCGAGGCCGAGATCGCTTCGCGTATCGGCCACCCCAACATCGTCGAGGTGCTGGACTTCAACACCCTGCCTGGTGGCGAGCCATTCCTCGTCATGGAACTTCTGTCTGGGGAAAACCTGGCCGCACGCTTGCGCCGAGGGCGGCTTGCGGAAAAGGTCGCCCTCGACATCGCCCGCCAGATCGGTTCGGCGCTCTTCGCGGCCCATCAGATGAACGTGGTCCATCGCGACCTCAAACCCGACAATGTCTTCCTGTGCCCGCGCGACGTCGACGGCGAGCTTCGCGATCACGTGAAGGTGCTCGATTTCGGCATCTCGAAAATTCGCAATTCGCAAACCGTGGTCACGCAAGACGCGGCCATTCTGGGTACGCCGTACTACATGTCGCCCGAGCAGGCCAGCGGCAAGAATCAAGAGATCGACGGCCGCACCGACATTTTCGCTCTGGGCGCCATCGTCTTCGAGATGCTTTCGGGAAAGACGGCGTTTCCCGGCGACAGTTTGCCGCAGGTGATCTACCAGGTGGTGTTCGAGCCCCACCCCTCGCTCGCGCACATCGTGCCGACCGCCAGCCCAAGAGTCGTGGCGGCTGTCGATCGGGCGTTGGCCAAGAAGGCGGCCGACCGTTTTGCCGACATGGCCGCGTTTGTCGAGGCGCTCACGGGTCGGCCGCTGATGACCATGGCTGGGAAGAAGGTGGCTGCGGTCGCTGAACAGGCCAGCGGGGTGGCGCTGGATCCAACCGTCGCCCCGGCCGCGGCGCCCTCGGCTGCCCTCACGGCGACTGGGGTTGCCCCGGCTGGATCATCAGGATCCATCGAGCCTTCGGTCGCGGCCAAGGGCCGGCGGGGCTTGTGGATGTTGCTCGCTGGCGTCGCCGTGATTGCTGCCGCCGCCGCGGCGCTGGTGATGCGACCACAACGTCCTGCCGATCCGCGCCCTTCCGATCCGAGTCCTTCGGCGACAGGACCGGGCACCGTTGCGAAGCCAGCAGAACCTGCTCGCACGGCGACCGCCGATACCGGGCCGGCCGTGCCCGAACCGGCGGGCCAGGCTGCGGTGCAAGCCGAGGAGAAACGTCCAGGAAAAGTGGCGCGTCCCAAGAGTGCCTCACGCGAAGAACCGCTGCCAGCGTCGGTCGCCGCCGAGCTCGACGCAGCCGAGCGCGCGCTGGCGGCCAAGGATCTTGGCGAAGCCATCCGGCGCGCGCGCCATAGCCTCTACGAAAAGAAGACCTCGCGAGCCTCCGCGGTTCTCACACGCGCCTACTGCCTGCAAGGCGACCTGGGCGCGGCCAAGGCCGAACTCGGCCACGTCGCCGCGTCTGAACGCGCTCGCGTGATCAAGTCTTGCCGCGCGGCCGGCATGGAACTGTAGGCTGCGTCGGTCAGCCGCTCAGCCGCCGATTCGCGTCGCCACCAGCATGAGCACTTGCATGGCGAAGGTCTTGTCGCCGTCGACGCGCAGGCGACCGGCGAGCAGGGCTTGCAGCGGATTGAGGGCGCGCGCGGAGAGCCTTTCACAGGTGCCGGAGTCGATGCTCACCGTCGTGCGCGGCCGGCCCGCCAGCATGCCCGCGCGGCCAAACGCCGCATCCACGGACCAGCGCCGCCGCCGCCGGCCCTCCAGTTCGAACTTGATGCGACCATCGAGCTTTTCCAGCAGCTCCATTTCCTGCGAGTCCGGGGAAAGCAGCTCCGCCATGTCGACGGACGCCGGCAAGAGCTCGAAGAGATCTTCGCTGGGGAAGACCACGGAAAGAAAATCGGCGGCGGATTGGCGAATCCAGATATCGGGTTCGTCGCGCCGCGGACCGATCCTAGGCGGGCAGCGTTTCGCGACGAACTGGTCCTCAACAATCTGTAGATCCCATTCGCCGCCCTCCGGGCCGGACAGCGACAGGCGAAGACGGGGAGACGTACCCTGCATCGATTTGCCAGCCGCGGAGAAGACCTCGGGCAACCACGATTCAAGGATCGCGGTTGCGCTCGCGCCGGCCGGTGGGCGGCTGGTTGCTGGCATGCGGGACACGGCTATTTCCGCGCCTTGCTCCGCCTGCGATTCTCTCCGCGAATCTTCTGGCGGCGTTCCTGGCGGCCAGGCTTGGCTTTGTCGTGCGTTTTCGCGCGCCCTTTCTCGTGTCGCTTGCCCTGCGGGCCGGGCGCCCTGGCTCCGTCCAGGCGCAGTTCGATGCGCCGACGGGCCACGCTGACTTGCAAGACCTCGACCTTCACGCGATCGCCAAGCGAGAAGGTCTTGCCGCTGCGCCGGCCAATAAGGCGGCACGCGATCTCGTCGAAGTCATAGAAATCGTCGGGCGCCAAGTAGTCGGTGCGCACCAAGCCCTCGACGAAGGGCTCGTCCATGACCACGAACACGCCGAACGAGGTGACGCCCGTGATGGCGCCTTCGAGGATGTCGCCCACGCGTTCGCGCATGAAGAAAGCGCGGTAGAGATCCACGACCTCGCGCTCGACCTCCATGGCCTTGCGCTCGCAGAACGAGGCGTGGGTGGATGCCCGTTGCAGGATCTCGCTGGCCGGCAGGTCGGTGGCAGCCATGGGCGGAAAGCCGCCTGCGGGTTTGCCCAGGCCGGCCAGCCGGTGCTTGAGCAGGCGGTGCACGATGACGTCGGGGTACCGGCGAATGGGCGAGGTGAAGTGCAAATACGCGGGCGAGGCCAGGCCGAAGTGGCCCACGTTGACCACGTCGTAGGTGGCTTGCTTGAGCGCGCGCAGAAGCAGGAACGACAGCGGTTTTTCCGCGGGGTGGCCGCGCAAGCGTTTCAAGACCGCGGCCAGTCCGAGTGGCGTGGCGGCCTCGGCCGGATCGAACTTGATGCCGTAGCGTTCGGCCAGCACGGCGAATGATGCCAGTTTCTCCTCGTCGGGCACCTCGTGTACGCGCCAGGCGGTGTCTTCATTGCGGTCGCGGAAGCTGTCGCCCACAGCTTCGTTGGCCGCCAGCATGAATTCCTCGATCATGGCGTAAGCGTGGCGCTCGCCCGGATCGCGGCGGGCACGGCGCACGTCGCGCACGAGAGCTGGGTCGTCGCGATCCAGCTCGACCACGACTTGCGGCAGATCCAGATCCAAGGCTCCGCGTTCTTGCCGGCGTTGGCGCAGCTTGCGGGCCAAGGCATCCATGGCGCGCAGGCTGGGCAGGAAAGGTTCGTAGTGCTTGCGCTTGCCGCGCACGTCGCCGGCCAAGGCCGCCGCCACGCCGGGATAGTCGAGGCGACCGTGCGAGTGAATCACCGCCGCCGAGAAGTCGACCTCGGTGATGGCCAGGCTACGGTCGTAGTCGATGCGCACCACCATGGCTAGGCGATCAACGCCTGGAACCAACGAACACAAATGCCCGGACAGCGCCTCGGGCAGCATGGGGATCGCGCGACTCGGCAAGTACACGCTCACGCCGCGCGCCTGCGCTTCGTGGTCGAGGGCGGTGCCTTCGCGCAGGTAGTGAGAAACGTCGGCGACCGCGACCCACAGGCGGTGCCCGCCGCGCGGAAGTTCTTCCAGCGCGACGGCATCGTCGAAGTCGCGCGCGGTTTCGGGATCGATGGTGGCAAAGGGCACAGCACGCAGATCGGCGCGGTCGTGAAAATCCGCCGTCTGCACCACGCTCGGGATCTGGCTGACCTCGTTCACCACCGCGGTCGGGAATTCTTCGGAAATATCTGCGCACGCCAGGGTCTTTTCGACTTCGGTGCGCGGGTCGTCCGGGCTGCCCAGCACCTTGAGCAACATGACCTCGATGGGCGCCATGGGCGATTCGGGATAGCCGACGATCTCGGCCACCAACGACTGTCCAGGGCGGGCGCTGACGCCGCCGCGAACCACGACCGGTGCATGGATGCGCGCATCGTCGGGCTCGAAGCGCAGGTTGTTGCCGTGGCCGACGAGCTGCCCCGTGATCTTGCCGCGCCCGCGTTCGAGCACCTGGGTCACGCGGCCTTCAAGCCCGCGCCCGCCGACCCACCATTCGACCTCGACGCGGTCGCTATCCATGGCCGAGCCGCGGTTGCGAACACTGACGTGGATGTCTTCGGAACGATCGTCCGGGAC
>Ga0265316_10007775_pt1 | contig 10039 bp, 7 predicted proteins | sample 4522metaG_FD_202092 | JGI IMG/M metagenome (GOLD analysis project Ga0265316, IMG submission 202092) | Rhizosphere microbial communities from Carex aquatilis grown in University of Washington, Seatle, WA, United States - 4-5-22 metaG | ecosystem: Host-associated > Plants > Roots > Rhizosphere >... | reverse complement strand
GTCGAACAGGTATGAGGCACGACGCCGATCGTCGAGATCCGCGTCTAGGCCGCGGACCTCCTCCAGGTATGCCAGGGCCGCCTTGTGGTTGCCCTCCAGAGACTCGTTGGACGACAGCGACATGAGCAGGCGAGCCTTGAAGTCCGGCTCCACCTTGAGGCCGCCCCTGACCCGAGCCAGGATCGAATTCAGGATCGCCTTGGCCTCGGTCGTGTTCTCTCGGTGGTAGTGCGCCGCCGACACCCAGTACTCGGCCAGGGCGGCGTCGGCGTCGCGATGGGCGGCGCGGAAGAGCTCTGCCGATTCGGTGGCGTAGGCGATTGCGTTGCCGGCCTGACCCTTGCGGACCATGGCCTCGCAAAGGCCGCGCAGCAACTCTGCCCGAGCGCCTGAGACCTGGGGGATCTCCAGGAGGTCGCGATATGCCGCGATTGCCTCGTCCCAGCGTCCGCAGGCGAGGAAGAGGTCCGCCTCGAGCCGGGCCCAGGCCGCCGGCTCATCGTTGATGAGCTGGCTTGCCTGGATCCCGAGCCGACCGGCGAAGTGGTTGAGAGCTGCCATCGACGGCCGGCTCAGGCCGTTCTCCAGAGCGCTCACGTAGGCCTTTGTGTATCGCGGCTCGGCCAGCTGTGTTTGCGTCAGTCCGGCGGCGAGTCGCGCCTTCTTCAGACGCTCGCCGATCTTCTGCGCAAGTGGGGAATCGTCGACTCTCGGGCGGGTTGCGCTGACTCTAGGCATACGCGCAGTTTACGTCCTGTAACACCCAGTTTGAACAGGTATCGGTGCCGGATCGCAAAGGGTTTAGTAGTACTTGACCGCGATCTCCTGTCTTCCTACGATTCGATGGCCGACGGAGCCGCGCCGGCCGGGTTTACAGGCGGGCGACTAACCATCCCGAAAGGAAGTCGCCCAATGTCGTTCCGTTCTTTCAGCCCTCGCGCGTTCGTAGTCGCCTGCATCCTGGCAGTCGCTCTGGCATTGCTTCCGCTCGCAACCGTGCTGGCGGATGGAGGATCGACCATCTACCCCCACTGAGGCAATGCTTCCAACCCTCTAGCACGACCTACCTGGAAACCGTAGTCCTCCTCGTTTGCCCGCCGGAGAACTCGAGCCGGGGCGGCTCTCGGCTCATCCAGCCCGACGACGGATCGCCGCTGTGCCGCCGGCCGGGCGGACGAGCCCACCCACCGTGTCGGTTCGGAGCCACCCTGTTCGAGCGGCAGCCGTGCCCCTCCCTTTGTGCCGGCTGGTGCGCCAATCCGAGTGGGCCGTTGTTTCTCCTGGGACGCTGTGGCAGCCTCGTACTACGCCGGTCGGGTAGGCCGGCGAAGTCCTTCTCGAGCATCGGGGGTGGATGCCCGAGTCAGGTTTCACTTTTCGATTGGCTGTTCGTCCCAACGCCAGTGCCAGGAGCAAACAAGTGTTTTGGAATAGAGCCGCGCGAGAAGCGCGGCGCCAGAAGGTTCTGGACGATCTCATCGAGTTGAGTCAGGAAGAACGCCGCCAGCGGTTGGACCAGGCGGTCGCGGAGGGCGACATCCGTGCCGGCGAGGTCGATCAGGCGCTTCGACTCGTCGCACGCCTCGAAGCCCTGAGCGTCATGACCATCCCCGGAACTCGCAAGGCCGCGGCTTCGGACGGTGAAGCTTCGGACGGCGCGGCGGCGGCCGGGTTGCCCGACCAGGCAGATGCCGACGTCCCGATGAGCCGGGTCGACACGCCGCCGTCCGGCAGCGTCGCCGGCCGGCAGACATCGGTTCGCCGGGCCGGGCGCGCAATCGGCAACTCCCCGAGACGGCGAAGGCTTCGACTCGCCGCGTCGGCAAGGGAACGGGCCGCTGCGCGAGCGGCGACCCCGGTCGAAGTTGCGGCGAGCCCCGAGGTCGCATACGCGGCGGCGGTCGCACCCGACGCCAGGGGTGAAGAGCAGTGGCCGGACATCGCCTGGCTGCGGCCCGAGTAGACCCGCAGTTCTTCGGGCGGCGTTGAGTCGGAGCGCTACAGCGCCGCTGCCGCCCTCGCCGTGAAGCGGCGACCCACCCGGCGCACGACGAGCTCGACGCCGAACGCGGCCGACAGCACAGCTCCGGTCACGGTGTCGCTCGCGGCTCCTGAGGCGACGACCCGACCGCTCCGCAGCACCAGCGCGTGCGTCGTGCCCGGCGCGATCTCTTCCACGTGGTGGGTCACGACGACGATCGCCGCGAGGTTCGGGTCGTCGTTCAACCGCGCCAGCAGCGCGGCGAGCTGCTCGCGAGCGCCCAGGTCGAGTCCGGCCGCCGGCTCATCGAGGAGCAGCAGGGATGGATCGGGCATGAGCGCCCGGGCGATCTGGACGCGCTGCTTTTCTCCCGACGACAGCAACTCGAAGCGCCGATCGACCAGGGACGAGCATCCGACCAGCTCGAGCGTCTCGCGGGCCTTTTCCCGGGTCTGCCTGGTGGGGCGGTCCCACCACGGCGCGGTGGCGCCGCCGGCGCCGGCCAGGACGACATCCATGGCGCTGACCTGGCCCGGAATCCGCGCCTCCAACGCCGCGCTGACGATGCCGATGCTTCTGCGCAGCTCGCGCACGTCGGTCGCGCCGACGGCCCGGCCCAGAACCGCCACCTCGCCGCGTGACGGCCACAGGTAGGTCGAGGCGACCGAAACGAGCGTCGTCTTGCCGCTGCCGTTCGGGCCCAGCAGGACCCAGCGCTCGCCCCGCCCGATCCGCCAGTCGACGCCGTCCAGCAGCAGATTCCCAGATCGGATGACCGAGACGCCACGCATCTCGACGACGGGTTCTCCGGCCTGCGTCATCGAGGGTCCGCATCCGCGTCGGGAGTCTCGGCGCGTTTGGACCCGCTCGACAGCGCTGCCTCGAGCCGGTCGAGCAGGGGCGCCTGGGCTTCCTTGATGCGGCGCCTGGCTTCGTCCGGCGCGAACCACTCGACCCGATCGATCTCGGGGTAGGTCTTGACCCGGCCCGAGAAGGGCGGCCATTCGAAGGAGAAGGTGTTGCTCGTCGCCTTCTCGGGGTCGAGATCCCCTTCGGCCGCCCAGGCGTACACGACCTTGCCGCCCTTCTGCCTCACCGTGCCGAGATCCAGGAGCGTGCCGGCGGGAACGCGATGGCCGGTCTCCTCTTCGAACTCGCGCCTGGCCGTGACCTGCATGTCGACTTCGTCCGGACTCGGCTCGCCCTTGGGGATGGACCAGTTGCCCGCGTCTGCGCGGCCGAAGAAGGGCCCTCCCGGATGGGCCAGCAGCACCTCCACGCGCCCGCCGCGGAGGCGGTAGAGCAGGATTCCGGCACTTCTTCGAGCGTTCATCGGCAGAGGGTACGCGAGCCGGGCCGAGTCCGTCCTGCCCGCACGATGGTCCCTTTGCGCCGCTCCTCCCGTCCGGAGGCACAATTGGGCTCGAGACCTCGCCCGGCCACCGAAGGAGATCCCGCATGAACGTCCGCAAGCTCGGAACCAGCGGCATGGAGATCACTACCGTCGGCTTCGGCGCCTGGGCCGTCGGCGGCGGCGGCTGGGCCTTCGGCTGGGGGCCGCAGGACGACGACGACTCGATTCGCGCCATCGTCCATGCCGTCGCCAAAGGCGTGAATTGGGTGGACACCGCCGGCGTGTATGGTCTCGGACACTCCGAGGAGGTCGTCGGTCGGGCCCTGAAGGCCATTCCCGCCTCCGAGCGGCCTCTCGTGTTCACCAAGTGCGCGCTGGTCTGGGACCCGCAGAACCCGCGCAACCCCGCGAAGCGAAGCGCGGAACCGGCCTCGCTCCGGCGCGACTGCGAAGCTTCCTTGCGCCGGCTCGGTGTGGAGCGCATCGACCTGCTCCAGATCCACTGGCCCGACGAGGGCGGCGTCCCCGCCGAGGAGTCGTGGGGCGAGATGAGCCGCTTCGTGGACGAAGGCAAGGTCCGAGCGATCGGGGTCAGCAACTACGGCGTCGCACTGCTGGAGCGCTGCGAGAAGGTGCGCCACGTCGACTCACTCCAGCCGCCCTTTTCGATGATCGCCCGCGACTCGGCGGCCGCACTCATTCCCTGGGCCGCCGACCACGGCACGGGCGTGATCGTCTACAGCCCCATGGCCTCCGGGATCCTCACCGACTCGTTCTCTCCGGCGCGGGTAGAAGCCATGGCAGAGGACGACTGGCGGCGCAACGCGGCGAACTTCAACGAGCCCGCCCTGTCGCGCAACATCGCGCTTCGTGACGGGCTGCGGCCGATCGCGGCCCGACACTCGACGACCGTCTCCGCCGTGGCCCTGGCCTGGGTTCTTGCCCGAGAAGGAGTTTCGGGCGCGATCGTCGGCGGACGCAGCCCGAAGCAGGTCGACGGCTGGCTGCCGGGCGGTTCGGTGGTGCTGACCGCCGCCGAACTCGACGAGATCGCCGCGCTCATCGACGCCACCGGCGCGGGGTCGGGGCCGGTTCGCTAGGACATGTCAGCTGGAGACACCATGAGCATGTCCACGGGGACGGACGCACCGTCGCCTGCGCCGCACCTTGCCGACAGCCACGATGTCATCCGCGTTCGCGGCGCGCGTGTGAACAACCTCAAGGACATCAGTGTCGAGATCCCGAAGCGCCAGCTGACCGTGTTCACCGGCGTCTCCGGATCGGGCAAGAGCTCGCTGGTCTTCGACACGATTGCGGCGGAGTCGCAACGGCTGATCAACGAGACCTACAGCGCTTTCCTGCAGTTCTTCATGCCGACGCTGGCGCGGCCCGAAGTCGACCTCCTCGAAGGCTTGACGACCGCCATCATCGTCGACCAGCAGCGGATGGGGGCCGACCCCAGGTCCACGGTCGGCACGGCCACCGACGCCCACACGATCCTGCGGATCCTGTTCAGTCGGCTCGGCCAGCCCCACATCGGCTCGCCCCAGGCGTTCTCCTTCAACGTGCCGTCGGTGAGCGGCGCGGGCGCGATCACGCTCGAACGCGGTGGCATGACCGTTAAGGAGCGGCGCAGCTTCAGCGTGACGGGCGGCATGTGCCCGCGCTGCGACGGACGCGGCTCGGTCTCGGACATGGACATCTCCCAGCTCGTCGACGAGTCCAAGTCGCTCGCCGAAGGCGCGTTCACCATCCCGGGCTACACCCCGGGCGGCTGGAACTACCGCCTGTACACGTCGTCCGGATTCTTCGATCCCAACAAGCCGATCCGCGACTACACCGAGCGGGAGCGCCACGACCTTCTCTACCGCGAGCCGATCCGCATGAAGATCGAGGGCATCAACATGACCTACGAGGGGTTGGTGCCGAGGATCCAGGCCTCGTTCCTGTCAAAGGACGTGGAAGGGATGCAGCCGCATATCCGGGCTTTCGTCGAGCGAGCCGTGACATTCACCACCTGCCCGGAGTGCGGCGGCACAAGGCTGGCCGAGGCGGCCCGGTCGTCGCGCATCCGCGGGATCAACATCGCCGACGCCTGCGCGATGCAGATCAGCGACCTCGCCGAGTGGGTTCGCGGCATCGAAGAGCCGTCGGTGGCGCCTTTGCTGGCCACGCTGCGGAAGATCCTCGACTCGTTCGTGGAGATCGGGCTTGGCTATATCTCACTCGAGCGGCCTTCGGGAACCCTTTCGGGCGGCGAGGCGCAGCGCGTCAAGATGATCCGCCAGCTCGGCTCCTCGCTCACCGACGTCACCTACGTATTCGACGAGCCCACCACGGGCCTGCATCCCCACGACATCGGGCGCATGAACGACCTTCTGCTGCGCCTGCGGGACAAGGGCAACACCGTTCTCGTCGTGGAGCATGAGCCGCAAACCATCGAGATCGCGGACCACGTCGTCGACCTCGGCCCCGGCGCCGGAACGGCCGGTGGAACGGTCTGCTTCGAAGGCACGGTCGAGGGCCTTCGAGCCAGCCGCACCATCACCGGCCGCCATCTCGCCGACAGGGCTGCCCTCAAGGACACGGTCCGCCGGCCCACCGGCAAGGTGGAGATCCGCGGCGCCACCGCGCACAACCTCCATGACGTCGACGTCGACATCCCGCTCGGGGTGCTGGTGGTCGTCACCGGTGTGGCCGGCTCGGGGAAGAGTTCGTTGGTGCACGGGTCGATGCCCGCCGGGATGGGCGTGGTATCCATCGACCAGAGCGCGATCCGAGGTTCTCGGCGGAGCAATCCGGCGACGTACACGGGACTGCTCGACCCGATCCGCGCGGCGTTTGCCCGGGCCAACGGCGTCAAGGCAGCCCTGTTCAGCGCCAACTCCGAGGGCGCCTGTCCCAGCTGCAACGGTGCCGGCGTCGTCTACACCGACCTGGCGATCATGACCACCGTCGCGACCACCTGCGAGGAGTGCGAGGGCAAGCGGTTCCAGGCATCGGTGCTCGACTACCACCTCGGCGGCCGCGACATCAGCGAGGTGCTGGCGATGTCGGTGTCCGAGGCCGAGAAGTTCTTCGGCTCGGGCGAGGCGCGCACGCCGGCTGCGCAGGCCATACTCGGCCGTCTCGCCGACGTGGGGCTCGGCTACATCACCCTCGGCCAGCCGATGCCCACGCTGTCCGGCGGCGAGCTGCAGCGACTCAAGCTGGCGACCCGCATGGGCGACGAAGGCGGCGTCTACGTCCTCGACGAACCGACCACCGGCCTCCACCTGGCCGACGTCGAGCAGCTGCTCGGGCTGCTCGACCGGCTCGTCGACTCGGGCAAGTCGGTCATCGTCATCGAGCACCACCGGGCGGTCATGGCCCACGCCGACTGGATCATCGACCTGGGCCCCGGCGCCGGCCACGACGGTGGGCGGATCGTCTTCGAGGGCACACCCGCCGACCTAGTCGCCGCCTGTTCCACATTGACCGGCGAGTATCTCGCCGCCTTCGTCGGCGGCTGACTCAGACCGCCAGCGTTACTCCGGCGGCGCGGCAGTCGGCGGCATAGGCGGCCTGAGCGTCGGCGGTCGGGTCCACGCACGTCGGGAAGGCGACCAGCCGGTCGAGTCCGAGCGCGACGCAGCGGCCGATGAAATCGACCCGCCGGCTGCCGGGCTTTATGGCGTCCCTGTCGGCGCAGTAGAGCGAGATGCGCAGGGTCGCCGGGTCGCGATCGATCTCCTCGCACCTCTGGCGGGCGACCTTCATCAACTCCGCCGCCTCTTCTGTACCGACGAAGACCAGGTTCAGCTCATCCGCGAAACGAGCGGCAAGCCGCATCGTCACGTCGCGGCCGTTGCCGCCGACGATGATCGGCGGCCTGGGCTTCTGGATCCCCTTGGGGACGTTGATGGCGTCCTTTACCGAGGAGTACTTGCCTTCGTAGGTGGCGTGACCGGGTGCCAGCATCCGGGTGATCACTTCGAGCGCGTCGCGGAGGCCGCCGAGCCGGTCGCCGATCGGGGGGAAGCCGTAGCCGTAGGCGAGCCACTCGTCCTCTTTCCAGCCGCCGCCGATGCCGATCTCGAACCGGCCCTTGCTCACGACGTCGAGGGTGGCGGCGAGCTTGGCGACGAGTGCGGGGTTGCGGAACCCGGTGCAGATGACCATGTGACCGAGGCGCACTCGCGAGGTGACCATGGCCAGCGCCGTCAGCGTGGTGAACGACTCGAAGGTGATCTCGTCCAGCGGGTCCGGGACGGTATGGAAGTGGTCGAAGACCCACTCCGACTCGAACCCCAATTCCTCCGCCTGGCGGGCCAGCTCGAGCGTGCGGGTCCATGCCGCGGCCGGATCCCAGCCGTTGTATTCGTACTTCCAGCCCTGCGGGATGAGCAACCCGACCTGCATCCTGACCTCCGACGGTGGTTGCGGAGTGAACCGCATCTCGATCGACCCATGATGCCCCGGATCGGTCATCGGCGCAGACGGCGCACAGAGTCCGTCAGTCGGGGACGGACGCCCGAAGGAGCCGGGCCGAGCCGCCTGCCGCGCGAACCCGATACACGCCGGTCGCGCCGGCCACGAGCGCGGTCTCGAACTGAGCCAGAGTGACGACCTCCGAACCCGCCCGGACCTCCGCGACGCCCTCCACCGCGGTCAGGATGTGGAAGCTGGCGCCCGCGGTGTCCAGGACCAGGGGAACGTCGCCGACCGCGGCCAGGTCCAGTTCGAAATAGGGACATTCGACGGCGCGGGCCGTTCCCGCGGCCCCGGCGACGAGCGGCGTCCTCGGCTCGGGGGCCGGGTCGATCGTCGTCACTTCGACCGATTCCTCGATGTGCAGCTTGCGCCCGGCCGACTGCGACCGGCCCCAGTCGTAGGCCCGGTATGTGGTGTCGCTCTCCTGCTGGATCTCGTAGAGGAGGAGCCCCGGCCCGAGCGCATGCAGCGTTCCCGCGGGAATCAGCACCGCCTCACGGCTCCGGACCGGGACCTTCTGCGCGACCTCGGCGACCCGACCCTCGCGAATCGCGGCGGCCAGCTCCGCCGCGGTCGTGCCGGGCTTGACACCTAGGAGGATCCGGGCGTCGGCGGCGGCCTCGAGGAAGAACCAGGCTTCGGTCTTGCCGAATTCGCCGGGACCGACCATGCGCCTGGCCTGTTCGTCGTTTGGATGCACCTGGACCGACAGCCAGTCGGCACAGTCCAGCAGCTTTGCGAGCAACGGGAAGCGCCGGCCGTAGCGGCCGTGGACCGACGTGCCAAGGAGGGCGGCGCCGTACTCGGACGCCAGGTCCGCCGCCGTGCGGCCGGCCAGGGGACCGCTCGCGACCACGCTCTGCCCGAATGCGATCCACGCTTCGCCGAACGGCGGATCGGAGGCGCGGAGCCGCTGGCCACCCCAGACGCGTTCACGGTACTGCGCCTCGAGCGGAAGAAGGTTCTGTCCGAGCGGCGGCTCGGACGGGGCGATGTCCGGTGACCCGGTCGGGATGTCCACGACCGGAGGTTACATCGTGGTCGGATCGAACGCGGCCGCGGCTGCGTTGCCGGATCACCGGCCGGGGCGTCAGGCGCGATCGACGGTCGGGGCGAGACCTTCCAGGGCCTCCGGCCGTGGGCCTTCCTTGACCGGGATCAGCAGCGCCGCGCCGGCGATGTAGCACAGCACGCCCAGCAGCAGGGCGGCCCGAGGTCCGGCGCCGTAGCCGAGCCAGCGGTTGACGTTGTCCATGACCACGGCCCCACCGATCGCCAGCGTGAACGTCCCCGCCGAGGCCGTCGCCACGTTGGAGATTCCCATGAAGCGTCCGGTGGACGCCTTCGGGACGAGCTCGCTCATCAGCGCCCAGTCGACGGCCAGGAAGGAGCCGGCGGAGGTCGCGAACAAGCTAGCGCCGAGGATCGCAACCGGCAGGATCGGGGCGAACGCCCCGATGGTCAGCCCGATGGCACCCAGCAGGCAGGATCCGTAGATCACCGGCTTGCGGCCGATGCGGTCCGACAGGCGGCTTGCCGGCAGCACCGCCAGCGTCAGGCAGGAGGCCACGACGCCGAGCAGGAGGAGCTTGGTCAAGCCGGTGTTGGAGGCGTCCAGGCCGAAGACCTGGGCCAGGTAGAACGTGCTGAACGCCGGGAAGAACGCCGCTCCGGCCAGCACGAAGAACCGCGATCCCACGAGCCACAGGAAGCTCGTCTCGCGCCACAGGTCCCTGCCCCATGCCTCGGCGGCGATCGCCAGCCAGGAGCGGCCGTTGCGCGGCTTGACCCGGTCGCCTTCATGGACCCGGAGGACCACGCCGAGCATCGACGTGAACTCGACCACGCCGAGGGCCAGCGTGCCGTAGAGGAACGCGTTGGAATCGACGGAACTCAGGGTCACGGCAAGCGCCGCGATCACGTACCCGGTGATGTTGCCCAGGGCCTGGAAGAGCCCGATCAGCCCGGACGCCAGGCCGACCTGCTTGGCCGGCACCAGATCCGGCACGTAACCCTGGAATGGGCCCTGCGAGAAGTTGGAGCTGAACTGCAAGAGGGCGACGAAGGCCGCGATGGCGGCGACCGAGTTGGACGTGGCCACGCCTGCCAGGAAGATCACGTCGAGGGCGGACCCGATGAAGATGTACGGCTTGCGTCGTCCCCAGCGGGTGATCGTGTAGTCGCTGATGGTGCCTACAGTCGGTTGGACGACGATCGCGATCACCATCCCG
>Ga0265316_10007773_pt1 | contig 10041 bp, 5 predicted proteins | sample 4522metaG_FD_202092 | JGI IMG/M metagenome (GOLD analysis project Ga0265316, IMG submission 202092) | Rhizosphere microbial communities from Carex aquatilis grown in University of Washington, Seatle, WA, United States - 4-5-22 metaG | ecosystem: Host-associated > Plants > Roots > Rhizosphere >... | reverse complement strand
ACCTGGCCAAGTCGCTGCCGCTCGCGGACAAGGCCATACGGTCCCTGGAGCGCAAGGGCTTCATTGTCGTGGAACAGGTGCAGACGGAGCGCGACCCGCTGCGCGCGCCCTCCGACCGGTTGCGCGTGGAACTGGCGGGCGCGACCCCGGGCGCTCCCGCGGCACCCGCGGCCCCAGACGCGCGCGCGGCTCCCGCGAAGCTGAACAAACCCGAACGGGAGCTGCTCGCGTTTCTGGAGTTGCATCCCGGCTCGCACAACCTCAAGGATCTGGAAGGCACGGTCATGAATGCCAGCGCGGCGGCGCGGTCGCTGGCGCGCAAGGGGCTGGTGTCGCTTAAGCCGGAAACCATGGCGATGACCGCTGCCGCGGTGCGCGTGCGGCACTCCTTGAATCCCGCGCAGCAGGCCGCTTACGACCGCATCGCCGAGGCCATTCGGGCCAAGCGCTACCAGACGTTTCTGCTGCACGGCGTCACCGGATCGGGCAAGACCGAGGTGTACCTCAACGCCATCGAAGCCGCGCTGGCGGAAGGGCGCAGCGCGCTGCTGCTGGTGCCGGAAATCGCTCTCACGCCGGCCATGGCGGGACAGTTCTTCGCGCGGTTCGGCGACCGCGTAGCGATTCTGCACAGCGCGTTCACGGACGTGGAACGTACCGAGCAGTGGCGGCGCATACGCTCGGGCGCGGCGCAGGTGGTAGTCGGGACTAGGTCGGGCGTATTCGCTCCGGTGCGCAACCTGGGGTTGATTGTGGTGGACGAAGAGCACGACGGCTCCTACAAGCAGGAGGAGAACCCGCGCTACAACGGCCGGGATGTGGCCATCGTGCGCGCGCAGGCGGCCGGCGCCGCGGTGGTGCTGGGCTCGGCCACTCCCAGCCTGGAGAGCCGCTACAACGCGGAGCGGGAAAAGTACACCCTGCTGGAACTGCCGGGGCGCATCGAAGAGCGGCCCATGCCGGCGGTGGAGCTGATCGACATGCGGCAGGAGTTCCTGGAAACGCGGCAGCAGGCCACGTTCTCGCGCAAGCTGGTGGAGGCCATCGGCGCGCGCCTGGAGAACGGCGAGCAGACCATCGTGCTGCTGAACCGCCGCGGCTTTTCCAGCTTCGTGGCGTGCCGCGCCTGCGGAGAGCGCGTGGAGTGCGTGAACTGCTCGCTCACGCTGACGTTTCATAAGCGCGACCGGAGGCTGCTGTGCCACTACTGCGGCTACGCGGCGAAGGTCCCGAGCGTCTGTCCCAAGTGCCAGAGCGAGCACATTTACTTTCTGGGGCTGGGCTCCGAAAAGGTGGAAGAGGAGCTGCACCGTTCCTTTCCCACGGCGCGCATCGCGCGGCTGGACCGCGACACGGTCACGGGGAAGCGCCAGTACGAAACCATCCTGCAGGATTTCCGCGAGGGCAGTTACGACGTGCTCGTCGGCACGCAGATGATTGCCAAAGGGCACGACATCCCCAACGTGACGCTGGTGGGGGTGGTGTCTGCCGATATCGGGCTGGGCATGCCGGATTTTCGCGCGGCCGAACGCACGTTTCAACTGCTGACCCAGGTGGCGGGACGCGCCGGGCGCGGCAGCCTGCCGGGGATCGTGCTGATTCAGACCATCAATCCGGACCACTACGCGGTGCGCATGGCGGCGGCGCAGGATTACCAGGCCTTCTACGAAAAAGAGCTGCACTTCCGCCGCATGATGCACTACCCGCCCTTTAGCGCCATGGCCAACGTCCTGGTGCGCGCAGAGAAAAAGGAGATGGCCATGCGGATGAGCTCGGAGCTGGGCCTGCTGATCATGCCGCCGCCCGAAAAGCTGCGCATCATGGGCCCGGCCGAAGCGCCCGTCCCGCGGCTGAAGAACGAGTACCGCTACCAGTTCCTGGTGAAAGCCGCCAGCCGCAAAACCTTGAACGAGCTGCTACAGCGGATTCGCGCCTTCGCGCTTGATAACAAGTGGGGAGCGACGGCCCTGGTGATCGACGTGGACCCATTGACGCTGATGTGAGTGGCGGGTGAGGAACGCCGGCGCCGGCAACGTCCGCGGCTGCGTTCCCGGCGCGCGCCGCGCGGCGAGCGGCATCCTTGCCTGCCTTATCCGGGGATAATTATCTGTCCGATAAGAATTCTGAATGAAGCGATTTTCGCCAACTGTGATAATCTTCAATTGAGATCTGAATATGCTCTTTTGAGAGCACTGGAAACACTGGTAGACAAGGTTGTCTAGACCGGGCCTTCCGCCATCAGTGTTCGAGAGTTCAGGTTTCCCCGCCTCGACAAGTCTTCCACGTCGATCTGTTGCGAAATTCTTGTTTGCGAGCGCCGTACGGCAGATCGTTCTCGCGCCCCCGTCTATTCACGCGCTAACCGCGCCCGGCCGATCTGCACCCAAAATCCATCAACAGGAGACGGAACCACTATGCGAAAAATTGCCATCTACGGTAAAGGCGGAATCGGCAAATCCACCACCACACAGAATACGGTCGCGGCCCTGGCCGAAATGGGCAAGAGGGTTATGGTGGTCGGCTGCGATCCCAAGGCCGATTCCACGCGTCTTCTATTGGGAGGTCTGGCCCAAAAGACGGTGCTCGACACGTTGCGCGAAGAGGGGGAAGACGTCGATCTGGACGACATCCGCCGGCGCGGCTATGGCGACACCTATTGCACCGAGTCCGGCGGGCCGGAGCCCGGAGTGGGATGCGCGGGACGCGGCATCATCACGTCCATCAACCTGCTGGAACAGTTGGGCGCGTATAGCGAAGCCGAAAATCTGGATTACGTGTTTTACGACGTTCTGGGCGACGTGGTGTGCGGCGGCTTCGCCATGCCCATTCGCGAGGGCAAAGCCAAGGAAATCTACATTGTCTGCTCCGGGGAAATGATGGCCATGTATGCGGCCAATAACATCTGCAAGGGGATCGTCAAGTTCGCCCAGGCGGGCGGCGTGCGTCTGGGTGGACTGATCTGCAACAGCCGCAAGGTGGACAACGAAAGGGAAATGATCGAGGAGCTGGCCAGGCAGCTAGGCACCCAGATGATCCACTTCGTTCCCCGCGACAACGACGTCCAGCGCGCCGAGATCAACCGCAAAACGGTGATCGAGTGGAAGCCGGACGTTCCGCAGGCCGGCCAGTACCGGCAACTGGCGCGCGCCATCGACGGCAACGACAAGTTTGTGATTCCCAAACCCCTGGCCATGGACTCGCTGGAGCATCTGTTGATCGACTACGGCCTGGCTGCCTGAGCGGCGCTCGGGATTTAAGGAGAGACTGCGATGAAACCGAATCCTCATAAAGTAAAAGACGAACTGCTGGCGGCCTATCCCAAGAAGACCGCGCGCAAACGGGCGGAACAGATTGTGGTCAACGAGCGCCGCGCCGGCGGCGCCGTCCCCGAGATCAAAGCCAACGTCCGCACCACGCCTGGCGCGATCACCCAGCGGGGCTGCACTTACGCCGGTTGCAAGGGCGTGGTGATCGGCCCCACCCGCGACATCCTGAGTATCACCCACGGCCCCATCGGCTGCGGCTTCTACAGTTGGCTGACGCGCCGCAACCAAACCCGCGCGGAAGGGCCCGGCGACGCCAACTACATCACTTATTGTCTAAGTACGGACATGCAGGATGAGCAGATTGTCTTCGGCGGGGAGAAGAAGCTTCGGGCAGCCGTCGAAGAGGCGTATGCGCTGTTCCATCCGAAGGCGATCGCCATTTTTTCCACCTGTCCGGTGGGGCTGATCGGCGACGACGTGCACGCCGTGGCGCGCGACATGAAAGAGAAACTCGGCATCAACGTATTTGGCTTCAGTTGTGAAGGATACAAGGGGGTGAGCCAGTCCGCCGGCCACCACATCGCCAACAACCAGCTCTTCAAACACGTGGTGGGAACCGACGAAACGCCGCGGCCGGAGAAGTTCAAGATCAATCTGCTGGGCGAGTACAACATCGGCGGCGACGCCTTCGTCATTGAAGACCTGCTGGAGCGGTGCGGCATCACGCTGATTTCCACCTTCAGCGGCAACTCCACCTACGATGCCTTCGCCAACTCGCACATGGCGGATCTCAACGCCGTGATGTGCCACCGCTCGATCAACTACGTGGCGGAGATGATGGAGAAGAAGTTCGGGATCCCGTGGATCAAGGTGAACTTCGTGGGCGCCGAGGGTACCGCCAAGTCCTTGCGCCACATCGCCCGGTACTTTAACGACGCCGAGCTGAGTGAGCGCGTCGAGAAGGTTATTTCCGGCGAAATGACCGCCGTCCTGGAGACGCAGTTTGAAGTGCGCTCGCGCTGCGAAGGCAAGACGGCCATGCTATTCGTGGGAGGCTCGCGCGCGCATTCCTACCAGACGTTGTTCGCGGAGATGGGCATGCAGATCGTGGCTGCCGGCTACGAGTTTGCCCATCGCGACGACTATGAGGGCCGCCGCGTGTTGCCGACGGTCAAAGTGGACGCCGACAGCCGGAACATCGAAGAGCTGGAGGTACATCCCGACGAGACGCGCTACCTGCCGCGCCGCGGCCCGGACGACCTCGTGCAACTGCAATCGAGCGGCGTCGATGTTCGCGAGTACCAGGGCATGATGCCGGAGATGGAGGAGGGGGCTCTGGTCATCGACGACCTCTATCACTTCGAAACCGAGCGCCTGCTGGATATCTATAAGCCCGACATTTTCTGTGCCGGGATCAAAGAAAAATATGCCGTGCAAAAGGCCGGCATTCCCTGCAAGCAGCTTCACAGCTACGACTACGGCGGGCCATACGCGGGGTTCCGCGGCGCGATCAACTTCTACAAGGAGATCGACCGCATGGTGAATACCAGGATCTGGTCGCACGTGCAAGCTCCGTGGGAAGCGGAGGAAGAGTTGACGGAAGACGCGATTGCTAGTTAGTTTCTGTCGCGAAACTCACGTCGAATGGCCAAGACCGCTTGCTGACGCGCGCGGCCTGGTAACGCTGCGCCGATTGCATGGGACTTGTTACAGAGCCACGACCGTGAGGGAGTGGTTTCGCGTCCGGAGTCGGCATTTCGCGACAGAAATTAGTTAAGCGATCAGCGATCAGCGAACAGCTATCAGCGGGACCGCGCCGCCGCGCCGCCTCAACTTGACAAGCTGAGCTGGGAGCCGATAGCCGGCCGCTGAGAGTTGAGTGCTGGGTGCTGAGTGCTGAAAGCTGATAGCTGATAGCTGATAGCTGCCCGCTGATAGCTTTTTAAGGAGCCACCGATGCTGCTGCGACATACTACGGCGGACGTCATGGAACGATCCGCATTAACCATCAATCCGGCCAAGACCTGCCAACCAATCGGGGCTATGTATGCCGCCTTGGGGGTGCACAATTGCCTGCCGCATAGCCATGGGTCGCAGGGATGCTGCTCGTATCATCGCAGCACCCTCACGCGCCACTACAAAGAGCCGGTGATGGCCGGAACCAGTTCGTTCACCGAGGGCACGTCAGTCTTCGGCGGGCAAGCCAACCTTCTGCAGGCCATCACCAACATGTTTGCGCTCTACAACCCCGATGTCATCGCCATCCACACTACGTGCCTTTCGGAAACCATCGGCGACGACATTGTGCAGATCATCGCCAAAGCGCACGAAGAGGGCAAGGTCCCGGCCGGCAAACACGTGATCCACGCCAATACGCCCAGCTATGTGGGATCGCACGTGACGGGTTTCTCCAATATGGTGAAGGGCCTGGTCAAGTATTTCTCCGAGTCTACGGGGCGCAAACGCAACCAGATAAACATCATCCCGGGATGGGTGGAACCGAGCGACATGCGCGAATTGCGGCGCATCTCGCATGACATGGGTATCAACCCCAATATCTTTCCAGACACCTCCGACGTCTTGGACGCGCCGCAAACCGGCCGTCACGAGTTCTACCCCAGTGGCGGCGCCACGGTCCAGGAAATCCGCCAGTCGGGCGACTCCCGTTCCACCCTGGCGCTTGGCCCGACGGCTTCCGAAGCCGGGGCGCTGGCGCTCGAAGAGAAATGCGGGGTGCGTTCCGAAGTGCTGGAGCTGCCCATCGGCCTTCTGGCCACCGACCGCTTCATCAACGCGCTGCGCCTTCGCGCCGGCGTCCGCGTGCCGGGATTCGTCACCGACGAACGCGGCCGGCTGGTAGACATGGTGGCCGATATGCACCAGTACTTCTACCGCAAGCGCGTGGCTCTGTTCGGCGATCCCGACCAGTTGGTGTCCCTCGCCGAATTCCTGGTGACGCTCGACATGCGGCCGGTCTACATCGTGACCGGCACGCCCGGTAAGCGCTTCGAGACGCGGGTCCGCGAGGCCATCGGCGATTCCGTTCCCGAAGTTCAAGTCCGCCAGGGCGCTCAGGCGGATATGTTCCTGCTGCATCAAATGATCAAGAAGGAAGGCGTGGACCTGCTGATCGGCAACACCTATGGGAAGTACATCGCGCGCGACGAAGACATTCCGTTTGTGCGTTTCGGATTCCCCATTATCGACCGCGTGGGACACTCCTATTTCCCCAACGTGGGATACATGGGCGCCATGCGCCTTGCCGAAAAGATCCTCAGCGTCTTTATGGACCGTCAGGACCGGAACGCCCCTGAAGAATCGTTCGAACTGACGATGTAAGCCGGCTCAGGGAGACCAGCAATGAATATCCTGGAAGAACGCAAGCTACAGGTCTATCGGAAGGGCGCGGACCTCTTCCAATTGGACTGCAACAAGCAAAGCACGGCCGGCTCCGTGAGCCAACGCGCGTGCGTCTTCTGCGGGTCGCGCGTGGTGCTGTATCCCATTGCCGACGCGTTGCACGTGGTTCACGGACCGCTCGGTTGCGCCGCGTATACCTGGGATATTCGCGGAGCGCTTTCTTCCGGGCCGCAACTTCACCGCCTGAGTTTTTCCACCGGCCTGCGGGAGATGGACGTGATCCAGGGCGGCGAGAAGAAGCTCGCCAAAGCCCTTTGCCAGCTCATCGACCGGCACCAGCCGAAAGCCGCGTTCGTCTATTCCACCTGCATTGTCGGCGTGATCGGCGACGATGTGGAAGCGGTGTGCCGCCAGGTGGCGGACCTCAAAGGTATCCCGGTGCTGCCGGTCCATTCCGAGGGCTTCCGCGGCACCAAGCGCGACGGGTACCGCGCGGCGTGCGAAGCCTTGCTGAAGCTTGTGGGCACGGGTTCCACCGAGGGTATCAGCCCGGTGAGCGTCAACATCCTGGGCGATTTCAACCTCGCCGGCGAAGTGTGGATCATCCGCGACTACTTCGAAAAGATGGGCGTCGAAGTGGTGGCCACCATTACGGGCGACGGCCGCATCGGCGACATACGCCGCGCGCACGGCGCGGCTCTCAACCTGGTGCAGTGTTCCGGTTCCATGATGCACCTGGCCAAAGAACTCCGCGAGAAGCGCGGCATCCCCTTCAAAAGGGTCTCGTATTTCGGCATCGAAGATATGGCGCAGGCGCTCTACGATACCGCCGGGTTCTTCGCGGAGCAGTCTCCCGGCATCGTGGAAAGAACCGCCGCGTTGGTGAGCGGCGAGTTGGCCACCATCATGCCGCAGATCGCCCAATACCGCCGCAAGCTGGAGGGCCGCAAGGCCGCGGTGTATGTAGGCGGCGCTTTCAAAGCCTTTTCGCTGGTGCGGGCCCTGCGCCAGTTGGGCATGGATACCGTGATGGTGGGTTCGCAGACCGGACTCAAAGAGGATTACGAGGAACTGCGCCAACTGTGCGACGAAGGCACCATCATCGTCGACGATTCGAACCCGCTGGAGCTGTCTTCCTTCCTCCAGGAAAAGGAAGTGGACCTGTTCATCGGCGGTGTAAAAGAGCGGCCCATCGCGTACAAACTGGGTGTCGGTTTCTGCGATCACAACCACGAACGCAAAGAGCCGCTGGCGGGCTTTACCGGGATGTTGAATTTCGCGCGCGAGGTCTACAACACCGTGGCCAGCCCGGTGTGGAAACTCACGCCGCGCGGCCAAAAGAGGGAACGGTCATGGTCGTAAAAGAGCCGTTCGTAGCCACGCGCAATGCCTGCAAGTTGTGCTCGCCCCTGGGCGCGTGTCTGGCGTTGCGCGGCGTCGCCGGCGCGGTGCCATTCCTGCACGGATCGCAGGGCTGCGCCACCTATATCCGCCGCTACCTGATTTCGCATTTTCGCGAGCCCGTCGATATCGCCGTTTCCGGCTTCAGCGAGGCCACCACGGTGTTCGGCGGAGGCGACAACCTGCGCAACGGCCTGAACAACGTGGCGCGGCAGTACCACCCGGAACTGATCGGGATCGCCACTACCTGCCTGCCGGAGACCATCGGCGAAGATGTGGGATTCCTGCTGCACGAGTTCCATCCGGAGGGCGACTCCCGCCTGGTGCATGTCTCTACGCCCAGTTATCGCGGCACCCATGTGGAAGGCTTTCACGCCACGGTGAAAGCGCTGGTGGAGCAATTGGCCGAGGGCGGGCCGGCCGGCCCGGGCGTGAACGTGTTCCCGGGCATGGTCTCGCCCGCCGATCTGCGCTACCTGAAGGAAGTGCTCGCCGATTTCGGACTGGCGGCTACGCTGCTGCCCGATTACTCGGAGACGCTGGACGGGCCGCAACTCGACGAATACCAGAAGATCCCCGCCGGTGGAACCCCATTGGAAAGCGTCCGCGCCATGGGACGCGCGCGTATGAGCCTGGAACTGGGCCGCACCATCGCCGAGTCCGGAACGGCGGCGGCATCGCTGGAAAGCCAATTCGGAGTGGCCCGCCGCAAACTCGGTTGGCCTGTGGGGGTGCTCGAAAGCGATCGCTTTTTCGCGGCGCTCTCGGAATTGAGCGGCCGGCCCGTTCCGGAGAAACACGTCCAGGAGCGGGGCCGGCTGGTCGATTCCTACGTGGACGCTCACAAATATGTCTTCGGCCGCCGGGCCGTGGTGTACGGCGAGGAAGACCTGGTTGTAGGGATCGCCGCATTCCTGGCGGAGATCGGAGTGCAGCCGGTGCTGTGCGCCTCGGGCGGAGAAAGCGGGCGCCTGGAAGAAGCCGTAAAGGCGGTTGCGGGCGATGCCGCGGAGGGCGTCATGGTAAGGGAAGGGATGGACTTCACCACCTTGGGCGAGGTGGCACGCGGACTCGCTCCGGATTTTCTGATAGGCAGCAGCAAGGGCTACAGCGTGGCCCGCGAACTCGATATTCCCTTGATTCGCGTCGGCTTCCCGATCCACGACCGCATCGGCGGCCAACGCATTCTGCACCTCGGCTACCGCGGCGCCCAACAGTTGTTCGACTCGGTGACCAATACTTTGCTGGCCCGCGCGCAAGACCGCTCGCCGGTGGGCTACAGCTATCTGTGAGGGAGAAGCGATGACCCAGGAACTGGATCTCACTCAACACCCGTGTTTCAATCACGCCGCCCGCAAGACGGCCGCGCGCATCCATCTTCCGGTGGCGCCGCGCTGCAATGTGCAATGCAACTTCTGCGACCGGAAGTTCGATTGCCTCAACGAAAGCCGTCCGGGAGTAACCAGCGCGGTGCTGACGCCGCAACAGGCGCTCTACTATCTGGAACGCGCCATCGAACGGTCGCCGGCCATCCGCGTGGTAGGAATCGCCGGGCCGGGCGATCCGTTTGCGACTCCGGAAGATACGCTGGAGACGCTCCGGCTGGTCCGCAATCGCTACCCGGAGATGCTGTTGTGCGTGGCCAGCAACGGGCTGGAGGTGGCCGCGCATGCTGCGGAGCTGGGGAAACTACGGGTGAGCCACGTCACACTCACAGTGAACGCCATAGACCCCGGGATCGGCGCACGGGTCTACGCCTGGGTTCGCGCAGGCATTCGAGTGCTGCGCGGTGTGGCCGCTGCCACGGTGCTGCTGGAACGCCAGCGCGCCGCGATTGTGGAACTCAAGCGGCACGGTATCACGGTCAAAATCAATACCATCCTGATGCCGGGCGTCAACGGCGGGCACGCCGCCGAGGTGGCACGCGAAGTCGCCGCCCTGGGCGCCGACATCATGAATTGCATTCCCATGGTTCCCGTGGCGGGCACGCCGTTCGAATCGCTAGGGCAACTGG
>Ga0265316_10007772_pt1 | contig 10042 bp, 7 predicted proteins | sample 4522metaG_FD_202092 | JGI IMG/M metagenome (GOLD analysis project Ga0265316, IMG submission 202092) | Rhizosphere microbial communities from Carex aquatilis grown in University of Washington, Seatle, WA, United States - 4-5-22 metaG | ecosystem: Host-associated > Plants > Roots > Rhizosphere >... | reverse complement strand
ACCGCTGAACCAAAAAATACCGGCGTTAAAGTTCCTGCTAAATACGCATTTAAATCAAATTCATGGCTCGCGCCTTTCACTAAATCAATTTCATCACGCAATTCTTGGGCTTGGTCGCCGAGTAATTCATCGAGTTTCGAATTTTCTAAGCCTTTAATTACTTCGGCTTCGGCGATTTTGCCGCCGTGTTGTGCGCTAAACAAATGAATTTCATCTTTATAAAGGTGATAAACGCCTTTAAAACGTTTGCCCATGCCGATTGGCCACGTCATCGGCGCACATTGGATTTTTAAAACGTGTTCGACTTCATCCATCAATTCAATCGGTTCGCGTCCTTCGCGGTCTAATTTATTGATAAACGTTAAAATCGGCGTGGTTCGCAGCCGGCACACTTCCATTAAGTTAATGGTACGTTCTTCAACGCCTTTCGCCACGTCGATAATCATTAACGCAGAATCAACGGCGGTTAATGTGCGATAGGTATCTTCCGAGAAATCCTCATGACCCGGCGTGTCGAGCAAGTTAATGACGCAATCTTTGTGTTCAAACTGCATCACAGATGTGGTGACAGAAATACCACGTTCTTTTTCCATTTCCATCCAATCGGAAGTCGCATGGCGTGCGGCTTTACGTCCTTTGACTGAACCAGCTAATTGAATTGCGCCTCCGAATAAAAGTAATTTTTCGGTAACGGTCGTTTTACCTGCGTCAGGGTGAGAAATAATCGCAAACGTGCGACGGCGTTGTAATTCACTAAGGTTTTGGGGCATTTAAAGACTCTAAAAATAAAAATGAAGAAACTAATTTCGGTTATTTTAAAACAAACTTTCCTGTTGCAAGCTCTTATTTGATTTAGTTGGCGAAACTAACGCTGGTTTTGTCGATTCAATCACTGGCGCACTGGATTCAAGTTGCGGCACGCTTTGAATTGCCTCGCCAGCAATACCGCGAATCGAACCGTACAAATGTGTGGTATTAAGTAACACTTTTTGCAATTGTTTTTCACGTTGTTTCCAACCACTTTCGGTAACACGTCGTTCTTTTTCCAAATCCGTTTGCATTTGCGTAAAGCCGTCCACAATCGCTTCAATTTGGGATTTAAATTCGTTGCTGGTTAAAAACCCATACAACATTTCCATTTTTTCGCCTTTATTTTCTTGAGCAATCGCCACGTCACTCATGTCAATCAGCGATTGCCGAAGTACCGCGCTCAAACCTTTGAATTCTTCAAATGTACACACCCAAACGCCATCTTTTAAACCCATTCGCTCCATTTCTTTGGGCATGGTTTGTGTGACTAAAACGCCGATACGAATATTTTTGGCGCGTAAATCGGCTTTGAGTTTTTCAATCCAATCGCGTCCGAATTCTTGCGTGCGTTTGCTTTCGTAATAAATTTTGCCGCAATCGTAACGCGAACGAGTGTTGACGATTTGAATGCAATCCGCGCCACGTTGACCTTTTTTGATTTCGGTAATTTCGTCAAACGGAAACGAATCGCGCAACCATTCTTCAATAGCTAATTCTTGGATTTCGCCTTGAAGCTGCGTTGAACCTTGCTCGGCGCGACGTTGCACTTCTTGTAATTCGCGTTTCATGTTTTCAAGTTCAAAATCTTTTTCGCGCATTTTAAGTTCTAAACCACTTTCAATTTTTTGTCGTTCTTCGCGCAAACGTTGGCTAAGTTTAAATTCGGCTTCGGCTTCAATGGTTTCTTTTAATTCAAATTTTTCGCGGGTCAAACGTTCAATATCGGCTTTGGCTTTATTAAATTCGCGCAGTTGTTCGGATTTTTGATTTAACTCATCACGCATGGCTTGCATTTGGTCACGCGCTTCGGCTTCAAAATTGGCTTTGAGAGAGTGTTCTAATTTTTGGCGTTCTTCACGCAACCGTTGATTTAATTTTGCTTCGGATTCGGCTTCGAGCGTTTCTTTCAATTCGGATTTTTCACGCATCAAACGTTCAACGTCGGCTTTAGCTTTGTTGAATTCGCGCAATTGTTCTGATTTTGCATTTAGCTCATTTCGCATCGCTTGCATTTGTTCATTCGATTCTGCGACTAAACGCGCTTTCAAATTTTGTTCTAATTGCGCCTTTTCGGATTTTAACTGGTGTTCGAATTGTGCTTGTTTTTGAGCAAGTTGCGAGGCGAAGGCTTGATGTAATTCTGCCTCAATTTGGTTATGTAGCAATGCACTGACGTTAATTTGTTCGGCACATTTTGGGCAAGTCACAAGCTGTTTATTTTGATTCGTATTCATGATGGTTTGCTTGAAAGAAGTTAGTGGCATAATGACAGTGGATTAGCGTATCAGGTTTGCCCTTCAAAAACACGTCTAAGCCGCTAATCATCCAAGATTCGTGACTTTTTAAAACGATAAAAATAAAAAAGTCACCACCCACACATTTACTAAGAGGTGTATTTATGAAGATTGGTATTCCTAAAGAAATTCACGACGGTGAAAAACGGGTTGCTTTAATGCCCGATTCTGCCACGCATTTAATCAAACTTGGTTTTACATTAAGCATCGAAAGCGGCGCAGGGTTAGCTGCCGATATTTCTGACGAAGCGTATAAAACCGCAGGTGTTGAGATTGTCAAAACCTCAAAAACGCTTTGGAAAAATGCAGATATTATTCTCAAAGTTCGTGCACCAGAAGGTAACGAAGTTGATTTGCTTACCAGTGGTAAAACGTTAATCAGCTTTATTTGGGCGGGACAAAATCCCGAATTACTCGAAAAACTCGCCGCAAAAAATGTCACTGTTTTAGGCATGGACAGTGTGCCGCGCATGTCACGAGCGCAAAAACTCGACGCGCTCAGTTCGATGGCAAATATCGCCGGTTATCGGGCGATTGTCGAAGCGGCACAGCATTTCGGACGTTTTTTCACCGGACAAATTACCGCTGCGGGAAAAATTCCACCGGCGAAAGTGTTAGTTATCGGCGCGGGTGTGGCGGGGTTGGCGGCAATCGGTACAGCGAAAGGTATGGGTGCGATTGTTCGTGCATTCGACACACGCCCCGAAGTGAAAGAGCAAATCGAAAGTATGGATGCTGAATTTTTGATGCTTGATTTCAAAAATGAAGAAGGTGGAAGCGGCACAGGCGGTTATGCCAAAACAATGTCGCCTGAATTTATCGCCGCTGAAATGGCGTTATTCGCCCAACAAGCTAAAGAGGTCGATATTGTTGTGACCACCGCGTTAATTCCTGGCAAACCTGCACCGAAATTGATTACCTCCGAAATGGTGCAATCAATGCGAGCCGGCAGCGTGATTGTCGATTTAGCGGCAGAGCAAGGCGGCAATTGTGAACTCACCGAAAAAGATAAAGTCGTCGTCAAACATGGCGTGACCATTATTGGTTATACCAATTTGCCCAGCCGTTTGGCGAATCAATCTAGCCAGCTTTATGCCACGAATTTACGGCATTTACTCACCGAGTTATGTCCACAAAAAGACGGCACGATTAACGTCAATTTTGACGATGAAGTGTTGCGTGGCGCGACGGTGATTAAAGAAGGTAAAATCACTTGGCCGCCTCCGCCACCAACGTTATCCGCCGCACCGGCAGCAAAAGTGGAAGCTGCCGTTGTCCCCGAAAAATCGGCGTTAATTCCAGCTTCACTGAAACAATTTGCACCGCTAATCGTTGGTGTATTTGCATTATTTAGCGTCGGTTCAGTTGCCCCTGCATCGTTTATATCGCATTTCACGGTGTTTGTGTTGACATGTTTTATTGGTTATCAAGTGATTTGGAACGTGAAACCGTCATTGCATACGCCGCTTATGAGTGTGACGAATGCAATCAGCGGCATTATCGTCATTGGCGCGTTGGTGCAAGTGTCATCGCAAAACACCAATATCAGTTTACTCGCTGGTTTAGCAATTTTGATTGCCTCCATCAACATATCAGGCGGCTTTTTAGTCACGCGCCGTATGCTCGAAATGTTCAGAAAATAAGGGGAAAATTATGTCACACGGTTTAGTTACGATGTCATACATCGTCGCCATGATTCTTTTCATTTTGAGTTTGAGTGGTTTAAGCAATCAAGAAACGGCTCGCAAAGGAAACTATTACGGAATGCTAGGCATGGCGATTGCCATTGTCGCCACAGCGTTAAGCGCATTAGTTTCGTCGTATGAGATTTTGATTATCGCATTGCTTATCGGTGGTTTGATTGGAACAAAAGCAGCGTTGACAGTTGAAATGACGCAAATGCCAGAACTCGTCGCCATCATGCACAGTTTAGTTGGCGTGGCGGCGGTGTTGGTCGGTTACGCGAATTTTATGGATGATTCGGCGGGCTTGGAAGGCGTTGAAAAAACCATTCATGAAGTCGAAATTTATGTCGGTATTTTAATTGGTGCAATAACATTTTCGGGTTCTGTGATTGCGTTCGGTAAATTGAGCGGACGGCTTGGCGGGAAACCATTGTTGTTACCGAATCGTCATTTTTTGAATTTAGGTTTATTGATTTCAGCGATTTTATTGGGACATTATTTTTTAAATTCGACAGAAACGAGCGGCATTTTCCCCAAGTTGATAACGCAGCTTGAATCTACATTCAACCTTTCACATGAAACATCATCATGGTTTTTGAATCATTTTGAAGCGTTAAAAAACGGCACATTCCCGTTATTTTTGATGACGATTGTAGCGTTGGTGTTTGGCATTCACATGGTCATGGCAATCGGTGGCGCAGATATGCCCGTCGTGGTGTCGATGCTTAATAGTTATTCAGGTTGGGCAGCGGCGGCAACAGGTTTTATGTTGAGTAACGATTTGTTGATTGTCACAGGCGCGTTAGTCGGAAGTAGTGGCGCGATTTTGAGTTACATCATGTGCCGCGCGATGAATCGGCATTTTTTGAGCGTGATTGCGGGTGGTTTTGGGACGTCTTCAGGTGGTAAAGCTGCTGAAATTGTTGGTGATGTGCAATCGATTACTGTTGAAGAAACTGCACAATTATTACTTTCAGCAAAAAATATCATGATTATTCCAGGTTATGGGATGGCGGTCGCACAAGCGCAACACACGGTTTATGAAATGACTAAATTGTTGCGCGGCAAAGGTAAAAAAGTCGGTTTTGGTATTCATCCTGTCGCAGGTCGGATGCCTGGACACATGAACGTTTTGCTTGCCGAAGCAAAAGTGCCGTATGACATTGTTTATGAAATGGACGAAATTAACGACGATTGGGGCGAGGTTGATGTGTCGATTGTGATTGGTGCAAATGACATTGTGAATCCATCGGCGTTGACTGACCCGAATAGCCCGATTGCGGGAATGCCTGTGATTGAATGTTGGAAAGGCGAAACCACGATTGTGATGAAACGCTCGATGGCTTCGGGTTATGCGGGTGTGGGCAATCCATTATTTGTCATGGAAAACACGCGGATGCTTTTTGGTGATGCCAATGCGACATTGCAGGCGGTTTTGAAGGCGTTGAATGGGTAGTTGATTTTTGGGCGCAGAATGTGATGTTTAAGTTCTGCGCTTTTTTAATGTTTATGATTTATTTGAAAAACGGTGTTTTATGAAACAAGTTGCTTCTTTACAGTACGGTGTCATTTTTAAAAAAGCCTTCTCGCAAATTGATGTTTTTAAAGCCTTTGTGAAAGATATTATTGGCATCGATTTAGAAATCGATAAAGTTGAAACTGAAAAATCCTTTGAGCAACGAATCGGCAACGTTAGAGTGGAATTCGATTTATACGCGCAAGATTTGAAAAATCGGGTGATTGTCGAAATTCAACATCAAAATGGTAGCGATTATTATGACCGTTTTCTACATTATCATTGTGTCGCATTGCTTGAACAGGCGGCGAATTATCGCAATTACAAACCCGATTTAACGGTTTATACGATTGTCGTTTTAACCTCAGCGGATAAACATAAAACCGATGTTGCAGTGATTGATTTTGACCCAAAAGACCGTTACGGCAATTCACTTGGCGAAATCAAACACAAAGTGATTTTTCTCGCGGTGAAATATGTTGATGAAAATACGCCCGAAATGTACCGTGAATGGTTGAGTGCGATTAACGAAAGTTTGTCTGAACAAATTGAAGAAACTAATTATCACCGTCCCGAATTGCAAACTGTCATCAATTCAATTGCTAAAAATCTCGTTTCACCCGAAGACAAATACTTGATGATTGAAGAATATAATTTTGAAAGTGATAAAAAAGAGAAATTCGAGGAAGGCATTAAAAAAGGTGAAAAAGATAAAGCGTTAGCGATTGCAAAAGGAATGTTAGAAAAAGGAATTGATAGTCAAACGATTATAGAACTCACAGGCTTAACCCTCACTGAAATCGAAAATTTGCAGGCGGTTTTGAAGACATTGAATGAGTAGTTGATGTTTTGTGGCGCAGGGTTTGGATTTTTTGGAGTTTGAATCCTGCGTTTGCTTTCAAAATTACGTTAGAATCACACTGTCTTAAAAACTAACACGAAATTACTTTTTAACTTTAAGGAAAAATTCCAATGTCTATAGAAAACTTATCTACAGAACAAATAGAAGAAAAACAGCAGGAACTTTTAAATGCGGTACCAAATACGGACGTAATTGGAAATAAAGCACTAAAAAACAAATTAGGTAATACTTGGTCTAACCAACTGTATTGGGAAATCCGTAATCGACTAATTGAACGAGGTTTTTTAGAAACTGGTAGAGGGCGTGGAGGTAGCGTTAAAAAAGTTGTGCAAGTGGCTCAATTTTCAGAAAGCGAGCAAAGCGAAACTACTACCGAACAAGCCACGCAGGAATATGTGAAAGAGCATGATTTATATGTTCCAATTGCTGATGAGCTTAGAAAACAATGGACAAAAGAACAGGGTTTTGACGATTCGCGAGTAGAAATTACTGCAAAACAAGGTTCAAAATTAACAGGTGGAAAATGGACACGTCCCGATATTATTGCTGTTGGATACAAAACTTTTCCTTATGTACCAGGTGGGTATCTTGAAGTTATCACATTTGAAATCAAGCCATTCTATGCTATTGACGTTGCGGCAGTGTACGAAGCCCTGGCACACCGGCGCGCTGCAACTCGTGCATACCTCATCGTACACATTCCAAAAACAAATACCAATGACTTTGATGGTGCAATAGAGGCCATTTCTGATGAATCTAAAAAATTTGGCATTGGATTCATTGTTGCAGAAGATTCGCATGATTTTGACACATGGGAAGTAAAACTTGAAGCAGATAGAATTGAACCAGACCCATATAGGTTAAATGAATTTATTGCTCAACAGACAACTCAAGAACTAAAGGAACAAATTGTTCGATGGTTTAAATAGCACAAGAGGAATTCAATCCATGAGATTCGTAGACCCCAAAACCGATATTGCCTTCAAAAAAATTTTTGGCAACAATGCACACAAAAGTATTTTGATTGAATTTCTCAATGAAATTTTAGAACTCGATTGCCCGATTGAAAGCGTTGAAATTGCAGACACTTATCAACCACCTAAAATTTACGGTTTAAAAAGTACCAGCCTTGACATCAAAGCCAAAGACCAATCAAAACGTGAATTTTTAATCGAAATGCAAGTTGCCAAAGAAACGTGGTTTTCTAAACGTGCGATGTATTACAGCAGTAAAGCCTACAGCCAACAATTGCCAATTGGCGGCAATTATCAGGAATTAAAGCCCGTTATTTTTCTGGGTATTTTAGATTTCACAACCTTTGACCATGAATCGCCTTTGTCACGGCATTTGCTGTTGAACAAAGAAACGAAACAGCATGATTTGAAGGATTTGGAATTTAACTTTATCGAACTGCCCAAATTTACCAAGTCTGAAAATGAACTCGAAACCGTTGCGGATAAATGGATTTATTTCATTCAACAAGCGATTAAGTTAGACCATATTCCAGAAAATACCGACACGCCTGCTTTAAAATTAGCTTACGAAGTTGCCGCACAACATCAATGGTCATCCGAAGAACTTGAAGTTTATGAAGCTCAAGAGATGCAAATTCAAATAAGCCAAAATGTGCTTGAAACGGCGAGAATGGACGGACTTGCTGAAGGCGAATTAAAAGCCACTTTCGTCATCGCAAAAGGAATGCTAGCAAAAGGTTTGGATTTAGAAACTATCATTGAATTAACGGGATTAACTGCCATCGAAATTCAAAATTTGTCTTAACATTTTTCAAAGAAAACTATCCATCATGTTCAAATCGAGACAGCGATAAGGCAAGATTTAGGTACAATACTCTCCCCCTGATGTCTCTTTGAAAAATGCAAAACCAATTTTATGAACACAAATTTACTTATCGCTCTAAAAAACATTGTCGATAAACCCGTTACAAGTCTAGTTTCTCACTACAGTTCGTCCAATCGTATGAACAATGTAGGCGAAGCATTAGAGCTTTATGTGAAAGATATTTTTTGCAATTCGCTGGCTGTTGAAACGTTAGCGGAAAAAAACGAAATTTTCTCGCACTACTTTTCTTACATCGGTAATCAAAATAATCCACCTGATTTAATGATTCAAGGCGGCGATGCCATTGAAGTTAAAAAAATTGAAAGTTTAAATTCCGGCATCGCGCTTAACAGTTCATATCCCAAAAATAAATTACATTCTGACAGTGTAATGATTACCAAAGCCTGCCGTGATTGTGAAGATTGGACAGAAAAAGATTTGCTCTACGTTGTAGGCGTGACGAAAAACGGTATTTTAAAATCTTTGTGGTTTGTTTATGGCGATTGCTACGCCGCTGATAATGAAACTTACGAACGCATTCGCACCAAAATTTCGTCGGGTTTGCGGGAATTAACCGATGTCGAATTTGCTGAAACCAATGAGTTAGGGCGTGTTAATCGTGTTGACCCATTAGGCATTACTTATTTGCGAATTCGCGGCATGTGGCACATTGAAAATCCAAATAAAGTGTTTGATTATGTAGCAGAGAATTCCGCAGCAGATTTTTCTGTGAATGCGTTAATGTTAAAAAGTAAATACGATGCTTTTCCTGCCGAAGATAAACACGCGCTGGAATCGATTCAAACATCGGATTTTTCGATTAAAACCGTTGCCATTAAATCGCCCGATAATCCAGCAAAACTGCTTGATGCAATCTTGATTTCATTTAGGCAAAACGCATGAAAATAGCGTCATTTTTTTCAGGCGGTGGTGGTTTAGATAAAGGTTTTGAAAAAGCGGGATTCCACACAATTTGGGCAAACGAATATGACCGTACGATTTGGGACACATTTCAGGCAAATTTCCCCAATACGGTTTTAGATAAACGGAGTATTACCGAAATTTTGAGCCGTGATGTGCCAAATGTAGACGGCATTATTGGCGGGCCACCTTGTCAGAGTTGGAGTGCAGCAGGAGCTGGACGCGGTATTGATGATAAACGCGGGCAATTATTTTTCGATTACATCCGAATCTTAAAAGCAAAACAGCCCAAATTTTTTCTTGCTGAAAATGTAGCGGGCATTCTGCAACCTAAACATGCACAGGCGTTTACTAACATTATTCAAGAATTTAAAAACGCCGGTTACACGCTGTCGTATAAATTATTGAACGCCAATCACTACGACGTGCCACAAGACCGTTTGCGGGTCATTATTGTCGGTTATCGTAGCGATTTGGGAAAAACGTTTCATTTTCCAGACGCGCAAAAATATAAACCGGTGTTAAAAGAGGCCATTAGCGATTTACCCCTTGCTGTGCCAGCGCAAGAATTTAATAAAACCAATGGCGCGTTAGCTATTTCTAATCATGAATACATGACAGGCGGTTTTTCAACCATTTTTATGTCGCGTAATCGCGTGCGTGCGTGGAATGAACCGTCTTTTACGATTCAAGCCAGTGGTCGGCACGCGCCACTTCATCCGCAAGCTCCAAAAATGGAATTGGTTGAACAAAATAAACGGGTATTTGTGACCGGACAAGAAGAATTGTATCGTCGATTATCTGTGCGTGAATGTGCGAGAATTCAAACCTTTCCGGATGATTTTATTTTTAAATACCAAAATCTCAATGATGGCTACAAAATGGTTGGCAATGC
>Ga0265316_10007770_pt1 | contig 10044 bp, 13 predicted proteins | sample 4522metaG_FD_202092 | JGI IMG/M metagenome (GOLD analysis project Ga0265316, IMG submission 202092) | Rhizosphere microbial communities from Carex aquatilis grown in University of Washington, Seatle, WA, United States - 4-5-22 metaG | ecosystem: Host-associated > Plants > Roots > Rhizosphere >... | reverse complement strand
CGGCCTGCCTAGAACAGCGTACGGACGCCGATGCCTACATGCGTCGCCTCTCTTGCCGAAGGCGCCAAGAGGATCATCGTGAGCCCAACAGCACCGGCGACGCCACCCGTCACGTAAAGGAGCTGTGACACGCCATTGGCCGTCTTCACCGAGCTGGCCTTCGAGTCGCAGTCGGGGGTGCCGTTGGGACAACCCATGCTCTTCGCGTCATTGAAGGTGCTGCGCGCGCTGATGAGGGCAATCGTCCCGCCGACGACCAGGCCAGTTGCCGCGACCACCGCCACGATCCCGCCTATCTTGAGACCGCTCGTGCGACCGGGTGGCGACGGCGGGGGCGGTTCCGGGGTGCGGTCGACCAGCAGGGACGGGGCCGGTGGCGGTGCGAGTGGCTGGACCCCGGCAGGCGAGGCGTCGCCGTTGCGCTGCGCGTCCGCGCGAGGTGGTGGCTGCCAGCCGGCCGGTTGAGCGGGCGGCGCCGCCGCGTGGATTTCAGGGGGAACGGCGCTTGCGGTCGGACCGGGGACTGGAGGCCCGGGCGTCAGAGGCTCTGGAGTCTTTCGCGCCGCAGGCGAGGCGCCTGGCGCGACGGCGTCGGTCGGAGGCACGCCAGCCGCCCGGGCGGCTTCCATCTCAGCAATGAAACCCTGCACCTCCGCCCGCTCTGCGGCGTTCAACTGCCTGGCGCGTTTCAAGTAGTCTCTGAAGTTTTCGATCGCCTGGTCGTACTGCTTCAACTTCTGCTGGCATCGCCCAATATTTCGCAGGTATTCGGGACGCCCGTTGCTTTGCACGTAGAGATCGAGGTAGGTGGCGAGCGCCTCGTCGTAGTGACCTTGGACGAAGGACTTTGCGGCTGCCTCGCCGCGAGCTTGGCGCGTCGCCGCGCTTCCCCCAAGGGCCGAAGGCGCGGGCAGCGGAGCTGCGGCGCCGGGTGGGGCAGAAGCGGCGGGCGCGATGACGATCGCAGAGGGAGGGGCGGCCTCCGCCGGGCTGGCAACCGCGAGGATCGAAAGCCCACACGGCCATGTCCACAGCGCTCCCAGCAACATCGTTTGAACGATCATTCCCGGTTTCGTCGGCGTCATAGTTTTATGATCCGCTCCGTGCCGATGACCGGCGGCGAGGCTTTCGACACTTTCTCTAGCCTGAAGGATTCGCGGTAGTCCTGCCCCGGCGGAATGCTGGCGCTCTTTGACAGAAATCCGCTCTTTTCGATCCGGATCTTCAGGCCGGCGGGTCCCAGCTCGACCGGTTGGTCGAGCGGCGTAACCCCGAGCACCTGCCCCGTCTGGACGTCTATCACCCGCGCGGCGGGCGGCGAGGAGATGACCTTCAGCGAGACGACGGCCCGTTCCTTGATGTCGCGGTCGGCTGGCCGCTCAGCTCGGAGCGCCATCCGTGGCGAGACCGGCTCCCGGTTCAGCTCCGTCGGCACTCCAACACCCGAGTGGACAGCGGGCCGCGCCGGCGCCGCTGGCGCCCCAGCGGCGCTGGTGAGCGCGCCTTGCGCGGGCACGTCGCCGACCGCCGCCGACGGAGGGGCTTGGTGCGGGAGGCCTCTGCCGAGCAGCAGCACCGCGAGCACACCACCCGCCAGCACGATCCCGCCCAGGCCCGGCAGCAACAGCCGGGAACCTCTTGGCCGAGGCTGCGACGCCTCGAGGCCAATGGCGCTCGCCGACAAGGTGGTGGAGGATGCCGGCTCACGCACCGTCTTGGAAGAGAGCGCTAACGGGGACCGGATCCTCCCCCGTGAGGCGGGTGCGGCGGAGCCCAGCGTGTCGGCTTCAATGAGGGTTCTTTGCAGCTCGGCCATGGTTTGTTGGCGATCGACAGGGTCCTTTTCAAGAGCTTTGTGAACGACCCTCACCAGCTTGGCCCCCACGGAGGGGTTTTCGTGTTCGAGGGGTGGCGGGGGGAGGTTCATGTGCATGTCGAACAGCTCGCCGATTCCGTCGGACACGAAGGGGGGGTGGCCGGCCAGCATCTGGTAGAGGATGACACCCATCGAATAGACATCGCTGCGTGCGTCCACCTGCTTGTTGCCACGGCATTGCTCGGGCGACATGTAAACGGGCGTACCCATCAACACACCCGTTCTGGTGCGCATGGCGAGATCCCCGCCCGCCGATGCGCCGAGCTTTGCGATGCCGAAGTCGAGGACCTTCACCCGTTCGCCGCCGGCCACATCGGGATCGCGTACGATGAACAGATTGTCCGGTTTGAGGTCACGGTGAACGATTCCCGCCGCGTGCGCTGCCCCCAGGACCGACGCTGCTTGGGCGCCGAGATCGGCGGCCGAGGAGGACGACAACAAGCCACGCTTGAGGCGCGCCGTCAGAGATTCCCCGTCGAGCAGCTCCATGATCAGCCACGGTGCTCCGGCGGTCTTGCCGCAGTCGTAGATCTGCACGATGCCCGGGTGGCGAATCTCGTTCGTCGCGCGCGCCTCGTTGAAGAAGCGACGTACGGCTTCTTCATTGCTGGCCAGCTCTGGTCGCAAGATCTTCACCGCCGCCGGGCGCCCCATGGACAGGTGCTCGGCCTGATAAACGATGCCCATTCCCCCCTCGCCGAGGAGCCGGAGCAGTCTGTAATTGCCGATCGTGGTCCCGGTCATGTGGATGAGAGGACGCACTTCATCATGGTGCAGTCGTAGTGACGGCTAGGGTCCTTGCAACCGAAGTAACTGGCGCCGCAAGCAACCACCGTCGAGCACACGATGCCGGCTGGCCAGCAAGCCGCGGGCACGGCGCCGAGGGCGGGGCAATAGAGGGGTCCGTCAGCAGCGGAGCAGGAGAAGCACCCGGCACGGGTGCAATCGTAGGTCTCAGAGGCGCTGGTGCAGGCGTGCGCACCATCGCTGCAGTTGGTGACAGTCAAACAACTGGTACCGGACGTCCAACAAGACGCCGCCGCGCCCCCGCGCGCGCGGCAGCCGACCGGGTGCGAGGTATCGGCGCAGGTCGGCGGCGCATCGGTCAGAACACTGACCTTGCCAATGCAGAAATCGTACGGACTGCTGCTGATCGTGGCGGCGAGGACATGGAACTGAACCGATTCGATGCGGGTGGGATCAAACGCGATACCGGTCCCGCCGGCGACGTCCGACCAATAGACCTTGTTGGTCCCCAGGGTCAGGGGCGACGGCGGGAAGGACGCCGAGGCGCCCCAGTAGTCTGCGCCCGTGGCTTGACCGTCGGTCGAAGGCGTGGGGAGCTCGACCCGAAGCCCGTAGAGCGGCCAGGTCAGCACGCTCAGATCGAACGCGATACCGGTGACGCCCTCGGCGACCGCGTTGTAGGGGCTCCTCACGTTGTTCTGGTCGGTGAAATCGAAACCGATCAGGGCGCCCCAGATGGCGCCGTAGTCCGGCATGCCGGTGGTCGAATTGTTGAGAACCTTCGCCACTGTCCCCGTCATGCACATGTTGCCGCCCACGTTCGGGAACGAACCCCGCGTTGCGGGGGAGGTGATCGTCGAGCACTCAGCCGCCGCGTGCCCGGCGGCGGTACAAGCGGCGTTGGCGGTGGTGCCGTCGCGGCCGATGCTATCGGCGGACGGGTACCAGCTCCCCTGGACACCATAGCCGTTGGTCGAACGACCTATCGCGCCGGTCGCGTCGGGCGTCAGGTAGGGACCCGTTCCTGTTGCTCCACCTCCGCTGGGGCCCGCGGAGCCCCCCGCGCCCGATGCGCCCGCCATGCCACTCGAGCCGCCACTCGTCGAGGAGCGACCGCCTCCACCACCCGGGGCGCCGCCCGTGCCCAGTGGGCCTCTGACGCCGCCCGTGCCCGGCGTCCCGCCCGTCGATGTCCTGCCTCCGGCGCCCGGCGTGCCGCCCGAGCCTGTCGAAACGTGACCGCCAGTGCTCGACGCCGACGAGCCCCCCAGCGGGCCACCACGCCGGAGCTCATCCGGATTCGGGTAACACCCGCCCAGCCCCAGGGCAGCCAGGGCCAATCCAACCCATGCCCCCCGTCCCCCAAATGAAAATGAGCCCCCCAACATCGCCAGCACGGATTAGAGGCGAGGGTGGCCTTCGCGTCAAGCTACGCCAGGCTACTGACCGCAAACCGCGACGAGCTTGGCGAAGCCGTGGTTCGCCAGGAGTCCCGGCCCCGAGCCGTCGTAATACACGTTCTTGCCGCTTGGCCCGAGGTACAGGTAGCGGGGCGGCAGCGAGAACCCGGAACCGACCCCCAGCCAGTTGCCGGCGCCCACCTGCAGCGCGCCCTCGCCGGAGACGTTCAAGCTGTAGATGTCGCTCGCCACGGAGCTGATCCCGTATCTGGAGGACGCGGGCACCTCACGCCCGACTACCTCAAGTCGGAGATCGACCGGCTGGTGTTCAGCGAGCCGGCCGCCGCGCCGTCGGCCGCTGCCGCGCAGGCCGTCGCGGTCGCGAATCGCTCACCGCTTGCTACACCCGTGTTACAAGGCGCCTCGGAGAGCCATCAGGACCCGTCGATGCCGGGCGACGAAGTCTGCGTGAGCAAATGCACCGATTAGGAAGGATTTTGTGTCTGGTGTGTGTCTGGGAAATCGCCTGAATGCTGGGGGTGTTGGGGTCGCTGGTGAGCCATTACTTTCGGTCAAGCAGGTCGCCGAGCAGCTGGGCATCGCCACGGCCACGGTGTACGGCCTCTGTGCGGACGGTCGGTTGGCGCACGTTCGCATCTTGAACGTCATCAGGATCGCGCCGAGCGATCTGGGTGCCTTCATCGCGTCGCGACACCAGTCCCCCGGCCGAACGTGATGATCCCTGCCAACCGTGCGCTTGATCGCTGACTTCTTGGCATCCGGCGACTCCTTTCACATGGATGAACATGGTAGCCAGCACGCCTGGGTGGCGCGTCTGGTGATTTCGGCGCGTGAACTGGGCGGTGCCAATCCGAATTGGTTTGCGGCGCCGACGCCAGCCCACGGGTTCGGGCGCTGTGACTTCATGATTCCAGAGTCCCGCGCATTCGTGTTATGAGCTCGCAGGGTTGTCAAAGGGGGAGGGCGCGAGATGATCGAACGAAATCGGATCGGGGTCATTGCTTCGGTGTTCTTGTGGGCGGCCGCGGGGGGATGCAAGAGCAGCGGCTCGACGACCACTCCCGGCACCGGCGGCGGAGCCGGAATCGCGACCGGCGGCGCCAGCGGAGCGGGCGGCAGCGGTGGCGCAACGGGCGGCACCAGCGGGGCCGGCGGCGGAGTCGCCGTGGGCGGATCGAGCGGCACCGGCGGGATGGGCGGCGCACCCGCTTGCGCGGCAGGCAGCTATCCGCCCGCTTGCATCTACTCTGGCGTGGGCGAGAACAACGTGGCGACCTTCGCCATCAACGACACGACGGGCGAGCCGACGCTGCTCGACACCCAGGACTCGCACGGGTTCGAGCCCCGCACCGCCATCATCGACGCCGACGCCAAGGTCCTTATCGTCGCGAATCAGAAGTTCCTCGGCACGACGACAGGCACCGTGCCTCCCAACCTCGCGGTGTTCAAGGTCGGCACGGATGGGAAGTTGACGTTCGACAAGACCTACGGCCTGGCCGACCCGACGATGCCGGGTGCGGCCAACGAAGCTTGGTGGGTCGGAGCTATCAAGACTCCCGCGCCTTCGGCGGCGTCGATCGTCTATGCGAGCGTGGGACAAATCATTTGGCGGTTCGGCCTCGACACCGCCGGTGGGCTGACAAAAATGACGGGGACCACCGACACCAACCAGATCGTACAGTTCGCCGATTTTGATTCGATGAGGAAGTTCGCCTACGTGTCGGCGACCACGACGACCAACCACTTCCTGTATGCCTACGGCGTCGATCCAGCGACCGGAGCGCTGACCCTGCTCAACATGATCACGCCCTCGAACATGCGCAGCATCAACATTCAGGTCGCGCCAATGGACAATTATTTGCTGGCCGTTGGCAACGCAACCAGGAAATACACGGTCGTCGCTCTCGGCGCGGACGGCAAGCTCGGAGCCGAGTTGCCGCAGGCCACCGCAGACGGGGGAACGGCGCTAGACCTCGGCGCGTTCGTCCACCAAATCCGGGTCGACCCCACGGGCAAGTACGTCGTGATCTGCGACCGCGGGAACGATCCCGGGCAGGTGATGGCAGGCGCGCCCGAAGATCTGGGGCACATTCATCTGTTCACCTTCGGCCAGGGCGTGCTCACCTACAAGCAGACCATCGAGATGCCCCCGGGAATCGGCCCCCGACACTCGGCTTGGCACCCGACGAAGCCCTGGCTCTACGTCTCGACGGAGCGGGGCAACAAGCTTCTCGCCTTCTCCCTCGCGAACGATATGCTGACCCAGGGGTTCATGCTCTCGACGCTGAAGGACCCGACAGACAGCCAGGGGAATCAGCGCGCGGGGGCCATCATAATGCATCCATCTGGTAACTTCCTGTACGTGACGAACCGGAACATCACCACCATGGCCGCGGCGCCGTGACGGCCTTCTGTCCCTGCTAAAGCACGTTTCCGCGCAAAAAAGCTCCGCTGCCCGAGGCCAGGTTGCCGGCCTTATGTGTCGACGCGTCCCCATGCAACCACCGTTCCGGCCGACACTTCGAAGACTATCAGCTGACGTCTCCTTAGAGAGCGCAGCGATGTTGCCTGGCCGGCGGTGCCGTCCATGATCGGCTCCCGGCTAGACCGTTTCGGACCAGCTCGACCACTCCTGAACCATCTCGGCTGACAACGCCAGCGTCGTTGTGGCGTCGGCTACGGGCCCGCGAAGCGCGGGGGGAGGGGCCGGATCGAGGCCGCGAAAGTGAACGTAAGATTTCTTATCGGCGAAAAATGTCGGGGTGGAAAGGGCGCTTGAACGCACTGTCCCCCACACCGCTGGAGACGACGAACGCTCCTCCGTCGCGGCACAACAGGAATGCTCGGTCGCGCTGAGCCAGTGCCAGAAGGGGCGTTGGCAGCCAAATGGAACGTCGCCCTTGGGTGGACCGGTTTGCGCCCACGACGCCAGGGACGGATCGCGCGCTTCGTCTCCCATGCTCCGCTCGTAGACCGATACGCGATCAGGTCATTCGGACCGTAAGCTATCAGCGTTCCCGCCGAGGTCGGGTCGAGATACCCGAGGCCGTAAAAGCAGATCGCCGTACCCGGCCCTGCCGCGGCGGGGCGGCGAGGTACTTTGGTGCACCAGCCGAAGTCCGTCACCCTCCTGCTCCCATATCGTGGCGCGGAGACCGACTGCGATCACCCGTCCGGTGGAATCCTCGCCGAACCTATAGATGACGGCGTCAGGCATTGCGGTTGCCTTGACGGCGTTGTCCCGCCCCGACAGCAGGACGTTCTTCCCTCCAGCGAACCAGGCGCCTCCCTGGCGAGGCCAAACAGCCGTCAGCCAATGATCATGCTCGGTGACAGTGTGAAGGACCTCCCAGCCTTCTGCATCGTGCCTTGTTCCGGGCGTTCGAACGGCCGCGGCAAGGAGACAAGAAATTATGAAAGCCCGAACCACGCTATGTCTAACCGAGGGGAAGAACCTCGCGAACGACGGTCAGAAGGCGCTCGAGGAACAGAGCTTCTGCTGCACAAGCAGGGCACAAGATGTGGCTACGGCTCACCGCCCCACCAAGACCTTCTTCCCCCTCAGCTTGATCTTGCCGTCGGGGCCGACCGATTCCGAGCCGCAGACCAACGCCGCCGGGCCCTTCCACCGCGGCTTGCGGCAGGATGACACCGCGGCCACCTGCTTGTCGCCGTCGAAAACCAGGACCTTGTGCAGCAACTCGTCGGCGGCGACAGCGTCCCCACACTGGAACGCGAGCTTGCCGTCGCGCGCGGCGAATGCTTCGGCGGGCGAGCACGACTCGGCGAGGGCCTTGAGCTTGCCGCCGCCCTCCGCCAGCCATACGCCCTGGTCCTTACCTTGGTCCGGGTCCTCCAGCAGCGAGGCCTTATAGACGCGCTTGATCACCAGCGTCCGCCCGTCGGCGATCGGGACAGCGCTCGATACTCGGTCTTCATCCTCCCAGCCCTCGGCGACGCTGTTCGGGACGTCGGCGATCGAGCCATCGACCGCGGATACGCGCAACGCGAGCAGCGACCGCGGCGCGACGTCGCACGCCTTCACGTACGCACCCTTCGCGACCTCGCGCGCGGCGGCCAGAGCCGCCTTGGCGTCATCGGCCGACTCCGCCACGCGATACGCCCAACCGAAAACGTCCCGCTTCTCGCCGCAGTCGGCGGTGCGGAAGATCAGGCCGCCGGGCCATCTCGCCGCCAGCGGCTTCGCCGCGCGAGCGATCCCGTCTGACGAGGGGCTGCTGGCACCGACGACAATCCACACTCTCTCCGCGCGCGCCGCCGTTTCGGGGAAGACGAGCAGCATGAAGACGACTAGTGACCGCACGCTCGCCTAATGTGCTTGAGCTGTGTGTTGGGCAGAAGCTGAACGTGAGCCCAGTCTGGGTGCTTCCACGTGCCGCCCCAATACAGGTCGTTGGCCTTCGCCTCCGCGCCGGCCCGCGAGCCAGTAGCCGTTCTTCTCGGCGTCCGCCTTCCAGTTCCAGCGCTGATCGACGACGTCCGCCGCGTACGCGCACGGGGTGCCCTTCTTGTTCGTTGCGTTGTGGAAGCTGAACGACACGCGAGAGTGCCCCTCTTTTAGTTTCCTTTTCTGGACCTCCAGCGACCGCCACCCGTAGAAGATCATCGGCTGAAATCCTCGCGCGGCGAGCCCCTTGAGCAGGCCCTGCACGCGCGGGCTCAGTTGGGGGTGCATGCTCTCCAGCTTCTTCTCTTGGGACCAGTGGGCGCTGTTTCCGCCCCACTCACCCTCATTCTTCGGCTTCTTCGGGCCCACCTGGTGTTCTGCGGGATGGGTGTGCGTGTCCGCTCCGCACGACGGGGCATCGTATTGATCGCGTATGAGCAGCAGACGACCGGTCCGGGTGACCTCGTCGCGGAGTTGCCGGTGTAGGTCCTCGTCGCTGAGCCTCATCGCGTCGAAGCCTGAGTGATCGAGCAGGGACAGGATCTCGGGCCGCTTCAGCCGGAGTCTGTCACGGTCGTGCGACAGCGCGAAGTGCAGCGCGTGCTCCGCCTCGTGCCGCGCGAGAGCGCACGCTCGATCGACGACCGACGCTCCCACGAATGGCGTCAGGACGTACTCGTGGCCGTGCGCCCCCCAAAGGATCATCTGTCTCCTCACGTGGGAGATAGTAGCCCACTCTCTCTGGCGTGGTCGTGATCTACCCCATGAGGCGAACAGTCAAGATCCGGCCGCGAATCTGAGCTCGAAGCCACCATCGACCCGGAAGTGAAAAAGATGTGGCGGATCGCCGGCACCACCGGCGCCGTCGGGATCGAGGTGGCCGTGGCGATCGTCATCGGATACGTCGGCGGTCACTGGCTGGACGGGAAGCTCCGCACGGCACCGTGGCTTTCCCTCATCGGATTCGCATCAACTCCGCACCATCGAAAGGACGACGCCCGTCCTCGGGGTGGCGTCCGTGGCGGCTGTCGGGCTGCTGTGGGGACCGCGCGGCATGCGGCGGCCGGCGCGGGCGCCGCGCTGTCGGCGGCGAAATTCTGGGTGCTGCGGCGCCCGACGGGCGCCGCGGTCATGTAGGGCCGCGGCTTTCATCGCGGCCTGCAGCCCAATGTCGAGATCGGCCGGCTGAACGCGGTCGGTTCTGACAAGGCGTCCCCTGTGGACGGGTCCAAGGTCGCCGTGCTTTAGCGGGCCCGGTAGGTGTTCAGGCGCGGCCGCGATCCGCCGAGGTGACGGACGAGCTTCACACGCAATGCCTTCGCAATCGTTCTCAGTCGCCCCGAACCTGTCCGGAATCGCGCTCGCCCACGTCGGTGCGGAGAACGAGGAGAATCGGCGGCTGGAGGAGGCGACGTTCCGGCAAATTCTGGACGCCATCACCGACATGGTGCTGGTGAAGGGACCGCGGTCGAGGCTGCTGTGGGCGAACCGCGCCTTTCTCGAGGCGTACGGCATGACCAACGAAGAGCTGGCGGGTCAGCTCGATGCGCCCTTCGCCGAGCCCGATTTCACGCAGCAGTACATCCGAGACG
>Ga0265316_10007769_pt1 | contig 10045 bp, 8 predicted proteins | sample 4522metaG_FD_202092 | JGI IMG/M metagenome (GOLD analysis project Ga0265316, IMG submission 202092) | Rhizosphere microbial communities from Carex aquatilis grown in University of Washington, Seatle, WA, United States - 4-5-22 metaG | ecosystem: Host-associated > Plants > Roots > Rhizosphere >... | reverse complement strand
GGATCATGTCGCGAACGAGCATCGGCGAAGTCCTGTAGGACGGCATGAGCGTGTCCGGAAGGTGGACCGCGGTCGTCTCGTAACCTCGAACTCGGGCGATCTCCTCGGCCAGGTCCGCTTCGATCTCGATGTCGGCGCGCCAGGTCGGCACTACGGCGATGAGAGTGTCATCGGCGCCGGGATCGACGACGAGCGGTTTCGGCGCCACGGCAACCTGGATCGGCGTGCCGGGTGCTCCTGCTTCAGTTTCGACTCCAACCCGCCGCAGCAGGCTGCGCTGCTCCTCGACGGAGACATCCGACCCAAGCAGCTTGTTGACGCGAGCGGGCCGGAAGGCGACGCGGGCCTCGGTCGGTTCTGTCGGGGCCGTGTCGACCCGTCCCTTCGAGAGCGCGCCGCCGGCCCAGGCCAGCGTCAGATGGGCAACTCTGTCGGCGCCGACGCGCGCCAGCCTGGTTTCCTGGCCCTTCTCGAAGCGGAGGCTCGCCTCCGAACGCAGCGCATAGCGGCGCCCGGTGCGCCGGATGCTGACCGCGTCGAAGACGGCCGACTCGATGGCTATCTCGGTCGTCTCGTTCGTGATCTCGCTGTCGAAGCCGCCCATCACGCCGGCGATGCCGATGGGGCCGCCCTCATCCGCGATGATCAGCGTGTCCGTCGTCAGCTCGCGCTCGACGTGGTCGAGAGTTTCCAGCCGCTCGCCGGCCAGCGCACGGCGCACGATGATCGTGCCGCCCTTGACCGCGGCTCCGTTGAAGGTGTGGGTCGGCTTTCCGAGCTCGAGCATGACGAAGTTCGCGGCGTCGACGACGTTGCTGACCGGCCTCATGCCGGCGGCCTGGAGCCGCATCTGGACCCAATCGGGCGAGGGGCCGATCTTCGCCCCGCTCACCCAGCGGCCCACGAAACGAGTGCACAGCTCGGGCTCCCGAACTTCCACTCTCAGCTTCTCTTCGACCGGACCGCCCGTCTCCTCGACCGCGAAATCCGGCCAGCGCACCGTCGCGCCGGTCGCGGCGGCGACCTCGCGCGCCAGGCCCACCAGGCACAGCGCATCGCCGCGGTTCGGCTTGACGTCCACGTCAAGGACGACGTCCCCGTACAGCTCGCTGAGATCCGTGCCGAGGGGCGTCGAGGGCGGAAGGATCAGAATCCCCTCCGCGTCGCTGGTGATGTGGAGCTCGTCGCCGGAGCAGAGCATACCCTCGGAGGCGATGCCCATCTTCTCGGTCCGCTCGATGCGGCGCTCGCCGGGCAGGACGGCGCCGGGCAGAGCCACGGGCACGCGCTGCCCGGGTGCGATGTTGTTGGCGCCGCACACGATGTGGAGCGGGGCGCCGGAACCGACGTTCACGGTCGTGAGGTGGAGACGATCGGCACGAGGGTGCTTCTCGACCGTGAGGAGCTCCCCGACCACGACCGAGCGCCAGTCCGAACCCCAGCGCTGGAGGCCCTTGACCTCCATGCCCAGCAGGGTCAGACGCTCGGCCAGCTGCTCGGGCGAAAGCTGGATGTCGACGTACTCGCGCAGCCAGTTCAGCGGCACTCTCATCGGAATTGCTCCAGGAAGCGCAGGTCGTTCTCCAGGTAGTAGCGCAGATCGGGCACGGCGTGGCGCAGGTTCGAGATTCGCTCGACGCCCATGCCGAAGGCGAAGCCCTGATATCGCTCGGGGTCGATGCCGCCGTACTGGAGCACGACCGGGTGGACCATGCCGGCGCCCAGGATCGTCATCCAGCCCGTCTTCGAGCAGGCCGGGCAGCCCACCCCGCCGCACACGACGCACTCGACATCGAAAGCCACCGACGGCTCCGTGAAGGGGTAGTAGCCCGGTCGGAAGCGCGTCTTCCGAGGACCGAAGAGCGCATGGGCGAACTCGTCGAGCAGGCCCTTCAGGTCCGCCATCGAGGTGCCCTCGTCGACCATCAGGCCCTCCACCTGGAAGAACTCGAAGCCATGGCTGGCGTCGACCGCTTCGTACCGGAAGCACCGACCGGGAAGCAGAGCCCGGATCGGGGGCGTGGTCGACTGCATGACTCGAATCTGGCCCGGACTCGTGTGTGTCCGCAGCAGGTAGCCCGGCATGTCCACGTACAGGGTGTCCCAGAGGTCCCTGGCCGGGTGGTCGGGGGCGATGTTGAGCATCTGGAAGTTGGTCAGGTCGTCCTCGACTTCGGGGCCCTCGTACACGACGAACCCGAACTGGGCGAAGACCTCCGCGATGGCGGCGATCGTCTCGGGGATCGGATGGAGCGTGCCTCGGGGCACCGTCCGCCCCGGCAGGGTCACGTCGACCTTCTCGGCCGCGAGGCGCCGGGCCTGCACGACCGACCGGAGCGCGATGCCGCGCTCGGCCAGTGCCGTCTTGACCGCCTCGTCTATCTCGTTCGCCACCGCTCCCACGCGCGGCCGGTCTTCCGGGGGCAGCGCCCCGATGCCGCGCAGGATGGCCGTCAGGTCACCCTTCTTGCCAAGGTACTGGATCTGCAACTGGTCGAGCGCGTCCGGATCGGCCGCTTCGGCGATCTGAGCCAGCGCCCGCTCCTTGAGGCGATGCAGATCGCCGCTCAGGCTCTCGAAGTCCACGCCACGTTCCTCGTTCTCTCGCCGGGCCTGCGGGCTCGGCGTGCACCGGGTTGCTCCACGAATCCAGAACCCTCGACGGTCCGCGTCCAGGTCGGACACGGGGACGAGTCGAGGGCTCGCGGTACCACCCCGCTTCCCCGGCAACCGCAGGGCGGCCGGAGCGCTTCTAGAGGCCCGATATCGGGGGCCGACCGGTTCGCCTAGTGGCCCGGACGACGGTTCGTCTGGTCTTCAGCGGACGGCTCTGGAGCGAACCGGCGAGATCGATCCCGAACGGGCTTCCAGTCCAGCGACCCGTCCTCCCTGGTGGATCTGTCCTCGTCTACTCTCCGTCGTCGCCTTCGGTTGGTTCGAACCGGCCGTCTCCGGCCGATCTCGTCAGGCAGTCGCCTTGCCGGCGACTGCCACGACCTGTGCGAATGCAGCGGCGTCTCGGATTGCCAGATCGGCCAGGACCTTGCGATCGAGGTCGATGTTGGCGGCCTTGAGACCCGCGATCAGCTTGCCGTACGTGATGCCGTTCAGGCGAGCGGCGGCGTTGATGCGGATGATCCAGAGCTCCCGCATCTGGCGCTTGCGCTGCTTGCGGTCGCGGGTCGCGTACGCCAGCGCGTGGAGCATGGACTCATGGGCTCGCTTGACGAGCTTGGAGTTCGTGCCCGAACGACCTTCAGCGTCGTTGAGAAGCCGCTTGTGGCGGCGGTGGGCTGTTACGCCTCGCTTGACGCGTGCCATGGACGATCAGACTCCCAGGTACGGTAGCAGCCGGCGGACCTGCTCGAGCGACGAGCCGCTGACGATTTCCTTGCCATCATAACGGCGCGTGCGCCGCGAGGACTTCAGCTCGAGGTGGTGTCCGCGCCACGACTTGACTCGGACCGCCTTGCCACTACCGGTGACCCCGAAGCGCTTCGCGGCCCCCTTGTGGCTTTTCATCTTGGGCACGTCAGTTCACCTTCCCATTTGACGCCGCGCCGTCCTCCGGCTCGGGTCCGGGAGCCGCCGGGTTGGCCGGGGTCTCCGCGCTAGCTGGTTCCGCTGCGGCGTCCGGAGCGGATGCCGCATCTTCATCTGTGCCGGCGTGGCCCTTGGCGGCTGCCGCCGGTGTCGGCTCATGAGCCTTTGGCTTGTGGACCGAGGCCACGCTTATGTGCATCGACTTGCCTTCGAGCATCGGAGCCCGCTCGACTACGCCGTGTTCCTTGATCTGCTCCGCAAACTTGTCCAGCAGATCGCGCCCGATCTGCGGGTGGGTCAATTCGCGACCACGAAACTGGACCGCAACCTTGACCCTGTCGCCTTCCTCGAGAAACTCGATCGCCCGCCGGACCTTGGTATCGAAGTCGCCGATGCCGATCTTCGGCTTCAGACGCACTTCCTTGAAGGTGACGGACCGCTGCCGCCGCTTGGCTTCCTTCTCACGCTTGGTCAGCTCGTACTTGTACTGACCGAAATCCAGGAGTCGCGCCACCGGGGGACTGGCCAGAGGAGCGACCTCCACGAGGTCGAGCCCTCGCTCCTGCGCAAGCCTCAAGGCGTCGGCCGTTCGCATGACGCCAAGCTGGCTACCGTCTTCGTCGACGACCCGCACGTCGAACACACGGATCATCTGATTGATGCGCAGGTCTCGGCTGATGGCTAACCCCTTCGTACGTGTTCCGGTTGCCGGCGACCGGGTATTCTTCCCGGAAACAGGCGAGCAGACCAACCCGGGGCACGGCTGCGCCGGGCGGTCGCCCGCGGGACTATAGCACAGGGATTCCGGCACCGGCAAACGCCCCGTCGACACGTTTCGCAGCGTTCCGCCGTCGTTTTCCGAGCGGTGTGTGATGATGCCTGCGATACGAGCGAAGTTGTCTTGAGGAGTGAACATGGGGCGGTCAGTTCTGGCGTCTGCGTTGGCTACGGTCCTGGTGGCGGCGGCAATCGCCGGATGCCAGAGCCAGGCGCCCACCCCTTCCCCGACCCCAAGCCCCACCCCTTCCCCAACGGCCAGCCCGACCCCAACCCCGATCCCCTCCCCCACTGACACCCCCGTGCCAACCCCGACCGTGGACCCGAACGCAACGCCGACCGCCCGGCCCACCGGTGGACCCGGCGCGTTCTACATCGTCAGGGACTACGAGCAGGACCTGCTCTCAGGCAACTTTGCGGCGGCGTGGGCCATGCTCAGCAAGAGCACCCAGAGCTACGCCAAGTGGGGCACCCTGGCCGGCTTCACGAAGGACCGAACGGCGTTCCTGGCCACGTCCGGGACCACCTTCCAGGAGGAGCTGAGCCCGAGCAACACGTTGACTCTGCGCCAGTGGATCGAGGGCGCGAACTGGATGGCACAGATCAACCAGGCCACGGCCTATGTGGTCAGCGTCAAGTGGACCGCCCTCACCTCCCAGTACGCCGGCTGGGAGATCTGGATCGTCAATCCCACCAGGACCGGCTGGTCCCTGTACCTGGCTCGGTAGCGGTCGGACCCAGACGGTGCCCGCGGCGATCCGCAGATCAGGCGGATACTTCCTTCTCTTCTTCTGCGCCGGCCTGGATCTGGCGCTCCTCGGACCGACGCTGCCGGCGCTGGCCGCACAAACGCAGAGCACCCTCGGCGACGTGGGGTTGATCTTCTTCATCGGTGCTGGCGGCGCGACGGTGGGCACGCTGCTCGGCGGGTGGATCTTCGATTGGGCTTCGGGCCGCATCGTCCTTGGCGCGGCGCAGACAATCTCCGCATCGTTGCTGTTCCTGGTGCCGCACGTTCACTGGTACGGCCTGCTCATGGTCGTCTTCGCCCTGAGGGGGATCAGCACCGGTCTGATCAACACCGGCGCCAACACTTTGCTTCTCTGGGCCCACGGGGGAACGGCTGGTCCCCACGTCAATGCCTTGCATTTCTTCTGGGGGCTGGGCTCGTTCCTCAGTCCGTTCCTGCTGGGACTGCTCCTCGCGGCCGGAGGATTGTATTCGGATGCGTTCGCTTTCCTGGCCATCTTCGACCTGGCGGTAGGTCTGGTGGTTCTGCTTCGGCTCAAGGCGCCGGCGCCATCCGGGCATCGGCCCGCCGAGCGGCACGCCGCCCGGTCGCGCCGGTTCACGGCCCCGATCGTCGTTTCGGCGATGCTGTTCCTCTTCTTCTACGTCGGTGCCGAATTGACGTTGGGCGGCTGGCTTTACTCCTATGCCACGACTCTCCAGCTGGCGGATGCGGTCCGAGCCGCCTACTTGACCTCGCTCTTCTGGCTGGCGTTCACCATCGGGCGATTGGTCTCGATCCCGGTGGCGCTTCGACTCAGCCCGGCCCGCATCCTGTTCCTGGCGCTGGTCGGATGCGCGGCGTTCATGAGCCTGCTCGTCGCAGTCCCGTCGTCTACCGTGGTGTTGTGGCTCGCTGTCGCGGGCGCAGGCTTCTCCATGGCGCCGATCTGGCCGACCGGTTACACCCTGGCCGGGCAGTCGGTCGGGCTCACGGCCCGCGTGAGCGGCATCATCCTCCTGGGAGACAGCGTCGGCGCGATGGTTCTTCCGGGGCTGACCGGGATGTTCATGCAGCGCGCCGGCGCCGCGACCATGACGCAACTGGTCCTGGCGAGCCTTCTCGCCACCTTCGCGGCCTACCTGGGCATTCTGTTCTTCGGCAGGGGCCGGGCCGGATCCCTGGCGCCGTCCCCAACCGTGGTGCCGTCGCAGAACTAGCCTGCGCGGCCCCGCCTACGGACGGCGCGCCGCCGTTTCCTCCGCCAGCCGGTCGATGAACGCGTCCCAGCCGACGCCGTTCTCCTGCTCGCCGGCACGGTTTCGGATCGCGACCGTCCGCGCTTCCACTTCCCGATCGCCGAGCACGAGCATGTACGGCACCTTCTGCTCCTGGGCCAGCCGAATCTTGTTCTGCATGCGGCCGTCCGAGGCGTCGACCTCGACGCGCAGCTTGCGGCCGCTCAATAAAGCGGCCAGTTCGTTGGCCGCGTCGACATGCCGGTCGGCAATCGGAATGACCACGACCTGAACCGGAGCGCACCACACCGGGAACGCGCCGGCGAAGTGCTCCACGAGAACGCCGATAAACCGCTCGAGTGAGCCGTAGATGGCGCGATGGATCGTCATCGGCCGGACGGCCTGGCCGTTTTCGTCGATGTACGTGCAGTCGAAGCGTTCGGGGAGCATGACCAGGTCGACCTGTATGGTCGCGGTCTGCCATTCCCGACCGAGAGCATCCTCGATCTGGATGTCGATCTTGGGAGCGTAGAAGGCGCCGTCCTTGGGCTTGACGCGGTATGGCTTGTCGAGGGAATCGAGGGCGGCCTTGATCTGCGCCTCGGCGGTCTCCCACAGCGCAGGGTCGCCCAGGGCCTTGTCGGGCCTGGTCCCGAAAGTGAACTTCGGCTCCAGCCCGAACCAGCCGTAGACCTCGTAGACCTCGCCCAGCAGCGCCTTGATCTCGTCCTGGAGCTGATCGGGGCGCAGGTAGATGTGGGCGTCGTCCTGCACGAAATGACGTACGCGGGTCAGGCCCGAAAGCGTGCCCGACCGCTCGTTGCGATGCAGGCGGCCGAACTCGGAAAGCCGCAACGGCAGGTCGCGGTACGACCGCAGCTTGCTCTTGTAGATGAAGGTGCTCTCGGGGCAATTCATCGGCTTGAGGCTGAAGGTCTGGCCTTCGGACTCGAGGACGAACATGTTGTCCTGGTAGTTGGCCCAGTGGCCCGACTGCTCCCACAGCTTCTTGTGCACGAGCATCGGGGTGGACACTTCCTGGTAGCCGCGGCGATCCTGGACCTCGCGGATGGCGGTCTCGAGAGTTCGCCACAGACGCTGGCCCTTGGGGTGCCAGAAGGCCGAGCCGGGGCTCACGTCGTGGAAGCTGAAGAGGTCGAGCTGGACGCCGAGGCGGCGATGGTCGCGCCGCTTGGCCTCCTCTCGGCGTTGCAGGTATGCCTCGAGCTCCTCCTGTGTCGGCCACACCGTGCCGTAGATCCGTTGGAGCATCGGACGCTTCTCGGAGCCGCGCCAGTACGCGCCGGCGACGGTCATCAGCTTGAACGGGCCGATCTTTCCGGTACTGGCCACGTGAGGGCCCTTGCAGAGGTCGATGAATTGACCGTGCTGGTACGTCGACGTCGGAGGAACCGGCACGCCGGCCTCGGAGGATCGGGTCGCCAGATCGTCGAGGATCTCGACCTTGAACGGCTGATTCCTCGCCTCGAAGAAGGCACGTCCCTCTGCGAATGGGATCTCCTGCCGGATGAATGGGTGATCCGCGGCGATCGAGGCGCGCATTCCGGCCTCGATGGCAGCCAGATCGTCCGGGGTCAGCGGCCGCGGCAGCAGGAAGTCGTAGTAGAAGCCATCTTCGATCGAGGGGCCGATGCCCAACTTCGCTTCGGGGAATATGCCGACAACGGCCTCGGCCATCACATGAGCGGCCGAATGGCGCATGGCGTCCAGGTCCGAATGTGCGCCGGCGTCCAGCAGCTCCTCCACCGAGCCCCGCTCTACGGCGTCGAAGAACTCATCCGGCTCCACGGTTTCGGCTCCGCCCGATTGAGCCGCCTGGATCTGCTGGTCGTCGCTCATCGTGCCATTCCGCCCTTCCCTACCACCACATCGTCATCGAACGAACACAAAGCCTCCCGTCCGACAGGACGAGAGGCTTCTCTCGCGGTTCCACCCGCCTTCGCGCCGCCCTCGACTTCGTGTCGATGGCGCCGCGCGCTCGTGCCGCTCTAACGGGCGGATCCCGGGCCGGTTCGTCCGGCCGCTCACGGTTGGTGCCGCGCCGGCGACGATCGCCGTCGATCTCAGCGGTGGCTTTCGCCACCTCGACGACTCTCTTGGATCCTGCCGGCGAAGCGTGTCCCGCTCGTCGCTTTGGTTATGCAGTTATCGCGCCCGCTCGCGCGGACCGATGGTGGGCGGTAGAGGACTTGAACCTCTGACCTCATGCATGTCAAGCATGCGCTCTAACCAACTGAGCTAACCGCCCGGGTTTCACGCTTGGGAAGACCTCATGCTTCCCACTTATCCGGTTGGCGCCTTGACCTACACCGCTCGAATACCGCATGCTGGTCGCTGTTCAGACTTCCAGAGGAGGTACCAGCGATGGAAACCAAGGCCCCCACCGGGCCGGCACATGATACGGCACCAGACACCTTACCTGCACTCGTGACGTCGTGGCGCCGATCGCTCGCCGCCCGGCGCGCCAGCCCGGCGACGATTGACACCTACAGCACCGCAGTCGGCCAGCTCGCCGACTTCCTTGCTACGCACGGCATGCCCGACCGGACCACCACGATTCGCCGCGAGCATGTCGAGGCTTTTGTGACCGACCTTTTGGAGCACAAGGCGCCGGCGACCGCCCACAACCGCTACCGCGGCTGCCAGGCGTTCTTCAACTGGTTGGTCGAGGAAGGCGAGATCAAGTCGAGCCCGATGGAGCGCATGAAGCCACCCAAGTTGCCCGAGGCTCCCCCACCGGTCCTGCGCGACGCCGAGCTACGTCGACTCCTGGCCGCCTGCGAGAAGGACCGGACGTTCAACGGCCGGCGGGATGAGGCAGTCCTCCGTGTGTTCGTGGACACAGGCACCCGGCGGGCCGAAGTCTTGGGTCTACGTCTTGAAGACGTGGACCTCGATCAGGGACTGCTGAAGGTCATCGGCAAGGGCAGCCGGACGCGCATGGTCGCGGTGGGCGCCAATACAGTTCGCGCGCTCGATCGTTACCTTCGCCTCCGAGCCAGGAGAGCAGACGCCGCCGAGCCGTGGTTCTGGCTCGGGCGCAAGGGACGACTCGGCGAGACGGGCCTTGCTCAGCTCATCCGCGAGCGCGGACAGCAGGCCGGTCTGCCTGGTCTACACGCCCATCTGTTCCGCCACGCCTACGCCCACGCGATGCTCGCCGCGGGTATGCAGGAGTCCGACCTCATGGCCGTCGCCGGCTGGAAGAGCCCGGAAATGTTGCGCCGCTATGCCGCGTCAACGCGGGCCGAGCGAGCGCTGACCGCGGCTCGGGCCCTGAGCCCCGGGGATCGCCTCGAAGGACCTAAGCGCTGACCGAAGAGGGCCTCAAACAACGGGACTCGGGGTCCGCCAGCCTGTTCAAGCGCAACGCTTCAGCGCAGACCCATTGCCGCTCCTGGATCTACACGTACGACGCCATGGGCCACCAGATCAGCGCCACCCCGCCGGTCAACAGCGCGACCGTTCTCGCCTACACGAGCGCGAGCTATGGCCTCGGTGGCGCGGGACGCCTGAGCTCGAGCACCGACTGGCTCGGGGGCACGGCCATCCGCGAGACCGACTACACATACGATCTCGTGGGCCGTCAGACCGTCACGAGCGTCGCTCCCAAGCCCAGCGGCACTTCCCTGACCACCACCCTGACCCTCGACTCCATGGGTCGCCAGACCAGCGTGGCCGCCACCGGCACGACAATCGACACGCTGGCCGAGACATACGACGCAGTAGGGCGCCT
>Ga0265316_10007768_pt1 | contig 10045 bp, 7 predicted proteins | sample 4522metaG_FD_202092 | JGI IMG/M metagenome (GOLD analysis project Ga0265316, IMG submission 202092) | Rhizosphere microbial communities from Carex aquatilis grown in University of Washington, Seatle, WA, United States - 4-5-22 metaG | ecosystem: Host-associated > Plants > Roots > Rhizosphere >... | reverse complement strand
ATTTCGCTGAACCGCGAGTCTCCGCTCTGACCCATGGCCCAGGCGGCGGTGGTGCGGAATACCGGGACAGCGTGGCTGGCCAGTTTCACCAGTTCGCCGAGCGCCGAGGTCTCGCCCATCAGGTACAGGCCCAGCAACGCGTTGCCGGCGACACGGTTATTGCTGTCGCGGGAGGCGAGATCGAGCAGTTCGCGGGCCTCCTCACCCTCCATCCCCCAGAGGGCCTCGACGGCGTTGGCGCGGACGCGCGCGTCGCTTTCTTCCAGGCGGCTCCTGATCCACTTAACGCTCCGGTTGCCGTGTCCGATCATCAGCACAGCTTTGGAGCGCACACGGGAGTTGGTGTTGCGCAGCATGCGCATCAACGAGGGTAGAATGCGCGGGCCGTTGGAGATCTGCCCGAGAATATCCATCAGGCGCGCGGCCTCGCCCAGGCCGGAGAGGTCCGGACTGGTGACGGTGGCATCGGCCAGTTGGCGGGCCAGCGCGGCGTCCACCACGGGATCGACAACAACCGCCCGGCGGCCCAGTGCCAGGGCTTGTTCGCGATTGAACGCGGGGTCGCATAGCGCGCGGAACAGGAGGTTCTGGGAGACCAGGAGGGTCACCAGGAACTTGGCTCCCGACGAGTCCATGCCGTTCTTCAGAATCTCGATGGTCGTGGAATAGAAAGTCTCAGGCTCGTATTGCAAGATGTCGCGGATGAGCTTGCGATTCGTGTTGGCATCGCGATCGAAGTCCCGCACCAGCGCCATCAGGGCTGCCGAGCTCGGCGTGGTTGCGATTCCCGGAGGACAAGACACATGGAATAGATCGGCAGATCGCCGCCAGACTTTAGCGCTTGCGGACTATATAATCAGGTTCATGGGAAAAAATAGTTTTGGCGCCGCGGCGAAGCTGCGCGCCGGCAATGGCGAATATGAGTATTTCCGGCTGTCCTCGCTCGAAGAGCAAGGCTTCGGAAACGTGGGACGGCTGCCTTTTTCCATCAAAATCCTGTTGGAAAACCTGCTGCGCAACGAGGATGGCCGGCGCGTTTCGGCGGAGGATGTGGAAACCGTGGCCCGCGGCGAAGGGACCAACACCAGGGAGATCAGCTTCATGCCGGCGCGCGTGCTGCTGCAGGATTTCACCGGCGTCCCCTGCGTGGTGGACCTGGCCGCCATGCGGGATGCCCTGGCCGCCATGGGCGCCGACCCCAACCGCGCCAACCCGCTGCTGCCGGCCGACCTGGTGATCGACCACTCCGTGCAAGTGGACCACTTCGGCTCCGCGGAGGCCTTCGGACTCAACGCCGCGCTGGAATTTGAGCGCAATCGCGAGCGCTACGCGCTGCTGCGCTGGGGACAAACGGCGTTCCGCAACTTCCGCGTGGTCCCTCCCGATACCGGCATCGTCCACCAGGTCAACCTGGAATACCTCGCGCCGGTGGTCTTTCGCTCGGGCGGCCAAGCCTACCCGGATTCGGTGGTGGGTACGGATTCCCACACCACCATGGTCAACGGCTTGGGGGTGCTGGGGTGGGGCGTGGGCGGAATCGAAGCCGAGGCCTGCATGCTGGGCCAGCCGGTCTCCATGCTGCTGCCGCCGGTGATCGGATGCAAGCTCCACGGCAAGCTCAGAGAAGGCTGCACCGCAACCGACCTGGTGCTCACCATCACCCAGATTCTGCGCAAGAAGGGCGTGGTGGGCAAGTTCGTCGAGTTCTATGGCACCGGCCTCAGCGCCCTGAGCCTGGCGGACCGCGCCACGGTGGCCAACATGGCCCCGGAATACGGCGCCACCATGGGTTTCTTCCCGGTAGACCAGGAGACGCTCGCGTATCTGAAGTTTTCCAACCGCGACGCCGGTCTGATCGCGCTGGTGGAAGCCTACACCAAGGAGCAGGGGCTGTTCCGCACCGACTCGACGCCGGACCCGGTGTATGCCGATACGCTGGAACTCGATCTGGCCGCGGTGACGCCATCCATGGCCGGACCCAGACGGCCGCAGGACCGCGTGGAATTGCCCGCTGTGAAAAAGAATTTCCACGACGCTTTCCCCGGACCCGACAAGACCGCCGAGGCTCAGCTCAACGGCGAAACCGCCACCATCGGCAACGGCGCGGTGGTGATCGCGGCCATTACCAGTTGCACCAACACCTCCAATCCCTCGGTGATGCTGGCCGCGGGACTGCTTGCCAAGAAGGCGGTGGAACGCGGGCTGACGGTGAAGCCGTGGGTCAAAACCAGCCTGGCGCCGGGATCGAAAGTGGTGGCCGACTACTATCGCCGGGCCGGCTTGACGCCCTACCTGGAGAAGCTCAAGTTCCACTTGGTGGGGTTCGGCTGCACCACGTGCATCGGCAACAGCGGTCCGCTGCCGGAGGCGGTGGCGCAGGCGGTACAGCGGGAAAACCTGGTGGTGGCGGCGGTTTTGAGCGGCAACCGCAATTTCGAAGGCCGCATCAATCCGCAGGTGAAGGCCAACTACCTGGCCTCGCCGCCGCTGGTGGTGGCATACGCGCTGGCGGGCACCATGGATATCGATCTCGTCCACGATCCGCTGGGCCTGGACCCGGCCGGCCAGCCGGTCTACCTGCGCGACATCTGGCCGTCCAACGAGGAAGTGCGCGACACGGTGCGCGCGTCCATCGACCAGGAGATGTTCCGCCGCGAGTATGCCAGGGCCTTCGATGGCGACGCCAACTGGCAGGGCATGTCCATCCCGACCGGCAATATTTACCAGTGGGACGGCCAATCCACCTACATCAAAAAGCCGCCGTACTTCGACCGGATGGTGGATCCCGAGACCTCCGTGACCGATCTCGGCGGCATGCGCGTGCTGGCCATGCTGGGCGATTCGGTGACCACCGACCACATCTCGCCGGCGGGCTCGATTCCCAAGAACAGCCCGGCGGGCCGCTACCTGATCGACGAAGGCGTCCAGCCGAAGGACTTCAATTCCTACGGCGCGCGGCGCGGCAACCACGAGGTGATGGTGCGCGGAACGCTGGCCAATATCCGGCTGCGCAACCAGCTTGCGCCGGGCACTGAAGGCGGTTGGACGGTTCACCTGCCGGACGGCGAGCAGATGTCCATCTACGACGCGTCGCTGGTCTACCAGAAAGCCGGGGTGCCGCTGGTGATCCTGGCCGGGAAGGAATACGGCTCGGGTTCCTCGCGCGACTGGGCGGCCAAGGGCGTGGCGCTACTGGGCGTGCGCGCGGTGGTCGCCGAGAGTTTCGAGCGCATCCATCGCAGCAACCTGGTGGGCATGGGTGTGCTCCCGCTGCAGTTCCAGTCGGGAGAGACGGCGGCTTCGCTCGGGCTGACCGGCAAGGAGACGTTCCACATCGAGGGCGTGAAATCCTCGCTCAACGGCGGCGCGCGGAAGGCGACGGTGCGCGCGGTGTCGGACGACGGTACCGAAAAGACGTTTACGGCGGTGGTGCGCGTGGACACTCCGCAGGAAGTGGAGTACTACCGCAACGGCGGGATTTTACCGTATGTGTTGAGGCAGTTGGCGGCGGGGTAACGTGCGACAAACCTCGGACAGGGCCACTCGCCGGACAACCGTCAATGTCTCGCTCACGCCGGAGCTCGACGCGTTCCTGCAGAGCCGCGTGAGGTCCGGCCGCTACCAAACGACAAGTGAAGTAGTTCGCGAGGCGCTACGGCTTCTCGAACGCCACGAACGCGACCGCGACGAAGTATTTCAACAATTGAAGGCGAAGCTGGAAAGAGGCGCTGCCCAGGCGGAGCGCAGCGAGTTGCTCGATGGCGATGAGGTGTTCGATGAACTCCGGGAGATGATCGAAGAGCGGAGCCGGGCCAAGGCCGGTCAGTGAAGCGGCGCCCGGCGGCTGTAGTCGTAATGCTATGAAGTTCTGCGCTCGCCGGCGCGCTCGCCTGGGACCGGCCATTACGTGGAGCGGGCCTCCGGCCGGCCTCCGGCCCGCGGCGCCGGCATTCCTGCCGGCGCCAACGCCGGAGGCCCGCTCCACACAGCACCATGAGGAACTCCTCGGCCGGAACTATCGCTTCTGGAACTTCTATTCGTATGTGATAAGCGATCGCCGTTGTTCACGGCGCGAGGGATCTTGCCCGTCAGACCTGGGGACAGCGGCGGCGCGCGGAAGGCGACGGTGCGCGTGGTCAGGGATTCTGCCCTATGTGTTGAGACAGTTGGCGGCGCAGTAAGACCAGTTAGCCGTCCGATTAGTCACGTTCTTGCAGTAGCTATTTCGAGTCACTACGAAACTATTGCACGCGGCGTGCGTTTGATAAGGCAGGAGATCTTTGCGGCTCAATGCTCGCTTCCGCTAGCCAATCGACGTCCACCTTATGGCACGCTTGTGCCGACGTGGCCATCGCCACCGTCGCGGGCGGCCTGGTCCTTCTAGTTCTCTATCCGATCACCCGGTGCGCCGGAACTGCGAAGCGGTTACCGGCGGTTATCGGGCTGCGCACTCGCGAGACGCAGGAACGTGCCGAACGGCAGCGTGACAGTCGGCAAAGCCGGCACGTGGCGCATTCCTAGAATTGGCGGCTGCGCGGCCGGTGGCCGCGGCGTTGAGTAGCGGTCGTCGCCGTCCTCCCACGGGTGTAGACTGTTGTCACGGGAGGATCGCATGGACAGACCGCGTCATCCCAAGGTCGCCCGCACCTGGAAGGTGGAGCGAACCAAAGTCCGGCGCGAAACCATGTTGCCGGCGAAGGTAGGGCCGAGCCCGCGGTGGGCGCCGCCCCGGCCGCCGAAGAGCGAGCCAAAATCATGACAGTGCGGAGGTAGCCATGATCCTTGCATCGCAGTTGCGCACCGGAATGGCGATCAGGTATGAGGGAGCGAGTTATAAGGTAATCGCGGCGGAGTATCATCCGGGCCAGGGCAAAATGGGCGGCGCCGCGCATGTGCGCCTCCAGAACACTGTCACAGGGACGTTCTGGGAGCACAGCTTTCGCTCCGATCTGAAGCTGGAAGATATTGCCGTGGAGAAGCGGCCGCTGGAGTTCCTGTACGACGATGACGACCACTGCTGGTTCATGAATCCGGAAAACTACGAGCAGACCGCCATTGCCAAGACGGCAGTGGGTCCGCAGGCCGCCTTCCTCGAAGCCGGGAAGCGGGTCACGGTGGAATTCGTGGAGGCGCAGCCCATCGGCGTGCTGTTTCCGGACATGCTGGAGGTATCGATTGCGGATACCGCCCCGCCGGTCCATCAGCAGCAGGACAATACGCTCAAGCTGGCCAAGCTGGCCAACGGCGTCGAAATCATGGTGCCCCAGTTCATCAAGAACGGCGACGCAATCCGCCTCGACCTCCGGACGATGAAATACATGGACCGCGTCAAAGGCGAAGCCAGGGCCAAACAAGGGTAGGCGCGACGATTGGCGCCACCAGTCCGTTAGGGGGCCATGGCCGGCGCCGCGTTCGAATTCTGTCAGCGCGCGAGCCCATGGGCGAATTGCAGGCGTAAGAAGCGGAAGCCGCGCCCTATCCGGCTATAATGGACTCATGTTCTTTCGCCGGGAGCGTCCTAAGAACCCCACATTTGCGGATCGCATGGAAAACCTGCGGAAAGCCGGCCTTTCGGTGACGCCGGTCGCGGGCGGCACGGTGCGCGCCAGCCGCGGGAATTGTGCGCTAGATCTCAAAGACGTGGGCGGCACGGTGGATGCCAGCCGCGCCGGAATCCTGATGGGCGATGAAATCGGCGCCCTGGTGGACGGCGGCTATCAAAAATTCTTCCGCACTCCCAGCGGTAGGAACAAGCCGGCTCTGGCGGACGAATTGAAGGACCTCCACGCATTCGAGGAAGACGTGAGACAGGCGCTTGGCGAAGAGAGCCTGTACAACGAATCGCTGGGCACGACGTCGACTTTTTACCTTTATGACCGCGTGAAGGATCGCGACCGCGGCGTGCCCAAGCGCGTCTGGGAATAGCGCCCTACCGCCTCTTTGCGGGTTTGCGGGCGGGCCGGGCTCCGCCGGGGGCAGCGGATTCGGCCGGCGGAACCTCTTCTTTGACGGGCATCGCCAAATAAGGCAACAATGAATCGGAGGCGGCCAGACGCTTGACAGTACGCACACGGCCCATTTCCTGGAACCCGGCTGCGTTGAAGGAATTCGATGCCTTCCCTGAATGCGCCAAGTCCATCTGCCTGGCGACCCTGACCATCGCGGCCAGGGGCGGCAAGGCGGACCTTGTAGAGCCCCTCGACATGGGGCCGGCCTTTTTCGCGCTCAACCTGGTGTTCGAGGGCGGCGCGTTCCTGGTGATGTACGCGGTGAAGCCTGTCCGCGACATCTACATCCAAGATGTTTACATCCCAGTTGTGAAAGAACTCGACCTGGTGCGCGGCAGCGGAAACGTCTTCCGCGATCTCGGGCGCAAGAACGCGGACGCGGAGCAGTTGAAGGCCATCCCGGCTGCCGAGATCATCAAGGCGCTCGACCGGGAACGCCTGACCGTGCGCGCCGCACACCGTCGCACTGGTATTCCGGCGGCGGACTTCTCGCGCATCCGCAACGCGAACCTCGGGGGGTTCACCGTGGATCGGCTGATAACCATCCTCAACCGGCTCGGCTCACGGGTCGCGGTAAGCGTCCGGGTGCACGGCGTGGAAGCGCCTGGCACGAACGAGACGGCGTAGGGGGCTGCGGCGCGGCGTAGAATGGGTATGAAATTCCCCGCGGGAGGGGCCTCAAACAAGTGAAAGTGCTCATTGTAGACGACGAAGCCAGCCAGAGGAGCGGGCTGGCGGCAATGGTCTCGGCCTGGAATATGACCCCGGAGACCGCCGCCGATGGCGAAGAGGCGTTAGCCAAGCTGGCCGGGTTTCCGGCCGACGTCATCGTGACCGATCTCAACATGCCGGGCCTGGACGGGTTCGGCCTGCTGCGGCGCCTGCGGGACGCCGGCGATGCGCCTCCGGCCATCGTGTTGACGGCCTTCGGGAATATCGAAAAGGCCGTGCAAACGGTGCACGAACTGGGCGCCTATTGGTTCCTCGACAAGCCCATTCAACCCGGAGTATTGGAAGTTCTGATCCGCCGCGCCGGCAGCCACGCCGGGCTGCTGGCGGATAAGCGCAACCTGGAAAGGCAGCTCAGCTACAAAGGATCTCTGGGGCCGCTGGTGGGCACGTCGCCCAAAATGCAGGAGATTTTTTCCCTGCTGCAACAGGCCGGGCCGAGCAAGGCCTGCGTGCTGATTACCGGCGAGAGCGGCACCGGCAAGGAATTGGTGGCGCGCACGTTGCACGCCCTGAGCCCCCGGCGGGAGGGGCCGTTCATCGCCATCAACTGCGCGGCGCTGCCGGAAACGCTGATAGAGAGCGAATTGTTCGGTCACGAAAAGGGTTCCTTCACGGGGGCTTCGGAACGCCGGCCCGGTTGTTTCGAGGTGGCGCAACGGGGCACCCTGCTGCTGGACGAGATTGGTGAAATGCCCCTGCAAACTCAGGCGAAATTGCTGCGCATTCTGGAGGACTCGCGGGTGCGGCGGCTGGGCGGGAAGGCGGAATTCGAAGTCGACGTGCGCGTGGTGGCCGCCACCAACAAAGTGCCGGAAGAGGCGGTTCGCGGCGGGCATCTGCGCGAGGACCTGTATTACCGGCTGAACGTCTTTCAGGTGCACATGCCGCCCCTGCGCGATCGCAAGAGCGATATCCCCTCCCTGGCGGAGACGCTGCTGGCGGAACTCAACCGCAAACATGAGTGCCGTGTGGCCGAGATCTCCGCGGCGGTGTTCGAAGCCTTCGAGCGGCACAACTGGCCGGGCAACGTCCGCGAGTTGCGCAATGTACTGGAAAGGGCGGTGATTCTGGCGGGCGAAGGAGCCATCGAGCGGAAGCATCTGCCGGCGTTTCTGCTGAACGGCGCGGCGCCGGCCCCAGCCCCGGCGGTGGCGCCGGAGGATCCCGATTCGGTACGGTTCGCGGTGGGCACCACCGTGGAAGAGGCCGAGAAAGGGCTGATCCTGCGCACCCTGGAGCACACCCGGAACAACAAAACGCGCGCGGCTGAAATCCTGGGGATCAGTCTGAAGACCCTGCACAACAAGCTGAAGGAGTACGGGTCCGCGAAGGAAGAAGAAGCTAGCGCGTAGCCCGGCAGGGGCGCCTGGGCAGTATGGACGCGGTAGGAAGAGTGCCTGCCCCGTGGGTTCCCGTTCCGTGCGCCGCAGGCAGCGCCGGGGCAGTGGCGATGGGGGCCTGCCCCGTGGGGTCCGGCTCCGTGCGCTGCGGGCGGGCCGGGGCGGTGGCGATGGGTGCCTACCCCGTGAGGTCCGGCTTCGGTGCGGCTTAGGCAGCGCCGGGGCTGTGCCGATGAGTGCCTACCCCCTGCGGTCCGGTTTCCGTGCGCTGCGGGCGGGCCGGGGCTGTGCCGATGGATGCCTGCCGGCCGGTTCCCCGCCAGCCCCGGAGACCCGGCGGCCGACGGCAGCATGCCTGCCTTACCGGCCGGTGTGCAGGTTGTTGTGGATGGCGTAGAGCGCCAGTTCCAGCCGGTCGGAGACGCCCAATTTGTCGAAGATGTTGTGCAGGTGGTTCTTCACCGTCTGCTCGCTGATGAACATCTTCTCCGCCATTTCCTTGTTCTTGAAGCCCTGTGCCACCAATGCCACAATCTCCCGTTCGCGCTGGCTGAGCGGGGAACGCTCGCGCTCGCGCGTGGCGGACTGGGGCGCCGGAGGCGGGGTATCGTCGGCGGCGACAAACTGCCGGATGACCGCCGCGGTGGTGTGCGAATCCAGCCAGATTTCGCCGGCATGGACCTTGCGAATGCTCTTGATGAGCAGTTCGGTGGCGGTTTGTTTCAGTACGATACCGGAGGTACCGAGCTTCATGGCCTGGACGAACTCGTTCTTGTCGTCGGATGCGGTCAACACGATGACGCGCGTTTTGTTCTTAGCGCTTTGCAGCCGCTGCAGGGTGGCCAGTCCATCCAGCCCTGGCATCTTCAGGTCCAGCAGGAGCACGTCCGGCTGGTACTGCTGGAGCACCTCCAGCACCTGCCGGCCGTCCTGGGCCTGCGCGACCACCTCGAAATCATCCTCCAGGGCGAGCAACTTGCAGAGACCGTCCCGAAAAATCGGGTGGTCGTCCGCCACTACAATCCGGATTTTCGACCCCATAGACATCCCCGCACCAGACGGGGGCCCGCCCGCTGCGGCTTTGTTGTCAGACATACGGTTCCGCTGTTTAATTGTAAGGTCCTAATAGTACCAAGTCAAATTGTGTTTGGGATTTGTCAAGGGATACACCTGGGAACGGCCCCCGGACGTGCGGATAATCGCACTTTTGGATGCAGGCTTTGCTAAGGTGAAATGGATATGAGCGAAGAACTGGCCGAAGTCGACTTTCAACGGTTCTGGCGACGGCTACAACAACTTGGGCTCAATGCTTACGAATCGCGTTCGTACCTGGTGCTCTTGGGACATCACAAGTTCAAAGCGCTGGAGCTGGCGGCGCGGGCGCACGTGCCCCGGCAGAAGATCTACGAAGTCCTCGACAGCCTGGTAGAGAAGGGCTTCGCGCAAGTGGTCCAGGAGAAAACCAAGCTTTTTTCGGCGGTCGAGCCGAGCCTGGCGATTCCCGGCTATCTGGGGCGTAAACGGCAGATTCTGGAGCAGGAATTGACCGACAACGGGCGCGCCGGGGGAGCCCTGATCGAAGACCTCAAGGCGCTGTACTCCGAAGGCCAGGGCGGACGCGGCACGCTGGATTTCCTGCGCATCGTCTCCGAACCCGCGCAGACTGCGGCGGAGTACCGCCGCATGCTGGCCGAGGTGCGCGGGGAATACCTGGAGTTTTCGCGCCCACCCTACGCGGTGGATCCGCTGGACGAAAAACTGGTGAAGCAGGCCGGGGCGAACGGCGTGGCCTGCCGCCTTCTGCTGGAAGCGGCATCGCTCGATCGGGAGCACCGCCAGCGCCTGAGCGACTACGTGGCCTCAGGGGTAGAAGTCCGGCTGGCCGACGCTCTGCCCATGAAACTGGCCCTGTTCGACGGCCAGCACGGCATGATCGCGCTGCTGGATCCGGTGATCACCCGGCCT
>Ga0265316_10007766_pt1 | contig 10047 bp, 8 predicted proteins | sample 4522metaG_FD_202092 | JGI IMG/M metagenome (GOLD analysis project Ga0265316, IMG submission 202092) | Rhizosphere microbial communities from Carex aquatilis grown in University of Washington, Seatle, WA, United States - 4-5-22 metaG | ecosystem: Host-associated > Plants > Roots > Rhizosphere >... | reverse complement strand
GATGAACTTGCCGAAAAAGCCAAAGAAAAATTACATTGATTTGTTGGTATGAGGGCGCATTTAAATGCGCCCTTTTTTCAATTAAGGCACTGGAATGCGTGCAATCAATTCTTTAATTACATCATCGGTCGTCATGCCTTCCGCTTCGGCTTCATAAGATAAAATCAGCCGATGCCGCAACACATCAAACGCCATATCTTGAATATCTTCTGGTGCGACATAATCACGTTGCGACAACCATGCTTTTGCTCTCGCACAACGGTCTAACGCAATACTTGCGCGTGGACTTGCGCCATATTGCAACCAACTCGCCAAATCATCGCCATAAACTTCCGGTTTGCGTGTCGCTAAAATCAATTGCAACAAATAATCTTCCAACGGTTCGGCAAGATATAAATCCAACACTGCGTTGCGTGCTTCAAATAACGTTGCCTGTGTAATCGGCGTAAACGTTTTTTTCAGTTTTTGCTCCGTTTGTCGTGCTTCTGCACGCACCAAACGCAAAATCGCTTTTTCGTGTTCGGCATTGGGATAATCCACTTTTACTTGCAATAAAAACCGATCTAATTGCGCTTCCGGCAACGGATAAGTGCCTTCTTGTTCAATCGGATTTTGCGTCGCCATCACCATAAATAACGCCGGTAATTTATACGTCGCCTGCCCTACTGTAATTTGCCGCTCTGCCATTGCTTCGAGTAATGCCGCTTGCACTTTTGCCGGTGAGCGATTGATTTCATCCGCCAAAATCAGATTATGAAATAACGGCCCTTTTTGAAACTCGAATGTGCCTTGTTGTGGGCGATAAATTTCTGTTCCCGTTAAATCTGCGGGTAATAAATCCGGCGTAAATTGCACGCGATGAAAATCACCTTCAATGCCGTGACTTAATACGTTAATAGCGCGAGTTTTTGCTAAACCCGGTGCGCCTTCTACCAAAATATGCCCATCCGCAAGCAAGCCAATGAGCATGCGTTCAACTAACACATCTTGACCAATAATTTCTTGGCTAATGTAATTTTTTAATTCGATTAAAGCAGTTTGAATCTGTGACATAAAAACTTAAGCCGTTGTTGCGTGTTTGCGTTTGTAAAAAATAGACGAAAGAATCGATAATCCAATGAAAATCGCACCAATTAAACCTGTGACCACTTCAGGAATTTCATGTTTCATACTAACCAACATAATGCCTGCTAACGCGCCAATCGCATAATGTGCACCGTGTTCTAAAAAGACATATTCATCGAGCGTGCCTTGACGCACTAAATAAACCGTCAAACTCCGCACAAACATCGCACCAATTGCCAATCCTAACATGATAATGACTACGTCTTGCGTAATCGCAAACGCCCCAATTACGCCGTCGAATGAGAATGACGCATCTAAAATTTCTAAATAAATAAAACTCATCACACTGCCGCGTTTAATGGCAGTTGAAACTTCTTCACCTTCTTCTTCGTCTTCAAATAATGCCGACATACTATCTACGATAACAAATAACACCACGCCGGCAATGCCTGACGCTAAGGCGGTTAAACGATCTTCAGGATTTACGAAACTTTGCATGCCGAGCAAAATCGACAATGAAAAAATAATTTCAATTGATTCCAATTTGCCAAAACTAGCGAATTTACGTTCTAAATAACCAAGCCAATGCAGTTCACGATCATTATCAAAAAGAAACGAGAAAAATACCATCAACAAAAACATGCCACCAAACGCTGCAATTTGAACGTGTGCGCCGGTTAAATGCTCTGCGTATTTTGCTGAATCATGCAATGCCATTTCTGCCACACTCATAAAATCAATGCCAGTCGCAAAAACCACAATCGCAATTGGAAACACTAAGCGCATGCCAAATACTGCGACTAAAATCCCCCATGTTAAAAAATACCGCTGCCATTGCTCACTCATCCGTTTTAGAATCGAGGCATTCACCACCGCGTTGTCGAATGACAAACTGACTTCAAGTACGCCTAGAATTAACGCAATTGTCGCACCAGTTACACCTCCATTTAAACCACCTGTGGAAAATCCCCAATAAAATGCAATACTTAAACACACTATGGCGATAATAAAAGACAGTCGAAAATGTTTCATAAAAATTCCTAAAATTTACTTTTCAATCACAGCACTATAAGTGGATTTACGTTTAAATCAATAGTGTTCATGATTAAAAATGCTAAAATCTCGCTTTAAATCACTGTCTTGATTACGTCGCTTATTATTTTTCTCATGTTTCTATTACGTTTTGTTATTTTCGGATTTTTGATTAGCATGAGTTTGCCCATTTGGGCAACGTCCGCTGATTCTGTCCCTGAAAAAGTAACGCTACAACTTAAATGGTTACATTCATTTCAATTTGCCGGTTATTACGCCGCCAAAGCGAAAGGTTTTTACGCGCAAGAAAATTTAGACGTAGAAATGCGTGAACAAAAAAATGGCATAAATTCTATTCATCAGGTCATAAATGGCGAAAGTGAATACGGTGTTGCAGATACCGCATTGTTGGTTGAACGTTTAAACGGTGTTCCGATTGTCGTTTTAGCTTCAATTTTTCAACATAATCCACTCGTTTATGTAACGCTTAAATCATCTGGCATTGTCAGTCCTTACGAAATGCGCGGAAAACGCATTATGGACGATAACAATGATAATGCGTCGTTACAAGCGATGCTTTATGAGTCAAACTTAACAGAAAAAGAGTTTATTCACTTACCTAACTCTGGGGACATCAACGATTTAATTAAAGGAAAAACAGATGTTGTATCGGCATATTCAACGGATGAAATCGATCGTTATAAACAACGCGGAATTGACATCAATATCATTGATCCGCGCAATTATGGTTTAGATTTTTTGGGTGATAATTTATTTACCACACAAAAAGAAATAGACACGCATCCCGAACGAGTCGAACGTTTTTTGAGAGCCTCGCTTAAAGGTTGGGACTACGCGCTAAATCATCCTGACGAAATCATTGACCTGATTTTGACACAATACAATTCTCAACATTTCACCCACGAACATTTACGTTTTGAAGCGCGTGAGACATTTAAAATGATTGCACCTCACGGCGTGCCTATCGGACATAGTGACAGTAAACGTTTTGAACGCATTGCTGAAACGTATAAAGAATTAGGTTTTATTCAATCGATGAATAATCTCGCCGGTTTTATTTACGGACAACCTAAAAATCAGCCACTTGAAATGACCAATGCTGAAAAAGAATGGTTAGAAGCACATCCCGTCATTCGCGTCGGTATCGATCCTAATTTCGCGCCTTATGAATGGTTAGATGAAAAAGAAAATTATGTTGGGCTAAGTGCCGAATATTTGCGTTTAGTTGAGCAACAATTGGGCGTAACGTTTGAAATTGTCAAAAATAAAACATGGGCGCAAACAACTGCTATGGCAGAAAACGGCGAATTAGACATGATTACCGATGTGAATAAAACGCCGAATCGTGAACAATATTTAGCCTTTACAGAGCCTTACATTAGCAATCCAGTCATTATTGTCGATAATGGCAATAATGGTTTTATCGGCAGTCTTTCACGATTAGCGGGGAAAAAAGTCGCTATTGAAAAAGGCTATTTTACAAGTGAATTGGTAGCGCGTGATTACCCAATGATTCAGCTTGTCATCGTTGATAATGTGCAAGATGCGTTGTTGCGTGTAAATAACGGTAACGTTGATGCGTACATTGGCGATGCCGCTTCGGTGAATTATGAAATTGAACGAACAGGAATGTTTAATTTACGTTTCGCCGGCGAAACAGAATACCGCAGTAATCACCGTATGGGGGCAATTAAAGCCCATCCGGAATTGATTAGTTTATTAACAAAAGCCCTTAACGCCATTCCCGAAACCGAAAAAAATAAAATTCAAAGTCGTTGGCTGAGTTTAAAAGTTGACACCGAATTAAGTTGGCAACGATTAACGAAATACGCGTTGCCTTTGTTGATTTTATTAACGTTAATTAGTTACTGGAATTTTCGTTTGCATCGTGAAATTAGTCAACGTAAACAACTGGAAAGTGAACTACAAAAATCCATTTATTTATTTAAATCGGTACTCGATAATGCGCCTCTCATTCGTGTGTTTTGGAAAGATTTAAAGGGTTGTTATTTAGGTGGTAATTTGGCTTTTGTTAAAGACGCAGGTTTAAATTCGGTTGACGAACTGATTGGTAAAAATGATTATGAATTAGGTTGGAAAGAATACGCCGATCAGTATTTTGCAGACGATCAGCGTGTTATGCAATCTAATATCGCCAAAATGAATTACGAAAAGCCAGTAATTCTACCTAATGGTGAAAAAATCATCTCTCGCACTTCGAAAGTGCCACTACACAATGAAAAAAAACAAGTCATTGGTGTATTAGGTATTTATGAAGATATTACCGATTCTAAAGCTCACGCGCTGCAATTAGAATATATTGCTTATCACGATGTTTTGACCGGTTTACCAAATCGTTTGTTACTGACGGATAGAATGCAAATCGCTCTCTCGCATACTAAACGCGAGCAATGTTTAATGGCGGTCGGCTATATTGATTTAGACAGTTTTAAAAGCATTAACGAGCGGATTGGACGAAAAGCAGGCGATTCTTTACTTATTGAAGTTGCAAAACGTATTAAACATACATTTCGAGAAGAAGACACCGTGGCACGTTTGGGTGGCGATGAATTTGTGTTTTTGCTCTTGGATTTACAGACGGTAGAAGAATGCGAAACAACGTTGTACCGTTTACTTGAGACCATTAGTACACCGTTCCATATCGAACATCATTTAGTGTCACTTTCTGCCAGTATCGGTGTAACGATTTTTCCCGATGATAATGCCGATGCCGATACGCTGTTGCGTCACGCCGATCAAGCGATGTTTGAGGCAAAACAAACGCGCAAAAATTGTTTTAAAATTTATAACATGGAAATTGCTCACGAATTCCAAGTGCATCAAAGTGCGCTGCAACGTTTTGAACTTGCGTTGAATCAGAATGAATTTGTGCTGCATTTCCAACCTAAAGTGGATATTCGAAACGGTGCAATTTTAGGCGCAGAAGCGTTAATTCGTTGGCAACATCCTGAGCGTGGATTGATGATGCCTAATGACTTTTTACCGCTAATCGAGCATCATGCTTTCGCAGTTCAGCTTGATGAGTGGGTGATGGATAATGCACTGCAACAAATGGAAAAATGGCATCAGCGTGGTCTAATATGGACAATTAGCGTAAATTTGTCAGCGCGTGCCTTGCAAACAAGAGATTTTGTACAACAATTGAAATTTTTATTACATAAATATCCAAGCGTACAACCTGGTCATTTTGAATTAGAAATTTTAGAAACTGAAGCCTTGCATGATTTAACACAAACATCTGAGGTGATGATTGCGTGTCAGGCATTTGGCGTTAAATTCTCGTTAGATGATTTTGGCACAGGCTATTCATCGTTAAGTTATTTGAGGCATTTACCGGCGGATATTTTAAAAATCGATCAATCGTTCGTCCGCGACATGCTCGAAGATGCCGACGATTTAGCAATTGTTGAAGGCGTTATTGGCTTGGCAAAATCGTTTAATCGTTTTGTTATTGCTGAAGGGGTAGAATCCATCGAACACGGTGTTGCTTTATCGCAGTTAAAATGCCATTACGCGCAAGGTTATGCGATTGCAAAACCGATGCCTGCCGACGTATTTGAAGCGTGGGCAAGCACATGGCAAATCCCTGAAGAATGGAAAAAACCGTTAGTTAATTCTCACTATCACATTTAAATATAACCTATGAATAATTACCCTTACCCTGAAGAATTTTACCCCCTTGCCGACGCGCTCATTTACGCCGGAAAAGTCATTGATAATAAGGGTTGGGTACCCGCAACCAGCGGCAATTTTTCTGCACGATTATCCGATGGCACAATTGCCATTACCGTTTCGGGCAAACACAAGGGACAATTACATCACGCCGATATTATGCTTATTGACGCACAAGGTAATGCACTAGATGGCAAAGTACCGTCAGCAGAAACCTTATTGCACGTTCAGCTTTATCAGCGATTCACAGACGTAAATGCGGTTTTGCATCCGCATTCGCTCAATAGCACACTGATTTCGCGTAAAGGTAAGAAAAAAATTACCTTAAAAAATTACGAATTGTTGAAAGCCTTTAGCGGTATTACCACACACGAAAGTCGTATGATTGTGCCTATTTTTGAAAATGATCAAAATATTGCCCGCTTGTCCGAACAAGTTGAACTCTATATGAACGAACATGATGAAATTTATGCGTATTTGCTTGCTGGTCACGGTTTATATACTTGGGGCAGTTCCGTTATCGAAACGTTACGTTATTTAGAAGCCTTAGATTTCTTATTTGCTTGTGAATTGCAAGCACGACGGGGTTAAAACCATGAGTGTACTCACCATTTATGCCGAAAATTCACCAATACGCGGTGAACGTTTTAGCGAGTTTTTGGAAATTGAATCAAAACTAAAAACAATTGGCGTGTTATTTGAACGTTGGCAAATAGGCGCAGGTTTAGAACCTGTCCTCACAGATGATGAATCGGTGTTAAATGCTTATTCCGACTATATTAGTCGTTTAAAAAAGCAGTTTGGTTTCCAAACTGCCGACGTAATTAAACTCGATGCCTCGCATCCTGATAAAATCGCGCTGCGTCAAAAATTTCTCGCCGAACACACACACAGCGAATTTGAAGTACGTTTTTTTGTCGAAGGACGTGGTTTGTTTTATTTACACATTGGCGAGCAAGTTTATGGCGTACTGTGTGAACAAGGTGATTTAATCAGTGTTCCAGCAAACGTCACGCATTGGTTTGATATGGGCGAAAATCCACATTTAGCCTGCATTCGATTATTTACCAATCCGGATGGCTGGATTGCCAATTTTACCGGCAGTAACATCGCAACGACTTTCCCAACGCTGGAGACGTTGCAAGGAGAATTAACCGCATGATTAAGGCGATTATTACTGATATTGAAGGTACAACATCTTCGTTATCGTTTGTGAAAGACAGCCTATTTCCTTACGCTCGCGCTCATGTTGATGAATTTTTGCGGGCAAATGTTGATAATGAAACGGTGCAAAAATTACTCGCTGACATCAACACCGAAGTCGGGATAGAATTATCGTTAGAGCAAGCCATTACGCAGTTAATTCAATGGATTGATGAAGATAAAAAAATTACACCATTAAAATCGTTGCAAGGGTTAATTTGGGAAACAGGTTATCAGCGAGGTGAATTAAAAGGACATTTGTATACCGATGCGATTCGAAATTTGCAAACGTGGAAAGCACAAGGTTTTGATTTATACGTTTATTCTTCGGGGTCAGTGTACGCGCAAAAATTATTATTCGCTCACACCGAAGTCGGTGATTTAACGCCTTTATTTTCGGGTTATTTCGACACGCACATCGGCGGTAAACAAGAGTCTAATTCGTATGAAAATATTGTCGCGCATATCGGTTTACCCGCTGAACAATTATTATTTTTGTCAGACATTGAAGCGGAATTAAATGCCGCGCAGGCAGCGGGTTTACATACCATTTGGCTTACTCGTGACGACTCACCACAAGCCAGCGCGTCACATTGGCAAGTGCGTGATTTTGATGCTATCGAATTGGAGCGGTTAGGTTCATGAGTAAAAAATTGTCCTTGCAAGAGCAATTACTCAAATCGGGTTTAGTGAGTAGTGCAAAAGCGAAAAGCATCAAAACTGAAAAACATAAACAAGTACAACAGCAACGTCATCACAAAGTCGAAATTGTTGATGAAGCGAAACTACTCGCGCAACAAGCGCAAGCTGAAAAAATAGAGCGCGACCGCCTATTAAATCAGCAACAACAAGCGCAAGCGGTGCAAAAAGAAATTCAAGCGCAAATTAAGCAACTTATTGAGCAAAATTTGGTACCAATTGATACAAAACATGCTGAAATTGCGTACCACTTCACCGATACATCGAAAGTTAAAACGCTTTATGTGACTGAACCGCTACGTGAACAATTAGCTAAAGGTAAATTGGCGATTGTAAAAACTGAAAACGGTTACGTTCTAATTAGCAGTGAAACTGCACAAAAAATTAAAGATCGTGATGCCTCTCGCGTTTTAGCATGGAATGAACCTAAAGCAGAAATTGCCGCTGATGATCCTTATGCCGCGTATGAAATTCCTGACGATTTGATGTGGTAATACAAATCACGACTTGTTATAGAATCCCTTTTTTATTAACTTTATTTACAATCACATGAACAAAAAAATTACTCGCGCTTTAGTCAGTGTTTCGGATAAAACCGGTATCGTCGAATTTTGCCGTGCGCTTAATGGGTTCGGTATTGAAATTTTATCGACTGGTGGCACATTTAAAACCTTAACTGAAAATAATATTGCTGCGACAGAAGTTTCTGATTACACCGGTTTTCCAGAAATGATGGATGGCCGCGTTAAAACACTGCATCCTAAAGTTCACGGCGGCATTTTAGGTCGACGCGGAATCGACGATGACATCATGGCTGCAAACGATATTCGCGCCATCGATATGGTTGTGGTGAATTTGTATCCGTTTGAAGAAACGATTGCTAGACCCGATTGTGATTTTGATACGGCGATTGAAAATATCGACATCGGTGGGCCGACAATGATTCGCGCAGCAGCAAAAAACCATGCTGACGTGGCAATTGTGGTGAATCCAAACGATTACACTGAAATTTTAACCGAACTGACCGCGACAAAAGGCGCGTTATCATCGGCAACCCGTTTCAATTTGGCGTTAAAAAGTTTTGAACACACCGCGCGTTACGACACTGCGATTGCAACGTATTTAAATCATTTGAATGATACGCAATTTCCAGAAACATTAAACTTGCAGTTCTATCAACAACAACCGCTACGTTATGGCGAAAATCCGCATCAAAACGCCGCGTTTTATGTGGAAAAAAATCCGGCAATTGGCACAATCGCCAGTGCTAAACAATTACAAGGCAAAGAATTATCTTATAACAATATCGCTGATGCCGATGCAGCCTTAGAATGCGTGAAAGCCTTTGTTGAAAAACCAACGTGTGTCATCGTAAAACACGCAAATCCATGCGGAGTAGCGCAATCAGATAATATTTTAACTGCGTACGATTTAGCGTATGCAACCGATTCGACCTCTGCGTTTGGTGGCATTATTGCGTTTAATCGTGAACTTGACGAAAAAACAGCCGCAAAAATTATCGAACGCCAATTTGTTGAAGTGATTATTGCGCCCAGCGTGAGTGCCGCTGCACAACAAGTTTTAGCGGCAAAACAAAATGTACGGGTGCTTGCAACCGGAAATTGGACACAACCAACCAGCGCAGGGTTTGATTACAAACGTGTGGCAGGTGGCTTACTTGTTCAAGACAGAGACAACGGTATTGTCTTACCCACTGACATGAAAATCGTCACACGCCGCTCGCCAACCGATCAAGAATGGGCAGACGCTTTGTTTGCGTGGAAAGTTGCCAAATTTGTGAAATCAAACGCCATTGTTTATTGCAAATATGGGCAGTTAATTGGTGTCGGGGCGGGGCAAATGAGCCGTATTTATTCCGCAAAAATTGCCGGTATTAAAGCTTGTGACGCGGGGTTAGAAGTACAAGGTTCTGTTATGGCATCGGATGCGTTTTTCCCATTCCGCGATGGTATTGATGCGGCGGCTGAAGCGGGTATCACGGCAATTATTCAACCCGGCGGTTCGGTGCGTGATGAAGAAGTGATTGCTGCCGCCGACGAGTATCGTATTGCGATGTTATTTACCGGAATGCGTCATTTCCGCCACTAATTTAGGAAGAATTTATGAAAGTTTTAATTATTGGCAGTGGTGGACGCGAACATGCTTTGGCGTGGAAAGTGAAGCAATCTGTAAAAGTGAGTCATGTTTTTGTTGCACCGGGTAATGCAGGAACGGCTTTAGAAGCGGGAATTGAAAATATATCGCTTGCCGTTGAAAATTTAGATGGCTTGTTAGAGTTTGCACAAAAAAACTCCATTGAATTAACGATTGTTG
>Ga0265316_10007765_pt1 | contig 10048 bp, 8 predicted proteins | sample 4522metaG_FD_202092 | JGI IMG/M metagenome (GOLD analysis project Ga0265316, IMG submission 202092) | Rhizosphere microbial communities from Carex aquatilis grown in University of Washington, Seatle, WA, United States - 4-5-22 metaG | ecosystem: Host-associated > Plants > Roots > Rhizosphere >... | reverse complement strand
CTAACATTTCAGAGCTCATCTCCGGCTGGGGCTTCGGAAAGCAGGCCGCCATCGGCACGCCCAACACGCTCGCCAAGATCTGGCGTCACACCAATTTGAATACCAAGCCGTGGGCCAAGGTCCCGGTGAACGAGGACGACCGCGCGGAGATCGGCAAGGGTCACGAATTCCCCACGCAGTTGTTCAAGAGCCACTACAACATGCCGACCTACGAGATCTCGAAATACGCTTCGTCGGAGCTGCTGGCATGGATCATGGCCTTCTCGTTGGGGAATGTCGTAGTGACTGGAACTGGGCCGTATGTGTACACGGTTATTCCCGCTCTCGGTGCTACGAATCCCACCGGCCTCGAGTTGCCGTACTTCTCGTTCGTGCAACAGATTCGGCCGGGAGGCTCGGCGGTCCTGGACGAGATGCTGGTGGGCTGCGCCATCAAGGGATGGAAGCTCGCGATCAAGAATTCCCCGGGCCGGGCCAGCGCCATGTGTTCGGCCGAGTGCGTCACCACCGGTCAATACGTGTCGCCCAGTGCCATCGTCCTGCCGGCTGTCGGTACGCCCCATGAATTCAACGCCGGCACGATCACGGCACTCACGTTCAACGGCATCAACTATATTGGCGGGGCGAGCGCGAGTCAGTTCGTTTCGCTCGACTGCGGATGGGAAAACAACTTCCGGCCGGGCTTCTTCCCCGGGTCCGGTTCCCAGGATGGTTACCAGATCCAGGGCCGCTTCGAATGGGGCGACCGGGCATTCACGCTTCAGTTCGTGGTGCGCGTCCAGGCGGGCTCCACGGAGTACGCGAACCTCATCAATCAGACGACAGGCACGGCTACATTCACGATGACCCGCGATGCGAACAATTCATTTTCGATGCTGGTGCAGAAGATGGGCTTCGCCGTGGCCGAGTTGGGGAATACGGACGGGATCGTAACACTGCAGGTCACCGGTGTGCAGCTTTACGACCCCACTAACGGGCTGGTCACGATGACGATCACAACACCGCAACAGGGCATCGCTCAATAGGAGGTTGAATGTTTGACGCAAGCAAGCCGTTCGTAGTGCCGATCCTGTCGGGCGGCGAGAAGACCTGCGAGGTGAGATTCCCGTCGGACGACGAATGGTGTGGTTGGGCGCGCGCCCAGCGCACCGTGCGGCATTTTCTGGGGCGCGGGAAGTCGCAGAGCGAGGATGTGGACCTGCCGAAGATCAACGCCGAATTGTTCGCCAAGATCCGCACTGACGAGGACGGCCCGGAGTTCGACGATGCCGAGGCCGGCATGGTGATCGGCCGCATCGAGCGGTGTGCCGTGGCCAATGTGGAGCGTGAAGGAATCAACTACCGGATCGAGATGAAGGTCCCTGGCACGCGCGTGGTCCATGTTCTGCGCATGCCGACCGCCAAGGAGATGCAGGAACACGAACGGGCGTCGACCAGCGTGGTCGCGGCGCGGCGGTCGGTCGAAACGCGGGCGTTCCTGGAGCCGAGCGGCGCGCTCTACGACAGGCTGCACGTTTCGCACGATGGGTATGCCGGTGCTGTGCCAATCGTTCACAAGTCTGCGGCAGTGTCGGAGATAATCGCGCAACTGGCGATCGAGGCCGACGAAGACCCGGAATAGCAGCGCCCGGCGACTCCCCGGAGGGGCCGGGCGTGCGGTTCTTGATTCGGTCGGTCCTGCACCAGTCGACGCTATGTGGGCCGGAGGAAGAATGTCCCGACCGCGTCTTTCGCTGCCGCGAGTGCGGCTACTCGACGCAAACGGAGCTCGACGGCTGCCCTGCATGCGGCGCCGGCTGGAAGGCCATCGATGTCAGCCACGGGCCGGGTTGCCCCAGGAACTTGCTTGAAGAAGCGATGGACACGCCGAACGGCGTCCTGGTGCGCCGGTGCTTCCGGCTTCTTAATGCGAAATCCATGGGGCTGACAATTACGCTTGCGGAAATCACGGAAGAGGAGTTTCGTACCCTCGAGTTGATTGAATCGGCGCGCCAGGAGCAAATCTCCAGCGAAGACGGCGGTGCGCGGAGTTTCCAGGAACTGCTGATCCGCAAGCTGTCGCGCCGACCGTAGATCGGGCGGCGATTCACACCCGCGAGCGATTATTGCACCGGCTTTATGGGGTGTCCCACGGATTCACGATAGCCACCCCCAGATTCGTGAAGTCCTTAGTGTTTCGTGTCACGAGGGCAAGGTCATGTTCGAGGGCCGTGGCGGCGATCATGCCATCCGCCGTGTTGGCCGGCGTTCCCCTTAATTGACATTCCCCGTCAAGGATCCCCCACAGGTTGGCAATGGTCTTCGTCAAGGGAAGGATTCGCCCTTCGAACCAGGGCAGTAGATCTTTTTCGAACCATTGTTCCAGCCGCAAGCGGCGCTCACCGGCTGGAAGGATCGTGATTCCTCTGCGTAGTTCCCCGACAGACACGGCGCTTAAAAAGAGCGATTGCTCGTCTTGGGTTCGAACCCACTCGGTCACGCGAGGGTCAGGACGCGTGCGTATTAGTTCTGACGGAACATTAGTGTCCAGCAGAAAACCTGTCATAGATCCAGGAGACGGCCGGTGGAGCGGTTGCGGCTGAAGTCAATATCATCGGCCAGCCCTCTTACTGGTTCAAAAACGTCAACGAGAGTCTTCTGCGCGACTGATCCCGATTTGGAAGGGACGCCCGGAGCGGCGTGAACTCCCTCTTTCTCGGAAAGAGCATCGAGAGCCCTGGAAAGGAATTCATCGACGTCGTGGAAGCGGCCGCTTTGGATTCCTTCTCGCATGCGGCGTTCGAGCTCGGGCTTACGGATTTCGATGTTCATCGACCAGTCCCCCTATCGTCATTATGACTCAACAGCCCACGCGAAGAGCGACCGTCGCGCAAGCTCGCGTACTGCCGCGCCGGTAATCCGCCGCATGCCCCGATTTCAAACCATCATCCGCCGCGCTCGCTTCGTGTACTCACCCTACACCGCTATGTGGGCCGGAGAAAGAATGTCCCGACCGCGTCTTTCGGTGCCGCGAGTGCGGCTATTCGGCGCAAACGGAGTTGGATGGCTGCCCTGCGTGCGGCGCCGGCTGGAAGGCCATCGATGTCAGCCATGGTCCGGGCTGCCCCAGGAATCTGATCGAAGAGGCGATGGATACGCCGAACGGCGTCTGGTGCGCCGGTGCTTCCGGCTTTTTAATGCGGAATTCATCTGGCTGACAATTACGCTTGCGGACATTACGGAAGAGGAGCTCCGCGTGATGGAGTTGATAGAGGTTGAGCGCCAGAAGTAGGTGGCGGAGGAGGACAGCGGCGTGCGAAATTTTCAGGAAATTCTGCTTCGCAGATTGTCCCGCCGGTACCACGACCGGGTTTCATCTCACCAAAGGGCGCGCCAGAATTGTTAGCGGCATACACTCGGATCTTGGGGAGATTCGCGCCAAAACGGGCGGATTCGATATCGTTACCGAAGTATTGATGGAATTCCGCAGCCGTCACGCTGCCTGGTGGACGGGCTCATGATGCAGCCGCATCAATTGCTCGGCGCGCAACGCGACCATGGCGTACGTTTTCCCGTTGTCGTCGGAAAATTCGACCTCGTAGACGCCCGGAGCCCAGTTCTCGACCACAGTGCCGACCTGGCCGCGGACCAATCCCTGCTCGGGCAGATCCTCGACCAACGCAACAACGGTGAGCATCTCGATACCGATCATGACCAACCTTCCTCTTATAGTACATAACAACTTGTCAGCCGCGGCAAGTCTTCCCCAATTCGCACAATCCAACTACTACGGATTCTTATGGTCCTGTCATGGCGGACCAGATCGAAATCGACGACATAGCGCTGCCCGTAAGGGCTCGCACCACCCGGTCGCGCCTCAGCATCGCTGGCGGCCGCAAGCAAGTTTGTCACGAGCTCTTCCGCATCGGTTTCTCGGATTCCAACGGATGCGAACACGCGCGCTTTGTTGCGGCCCCGTGGATGCTGTGGATTCAGGCAATACTCTTGCAGCTTCCGAATATCGACAATGGCACACTCGCCATTGGGGAGTTTCATAAACCATCCATCGTAACCGCGCACCGCTTCCAACACAAACTTGAACTGGTCGCCAGAGTCGACCCCGACCCCTCATGCCCCGATTTGAAACCGTCATCCGCCGCGCTCGTTTCGTGTACTCGCCCTACACCGCGACCGAAATGCAGGGCTTCGCGCAGGTACTGGCGGATTCGATCCGGGCGCGCATTCAGAGCGGCCAGAACATCTATGATCAGGCGGCCGCTCCACTGAAGCCGGGACTGTCGGGTCGCCGCGGCTACCCCGATTACAAGTCCGCGCGGGGCCTCCGGCCCATCCGCGACTGGACCTGGAGCGGCCATACGCTCCGGTGCCTGAAGGTCCTGACGGCGAACGAGAATCGCGCGGCGGTCGGGTTTCTCGACGAAGCTCTTCCCGGCCGGCGGCAAACAGCCTCGCAGATCGCCTTCTTCAACAACCAGCGCGAGCGGCAATGGGGCGTGTCGCCGCGCGACCGGCAGGCAGTGCTCGCGGCGATGCTGGCCGGACACCCGGTCGTGCATGTAAAAGCAGCGTAATATGGGCGACCAGGCAGAGCGCGTCATTCTCGAAGCAGAGGATCAGGTCACCCCGGTGGTGGACAAGGCCAACGCCGGCCTCGACAGCTTCGAGAAGAAGGCGGAATCGTCGCACGGCAAGGTCATCCGGATTTCGGATCAGACCCGGTCCAGTGTCCAGCGGCTCATCGCCTCCCTGGAAAAGCAGGCCGAGACTTACGGCAAGAGCGGCGTGGACCGGCTGGTCACACAGCGGGACCAACTCTTGCAGCGATACAGCCGCGAGCCGCAGGCTATCGACGCGATCACCCGGTCCTACGAAAAGATGATCGCCGTGGAGGAGAAGGCCGCGCGCCAAGCACTCGCGGCAAAGGCGGCCAAGGAAGCTGAAGAAGCGCTCCAGAAGCAATCCGAAGCCATCAAAGGGTTCGGAGAGCGGGTCAGCCAGTTCATGGAGAATCCGCTCCAGGGAGCGAAGGGCGCCGTCTCATCCGTGCTTACGGCTCTCGGTCCCTTTGGCATCGCGGTCACGACCGGCGCTGCCGTGCTCGGCACCATTGCGGTGTCCGCATTCGAGGCGGCCAAGAGTCTGGGCGAGTATGGCACTCGTGTGAAGGACGCGGAACTGCGCACCGGCTTGACCGCGAAGGAGGTCGGGCAGTTCGGCTTCGCGGCGCGCGCGGTCGGACAGGACATCTCGATTGTCGAGCGCCTGATGCGTGGTCTGTCCCAGGCTGCCGACGACAATTCCAGGGAAGGCGAAAAGGCGCGGGCCACTTTGCGCGGGATGGGTATCGATTTCCACACTGCCACCGGAGAGATGAAACCCACCTCCGAGATTCTGACGGAGATCTCCGAGGGTCTGAACAAGCTCCCGGAAGGGCTTCAGCGGGACGCCGCCGCCATGGACCTATTCAAAAAGGTGGGCGTGGAGGCGATTCCGTTCATGACGGAACTCAACGAGAACCTGCGCGTCGCCCACGAGCAGGGATTCGGGCCGACCGAGGAAGACATTCGCCGCTTTGCCGAGTACCAGCGTGAAGTAACGGTGCTCGAAACCAAGTGGGACGCGCTGGTCCGCAAGTTCAAAGAAGGGCTGGTTGTCACCGTGACGTGGGTCGGGAAGGGTGTCGATTGGTTCCTCAATAACATCAGCACCGCCGGAGACGATGAACGGCAGCGCCACGAAGAGGAACAGGCGCTTCAGGATGCCGCGCAGATCAAGGCGGCGGGTGGTTACGGCGCGAGCGTGTCGATCAGCGCCCATCGCAGGGAAGTGGCTGACCTGGAACGCCGCGCGCCGGACATCATGAAGAACCGCGACGCCACACTAAAGCGCATTGAGGATTTGCGCGGCGAACAGCAACGGCTGGTCGGCGACTTTGGCATCTTGCAGGCCATCGCTCCCACCCCTGACGAGGAGGCCCGAGCGAAGCGTGCGGACGACATTCAGAAACAGATTCAGCAGTTGCAGAAGATGCTGGATGATGCCGAGGCAGCCACCAAGCGGTCAGATCTGCGTGCAGGCAAGGAAGAAACGGATCGGATTCGCGCCCGCTTCTTTGGCACACACGATGGCATGGAGAAGGCATATGCCGACGCCAAGAAGGACGTCGAGCGGCTCCAGAAGCAACTGTTCGAACCGGACAAGCCGTTGACGAAGGCTCAGGCGCAGGATCTGGGCCAGCAGCTTCAGACCGCCGAAGTTACCGAAGCACGCCGCAAGGCGGCGCTGGATGCGGCTGCGAAGGGCGCGGAGCAGCTCAAGGATTTCCGTCGCCAGGCGGCCGAGTTCGAGAAGAAGGGCGATGAAGCCGAACTCGACGCGATCGGCAGGATCTACTATCAGCGCGACCAGCTTCTGCAGCAGGCCGCGCAAGTGAAGGCATCGGAATCGGAGATCGCGGCGATCCGCAAATCAGCGGACGAGCAGGCAGCCGTCCTTTCGAAGAAAGCGTGGGAGGAGTTTCAGAAGTACGCCGACAAGGAAGCGGCGGAGCAGCAAAAGAAGATGCTGCTGCTCACACTTCCTTCGAAGGAGCAGATGAAGGAGTGGGAGGAAGGCTTCGCGGCGCAGGAGCGGATCGAGGACATTGGCGTTCAGGCGCAGCGCGACGAATTGCGACGGCGCGCGGCGCGGTCCGCGCGCATGGCGGAACTGACTACCGGGCAGGAAACCCCGATGGCGATGTCTGAGGCCGAAAAGCGGGAAATGTCGGCTCGAAAAGAAGAGTCAGCGGCGCAGCAAGCCTACCAGATCCGGCTCGATCTGGCCGTCCAGTTGGCTGGCATCGAAGCGGAACGAATATCGAAAGAAGAGAGCGCGGCGAAGCGCTCCGTCATGGCGGCGCAGGCCCAGAAGGATCTGTTCACTGAGATCGCGCAGGCGCAGGATCAGCTTGAGGAAAAGCAGGCGCAGCTCCAACAGAAACGCCAGCAGGAGATCCAGTCTCAGTTCGACAGCCTCCAGAAGCAGGCAGAAAAGCTGATCGACGTTCTGTTCACCAAGCCCAAGAACTTCGGCAAGGATCTGCTGAGTACGGTCCACGCCGCGGTGCTCAAGCCGGTGACCGAGACGCTGGGCAGCGCGGCGGCGAACGTCCTCCATCCGATCATCTACGGCGCGGACGGGCAGGGCGGCCTCGCGGGCATTTTCAAGGGCGGTAAGCAGGACCCGGTGCGCGTGTCCACCGACCAGAACACCGCCGCAACCATGCAGAACAGCGCGGTGATGGCGGCGTTGACGGGCATCCTGGCGGCGGGCATTGGAGTTGCGGCGCCCTCGCTGCCTGGGGGCGCGGCGGGCATTTTGAGCATTTCCGTTCCCTCGATTTCGGCGCCCCCAACGATGAGCATGCCCGCGTCGCCGGGCGGCTATTCCCCGGCTCCATGGAGTTCGCGCGGCGGGAGTGTGCCGCTATCTTCCGGCGGCGCTGGCGGCACGGCTCCGGTGTCCGGGCCCAGTTTCGCCGATTTGGTGAACCTGCCCACCACCCACTCGACCACCAGCATGAACCCGCTGTCGATGATCCTTGGAGGTGGCGGCGCTGCGGCAAAGGGCGGCACTTCGAACATTTACAGTTTGTTCTCCAAAGGCGGGCTTTCGAAGTCGCTGTCGAGCCTCAAGAGTTCGGTGTGGAACCAGGATGCATGGGACGCCTATCCAAGCACCACGGGCGGGTACCTCGCGGGCGGCCTACAGGGAGCGGCAACTTCACCAGCCGCTGGTGCGGCTGGCATGATGCTCGCGACCCATGGACTGATTACGGATGCCGGCACATGGAGCGGGGCTCTTCAGGGCGCCGCCGGTGGTGCATTGATCGGAGATCAGATCGGCGGGCCGCTGGGCGCGGGGGTGGGCGCTTCGCTTGGCTTCGAGGTTGGAGCCATCGAGAAGCTGCTCGGCGTGAAGTCGCCGGCGCAGAAAGCGCATGACGATATCAAGTCGATTTATAACGTGAGCATCCCGACCGACAGCGGGACCATTAAGCAGGTTGTTCAAATCGCACAGTCGCAGTTCGGCGGCGATATTGCGGTGGCCGTGCGGTCGCCGAGCGTCCGTCAACTCGTGATGCTGTACTCGGAAGCCACGGGCCAGAAGATGCCCCTGTCGGCCACGACGCCCTACGCCGGGAGCCTGATGGAGCAGGGCGGCAAGCTTTACCAACAAGCCAGCTATCAGGATGGCCAGGCTCATGTATACGCCTCGAATATCCCGACGCTCGGCGGGATCGCCGCCGGGACGTACCCTACGCCGGGCAACCCGAACACGTCTGGCGGCAGCGGCGCCACGTACCTTTCGCTGAACATCAGCGGCAACGATGCGGCGAACTTCATGACGGGCCAGTTTGTGACGCCGCAGTTTGTGACCGACCAGGCGATGGCCGCCCAGTATTCGAGTTACGGACGAACGCAGCAATCCGCCAATATGCAGTTGCCCGGACTGACGGTCGCGTGATCCGATGCCAGGCAACCTAACGCAAATCGAGCCTAACGGGGTGATGCCGGCCTCGTTATGCACCGCGTTCACGGAGTTGCGGGAGTACGCTCAACTCCAGAACCAGTATCACGACGGGACGATCCAGCGGTCGCAACTTGCGCAGACCTCGCGCCGGACGTTCCGGCTCAGCAAACGGCTGAGCGCATCGATGCTCTCGGCGCTGTACAGCTTCTGGGTGTCCCAGAACGCCGGGCTGACCCCGTTTGCTTTCTACAATCCGTTCGACGTGGCGTCGGGCCAGCAGATTGGCAGCAACTACGATTCCACAGGCAACAACACGCAGGGGCGCGTGACAGTGGCGTTCCGCGGCAACTGGGCGCAGGCTACCGATGTCGCGCGGACGAACGTGCAGGGACTGGAACTGGTCGAGGTGGCGTAGAGGGTGCTGCCGTCGTTTCTGATTCTGAGCGGGCGACCGCCCGCGCCCAATCACGTCGCCAATATCCACGAGTGGGCTTTCTCGTTTAGGTGACGTGACCGGGTCTCGTGCCGGATGAGTTTCCACAGCGCCACGAGGAGCAGTATTAACATTCAGTGCAAACCGCCGCACTGATGGCCTTTTCGCGTTAAGATCGAACTCATGCGGCATGAATGTGGTGCGTGTGATGGCTCGGGCGTTTGTCGAAATGAGTTTCACGATCATGATCCACTTTGGAGGATGATCAACGATGCAGCCCAATGCCCGGCATGCGGTGCTAGTCCCTCTGACCCGGGCAATTGTTCTGTTTGCGGTGGAACAGGAACCCAGGACGATTAAGACTGACGCTTCCCCGGATAGCATTCACTCGCTGTCTCGTTAGAGGCGAGGAAACGCCATTTTCCGGGCACTTGGGCACGACCATTGCGGCGGCCCAAATACGGCGTAGGTTGAAAAACGGGACCACTTCTGTCCCGTTTTGCTGCCCCGTGGCGGGGCCACAAAGAGGCTCCCGCAAACCATAGACCGACGGTTTTGGGATGTGCTTGTGCGGATCTCTGCTGTGAAACGCCGCTCACGGCAGCCGGAGCAAACGAGCCCGGTCACATTGACGTAACGCCATTCCGTATACCTGGTTTCGCCAGCCCGTTCCAGTCGTGGCCGACGGTTGCTTCTCCTGAAAGAAAGGCCGGTGTCGGAAGCGGGCTCCAACCGCATTCTGGACGGCCCGTTCAGAAATCGGCGTTCATCCGACAGATTTCGAACCACTTCCATGCCAGACACTATCGGCCGCATCACCGTCCCCACGGTGATCAACTCCGGCCAGACATTCCCGCTCACCACGCAGTACCCGTTCGGCTTCTCCGTCGAGCGCCCGGTGATCGTGCATCGCTTCGGCAGCCTCGACACCAAGCAGGAGCAGCGGTATTACGTCGGCATTGGGCCGCGTAAGTTTCAATTCAAGCGGCCGAACCTGGGCTGGACGGAAGCCAATCAGCTCAAGGCGTTCTGGGAAGGCATGCAGGGACCGTGGAAGGCCTTCACCTACACGGTCCCCAATCCCGGTGGCTCAACCACGGG
>Ga0265316_10007764_pt1 | contig 10049 bp, 7 predicted proteins | sample 4522metaG_FD_202092 | JGI IMG/M metagenome (GOLD analysis project Ga0265316, IMG submission 202092) | Rhizosphere microbial communities from Carex aquatilis grown in University of Washington, Seatle, WA, United States - 4-5-22 metaG | ecosystem: Host-associated > Plants > Roots > Rhizosphere >... | reverse complement strand
ACCTACGCTGCCTTCCTGGACTTTGCCTTCGATTCAAGAACCACGCGCTTCCACAATTTCCTCTGTGTCGACCGCCGTTGGCTCGACCACCAGGGGTCCGAAGATTGTCATGGCCGGGCGATCTGGGCGCTGGGCACCGCGGTGGGGCGCTCCCCGCATTGGAGTTCCCAGATAATGGCCGAACGGCTCTTTACTCAGGCACTGCCGGTCGTGACGGGATTCACTTCGCCGCGCGCCTGGGCATTCAGCCTCATTGGCATTCACGAATATCTGCGCCGCATGAGGGGTGACCGCGTGGCCATCGAAGTCCGCGAAAATCTGACCGGCCAGTTGATGAACATCTTCGACCAGGTCGCCGAGCCCGGCTGGACCTGGTTTGAAGAAAGTCTGACATATGACAACGCCAAGCTGGCTCACGCCCTGATTGTCAGTGGGCACGCCACAGGGCAAAGAAGCGTGTTGCAACGAGGCATACAGGCGTTGCGCTGGCTGGTGGGCGTACAGACCTCGGAGCATGGTCAACTGCGGCCCATCGGCAGCGACGGATTCTATCGGCGCGACGGCGCGCGCGCGGATTTCGACCAGCAGCCCATCGAGGCGCAGACCACGGTCTCGGCTTGTTTGGAAGCGTACCGCGCCACAGCCGACCCGTGGTGGTATGAACAGGCGCAATGCGCCTTCGACTGGTTCCTCGGCTGGAACGATCTCGGGCTGGAACTCTACGCCCGCCAGACTGGCGGCTGTCGCGATGGGCTGCACGCGGATCGGAGCAACGAAAACCAGGGGGCGGAATCGACGCTGGCCTTCCTCCTGTCGCTGGCGGAAATGCGGCTGGTACAAAACACCGCGACTAGCGTTCAACGGGCCGGTGTGGCAGCCACCATCGCCCTATGAAGCCCATCGACGTAAAACGCAGCACCGTCACTTTGGACCCGGACCCCACGCATGTGCTGGCCCGGCCTTTTCGTTTCATGAGCGACCAGCGCTCCGTCAAGATCTCCGCCCGGGTTATGGGCCTGCCGGAAAACCAAGTCCATACACTCTTGGAGGGGGTTCGGGCTGAATTCGGCGACCGCCAACTGAAGATCGACGAATTCCTGCGCCGGCGGTTTGACGAGGTCAGCCCCTATCTGCTGAATGGCCACCAGAGTCTGTCCGAAGAACGGAAGTTATTGCTGGGCGGGTATTTTACTCACGAGTATTCGCTCGAAGCGGCTGCCTTGTTCAATCCCTCGATGGTGCCGCACCTGGATCAGTCGAACCTGCCGCCCGGCTCGTTGCGTTTCATCCTGAGCTTGCGCGCCACCGCCGAGGGTCACGTTTCCTCGATCGCTTTTCGCAGCGGAATACTGGACGCCGCGAGCGGCATCACCATGGACTTGCCCTCCCGCTACAGCCTCGAGCCGATGCAAGTGCCCAATTCGAAGTTTGAAAAACCCCTGTTCCAACGCAAGCTCCAGGAACTCCATCTCATGGGCGAGTTTAACGGGGAGGTCCTCAATGGCTTGCCGGACGCATTCACCATGGAAGAACTGCGCGCCAGCATCGCTCGCGCCGTAGATCGGCTCCCCGAGGGTGAACGGGAAACGACCAAGACTGTAGCCAGGGAAACCCTGATGCTCGCCAGTTCCAATTACGAAGTGCAGTTCGCGCCGGAGTCGGGTTTGTCCGAGCGGGTTTTGTTCCCCGTCACTCCTTCGCAGAGCAACGGAATCGAGGACGCTCGCTTCGTCCTTTTCCAAAGGGAAGATGGCACGCGGGTCTATTATGCGACTTACACCGCGTACGACGGAAAAATGATCCTGCCGCAATTTCTCAAGACGTCCGATTTTCTTCGTTTCAAATTCATCACGTTAAATGGCCCGGCCGTCGAGAACAAAGGCATGGCGCTCTTCCCCCGCAAAATCAAGGGCCTCTATGCCATGCTGGGCCGGCAGGACGCGGAGAATATCTATCTGATGTTCTCCGATCATCTCCATTTCTGGGACAGCATGCAGCTCATTCTGGAGCCCAAGTTCCCCTGGGAATTCATCCAGTTAGGCAACTGCGGGTCGCCCATCGAAACCGCAGCCGGCTGGCTCGTAATCAGTCACGCGGTGGGGCCCATGCGAAAGTACTGCATCAGCGCTTTCCTGCTCGATCTTGACGACCCGACAAAGGTCATCGGCCGCCTGCCTGAACCACTGATCAAGCCCAATGCAAACGAGCGCGACGGCTACGTGCCCAATGTCGTTTACTCCTGCGGCAGCCTGGTGCATGGCGGGCAGATCGTGATTCCCTACGGGATATCCGACTACGCCACGACGTTCGCGACCCTCCCTCTGGACCAAGTCCTGGCAGCCATGGAATAGCCAGCGGAAGTGCAACCCAACACCGTCACCGGCGTGGCGCCGGCTAACTGGCTGCCCGGACCCACGGAGGACGCCCATTTTCATTTGGACCGTGACGTGCTCAGCTTTCGGCTTCGGACCAATGTCCGCGTTGGAGACCAATTATGACCGCCAATTGCAGGTTTCGCGATTTCGTTCACAGGATGGGACCATCCGTTACGATGATGGCTGCCGTCGTTGTCCTGGCGTTCAGCCTGGTGTACAAAGCCGGGCGTGAGGCGGGCATAAGAACTGCCAGGGCTCGCTTAGACTGACCTGAATGGAGGATGACATGACCCCACAAACGGAACCTCAATTTCGCCATAGCTTTCGCCCGTTGAACGTGTTCAGCTTCTGCGGCCAGCCGGTTACCGCGCCGCGGGGCGAGTACTTCCGGGCCACCCGGGATCTGCCGCCCTGCCCGGACTGCCAGCGCGCCCGGGATGCGGTAGAGCGAATACTGGGAGCCACCTATCGCCTGCCCAGCGTGGCCGGGGCAATTGGCTCGCCGACTGCTACATAGTCTTTGGACCACGAATGTCTAGCCGCTGCTGCCCGCGACTGTTCGTTCTACAAAGCAAAATCTGCACCTTCCGTGGCAAAACTTGCATCTGCTGTAGCCGTGCTCGCTCCTCTGCCAGCACTGGCAGTCGGCAAGCAACCCAGCTTGGAAGAGTGGGCGTATGCTTGCTAGGATAAGGCCCGAGGGTTCTCTGGCTCGGTCCTTGGCAGTGTGGAAAAATGTAACAGTACGGTACTTTTTCAGGCTTTCAACCCTCAGATTCCGCTTGATTTAGGTACTGAAATGGCGCATGGTCAATCCATAGTGTTTCGATTGATAATTGTGGCTCTAATAGCAACCCGGAAGGGTAGGACTGGCGCCTCCGTGGGTTGCCGAGTCGCTCGGGACGGAAACACCCCAAAAGCCTAAAAGGAGTTACCCGAAATGGATTATGGAAAGCGTATCTTTTTCTGTTTGTTCGCGGCCGTCCTGCTTCTTTCGACTGGCTCGTTGAAAACCGCGTTGGCGCAAACCGCGCCACCACTGGGTACGGCGCAGAATTTCGCGGTCCTGGGCGGCTCGACGGTGACCAATGCGGTTTCGGCCGGGACCATCCTTACCGGAAATCTGGGCGTTTGGCCGGGTAGTGCAATCACTGGCTTTCCTCCGGGCGTCGTGATCGGAACGATACACGCTGCCGATGGGACCGCGGAAACTGCCCAAGGGGATGCCCTCACGGCGTACAATTCTCTAGTCGGCGAAGCGTGCCCCGGCGCCAACGACTTGACTGGTCAGGATCTGGGTGGAATGACGTTGCTGCCCGGCGTCTACTGTTTTAGTTCGTCGGCTCAGTTGACGGGAATACTCACCCTCAACTCCACGGGAAGTCCCAATGGTGTCTTCGTCTTCAAGATAGGCAGTACTTTAACTACTGCCAGCAATTCGGCCGTGGTCATCAATGGCAGTTCAGCCTGCAACGTGTTTTTCCAGGTTGGCACTTCCGCGACTCTCGGTACCGGCACACAGCTCTTAGGAAGCATATTCGCGCAGGCCAGCATTACTCTGACAACCGGCGCAAGCGTGACCGGCGGCGTCTACGCGTTGACCGGTGCGGTGACGCTGGATACTAACACAGTCACAGCCTGCATGGGCACGCTTCAGGTCTGCAAAGTGGCTGGAAGCGGCGCCTTGTTAGGAGAGTCCTTTGGATTCAGCATTGCAGGAAGCCCGGCCACCCTGATCAGCGTTCAGGCCGGTCCTTCGCCGGGGGGGACTTGCAGCGTGGCGCTGTTGGTGCCAGCCCACCCGTCGACCATTACAGAAACCATACCAGTGAATACCACCTTGGGGGCAGTGGCCACTACGCCGACCCCCGGGTTGCTGATCAGTAGCAATTTGGCCGCGGGCACGGCTACCGTGGAGGTCGATCCCGGGGCGCAGACGATCGCCACTTTCGTAAACACGGTCCCCCCTCCCCCAACCACAGGCTTTCTTCAGATCTGCAAAGTCGCCGGTGGTGGCGTCACCGTAGGAACGAACTTCACCTTCAGCGTTGCTGGAACTCTGGTCACCGTTCCAGCCGGTCTTCCGCCAGGCGGTTATTGCAACACACCATTGGTGGTGCAGGCCAATCCGGCGCTGCTGATTACGGAAACCCTGCCAACCGGTACCTTGCTCATGGGGGTGAGCACCTTGCCGGCCGGTTTGCTGGTCTCGAGCAATCTGGCTGCGGGCACGGCTACCGTGACGGTCAATGCCGGCGGGACGACCATCGTTACGTTCGTGAACGCGACGATTCCCCCTCCAAACACGGGCTTTCTTCAGATTTGCAAAGTCGCCGGTGCGGGCATCGTCGTAGGAACGCCCTTCGCCTTCAGCGTTGCTGCTCCGGCCACCGCGCTCACCGTTCCGGCCGGTACCGCGCCAGGCGGTTCTTGCAGTCCGGCACTGGTAGTGCCGGCCGGTCCGGCGCTGATTACGGAAACCGTGCCGGCCGGTACCGCGCTGACGTCGGTCACCACCTTGCCGGCCGGTTTGCTGGTCGTCGCCAATCTGGCTGCGGGCACGGCTACCGTGATGGTCAATGCCGCGGGGACGACCATCGTTACCTTCCTGGATACGTCACCCACCGGTCTTCTTAGAATCTGCAAAATCGCCGGCACAGGCGTACCGGTAGGCGGGATGTTCACCTTTGTGGTGGCTGGTGGGGCCGGTTTGACGGTTCCGGCTGGCACGGCGCCAGGGACTTGCAGCCAGGCACTGGTGTTCCCCATCGGCACAGCCGTCCCGATTACGGAGAACGTTTCAAGCGGAACGGTACTGTCGGCTATTAGCGTAGTTCCGGCGGGCGCGGGTAGCAACATCAATGTCTCCGGCCGCTCAGTTACCGCGACAATCGGCGCCGGCGAAACGGATGTCTACTTCACAAATACAGCCGGCGGAGTCGGCCTGTTGAAGGTGTGTAAGGTCGCTGGAACAGGCGTGGCGCCACTAACGATGTTCGGCTTTGTCATGAATGGGGCCGGTTTTACGGTTCCGGCGGGATACTGCGTAAGCCGGGGAACGTTCCCGGTCGGCACGCCTGTCACGATCACGGAGAACCTTTCCTCAACCACCGCGGTGTCGGCGATCAGCGTCGTTCCGGCGAGCGCGGCCGGTACCGTCAATGTTTCCAGCCGGTCGGCAACCGTGACCGTCGCCGTGGGCACGACGGAAGTGACCTTCACAAATGCCGCCAGATAGTTTACAGAGCCGGTCCCAGAGGGCACCCCGTCAGGGAGCGGTTTTCGCCACGACCCAGTACTCCCCTAGTACTTTTCGGATCGCTGCACCAAGGATTGCTCTGTGCCGCGGAGACGACTTTATGGTAGTATCGACGTGAAAAAGGTGTACTCAAACTTTTCAGCGTTCGGAGGATAAAAATGAGTTCGCGGGTATTCTGGTGCGCCATAGTGTTTGTTTGTCTCTGCGGCTCCGCCCATGCGGGTCTTGTCGAGATCTGTAAAGTCTCCGATCCATCCGGCTCCTTGAGCGATCCGTTCTATTTCTTCACGATTGCCGGCCAACCCGGACTCGGTGAGATCCTGGTGCCCGTTGACGCCTGCTCGGACACCATTTCATTGCCCGATGGCGATTACACAATCGCTGAAGTTCCCAGCCTTACTTCGGTGCTGGAAAGCGTTTCCACTTTCCCGGATTATGCGCTGATTAGCGTCGACCTGCAAACGGACAGCGCCATAGTGCTGGCTGCTGGAGGTACAGACCCAGCGCAGGAGGTGACGGCCTTCTTCGTCAACACGCCCGTGTCCGTCCCCGAACCGGGGATGGGGTGGGTCGTTGGCTTAGGCTTGACGGTCTGGGCTCTCCGCGGGAACCTGGCGAAGCGCCCATCCTACGCGGCTTTCCGGAACGCGGCGAGCTCCGTCGTGGGCCGGGCCTTGCACAGCAGGTGTATACCGTTCGCGGGTAAACTGTAAGCCGGAATCGCGCCTAATGCCTGTGCCAGCGGCTGAGCACCACGTTCATCAGCCCGAAGGCGCCTTGGCAATCCCTGTAACGCGGTTCGACCAGCGCATGGCGCGATCAGCGTGCGCCCTTGGATTTCGGCGGCGCGCTTCAGGCGTGCCATAACGTCTTGTGGTCAGCGCGCCTCCAGCCTGGCGGTGGGTAGGGCTTCCTGTTTCATCGCACTTTCAAAATACGGAGCGTCTTGGCCATCAGCGAGGCGACGCGGCGAGCCGCACCAAAGTCGAAGAAGCCTGCATCAAGCTCACCCTAAAACATTTGCTCGGCACTAGTAACTGCGCCGCCGAACTACTGGGGAATAGCGGCCCGACTGGTCAGTCTGTCAGGATGCGGCAAGCAAAAGCTGCACTTCCCGTAACAGAACCTGCATTTGCTGTAGCCGCATCGCTCTTCTGCCAGCGCCGCTAACCTGGCGCAGTTGCCGGAGTCTCCCACAACCCCTTTGCCTGCACGGTTGCGGCGTCGTCCGTAGCCGGACGGCCGAAGATGGCGCCAACCGTGCCTTAGCAGAGAAGTCGCGACTTATACCTGCGACAGAAGAGGCAAACAGATGAAACTAGTGATCGTGGCCGGTTTGGCCCTGTCAACAACGTTACTGGCGATCGATAACGCGCCTGCCAAGCGGCTGGGCGAGGCGGCGTCGGTTTTCTCGGAGATAATGGCAACACCCGACAAGGGGATTCCGCAGGATCTACTCGATAAGGCGCAATGCATCGTCATTGTGCCCAGTCTCAAGACGGCGGCCTTCGTAGTTGGCGGCAAGTACGGAAAAGGGTATCTGTCCTGCCGGAACCAGAACGGCGAAGGCTGGTCGGCGCCTGCCACGGTCCGTATCGAGGGCGGCAGCGTTGGCTTTCAAATCGGCGGATCTATGACGGACCTGATCATGCTGGTGATGAATAAAGGGGGAGAGGACAAACTGCTTTCCAGTAAGTTCACTTTGGGCGCCGAAGGATCGGTAGCCGCTGGCCCCGTGGGACGAACCGCGACGGCTCAGACCGACGTGCAAATGCACGCGGAGATTCTTTCGTGGTCGCGGTCCCAGGGCCTGTTTGCCGGTCTGGCTCTGGAAGGAGCCACCCTGCGGGAGGATCTGGATGACAATAACACGCTCTACGGCAAGAGACTGGAAAACCGGGACATCGTGACCAACGGAAGGTCCGCACCCAAATCGGGCGTGACCTTGATCGGTCTTCTGAACAAGCAATCGGCGCGCGAGCGCTAAACAGGCGGGAAGACAACAGGAAAGGACAACAAATGAGACTTATCGGCACGTTCCTGACGGTATGCGGACTCGTGGCGGCCCAGTCGTCGCAAGCTCCAAACCCGGTTCAGCAGTCAACCGAAAATGTGGCCCGGATGGCCGCTGGCGCGATGCCCATCTATCGCGTCACGGTGGTCGAGCGGACCACAAAAGCGATCAACTACAATCACCGCAGCGGATCTACTAAGATCGATTTCCGGGGGACACCGCTCTTACCCGAGGCTCGCGGCGAGGCCACCGTGGAGAGCAAGCAAGGCGTGATCAAGATCGACGCGCGCATGGAGAAGCTGCAGCCCGCCACCAAGTTCGGTCCCGAGTACCTGACCTATGTGATGTGGGCCATTACCCCCGAGGGTCGTGCCACCAACGTTGGTGAAGTGCTCTTAAACGGAGACAAGACCAAGCTGGATGCCACCACGGAGCTGCAGTCGTTCGGCTTGATTGTAACCGCCGAACCATATTTCGCAGTAACTCAACCGAGTGACGTCGTGGTCATGGAGAACTTCGTCCGGCACGATACGGTTGGAACAATTGAACAGGTCGACGCGAAATATGAGCTTTTGCAGCGGGGCCAGTACACCCTCAACGTGAACCCGGCCGAGATCAAACCCGTGCGGTTGAATTCGAAGGTGCCATTGGAGCTCTACGAGGCGCGAAATGCCGTCCAGATTGCACGCTGGACCGGAGCTGAAAGGTACGCCCCCGAGACCTTCCAGAAGGCCGTCCAGGGCCTGCAAAATGGCGAGGGCTATCTGACGGGAAAGGCGGGAAGGAAGCCCATTGGCACGGTGGCGCGTGAAGCCGTCCAAATGGCCGAAGATGCCCGCATCATCACCGTAAAGAAGATCGATGAGGAGCGGCTGGCCAACGAGCGCCAGGCTGGAGCGGAGCGCGAGGCGCGAGCCGATAGCCAACGCAACGAGGCACAAGCCAACGCCCTCCTCGTTACACGGGACGCGGACGCGGCGCGGCTTGCCGCGCAGTCTGAAGCCGGCCGCGTGCAGCGGGAAAACGCCGCGCAGATGGCGGCCGCTCAGAATGAAGCGGATCGCGCGAGGCGTGACAATGAAACACGGATGGCCGCCGTCCAGAACGAAGCGGACCGGCTGAAGAACGAGAACGACGCCAGGACCGCGGCTGCCCGAACCGAAGCCGACCGCGCGAAGCTTGACAACGAAACACGGATGGCCGCCGCCCAGAACGAAGCGGACCGGCTGAAGAACGAGAACGACGCCAGGACGGCGGCTGCCCAAAGCGAAGCGGACCGGCTGAAACGGGACAGCGATGCGCAGATGGCTGCGGCGCAAACCGAAGCCGATCGTCTGAAACGCGAGAACGACGCCAGGACGGCGGCTGCCCAAAGCGAAGCGGACCGGCTGAAACGGGACAGCGATGCGCAGATGGCTGCGGCGCAGACCGAAGCTGATCGTCTGAAACGCGAGAACGACGCGCAACGGGCCAGCGCGCAGGCGGAACTGGATCGCGCGGCCAAGGAAAAGGTGCTAGCGGAGGCGGAGAAGGCGGACTTGCGATCTCAGTTGCTGACGCAATTCAACGCCGTTCTACAGACCCGCGACACCGTGCGTGGCTTGATTGTGAACATGTCGGATGTCCTTTTCGATACGGCCAAGTTTTCGTTGCGGCCTTTGGCGCGCGAGAAGCTGGCCAAGGTGGCCGGCATCGTCTCGGGGCATCCCGGTCTGAGGCTGGCTGTGGAAGGTTACACGGATAGCGTCGGCGGGGACGAGTACAATCAGCGGCTTTCCGAGCAACGCGGCGCTTCCGTACGCGATTACCTGGTACAGCAGGGAATGCCGGGGAGCTCGGTCACCACGAAGGGTTTCGGCAAATCCGAGCCAGTGGCTTCCAATGACACGGCGCAGGGCCGGCAACAGAATCGTCGGGTGGAACTAGTGATCTCCGGCGAAATAATCGGCACGGAGATCGGCACGCCGATCGCCGCCAGGTAATCGGAGGGTGACGCGATGCGGGGGCCGGCACGCTGCTGGCGGTCGGGCCCCCGCAGCTTGCTGTGCCCGCCAGTCGGGTGGAAGAGAACGGAAAGGACAAGATATGAAGTTCATCGGCGCGTTGCTAACGGTATGTGCATTCGCGGCGGCGCAGTCGCCGCAAGCTCCGAACCCGGTTCAACAGTCTGCGGTCCGGATGGTCGAACGGACGACAAAAGCGATTGATTACAATCATCGCGGCGAATCCACTAAGATCGATTTCCGCGGAACGTCGCTCTTACCCGAGGCTCGCGGCGAGGCCTCCGTGGAGAGCAAGCAAGGCGCGATCGGGATCGACGTGCATATCAAGGGGCTGTGGCCCGCCGCCAAGTTCGGCCCCGAGTACCTGACGTATGTGATGTGGGCCATTACCCCCGAGG
>Ga0265316_10007763_pt1 | contig 10049 bp, 8 predicted proteins | sample 4522metaG_FD_202092 | JGI IMG/M metagenome (GOLD analysis project Ga0265316, IMG submission 202092) | Rhizosphere microbial communities from Carex aquatilis grown in University of Washington, Seatle, WA, United States - 4-5-22 metaG | ecosystem: Host-associated > Plants > Roots > Rhizosphere >... | reverse complement strand
GATACCGGATAAAAAATTGGGAAAGGCGCTGCAGGGCAAATACCTGGAATTCGCGGAGATCGGGGATTGTGTGGAGGCACGCCGTATAAGGGAGGCGATAGAAGAAGGAACCTGGGCAGCGGTATTGTTCTAGAGAATTTAACAGTGGAGGGTGCAGATTATGAAAGCGGTAGTTTTAAAAGAAATCGGCGTAATTGAAGTACAGGATGTGCCCGAGCCGGAGCCTGAGCCGGATCAAATAAAAGTAAAAATAGCCTATGCCGGGATCTGCGGCAGCGATCCCAAAATTATTGCCGGTTTGAACAAGCCTGCTTACCGGGAAGGCGCGATCGGCGGACCTTTGAAAACGACGCCGGTGCGTCCCGGGGTCAGGATCATGGGGCACGAAGCCTCCGGCACAATTGTTAAACTGGGCAAGAATGTCAGCGGTAATTTCAAGGTTGGACAGAAAGTAGCGATGGATTTCCGCAGCACCTGCGGCGGTTGTTACTACTGCTCGAATAAAATGGCGCATTTCTGCGAGCGTGTGGCCAATTTTTCGGGTGTGATGGCAGAGTATGCGGTTTTTCCGCAGGGTATTGTCTTTCCTTTGCCTGAAGAGCTGCCTCTGGATTTCGGTGCGTTCCTGGAGCCGGTATCGGTGGCGGTGCATGTGCTGGACAGGGCGCAATTGAAAACCGGGGATTCGGTGATCATTACCGGCGGCGGCCCGATCGGTTTATTGATACTTCAACTGGCGATCAAATCCGGCGCGGCGAAAGTGCTGGTTTCCGAGCCTGTCGCTGAAAAGAGAGCCATGGCCAAGCAACTGGGCGCGGATGTCGTGGTCGACCCGCTCAAAGATAACCTGCTGGACGCTGCCAACAAGCTGACCGGAGGCAGGGGCTTTAATGTTTGTATCGAAGCGACGGGAATTCCGGCGCTTGCCCGGCAATTGATCCTGCTCGCCGAAGGCTGCGGCACGGTAGTCTGGGTGGGAACCTATCCAAGCGGGTCGGATGCGCCGGTACCGCTGGATTACATGTATTCAAAGGAGCTTTCCATTCACTCGGTCAGGTTAGCGCCGTATTCATTCGCCAGAGCAGCAGAAATGCTGCCCAAACTGGATCTTAAGCCGCTGATCACGGTTTATCCGCTGCAGGATGCGATCAAGGCTTTTGCAGCGCATAAAACAGGGAAAGAAATTAAAGTACTGCTGAAAACCTGATCCTCAACGTTAATAAAAGGAGAAATAAGATGCCAACTTATCAATTCGACCATATTCATTTAAATAGTCCCGACGCGGTGAAGACGGCGCAATTTTACGAGCAGATGTTCGGCGCAAAAATAGTAAGAATCCGTCCGCGGCCGGAAGGCTCATCTGTGCGGCTAGACCTTAATGGCGAGGTGGCGATGATCGGCCCGCCGGTGGGTATTCCTCCTTTGAATGCAGCTACGGTACAACCGCAATACGGTCTGATCCATTTTGGATTGAGAACCGACGATTTGGAAAAAGCGGTGGTTGAGTTGAAGGCCAAGGGAATGGTCTTTGCGCAGGAGATCACTCCGATGCCTTCCGGTTCGAAGATCTCGTATTTCGTCGGGCCGGAAAATGTGCTGGTCGAGCTGCAGCAATACTAGTTCGAGGATAAGACATGAATAGAGCTTTTGCCGATATTCCGGAAGGGCAGATGCATTACCGGATCGAAGGAAGCGGCGAGCCTATCATATTATTGCATCCGGGGGTAGGCTCGTCGGACGCATTCACAAACACGATGCCGTACATATCCGGAAAGTATCTGGTGATCGTCCCGGATTTTTTAGGTAACGGCGACTCCGATCCCGCGCCTTATGAATATACGATGCCGGATCATGCCCGCAGTCTGATCAGTTTCATGGACAGCCTCGGGATAAAGAAAGCAAATATCGTGGGTCACCACACCGGCGCGAAAGTGGCGGCGGAACTGACGATCAATTGGCCGGAGCGGGTGAACAAACTGATACTTTCGGCGATCGGATACTGGGAAGCGACCGCGAATATCGACCAGAAAGAACCAGATAACTTTACTACCCGTGTGGAGATCAAACCGGACGGCTCGCATTTAATGGAATGGTGGCGGCGGGCGGGAATGTGGAACGACCCGCTGGATATTGTCGAAGCCAGTGTGCTGGAATACATCAAAGCCGGGCCGCGCGGCGAGGAGATTCACTGGACAGCGCGTGCCTGGGATACAAAGGGCCGGTTACCGCTGATCAAGCGCCCGACGCTGGTGCTTTCCGGGGCGGCAGGACTCTTTCATTCATCGGCAGAAAACGTCCGGAAACTGGTTCCCGGCAGTAAACTCGTCGTGATTGAAAATGGACCTCCGCGTATGGAACGCACGATGGCGAAGGAATATGCCGAAGCCATCATGAACTTTTTAGAAAGCAAATAATTAGGAATTTATTGGGGAGGAACATCTGAATGAAAGCCGTGATCGTGAAGGAAGCGAATGTAATCGAATTGCAGGATGTTCCGGAGCCGCAAACACGTCCGGACGAGATCAAGGTCAAGATCGCCTACTGCGGGATCTGCGGCACCGACGTGAAAATCATCGAGGGTAAAACATTCGGCAAGGTATACCGCACAGACGGGGCAATCGGGTGGCCGAAAAAACCGGCGCCGCCGCGCGACGATGTCAGGATCATGGGGCAGGAGATGCGCGATGGATTGCGGATCCTGGGGCACGAAGCATCCGGCACGATCGTGGAGATCGGGAAAGATATCAAGGGGAATTTCAAGATCGGACAGCTAGTGGCAATGAATTTCCGCAGCGCGTGTGGGGTCTGTTATTACTGCACGAAGGGCATGGCGCAATTCTGCGAGCGGCGTTTTCCAATATCCGGCGCGATGGCGGAGTATTCCGTGTACAGAGAAAATACGGTATTTCCCCTGCCTGCCGGTCTGTCGCTGAAAGAAGGGGCGTTTCTGGAACCGACTGCGATCGCGGTACGCGCGCTCGATACTGCGAAAATAAATACCGGGGATACGGTGATCATCACCGGCGGCGGTCCGATCGGGTTACTGGTACTGCAGCTGGCGATCAAGGCGGGCGCTTCCAAGGTTCTGGTCTCGACACGTTCGCCGGAAAAAAGAGCGTTGGCCAAACAACTCGGCGCGGACGTCGTGGTCGACCCGATCCACGAAGACCTGCTGGAAATATCCAATCAATTTACCGACGGCCGCGGTTTCAGCGTGTGCTTTGAAGCCAGCGGAGATACCGGCGTGGCCCGGCAACTGATCCTGCTGGCGGAATCCGGCGGCACGATCGTCTGGGTGGGGACGTATCCACCGAATCTGGACATCGGCGTGCCGGTTTATTACATGCATTCACGCGACCTGACTATCCGCGATGTGCGGTCTTCGCCGTACGCGTTCCCGAAGGCGCTGCAAATGCTGCCCAAGCTGGATCTGCAGCCGATGATCAAGGTGTATCTGCTGAACGATGTGATTCAGGCATTTGAAGCGCAAAAAACAGGGAAGAATGTCAAGATCATGCTCAAGATGTAGATTCAAGCACAAAATAATTTGGTGTCGGTTCGAAAAACCGGTTACCACAGATGGCTATTTTGAATCGTTGGATTTACCCTGTTCTGTCTAGAACTTGATCGTGACCTTTAATTTGACGCCGTAAAGTAATACCTTGCCGTTTTCGACGTGGGTATCAAATTCCTCAACTTTAACACCAACCACCTGCACTTTTTTCGAAGCTGTTTCTACCGCTGCCGCGGTTGCTTTCTCCCAGGATTCCGGGCTGGTGCCGACGATCGTAATGACCTGAAAAATAAAATTTCCACCTTCATTGGGCATGACTATCCTCCCTGTTCAATTCTCCAGCATACATGATTCGATAGCGAATATAGTAAATTACTGATTAGGATAACACCAGCACAATGCTTTGTCAAACAATTCAAGAGCTATCAGCAGCTAGCGATCAGCACGTTTTGACTTAAAATCAAAAGTATTTCGGCTTCGGCCTCAACTTTCAGTAAAAAAATCCGAAATGCGAATATTGAAACACTAAATTATGAATTCGCCAAATGTGGGGGATATCGCTTTTCTTTAAATCAGAAAGACTACGCGTACCAAGCGAAACAACAGAGGGAGTGCTTTCACACTCCCTCTGTTTAGATTTTTATTAGTAATGAGCTAGTGGTCTAATGTCCCATTTTCTTCTTCAGATCATTGTCGATCCAGAACCTGGCCGGATAGAAGAAGAGGAGCTGGGGACTGCTGGCGGCGGAACATACCGACCCGAACTGGCCGTGATAACCTTTGAACCACGGTTGATAGAGCGAGTATTGCATTGGATGTAACAAAGAGATGGAATAGTGCTGCCGCGCGATACGTTCGTTGGCGTCTCTCAGTATTTGTTTTACTTCGGCTTCAGTGGTAGCGGCGACAGCCTTCGGCTGGAAAGCATCGAAAACAGGGTCGTTGACCATCAGGTAGTTGGAAGAATAGCCGGTGTGCAAACGGCTCAGTTGCCGGATGGGCTCAAACGCATGTCCGAACGGCGAGACGGGGCGCTGCGCCAACTGGTCGTGCTTGTGCCCGTTCAAGACATAAGCGATCCATTCGGTGGATTCCATCGGGCGGATTTCCATGTTGATCCCGACCGCAGCGAAATAGGATTTGATTACATCAAGTAATTTCAGGTCTCCGGCAGTGTCGGCGACAATATTGGTCTTGAAACCGTGGGGGTAACCGGCCTCCGCCAATAGTTGTTTGGCGAGAGCAGGGTTGTAGGCATATTCATTCTTCAAGTCCTGCGGCCAATCCGCGTAAGGATATCCCCACCCTGTCATGTGTCTGGAGGTCAAGGTAGAAGGCGTCGGGTCTACGGCGCCCCTATAGTAGCCTTTTGCCAGGCCCGGCAGGTCGATCGCCATTTGCATGGCCTTGCGCACCCTGATGTCATTAAACGGCGGACGGTCGTTCCGGGGATCGATGGTGGTCGCCGTCTGATGCAGCGTTAATTGCAATATTTCAGGGTTCGTTTTTTTCATTTCCTGGGCTACTAAAGGTGAAATCTGGTCGGCAACATCGATTCTGCCGGCGCGCATTTCGGCCATGGTTTGTTCCTGGTCGGGAATTATCCTGAGGTTCAGCCGATCGATGTAGGGGATCTTGTTTTCAGGGTAGCGTTCATCATGTCCCCAGTAATCAGGGTTCCTCACCATGGCCGCTGAAACTTCAGATTTAAAATCCTTTAAAATCCAGGGGCCGGTGCCGACGGCATGATGCCAATCCCGCACATCGCCCCACTTCCTGACTGCTTCGGGATTCTCGATACACAGGGAGGTCACTACATCCATCAGCGCATCCTGGATCAACGCCGGGTTCGCTATTCGCCATTTAAACACCACAGTATATTTATCGGCGGCGGTCACCGATTCCAGTTCTTTCAAGGAGACGTGGTCGGCGCGGGCCGGACTGGGAGTCGTGAAACCGCTGCCGATGCCGTAGGCCCGGTGAAAGTGGAATACGATGTCATCGGCAATAAATTCGCGGCCGTTCGCGGGGGGAAGATCCTGCCAGTGGATGCCTTTGCGTAAATGGACGACAAAAGTTTTAGGGTCCGCGAATTCCCAGCTTTCGGCCAGATGGCCTTTTATCCATTTATAGGGTGGCTGGTTTCCCGAGTAGTCATATATTGCCGGGTCCAACGTCCAGTCGTCCACGAACATTTTTTCCATCCACGCGGTGTGGATCTGGGTCAGGTGATAGCCGAAATAAGGGTCTAAATTGACAATTTTACGGTTAAGACGGATGTTTAGTTCACCGCCGTATTGCGGTTTTCCGAGTTTTTCCCACCAGGCTGCTTTTTTCTCCATATTTTTCGTTTACGCTCCGCTTTTTATTTATCCAATTCGTACCGATCGTCGCAAAGTTGTAATTTTAGGGTACGTATCTTTTTTCCAGGTCTTCCCAGAAATCCAATCCTTCCATTCGATGCAGGAATTCGGCTTTGGGGCCGCCTTCCGGATGATATCCTTTGATCGAACCGGTATCCTTGAGAGTTTGCAATAATTCCAGCGCCAGTTTCATCAAAGCGCCGTTCAACGGGCCGGGCGCCCAGATTTTAGAACCGCACTCTTCCCAGTCCTGGGCTTTAAAGTCAGCCGCGACACCCTGGCCGCCCATGCCCCAGATCCAGACTTTCGGCGCGCCGATGGCAGTGAAAAGCTGTTTGATTTCCTTCCTGGTTCTGACCCCGTATTTTGATTTCGCCAATCTGGCTTGCGGCAGTATTACATCGACACCCAGATCCAGGCAGGCCTTAGCCCGCCAGAGCACTTCGTCATCTCCTAACGTCGAGCCTGCTTCGATCCTGGCAACGATTACAATGTCTTTGTCGAATTTATTCCGCGCTTCAAGAACGGCCCCCATCTTGCCCAGGTATTCATCTCTGGAAACAACTTCGTTGATCGCAAGACCGGGCCCTTTATAGGGATGTTTCTGGTCGTTCAGGAACATGCCAGCTACCCCAATCTTGAAGACGTCATTCGCTGTTCGATAAGCAGATAATGCGCCGCCGAAGCCTTCCTCGATGTCAAAGACAAGCGGGATATGGATCGAATTCATCATATTTCTGAGGGAGTTGACTGCTTCGGTCGCGGTGATCAGACCGTAGGGGAAACCAAATTCGGTGTTGCGAATACCGGCGGTGCACATGAACATCGCTTTGAACCCCACTTCCTCGATGCAAGCGGCGGTGTTGCAGTCGAATGCGTGCGGCGCCACCAGCATACCGGGTTCTTTTAACAGATTACGCAGAATGGTTGATTTATTCACTTGTTTACCTTCCTAAATATTTTTATTGCTTATTGTTATCCGTTTGCTGTATTTTAAAGATATATTCGCTATCGAAACAGGTTTGACAAGGCCGGAACATGATGGTATGCTACCACTTAATTTGACGATATTCAATAGCGAATATTATAGCACATGCCGCCTGAAATTCTCTCCGGGATGGAGGTGGATCACGGTTAAAATTACGTTGATCGTGAAGGGGCAGGCGCTTTACCTGAATAGTGATTTCCTGAAAGATTATCCATTGTAAATAGAGGGAGTAGGTCAAAAAATGTCCAGCGGATACATGAATAAAATCTTGTTTGTGGATCTTTCGATCGGGGGAGTCAAAGAAGAACCCCTGGATGATAAGATGTGCCGTGAATTTATCGGTTGCTACGGCATCGGAGCCCGGATCTTGTACAGCCGGCAGAAACCCGGAGCCGACCCGATAGGGCCGGATAATATGCTGGGTTTTGTCTCCGGTCCGCTCACCGGCACACCGGTGCCGACGGGCACGCGTTATATGGTGGTGGCTAAATCACCGTTAACCGGCGGCTGGGGAGACGCCAATTCCGGCGGATATTTCGGGCCTTATCTGAAGTTCTCCGGTTTTGACGCGGTATTTTTCACGGGTATTGCGACTGAACCGGTTTATTTATTGCTGGATAACGGCCGGGTCTTCATTAAAGATGCCGCTCATATCTGGGGAAAAGATACATACGAGACGGAAGACATCCTGATGGCGGAATACGGCAAGCAATCACGGGTCGCCTGTATTGGACCGGCGGGAGAAAAGCTGTCGTTGATATCCGGTATCATGACCAACCACGGCAATACCGCAGGCAGGTCAGGGTTGGGCGCCGTGATGGGTTCCAAGAAACTGAAAGCGATTGTCGCCCGCGGCACGATGGAAGTTCCGGTCGCTGATAGAGCTGCGATCGATACCAATATCAGGGAACAGATCAAAGTCTGGAAGACGGTCGGTTCGTGGGGGATGTCCGAATGGGATCTGCAGCATAAATTCGGGACCACCCGGACGACATTTGAATCGGCGCACAGCGGTGACAGCCCGGTCAGGAACTGGGGCGGCGTGGGCGTCATCGACCTCCCCGATATCGGCGGTCTGCACCGGGATGAGTTCGCGGCCAGGGTGGAAAAAGGGCATGCCTGCTGGCACTGTCCTATTGCCTGCAAGGCCGTCATGAAAGCGGGCGAAGGGGAATATAAATTCGCCGCCGGTAGTCACCGCCCGGAATATGAGACGGTCGCGGCGTTCGGCGCGAATTGCGGGAACAGCCATACGGATTCGATTACAATGGCGAATGATATCTGTAACCGCGGCGGTATCGACACCATCTCCGCCGGTTCGACAATTGCGTTCGCGATGGAGTTATATGAAAATGGTATACTGACCCGGGTAGATACCGGCGGTATTGATCTGAGATGGGGCAATCATCAGGCAATGGTTGCAATGACAAAACAATTGGTAAACCGCCAGGGACTGGGGGATGTACTGGCGGACGGAGTAAAGCGGGCAGCGGAAAGAATCGGAAAGGGTTCGGAAAAATATGCCGTGCATATCGGCGGGCAGGAACCGGGCATGCACGACCCGAAAATCCCGAACGGCAGCGGCTACCCGATGTCGGCGGCGCGGATGAAAATGGACGCGACACCCGGACGGCATATGCTGAATTTCGGAACTTACGTTTTTTGGCGGCACATGGTCAACGTGACCGGGTTGTGTTTTCAGGGCGGTTGGTCTGCGGCGAGTAGACAGCGCGTAGTTAATTTTACCAACGCGGTCACAGGCTGGAATTATGAAATGGCTGATATGCTGAGAGTTGGGGAAAGAGTGGCCAATATCAGGCACGCGTTCAACCTGCGTGAAGGTATCTGTGAATTGAATTGGCCTGTGCATCCGCGTATATTGGGCAACCCGCCGCAAACCGCAGGACCGCTGGCCGGAACGACTGTGGATATCGATTCTCAGATCTACTGGGGATTGGGTTCTTTGGATTGGGACCGTTTCACGACCAAACCAAGCAAGACTAAGTTGTTATCTCTCGGACTGGACGATATCGCCGCTAATTTGTGGCCATAAAAGAGAGGGAAAAATGAAATACAGGAAATTTGGCAGACTGGATTGGCAAGTATCCGCGCTGGGATTCGGGGCAATGCGCTTCCCGGTAATTAATAACGATCATACCAACGTCGATGAATATAACACCATAAAAATGCTGCGGTTTGCCATTGATCACGGCGTGAATTACATCGATTCGGCCTACGGGTATCACCGCGGCAACAGCGAGATTGTTATCGGCAAGGCGTTAAAAGACGGTTATCGTGGCAGAGTGCGCATTGCCACCAAACTCCCGGCGCACGAAACTAATTCCGCTGCCGATTTTGATCGTATCTTGAATGAGCAGCTGAAAAGGTTGCAAACCGAAAAGATCGATTTTTATCTTTTACACGGTCTGAACAGATTCGATTGGCCCAAGGTCCGCGATTTTGGCGTGATCGAATGGGCCGAAGGCGCAATGAAAGACGGACGTATTGGCTACCTGGGTTTTTCCTTCCATGACACCTTTGCTGTGTTAAAGGAAATAATCGAAGCCTATGATAACTGGACAATGTGCCAGATCCAGTATAATTTCATGAATGAAAACATCCAGGCGGGCACCCGCGGATTAGAATATGCGCATAAAAAAGGCCTGGCAGTAATCGCGATGGAACCGGTTTATGCCGGGCGTTTGGCGAGGATCCCGCCCTCGGTCGGCAATTTATGGGACAATGCCCACATACAAAGAACGCCGCCTGAATGGGCTTTACGCTGGGTGTGGAATCACCCGGAGGTCACATTAGCGCTTAGCGGCATGAGTAAAATGGAACAGGTGATAGAAAATATTGCCGTGGCTAATGACGCCCGGCCAGACAGCTTGACCGCCGCCGATCTGGCACTGATCGCACGGGTGCGCGATACCTATTTAGCGCTAAACACCGTTGCCTGTACCGGCTGTAGAGATTGTATGCCTTGTGAACACGGCGTGAACATACCCCGGATTTTCGATTTATATAATGAAGCAATTATCTATAACACCGCGGTTGAAAACCGGAAATCATATGATAGCATGAGACCGGCAGAGCGGGCAGACAAGTGCAATAAATGTGGCGAATGTCTGGCGCTCTGTGCGAATAAAGTAAATATACCCGCCGGCCTGGAAAAGGCGCACGA
>Ga0265316_10007761_pt1 | contig 10051 bp, 5 predicted proteins | sample 4522metaG_FD_202092 | JGI IMG/M metagenome (GOLD analysis project Ga0265316, IMG submission 202092) | Rhizosphere microbial communities from Carex aquatilis grown in University of Washington, Seatle, WA, United States - 4-5-22 metaG | ecosystem: Host-associated > Plants > Roots > Rhizosphere >... | reverse complement strand
TGGGGTCCCATAGGGGACAAGATTCTAAAATACTTCAAAGAAACACCGGAATAATTCTACCAAAGATAATCGGTTGTGGAAACAAAATAAACTATACCGCCGCGCTGTCGCGCGGCTTGGTGGTCAGCCATTCTGCCGCTTGCCCCGCTGGGGCGGGGGCGCGCTGCGTGGTTGCCTGCCTTGGCGGCAGGCGGCGGGCTTGGGTCAGCCCGCCTTGGCAGCGGTCTTGTCGTGCGGGCTGCGGCGCTCGTCGCGCCTTTCGCTGCCGCCCTCCAAGCCCGCGAAACACGTAGCAGCACAAGCACAGCGTCTTCTATATCCTTCCGTCCCCGCCAAGGCGGGACTAATTCGACTACAGATTTTTGCGCGCCAGCTTCGCAGGCTTCAAAAACCTAAGTCTCATTGAGCAAGCCCCCGCCCTCGGCGGTCTTTGCCGAACGACTTTTTTTATCCCTTCCGAAAATTCCCGTTCCCCGAAAGCCGCGGGGGGGGGCGAACGAAAAATTGTATGGGATTTGACGCTTCAAGGGAGGGAAAGGCAAGCGCACCAAGGGCGCAGCGGAAAACCACGCCTGGTGGGTTGCAGCCGCCCGACTGCGATTGCCGAAGTGAGAGTGGTGGTTTTATCTTGTGGCCATGAATGATGATGATGATGAACCAGAAAAACCTTTACCAATCAACAACCTCGCGTTATAGTTAGGAAATCATGGAACATCCGAACGGCCTTCCCTCTAAACGCCAAGATATTTTGCAGGAAATTCAAAAAATCGATACGGATTTAAGCGTACTTAGCCGTAAGAAAGAACAATTGCTTCTCGATTTGCAGGCATTACCACCGCAAGATTTTCCAGAGAATAATAGCGGTGAGCAATCTACTGATAACCAGATTGGTGTTCCTACCGAGTTTTCCCTCGATCAAAAAATAAAGCTTTTCCAAGACCTATTCCGTGGTCGTCGTGATGTTTACGCTAAATTTTGGGTAAGCCGTAAAACCGGAAAATCCGGCTACAGCCCGGTCTGTAAAAACGAATGGATTCCGCGCATTTGCCAGAAAGCAATTATTAAATGCGCTAATTGCCCGCATCGTGAACTATTGCCTTTTGATGAAACTACTGTTACCCGGCATTTAAACGGAAATATCGTGGCGGGAATTTATCCTTTATGGGATGACGATAGCTGCTATTTTCTGGCCGCAGATTTCGACGGTGATGGTTGGCAGGATAATATCAGCGCCTTTAAACAGACTTGTAACGAATGTACTGTGCCGGTCGCAATAGAGCGTTCCCGCTCCGGCAACGGCGCTCATGCCTGGATATTTTTTGAAGATAAACTTCCTGCTTCGACTGCCCGGCGCTTAGGGTCGTTTTTACTTACCGAAACCATGTCGAAGCGTTACCAGATGGATATGAAAAGCTATGACCGGCTGTTTCCCAACCAGGATACTTTGCCCAAAGGCGGTTTCGGTAACTTAATTGCCTTACCGTTACAAAGCCAAGCGGCGCAATGTGGTAATAGCCTTTTTATTGATGATAATTTTAAGCCCTATCCCGACCAATGGCTATTTTTAGCCGGTATAAAGAAAATGCCGGTTGCTGGAGCCAAGCGATTAGCCGATAATGCCGCGAGCGAAGGCAAGGTTGTTGGTGTACGTATAAGTCCGATAGAAGAGAACGACCCGCCGTGGTGTCGTTTACCTTCCGGTAAGCAGCGATATTTGCCGGTTATCAATAATTTACCCAGTATGGTCGAGTTGGTTATTGCCAATCGTATTTATTTAAAAACAGATAGCTTGCCATCAATATTGTTAAATCAGATTAAACGCTTGGCGGCTTTTCAAAATCCGGAGTTTTACCGCAGGCAAAGTTTTCGTTTATCCACATCGTTTACGCCGCGGATTATTTGCTGTTCAGAAATCATTGATAGCTATTTAGCGTTACCGCGCGGTTGTCTGGAAGATATTCAGTGTGTTTTAGACGAATACAATATCAAAGCTGAACTTAAAGACGAAAGAAATCCGGGAGTAAAAACGCGCTTTAAATTTCACGGTGAACTTACCATTGAACAAAAACCGGCGGCCAAGCAACTGTTAAACCATGAAATTGGTGTGCTGTCTGCGCCGCCCGGCTCCGGTAAAACTGTTTTAGCCATCTATACGATTACTAAACTAAAAACCAATGCTTTAATTTTAGTTCACCGCAAGCCTCTGCTGGAACAATGGCGTAAACAATTATCAGTTTTCCTGGGTATCGAAGCCGATAAAGTCGGACAAATCGGCGCCGGCAAAGATAAGGCTACCGGTATTTTGGATGTAGCCATGATCCAGAGCTTAGAGCGTAAAGGAAGCGTTGACGACCGGGTAGCGGATTATGGCCTGGTGATCGTTGACGAATGTCATCATGTCAGCGCGGTATCGTTTGAACGGGTATTAAAGGAAGTAAAAGCCAAATTCGTGTTCGGGTTTACCGCCACGCCGTATCGTCGTGACGGTCAGCAGCCAATTATCCATATGCAGTGCGGCCCGCTTATCCACCAGATAAAACAACAAGCTATTCGAGATATTTTGGATTGTTCGGTTACACCGCGCTTTACCGAGTTCGCTTACGAGTGGACGGATAAGTCCAATATTTATGAGTTGTGGCCCAAACTGTTGGTTGACGCTCAACGTAACGAAATGATTGTTAACGACATTAAGACAGCGATAGCACAAGGCCGTTTCCCCCTTATTCTTACCGAACGCAAAGAGCATCTGGAAATTTTACGATCCCTGCTCAAACCTCATATCGAAAACTTAGCGGTTCTTTATGGTGGTATGGGAACAAAAGCACGCCGCCGGATTTTTGAACAATTCGACGCCTACCCCGACGAGCCTAAAGCCATTTTGGCTATAGGCGCCTATATCGGCGAGGGTTTTGACGACCCTCAATTGGATACGCTGTTTATCGCTATGCCGATATCGTTTAAAGGTAAAGTTGTTCAATATGCCGGACGCCTGCACCGTCAGCACCACACCAAGACCGATATTCGTATTTACGATTACATTGACCAAAAAGTATCGGTATTAGCCGCGATGTATAAAAAACGCTTGAAAACCTATAAGAGTATGGGGTATGATATCAAAGAGTCTTAAAAATGAAACACAAAATATTTATCAGCAGCGTTCAAAAAGAGTTTAAAGAAGAGCGTAAAATATTGTGCGAGTATTTACGCAATGATGCGCTTTTGAACAGATTTTTTGAGCCGTTTTTGTTTGAGGAAGTTCCTGCCTCCGGTCACAAGGCTGATGATGTGTACTTATCCGAAGTTGAGCATTGCGATATTTATGTGGGGTTATTCGGTAATGAATATGGAATAAAAGGCAAGGGTGGTCTTTCTGCCGTGGCGCGGGAGTTTAATTGTGCCGACCATTTTCATAAGTTCCGCTTGATATTTGTTAAAGGCGCGGATGATTCTGCGCGCGACCCCAAAATGCGCGCTCTTGTTAAAAAAGCCGGTACACAGCTTGTCCGACGAAGATTTGCTACCGCTTCGGAATTAATCACTACGTTATACGCAAGCCTTGTGCAATATCTCGAAGATAAAGAACTTATTCGCACCGGGCCGTTTGACGCTTCCTTTTGTCAAAATGCCGGTATTGCCGATTTAGACGACGAAAAAATCCGCACTTTTCTAAAACGTGCGCGGCGGGCGAGAGGGTTCCCTCTGCCGGAAGAAGCCGAACCGATGGAAGTATTGATTCACCTGAATCTTTTGGATAAAGGGCGTCCCAGCCACGCCGCAATCTTGCTTTTTGGTAAACAACCACAACGGTTTCTTATTTCCTCCGAGATTAAATGCGCGCATTTCCACGGTGTCGATGTGGCCAAGCCGATCCCCTCTTACCAAGTGTATAAGGGGACAGCTTTTGAATTGGTAGATCAAGCCGTAGACTTTGTGATGTCGAAGATCAACTTGTGGGTTGGTACACGCGCACAGAGTTCGCAGGTTCCGGTAAAATATGAAATTCCCCGGGAAGTAGTAAGTGAGGCCATTGTCAACGCCGTGGCTCATCGCGACTATACCAGCAACGGTAGTGTTCAGGTGATGTTGTTTGCGGATCGATTAGAAGTTTGGAACCCCGGCGCGCTGCCGCCATCTTTGACCATTGAAAAATTGCGTCGGCCTCATGGATCGGTTCCCGGCAATCCACTTCTGGCCGAACCACTTTACCTGGCTAAATATATTGAGCGTATGGGTACCGGTACCGGTGATATGATTAAACGTTGTCGTGATGTCGGATTGCCGGAACCGGAATTTTCTTTATCCGATGGTTTCGTGACGACAATCAGGCGCAAGGCGGTTTCGGCTGCAAAGCAAAGTACCGGTGAAGTCGCCGGGGAAGTCGCCGGGGAAGTCGCCGGGGAAGTAGAGCGCCTGGTCATGGTTATGCATGGCGACATGAAACGATCTCAACTGCAAGGGTTATTGGGCTTAAAACACGAAGACTATTTTCGCGAAGCTTACCTCTTGCCTGCCATCGACAAGAGTTTTATTGAAATGACCATTCCCGACAAGCCCAAAAGCAGTAAGCAAAAATATCGCTTGACCCCTAAAGGCAAGCAGTATTCGCAAAAATTAAAGAAATCCGCCCAATAACATTGATCGCTCCATATTCATCCTTCGCACATATCGACAAAACAATACTTTGGAATATTTTGTTTATGTAATTATTTTTTGTAAGCGTTTACAAAATACCCTTATTTTTCTTCATTTTTAAGGTATTCTTCTTTAAAAAATGTTATATCTTAAATGTATTATGAGGCGAAATCTTAAACATATCGGTTTTAAGGCGCTAGCACTATTCCTGTCGCTATTGCTATGTTTTCCGACTATGCCGGCTTTTGCGCAAAGCGCGGGGACAACGGCTAATTTTTTAACTACCAGCAAGGCTTTTGCCTTACCGGTTTTACGCGGCATAAAAATTTATCCCGACAATCCGTTTAAATTCGATTTCATCATCGACGAAGGCGATACCAATCTTACCCCGGAACAATTAAAAGCCGAAACTGAAAAACTAGTCAAATATTTCTTAGCCGGATTAACCATCCCGGAACAAGATTTGTGGGTCAACCTTTCGCCTTACGAAGCGGACCGCATTATTCCGCAAGCCTTAGGTCAAACTGATCTAGGCAAAGAGATGTTGGAACAAGATTATGTGCTAAAACAACTGGCGGCATCGTTGACCTATCCGGAATCGCCGCGAGGCCGCGAATATTGGCAGGCCATTCAGAATCGTGGTGATTCACGGACCATTCCCGTAAGCAGTTTTAATAAAGTTTGGATAATTCCGGAATCAGCCGCAATCTATCAAGACAACGACAAGGCTTTTATTACAGATTCCAAGTTGAAGGTAATGACCGAAGAAGATTATTTGACGACACAGAAAAATAATGTGATGCCGAACAACTATTTGCCTGGCGCTAATGCTTTTCGGCAGCATATCCTCCCCTTGATCGAAAAAGAAGTAAACCAAGGTGAACATTTCGCCCAGCTACGCCAAATTTATCATAGCTTGTTATTAGCTGCCTGGTTTAAAAATAACCTCAAACAATCTATCATCAACCAGGTTTATTCTGATCAAAAGAAAATTTCCGGGGTGGATGTAAGCGATCCTAAGATCAAAGAAAAAATATACCGGCAATACGTGGAAGCGTTTAAACAAGGCGCGTATGATTACGTAAAAAAATCAGGGGCTGCTTCCATTTCCGGAAAAATCACCCGGCAGCGGTATTTCTCCGGCGGCTTAGGCTTTGCCGGAAAGATCGGTAAAGTTGTGGAAGCCGGTTTAAAAGACGACGCTGAACCGGTAATTAAAGAGCATGCGGCTGCCGGCAGAGATGATTTAGCGCAGGTAAGGCTGGACCCTTCGGCTGCCTTGGGAGATCGGGAGCGTGAAATAGACGGCACTTCTGCCGCGCCGGTTCAAACCAAAAATTCGAGTAACGAAGCCGTGATGGCTTTTGTCGACCAGAGCCCTTGGGATAAACTGCTAATGCACCAGGTTTATGAGATACTGGAGTTGCTTTCCGGCGACAGCGCTGCTTATTACACTCTTGGCGATCATGATGACGATAAAATTTTGAAAGAATTAATAGAGGCGAGCGGCGAAAAGCGCCATTTTGAAAGGGGAAACGATGAATTTGATATCGCCTTAGTGGGAAACATACACATTGCCCGGATAAAATTACTAGGAAAGACTACGGACGGCAAAGATTATTATGATAACATCCAATATGTAAATCTTGAATATTTTAAGGATATGGTTAAAGATGAAAACGTACTTAGAGTATTAAGCAGCTCCGGCATAGTTTTTTCCGGAGATATGACCGATTACGCGCAGCTTGCTCAATTAGCCTATCAGATTCGTAAAAACCGCATTAACCTACTGCCGCTTTCTGCCCAGGAAAAAAGAGGGCGCGATCGCAAAGGCAAAGAAGATATACGGATAATCAAAAAATGGCTTGCTTGGGCCGAAACAAATTTGTCAAATTTCTCAGTTTGGTCGTTTCATGAAAGATTGCAACAATATTTTAATGAATATCACCCTTCTTTCCGGCGTAAAATCGCCGGAGTAGCTTCGCATGTTGCCGGCGGACTCTCATCGGTTTTTGATGGCGTTAAAAAAATGCGAAAAAGTACGGCGAAAGAAAAAAATGAAGACCTGGGTAAAAGAGCACAGTCAGCCTATAATAATATTGAAGAATTAAGAGAATTGAAAGAGTCAATAAGGCGCCCGCGTCAGCCGGAACCCAGAAAAATATTTAAAGCGATACAAAAAACGAAAGAAGTTCCGTTTGTCTTGCCCAAGAAACCGGTTGTTTACTATGTAGGTATAGCCGAAGATTATAGCACCTGTTTTTTAGATTTAGACAGCACCACTGTTGTGGGCGTAGATCCCAGCAATGTAACTTATGAGGAATTTAAGAGCAATTTTAAACAATTTTCCGACAAGTTGCTTCTTCGGCAAGGGATTAATTCACGGCAAGAGCGCGAACGTATATTTAACGAGAATTTTTCTTTTTCGCAGGAAGGAAGCCGTTATCAATGCGATTTCGATTTTAACGGACAGCGGCGAAGAATGATCGCGTATTATGGTACTGACTCATATCAATATATACCGCCGGAAATATTAAGCGGTTACGATATCCTTTTTTTGAAGGGTTCAAACTTTTTTGCCGACGATATAACCGCGCCTATTTTGCTGGAAAAATTAAATTCCGGCGGAGCTATTATGAGTACGTCGGAATTTACGCCGGCCACGCCCCACGGAGAAATGCTTTATGCCTATCTATTGCCCGGTGAATTTGGTAAATCAAGGCAAGGCGGATTTTATGAATTTTATATTTTAACTAAACTGTCCGGTATTATTGGGGTAAAAGCTGAGATTAAGGAAGACCATGTTGTTAACGCTCCGTCATTCCTTGTTCGAAGAAAAATGTTGCCTCGCAAAAAATTTCCCAGAAATTATGAATATATAGGAAATAATAAAATAGAAAAAATTAAAATTGTGCAAGTAGCGGAACGAAAAATAAAAGTTGTATTTGTTGATCAACTTGATTGGCCAAAAGATCACAACAGTGGGCTAAGCATACCGGGAGAAGATGCAGTGCTCGTAAACCTTTCTCGATGCCGTGATGCAGCCGAAGCTATATCAAGAATGGAAACAGCAGACGATATTAATAAGCTCATATTCGATGCTGGAACACGCAGCCTAGGTGTTCCATACATTTGGGTACGAAAGATAATTTTTGAACTAGTAAAACGACAATTTTCTTCGCTGTCGAAAAAGGAAGTATTTAATCTTTTGGTTAACTTTACAGCGAGACATGAATTAGAGCATAAACGCAGACAAATACTTGGGATAGACGGCGATGATGAAGGCATTTGTGATATAGCCGGCGCGAGAGTCGCGCCATATTTTGCATTAGCCAAGATTATCACGAGAATTTATACAGATTGGCTTGGTATCAATGACATTGTTGAGTGGGAGGGCGTTGATACAAGAATTGCAATGGGGCTTCCGATTTTCCAGGAAATAGGAAAGAGACTGGGGGTGCCTGTTGGCAGCAGTTTCGCAGAATTTGAGAGTTGGTGGGAAAAGGTACAACATTTAGAACATTTGAGTGCGCAAGATATTGAGCAGATTGCCGATGCTTTGGTATATGGTGGGAAAAGTGTAGGCGTTCAGGGCCAACCGTCAGCATTTACGCCAACCACGCCTCGCGAAGAAGGCGGAAAAGATCATGATGTAGGGAATAAAGGCGGATTGGTTTTAAACACCGCCCAAGCCAACGTAAAACTCACCGGCAAAGCCAGCGGGTTAAATCTTTCCCAACAATCCTTGCCCTTTGATTTGCAACATTTCACAGGCTTTACCCCCCGCGTAATCTATTTGAAAAGAAAGATCGATGCTGGTAAAGTATTCTAAGCATGTTTAAAACCGACAAAAGAAAAGTTTTAGAATCAGCGCAGTGCATCATCGCCAAATTGTGGGGAGTTTCGGCGATACTTTATTCTCTGGGAACCTTAAAAGCTTTATATTTTCCCGCTAAGGAAGCATATGTAAACCACAGCGTGCTTCCCATCGCCAATAATATCATCGAGAATATCTGGGAGTTATCGATTGTCTGGGGAGTGCTGGGTTTAGGAGCGGCTTTACTGATCGTCAATCCCGTAACCCAACCCGGCATAAGAAGAATTTTGAAATATTTTGGTTTGCTTATCGCCCTAGTAAGCCCCTTGATGCTGTTTTCCTGGTGGATAGGTTGTTTGGCGGGAGTAATCTTTGGCGGCGTTACTTACTGGTTATTTAGAGATGCCTCCATCAAGGCCATGTTCAGGGAAAATGTCGCCGAATATGAAAAAAATTTATCCCAGGATCACCCCCGTTTAAATAAAATAAGAAGATTTCTAAGCAAGATCGTTTTGGGATTCTTTATTCTGTTTTTGATATTTTTAGCGGTAATCTTATTGGTTGCCATAGCGTTGCGCTAGCAATTAGAAACCGCATGCTACGTAGCATACTACGTACTATTCCAAAAACCACCAAAACTCACCAAGGTGTAGATAAAGCAGAATATTGGCAAAAATAGCCTATAACATTTTGCACCCAGGGTGCAATATTAAAGATAAATGCCAAAGTGCCGCAAGATAGCGAGAACAGCCACGATGCCAGCCGCGAACATAAGCGGGCCCCATTCATGGAAGAAGGATTGGTTGCCGCAAGGTATTTTGCGCCTTGAGTACGCCTCAAGCGCAATCTGCAATTTGCGCTTGGCAATATATTGCCGAAACTTTTCCGTTTGCGTAAGCGGACGCCTGCTAGGAATTTGATACTTTTTGAACTTTTTGTGAAGCTTATACATTTTCATTTTGGAACCTCCTTTTATCTTTCGCATTGCAGACATCCAGAGAGGCTCGTTTGTCAATCCCGAAGGGACGCGCAGCGGCAGGAACGCACGCTTTAGCGGCGTAGTATGATTGATAAACGAGGGTGGGATGTCAAAATGCGAGAAGGATAAAAGGATTTGGCTGTACGGAAATATTCACCAAAGCCACACGTACCCGCAGGGCAAAAGTCTTTCGGCCGTTTACGGCGAATGTCTTTTGGTGTGGCGGACTGTTCTGGCTTTGCGTAGCATAAGCCAGAAGGGTTGGTGAATATTTAAACAACTACTTGGACTGTTTTAGGGGAGCGGGTTTGCGGCACAGGAAAACGGATACCGCCGAAGCGAAGCGCAGGCGGTAGAAGCCAGAGCAGCAAAACCGCGGGGCGGGTGGGCGGTTTGGGGTGACACCTGCCAAGGTGGAACATAGCCTGACGACGCCCCTAACCGAGGCGGGCTTTGGTTTGGTGTTCGCCCCCCCCGCGGCTTTCGGGGAGGCGGGAATTTTCCGGAATATAGAAAAAGTTGTTCGGAAAAGACCGCCGAGGGCGGGGGCTTGCTCAATGAGACTTAGGTTTTTGAAGCCTGCGAAGCTGGCGCGCAAAAATCTGTAGTCGAATTAGTCCCGC
>Ga0265316_10007760_pt1 | contig 10052 bp, 6 predicted proteins | sample 4522metaG_FD_202092 | JGI IMG/M metagenome (GOLD analysis project Ga0265316, IMG submission 202092) | Rhizosphere microbial communities from Carex aquatilis grown in University of Washington, Seatle, WA, United States - 4-5-22 metaG | ecosystem: Host-associated > Plants > Roots > Rhizosphere >... | reverse complement strand
TTCGACAGCGTCGTCAACATGCGCAACCGTCTGAGCGCTTGAGTTTCTCTGCAAATAATTCCTGCTCCAAAGACAACGCGGTTCACTGTGGGCCGCCTTTGCCGCCGTCGTGCGCGGACGCTGGTTCTCCAGCACGTCTGACTTCTTCGTCGCTTCTACGCATTCTGGAATTTTGTCCTGTGATGAAATCCCGAATCTCTGACTTTCGTCCCTGACCAAGTTCGTCGGAAAAGACTCTCTTGCTCCTGGCGACGCGATCGCGCTCCGAAGACCCGGCGAATCACAGATGAATCCGTGCAACTCGTGTTCACGACCTGTGCATTCATCCCGGATCGCGGAAATGTGCTCTCGCTGGCCCAAGCCTTGCACTCTAGGCAGCACCCGGCCGAACGAACCGCGGTGCCCGATCTGGAAGTAAGCAGTATTCGGGCAAAGGCAAGACGCAAGGCCTGAAGGCTAAACGGGGGAGGAGAGCAATGACAAGCAAGATTGCAAGGCTGCTGGCAATCGCGATGGCAGTAACGATCGCATCTGTTATGGCCACGGCTCAAGTGCACACCGGAAGCATCGCCGGCACAGTACGGGATCAGGCAGGCGCAGTGATTCCAAACCCCACGGTAACCGTTAAGAACCTGCAAACAGGGGCCGAACGCACGGTCCAGGGCAATGCCGAAGGTTCGTATAACGTCCTGGCTCTGCCGCCGGGCGACTACGAGGTCAATATCACCAGGGGCAGTTTCGCGCCCTTCAAGCAGAAAACCACCGTCACCGTCGGCGGCGCGTCCACAGTCGACGCGTCGCTTGGAGTAGCAGGCACAACGACCGCGGTGGAAGTGACGGCGACGGCCGCCGGGGTTGAAGTCAACACCCAAACGCAAGAACAGTCGCAAATCGTCACCACGGAGCAGGTGGAGCAGCTGCCCAGTCTCACTCGCAATCCGTACGACTTCATTGCCCTCGCAGGCAATGTCAGCGGCGGAGACCGAAGCTCGCAATCGGGCAATCCCCAGACCAGCGGCGGCGGGCAAAATACTACCGACCGCGGAGTGGGGTACTCCATCAACGGTCAGCGCTCCACGGGCACCGAGATCCTGATGGACGGGGTTGAGAACACCAACCTCTTCGACACCTCGATCGCCCTGGAGATCCCGCAGGATTCGATCCAGGAGTTCCGTGTCGTTACCAACAACTTCGACGCCCAGTACGGCCGCGCCTCCGGAGGCGTGGTCAACGTCAGCACCAAGTCCGGCACCAACAACCTGCACGGAAGCGCCTGGGAGTTCAACCGGCTCTCGTCGTACACAGCCAACACCTACGACAATGACGCCAACGGTATTCCCAAAGGACAGTACACCCGCAACCAATTCGGCTACACCGTCGGCGGTCCGGTCCTCAAGAACAAGCTGTTCTTCTTCCAGAGCACGGAGTGGCTGCGGGTACGCAGCGATGCCAGCCTCCTGGCCTACGCGCCGACTCCACAATTGATCGCGGCGACATCTCCCAACGTGCAACAGTACTTCCAGCAGTTCGGCGCCAACAACTTGTCCTTCATCAGCACCGTGACCAAAGACCAGATGGCGGGCAAGTTCACCTCAGGTGGCGCTTTCGACCAGGCCGTGGCTGGCGGAACTCCGGTGTTTGGGCTGGTGAACTACCGGGTGCCGGCGGACGCGGGCGGCGATTCTCCGCAAAACACCTACGACCTGGTAGTGCGTGCCGATTACAACTGGACCGACAAGACCCAGATGTTCTTCCGCTACGGACGTGAGAACCTGCTCCTCTTCCCAGGCGCGGTTTCGAACAGTCCGTATCCGCAGTACAACGTGGGCTTCACCCTGACCGACGATTCCTATCTCGGCTCGTTGACCCACAACTTCACTTCCAGCCTGTTAAGCAACACCCGAGTGTCGTTCTCACGAGACACCACCAACCAGCAGTACAACAGCGCGTTGGGTAATACCCCGACGCTGTTCCTGTTCAACGGTGCGACCCTCGGCGGGCAGCCGATCAACATGCCTGGCTTCTTCCCCGCCTTTACCGGAGTCGGCGGACTTCCCTATGGCGGCCCGCAAAACACCACTCAGATCTTCGAAGACATGGCCTGGAGCAAAGGAACACATACCATTCGCTTCGGCGGCCAGTACGACTACATTCAGTTGAACAAATCGTATGGCGCTTATGCCCAGGCAGTAGAGCAACTGGGGGGGACCCTTTCCAGCGGGCTCGACAACCTGGTCACCGGCACCCTGACCAACTTCCAGGCAGCGGTCAATCCTCAGGGTAAGGTCCCTTGCTACAAGGATTTTCTGACCCAAACCCTGATCCAGAATCCGGGTTGCACCTTGACGCTGCCCGCGACCCAGCCCTCCTTCGCGCGCAGCTACCGCTACGACGATTGGGCCATCTATGCCCAGGACAGCTGGCGTTTCCGGCCTCGGCTGACCTTGAACTATGGTCTGCGCTATGAGCACTACGGAGTGCAGCACAACGGCGATCCGAACCTGGACTCCAACGTTTACTGGGGTCCCGGCTCCAATATGTTCGAGCAGTTGCGCAACGCACAGATCCAGTTAGCGCCACAAAGTGCCATTGGCAAATTGTGGTCCCCGAGCTGGGGCACCCTGGCGCCGCGTGTCGGTTTTGCCTGGGACATATTCGGCGACGGCAAGACCAGCCTGCGTGGCGGCTTCGGCATCAGCTACGAGCGCAACTTCGGCAATGTCACTTTCAACATGATCCAGAACCCGCCTAACTATGCCACGGTGCAGCTGCACAATGTGCCGGTAACCACGAGCAACTTTGGTCCGCTGGGCGAAGGCAGTGGCGAAGTGCCTCTGCCGCCGGTCAGCCCACGTCAGGTTGACCCGAATATTCGTACGGCGCAGACCCAGTTCTGGGGCCTGAGCCTCGAGCGCGGATTGGGCCGCAACGCGATCTTCGCTGTCGAATACAACGGGGCGCATGGCGTACATCTGTACGACATCAAGAACATCAACGAGCTGGGCGGCGCCCAGGTTTACCTTGGCGACCCGCTGGTCACCACCGATGCTTGCGGCGGGCCATGCTATGCGCGTCCCAACGGACAGTTCACTTCGGTGAACAACCGTGGCACGCAGGGCTACTCGCACTACAACGGGCTCAATCTCCGCTTCCAGACCAACAACTGGGGCAAGACCGGCCTTAGCCTCGTCAGCAATTACACCTGGTCGCACGCCTTGGACAACCTCAGCTCCACCTTCTCGGAGAGCAGCGGCGGCTCCAATGGAATCGGCAACCTGGGCTACCTCAACGCTGCAATTCCCTCTCTGGATTACGGCAGCTCGGATTTCGACGTCCGGCATCGCTATGTGTTGTCGACGATCTGGAACGAGCCGTGGTTCAACAGCAGTAAGGGTTGGCAACGGCAAGTTCTCGGGGGATGGAACCTGGCTCCTATATTCACGGTGCGTTCCGGCGTTCCCTTCACCGTGTCGGATAGCACCAATTCGTTGAACTTCACCACCGGACCGTATGGCGTTCCGCGCTATACGTCCAACAGTCTCTACAGCGCGAACACCGGGGCCGGAGTGGCGATCGGCGCCAACAACTTCAATCTCCTGACGCTGCCTAAGGCCGACAGCTACGTTGGCTACCTGGGCATTTCGGACTTCGGGCCTTACCCCGCGAATATGAGCGCGAGGAATGGCTTCCGGGGGCCGGGAGCATGGAATTTCGACATGTCACTCATGAAGAACTTCCAGCTCACGGAGCGCTTCCAGTTGCAGTTCCGGGCGGAGTCGTTTGACCTGTTCAACCACCACAACATGTACGTGAACGGCTTTGTGGCTGACGCCGCGCAGTTTCCGGGTGAACCAGTCCTGATTGAAGGAAAGAAGGGCGGACTGGGAGCCACGGCAAATAACGGCAATCACGACGAACGCCGCTTTGGGCAGTTTGCGCTGAAGCTGATCTTCTAACTGAGTTGTCGGTTCCGCCGGGGGCGAACTTGCGGGACCGTCAGCCTGCTGCAGCTGGCCGGGGCGCTCATTCGAGCGCCCCTTTTTTCAGAATTACTGTTTTAGCAGGCGAGCGATGGCAGCCAGCAGGATTTCCGGGGAATCACCCTTGGGAAGAAAGCCATCTGCGAACTCGATGCCGCTGGGTTTTTCAGCCGTCGCCGAGACAATGAGAATCGGAACCTCAGGCTTGAGCTCCTTCATTTCCTTCGCGATTTCCGTTCCCGTCTTGGCGCTTAGAAAGTGATCGGCTATCACCAGCTCAACCGCATGTTGCTTGAACAGCTCCAGACCTTCTTCGCCCGAGGCAGCCGTGAGCACAGAGTATCCAGCGCTGGCGAGCACCAGCTTGCGCACCCGCAGCGCGACGTCGGCGTCGTCGATGCAGAGTATCAGCGGCAAATCCCGGCCAGGAGATGATGACATAATGGGCGCTTCTGCTGAGGCGAAGTATACTCCCGAACACTGAAAACACCAGCAATAATGCCTAAAAACATTGGCAACCTCCGGGCAATTTGGACCCGGAGAGTCCATGGCAGCGCGCCCTATGCCGGGTTTCGCAGCACGGTGCACACCGAGGCGCACAGCGCTCCGCCGATGTTAAAGGTCGCTGCCACCTTAGGGTCTTTTCGCTGGGTCTCTTTCGGTGCGGTACCCTTCAGCTGCCAGAAGCACGACCCCAGCATCGCGATTCCGGTCGCGCCGACGGGATGTCCCTTGGCAATCAGGCCGCCCGACATATTAATGGCGCAATCGCCATCGACCTTGGCTTTGCCCTCCACCCAGTACTGCGCCCCTTTGCCGGGCGCCGCTTTGCCGATCACTTCGGTCCCGATCGCGGCCGCAACCGTGAAGCAGTCGTGGATCTCGGCCACATTCACGTCGGCCGGCAGAACTCCCGCCATTTCGTAAGCCCGCCGCATGGCCTTGTGCGCGCCCGCCGGAACCAGCGTATTACGTCCTTCCTTCTGCAAAGGGTCGGTGGCCTGTGCGTAACCCGCAATTTCTACGCAGTCGGCTTTCGCCACCCCAAGTTTCCGTAGCCCCTCTTCGGTCGCCAGAATGAGCGCGGCATAGCCATCGGTAATCTGCGAGCAGTCGTAGGTCTTCAGCGGCAGTCCCTCGACGACATACCGATTGATGCCTTCAATCTTGGTCGCCTGCTCCAGCGTGATCTGCACTTTGTTCATCTGCGCATACGGATTGAACTTGGCATTCTGATATTCATTCACCGCGATCTGTGCCAGATCGCTCTCGCTGGCGCCGTTGACCTGCATGTAGCACTGCATGATCTCGGCGAACAAGTGGGGGAAGATGAAAACCTTGCCCGGCCGCTCATCGGGGTGCGAGTAATAGCCCAGCACCTCGCCAATCAGCTTGCCGTCCATCTTGCCGTCGTTGTCGCGCATCTTCTCATAGCCAATGGCCATGCCGACGTCGCCCACTCCGCCCAGGAGCTTATAGATGACCGACAGCACCGCCTGCCCACCGGAGGCGCAGGCATTTTCGACCGATTCGATCGGCTTGCCCGCCATTCCGGGAACCGTCGCCACTAGGCCCGAGAGCAGTCCTTGTTTGTTCAGCGTGAAGTTGCACGCCGAGCCAACCGCCCCAACGTCAATGCTCGACGGAGGCACTTTGATCTGCTGGCAGACTTCGGTGAGCGCGTTAGACACGATCTGGGGGACGGTCATGGCCATCAGCTTCCCGAATTTCGACTGGTTGTAAGCGGCAATGTAAACAGGCTTATTCATGATTTCTCCACAATGGATTTGGCGGACGATGTCATCAACCCACCTTGCGCTTTCTGCCGGAGCCGGGGCTCAGGGGAAAACTGCGCGAAGCGGTGATCAATTCTGATATCACAGCACTATTTTACCTGTATGTGACGGGAATCACCCTTCGCGCTTTGCCGTTACTTCTCTTTCCGCGAAGCGCCACACCCCGCGCAAATTGTAGGAGAATAGCAAGGGTCATTGCATTCCTACTATTGTCGAGAGTCACGGAGGACAGATGAAAGACTCGGGTCTTCGCAATAAAGTTGTCGTCGTAACCGGCGGCGCAGCCGGCATCGGGCGGGCCACCGCGCTGCGTTTTGCCCAGGAAGGCGCAAAAGTCGCCGCCTGGGATGTGAACGACGGCGCCGCTGAGGGGCTGCTGAACGAACTGGAAGCCGCCGGCGGTGAGGCGCTGTTCCGCAAAGTCAACGTCACCGACGCCCAATCCATTCAGGCCGGCGTCGACGAAGTTCTGTCCCGCTGGAAGCGCATCGATGTGCTGGTCAACAACGCCGGCATTCTGCGCGACGGCCTGCTGGTGAAGGTGAAAGAGGGCGTCGTTTCCACCATGAGCGAAGAGCAGTTTGACTCCGTGATCAACGTGAACCAGAAGGGCGTCTTCCTCTGCACGCGCGCGGTGACGCCGCACATGATCGCGGGCGGCGGCGGCGTGGTGCTCAACGCGTCGTCGGTGGTCGGACTCTACGGCAACTTCGGACAGACCAACTACGTCGCTACCAAGGGCGCGGTCATCGCCATGACCAAGACCTGGGCACGAGAGTTGGGACGCTACCAGATCCGCGTGAATGCAGTTGCTCCTGGCTACATCGGCACCGAAATGGTCAAGCAGATGCCGGAGAAGATTCTGAGCACCCTGGCTTCGCACACGCCGCTGGGACGGCTGGGCAAGCCCGAGGAAATCGCCGACGCCTATTGCTGGCTGGCTTCCGACGGCGCCTCGTTCGTCACCGGCATCGTGCTTTCCGTCGACGGCGGCGTAGTCGTAGGAACGTAGATCACAAGGGCACATCGATTTCATCCGCTGCCGTCGTCGGGACTCGCATGGCTACTTTACGTCGATGGGTATCTTACCGTCTGCCACGCTTTGTATGTCGTCGGTGAGCTTGACGTCGAACTGCACGCTATAACAGATCCAAGTCGCGCCGGGCTTGTAGTAGCTGATCCGTATCGAAATAGGTTGCCGTTCATAGGCGACGAAATAATGTTGATAAACAAACATGCCGGCAACCTTCGTCTCCACCAGCATGGTATGTGAGATGTAGGGGCCAAGCAGTGGTGCCGCGGCAGCGAACTGTGCCTTCAGTTGCTCAGTCTGGTCCGGTATCTTCTTCATCGCAGGATTTGTGTCCAACAAATAGCCAATGGCGTCAGACCCTTTTCCCTGTTGCACCATGTCGAAGAACTTGTCAGACATTGCCTGATAGGGCGGGCCTTGTGCCTGTTGTGCCTTGGCTTGCGTAGCCCCGACAACGCAGAGTGCAATCACGCCGCAAATCAAGGCAATGTGCATCCTGTGTTTCATTGTTTCCTCCCCTACTTCCGTTACCAGTTAGACAGCGCGTACACCATGCCTCTTCCATGCCCTAACAAAAACATTCTCCGTCCTGCATGACAGGTTGACTGCTAGTTCCCTGACAGCACGTCATCGTAGTAATTGATCATGGCGCGCTTGGGCTGGTCCTTCAGGCCGGTGAGCGTGATTGTCTGGCTCACTGTCGTGTTGCCAACCAGGCGCGCCGAGCCCAGCCGGGCAATGCCGCCATTGGCCAGTTCCAGGTAAATAGGGACCGGCATGGCGAAATTCTGGCTCACATCAGCCTGCGTCAGCTTGACGCTCACCGTCACATCTCCACTGGCAGCCTTGCCGAACGAGTAGTCGAATTTGTAGCTGGGCAGCGCGGTTCCATAGACATATTCGTCGAAGAACCAGTCCATCTTGTGGTTGCCCTGAAGGTCCATCTGCGGACTCATATGTTTCTCGACCATGGCTTGGAAATCCTCCGTGGTCGCAGCGGTTCCGTTGTAAGTGCTGACGAAATCGCGCATCGTCTCTTTGAACCGCTGGTCGCCGCCTTGCCGATCCCACATCATCTGCCGAATCATGTGCAGAATAAACGCGCCCTTGGGATAAATGAGGCGGCGGCCGCTGCTGAATCCTTCCTTGCTGTTGCTGACCCGGTAGCCCATGGTCACCGGCCCGGCGTCGATGGCGCGGAAGCCCTCCTTGTTGCGCTCCAACAGAATCTTGCGCTCGTCATTCCAAAAGTTGATGTATTTCTGCGGCTCTTTGGAATACACCACCTGCAAGTAAATGGACGCCGACATGTCGGCAAAGCCTTCGCTCATCCATTGGTCACGATAGGAATTGAAGCCGACCGTGTGCCCCCACCACTGGTGCGCCACTTCGTGCGGCGCCACCACGCTGAAATAACCGTAGGGGTCATCGGTGAAGGTGGGATAGCGCGTCCGCATCAGGTTGCCCAGAGCGTGACGGGTCGTGGTGTCGAATAGATAGCTCATCGGGAGATAGACCAGTCCTGGCCATGACTGGCCGAAGTTGGTCGCCGTTTGCTGTGTGATCTCCAGCCGCTTGTAGGGAATCGGTCCGAAGAAGTCGGTGTAGATTCTGAGGGAGAGTTCGCCTTCCCCCAGCGCTTTTTTGTTGAGTGGCGTGGTGCTCATGGTGCCCAGCCCTCCGCCGGCGGCATCCCGGGGAGCGCCCCCCACCGCGTTGAGAGGAATGTCGGGGCCGGCGCTGAGCGCCGACTGGAGGCCTTTCACCCAGTCAGGCGGCTCTTCGTTGGCATAGGCGAGCACCTGCATGTCGGGCTTGTCGAGCTTCGCCTGCTCCTGCTTGAACCTGCCGAAGTTGAACCCCGCGACCGTCAGCGGCACCTCGCTCTTCCATACCGAGACATTACGATCGCCCTGATTGGCATCGCTTACCGGGTTCCCGGTGGCCGCCATCTTCATTCCTTTGGGAATGCGGAAGGTCAGGTCGTAGTTCGTGTATTCGCCAAACGCCCCGTACGCCGCGTTGGGATACCAATCTTCGCGCGCGATGGGAAAATAGTTGCCCACTCCCTCGGCACTGACCGCGTCTTTACCGCCATAGGTGGTTTTGATGACGTACTTGTCGCCAGCCGCGAGCGGCTTGGACAAAATCACCCAGTATTGCGGGTCCTCCAGCTTGTCCTCTTGCACGAAGTTCAGCGGCTGCCCATCGCCGCCGGTGACGGTCTGCACCCGCAGGGTTGAATACAGCATGAACGGCACGACCCGCACTCCGTTGGTCCGCGCCACCACCTCGGTCTCCGCTTTCCCGTCAAGATGGCCTGTCTTCCCGATCTCGGTATCCAGTTGCTGGTGCTCGATGTGGATGACCCCGTTTTTCTGTGAGCCTTTCGCCCTTCCGTCGTCATACTCGGAGGAATAATGGAAGGCGGCCCATATCCCTTCCTGGTTCTCGTCGTAGGTCATTAGTTCGATCTCTTCCGGCTGCACATACAGCGCGCCGTGAGGATCGATCATGAACAGAATCTTGTCGTTGTACTTCTTACCGTGAACAAAGGCCACAAACAGTCCGCCGGGTTCCGGGCTAAGAACATCCTGGAGAATGCGGGCGTCGAGGTTGTAGTGCAGCTTCTTGCGGGTGGCGTGCTGGCTGTCGCGCAGCAGTCCGGCGTCGCATGACGGCGAGGTTGCTTTGCCCGATTTCTTGATTTCGTCGAAGGTGCCGTCGGTAAACCGCAACACCAGATGACTGAAGCTCTCGCTGAATTCTTTTTCCTTGCTCAGCAGCGACAGGCTCCGCTCCTCCGACCGCAGTGGAGGCGTGAGCAGCAGTCTTCCCTCGCCATTAAAGACAGCTCCCGTGACCTTACCGTTCACCGGAGCCAGGAAGCACACCGTTCCGGAGTTCAGTTGGAAAGTGGCGGCGTCGCGCTTCAGGGTGACATTGCTCACCGAGACGGCTTCGCTTCCTAGCGCGATATTTCGCAGTTGTTGGTAGTTGCCGTCGGCGTTCGGCGCTTGTGCTGTAGCCAAGCTTACCGAAATAACCAGAAAGAAGAGCATGAAGTATGAAGTGGCACGTATCATCGCTGCAACCATAACTCCTGATTACGATTTCGCACAATGATCTCGAACAACCAGAACCTGGGGAAGCGCATGTAACCAATCTGCACCGCCGCGTGCTCCACCCAAGGTGATCACTCTTGCGGCATAATGGAACAAACATCCTGGGGTGCTGTCATGC
>Ga0265316_10007759_pt1 | contig 10052 bp, 9 predicted proteins | sample 4522metaG_FD_202092 | JGI IMG/M metagenome (GOLD analysis project Ga0265316, IMG submission 202092) | Rhizosphere microbial communities from Carex aquatilis grown in University of Washington, Seatle, WA, United States - 4-5-22 metaG | ecosystem: Host-associated > Plants > Roots > Rhizosphere >... | reverse complement strand
AAACCAATCAATCTGGCGCTGCTGAAAACGGCGGACGCAAAACTGAAGCTCGAGGTCGGCGCGCTCAGGCTGCGCAATCTCAGGCTGGGCAAGAGCGTGCTGAGCGTGTCGCTGGCCGGCGGCGCGCTTGTCGCGCGGCTCGATCCGGTCGCACTCTACGGCGGCAGCGGCCGGGTGGAGTTGGAAGTCGATACACGCGGCGCTGTTCCGGGCTACCGCAGCAGGTTGAAATTTGAGCGCGTGTCCCTGCAGCCATTCCTGCGCGATACGCTCGGCGTCGATCGCATCCAAGGCGCCGGCACGCTGGCGCTCGACGTCGCCGCGCAAGGCACGAGCCCCGATGCGGTGATGCACACGCTGGCGGGCCAAGGCTCGCTCGCCGCCGATCATGGCCGCATCCGCGGCGTCGATCTGGGGGCAGTGGCGCGCACGATCCAGACGCTATTCGGAGGCACGACGGACAACAGCGCCGGCACGGATTACCTCGCCATGGACGGCAGTTTTGTGATCGCCAAGGGCGTTTTGACCAACATGGATCTCGCTGTGGCCGGGCCGGTGCTGTCCATGACTGGCGCGGGCGAGGTCGATCTCGGCAATCGCGCCATCGATTTTCGCCTGGTGCCCGTGGCGCGGGCCAAAGGCGTGAGCGTCGGCATCCCGTTCCGCGTCGATGGGTCGTGGGATCATGTCCACTATAGGCCCGATCTGTCTGGTATTATGGGGGGCGTGATCCAAAATCTGGAAAGCGGAAAGGCGCCGTTCAAAGGCGTTTTCGGCCCGGGCCAAAAAAAGCAGGATCAAGGCGGCCAACCGAACGACAAACTGAAGAAGAAGAAAAAGAGCACCGGCGACATTCTTAAGAATATGTTTGGCATTCATTGAAAGGAACCGTTGGTATGAAACGCTGGGTCGTCTGGGTCCTGTTGGTGGTGGTGTTGCTCGGCGTCGTCCTGTTGTTCGGCACCTTGTGGGTGACACAGCGCGGCCCGAAGCTGACCGTCGCCACTTGGCCGGGGGAATATGGCCATGCGCAGGCGAGCGCATTATTGCTTCCCTTTGCCGTTCGCAGCGGTATCGACGTGATCCGCGCTGATCATGACGCCGGCACAGCCGAACTGGCCCGCCAGGTTGCGACCCATCAATATGCATGGGACGTCGTCGATCTGGAATTGCCCGACGCAGTCGCCGCCTGCCACAAAGGACTGTTGGAGCCCATCGATGCAAGGGTGCTGCCCAACGGTCTGAACGGTGCGCCCGCCTCGCACGATTTCGTCGAAGGAGCCATCGGCCCGTGCTGGATAGGAAGCGTCGTCTACAGCCAGGTGATCGCCTACGATCCGCGCCGCTTCGCCGGGAAGGAGCCTACGTCGCTCGCAGATTTCTTCGACTTGCAGAAATTTCCCGGACCGCGCGCGCTGCGCCGTACGAGTCCCAAACTCAACCTGGAAATGGCGCTGCTGGCCGACGGCGTGCGGCCCGATGACATTTATCCCACGCTGTCGACGCCGAAAGGCGTCGCCCGCGCGCTCGCCAAGCTCGATTCAGTTAGAAGCGCTCTCGTGTGGTCGACGCCGGGCGATCCGCCGGCGCAAATGGTTGCGGGCGGCCGCGCCGCTTTCTCGACCATCCTCGACGGCGACGTCTTCGACGCGGCGACGCATGCGGGCAGGCTGAGCGTGATCTGGGACCGGCAACTCTACGAATTGGACGTGTTCGTTATCCCCAAGGGCGACCCCAAGCGCGCCATGGCGATGGATTTCATCCGCTTCGCGACGCAGGCCGACAACCTCGCCGGTGTCGCGGGGTGGGTGCCCTATGGCCCGGCGCGCGCCTCCGCTCTGCCCTATGTCCGAAATAATCCAGAATTGAACCTCGCCATGACGCCGTACCTGCCGACGACGCCCGAGCATTTCGCAACCGCTTTCGCGGTGGACGACGAATGGTGGCGGCTGCACGGTGCCGATCTCGCGGCACGGTGGCAGGCCTGGCTGGCGAAAGGGAATTAGGTGGGCGCGCGAACCGACGATTACTTGATGCGCTTCACCTTGAAGAGCCCATTGTGACCGTCGATCACTAGATTATAGCTGCCCATGAACCCGCGCGAGATCGTGACTTTATCCTTCGGGCTCTTGCTGAACCGCGCCTGATTTGTGTCCGCCTCAAGTTGCTGCCAGATTTGGCCGTTGTCGAGAAAGGCAACGAATCGGCCGTAGGGATTGTAGGCGAAGTCGGCAAGAGTCGCGGTGATTTGGTCGAGCGGCTCGGGCGGCGTCGGCGTTCCTGGCGCGGCCGGCGGCGTCGGCAGGTTCTCGCTGCCGAATTGCTTCGGCGTGGTTTGCAGAGCGGGACTGGCTTTGTCGCTGCCGAACCAGTCGGCGATACCGAACCAGGATTCTCCTTCGTCCTTGGCTGGCGGCGCGCCGGCCGCGGTTTGCGCGGGAGGCGACGCCTGCACTTGCGGGGCCACTTCGATGGTCGTTGGCCGCCCGGCGGCCTTGTCATAGCAGACCAAGCGCGCGGTGTTGTCGCTCAGGGCGGCGCATTTGCCGACGGCGGTCGCCAAATCATCGTCGGCGCGGGCGGGGAGTGCTGCAAGCAGAAACACGGCCACGAAGGCTGCTAAGCTAGGTCTCATAGTCGGTGCGAACTCCCTTGCCGGCTTGTATGCCACGTTGAGGATGGTACGACATCCGCGCGGCGCGTGCGAGAGAGGAACTGCCCTTGCCAAGCGTCGGGCTTGGAGGCAGTTTCCGGGGCGCGCGACCCCGTAGCTCAGCAGGATAGAGCGACGGTTTCCTAAACCGTAGGCCGGAAGTTCGAGTCTTCCCGGGGTCGCCAGACCAAATTGCGTCGCCGCGCTCCTAAAGATTCCCGGGCTTATCCTGCGGACTGACGGCGCCGCCGGTTGCCGGGAATCGCAGCACGATGCGGGCTTGGCCAGACTTCGGGACGTGAGCAGTGGATTCCGCGTTCTTGCCGTCCAGCGTCGCGCTCACGCGATACTCGCCCGCCGCAAGCTTGAATAGCAGCCAAGGACCATCGCAGCTCGCGCTAACGAGCTTGTGATCGCCTTGGGCCACGGTAACCTCCTCGCCGGCGAGGAATTGGCCGTTCTTGCCGGCAACGACCACCTTCAAGGGATACTTATTCCAGCGCGGCATATCCGCCGGATCGACAGCAACGCCTGTGCACACGGTCTCGACGCCATCGACTGTCGTGGGTGTGTCCAGCGGCAAGCTGCTGGACGTCTGCGCGTAGGCCCCGCAAGTGACGGCGCCGCCGACGAGCAGCCCCGCGAATAATTGACGAAACTTCATGGCGCTCGCATTCCCCATTGCAATGCACTCCTGTTGGACGCGGCGCAGCCTAGCATAGCGATTGTACCAAGGGCGAGATCGTTCGCGTCGAATATCTCCAGAAGAATCAAGCGCCCGGCGACTAAGGCGCCAGCAGCTTGCGCTTTTTCTCGGACCACTCAAAGACGATGTTGCGGTCCGGCGGCGGTTCCTCGTCCTTTCCGGAATAATCGAAGCTGGCGATGAGATCGCGCAAGAATTCCAACCGGGCGATCTTCTTGTCGTTGGCGACGACGACCTTCCAGGGTGCCAAGGGATGGCTGGTGCGCTCGAGCATCTCGTCTCGCGCCCTGCTGTAGGACTTCCAGTTTTCGAGCGCCACGGCGTCGACCGGCGAGCTTTTCCACTGCTTGAGCGGATCGGTATGGCGCGCCTTGAGCCGCTTCTTCTGTTCTGATTTGGAAATATCGAGATAATATTTTCGCAGGTGCAGCCCGTCGCGCACCAGCATGTCCTCGAACGGCACCACGATCTTGAGAAAGTGCTTCGCCTGCTTCTCGCTGCAGAACCCCATGACGCGTTCGACGCCGGCGCGATTGTACCAGGAGCGGTTGAAGACGACGAATTCGCCGCCCGACGGCAGAGAGGGCACAAAACGCTGGAAATACCATTCGGTCTCTTCGCGGTCGCTCGGTTTGCCCGGCGCATGAACGATCGTCTCGCGCGGACTCATGTGTTCGGTGAGGCGCTTGATCGTGCCGTCTTTTCCGGCCGTGTCGCGGCCCTCGATAATGACAAGGACGCGTTCGTCCTTGGCGATTAGCCGGCGCTGCACGTTCACCAGCGCGATCTGCAGCTTGCGCAAGGCGCGGCTATAATGCGCGTCCAGTCCGTCTTCTTCGTCGTCGTGCATGGCGGTGTCCCCTGCTCTGCGATTCGAGCAACGGCAAGGTTAGATCAAATCCGCCGGAAGGACGCCACGATGTCGCGCCCGCCTTGGGGGTCTGGAACCCGCAGCGCCGCGACGCCGAAGACCTCGGCCAGCGCCTGGTCCGACAGCGCCTGGGCGGGGTCTCCTTCTGCCGCCGAGCGGCCCTGCTGCAGGACGACAAGTTCGTCGCAATGGCGCGCGGCCAACGGCAGATCATGCAGGGTGACAGCCACCGTGCCGCCGCGGCGTGCCTCCTCACGCAACAGCTCCATCAGGCGAAGCTGGTGAGCAGGATCGAGGAATGCCGCCGGCTCGTCGGCCAAGAGTATCGGCGCGCCGGTGGCCAACGCGCGCGCGAAAAGAACGCGTGCCCGTTCGCCCGCCGACAACTCGTCCATGCGCCGGTGTGCGAACTGGGAGGCATCGCAGCGCTCTAGCGCCTCGCGGACCGCGCCGAGGTCGGCCGCGGACGGCGAGGCAAATCGGGGGCGATGCGGCAGGCGCCCCAGCATTACCACCTCTTCGACTAGCATCGGCCATTTCGCCTCGCCGCCTTGCGGCAGGTAAGCGGCGGCGCGCGCAAGTCCGTCGCGTGGCCACTGCGCCAGCTCTTTATTCAGGATACGGATCGATCCTTCGGCAAGCGGCTGAAGCCCGAGGACCGCGCGCAGCAGGGTCGTTTTTCCCGCCCCATTGGGACCGATGATGCCAGTCACCGCTCCAGCGGAAAAGCGCGCGGAAACCTCGCTAAGCGCAGCGCGCGCGCCGTAGCGCACCGAGACTTTGTCGACAGCCACACTCATCGCTCGCCTTTCATCCTGAGGATCAGCCAAAGGAAAAACGGCGCGCCGAGCATCGCCGTCACCACGCCGAGCAGAAGCTGGCCGTCGGGCGCGATCAGGCGCACGGCCACGTCGGCGGCGCTGACCAGCGCCGCTCCGCCTAGCGCCGACGGCAGAATCAACTGTGCCGGGCGATAGCCGCAGAACGGCCGTAATAGATGGGGCACCACCAGCCCGACGAAGCCGATCGAGCCGGCGGCGGCCGTCGCAGCGCCCGTTGCCAGTGCTACGCCGACGATCACTCGCCCGCGCACGCTGGTAACGTCCACGCCCAAGCTGCGCGCGGCATCTTCGCCCAGTGTCAGCGCGTCCAGCCCGCGTGCGGCGGTCAGCAACAAGGCCAGCCCGGCGAGCGTTAGGGGTAAGGCAAAGGCCAGATCGCTCAGTGTACGGTCTTTCAGCGAACCCATCATCCACAGCACCATCTCGCTCATGGCGTAGGGATTTGCGGCGAAGGACAGGGCGAGCGCGATCAGCGCCGTAGCCAGGCTGGCGATCGCCACGCCTGCCAGGATCAGCGCCACGGCGCCCGCGCCGTTGCGCGAAAGCAGATAAAGGATGCATGCCGCCGCCAGCGCGCCGGCAATCGCGAAACCGGGCAGCGCGAAAACACTCGATCCCGCGAAGCCGAAATAAAGCGCCAGTACGGCGCCGAGCCCGGCCGTCGAGGTCACGCCGGTCACGTCGGGCGAAGCCAGCGGATTGCAGAACAGGCCCTGCAGCGCCGCCCCGCTGCTGCCCAATGCCGCACCGATCACCAGCGCGAGCGCCGTGCGCGGAAAGCGGATCTGCTGGGCAATGACGCCGGCCGCGCCGTGGCCGTCGAAAAGCCCCACGAATAGATCGCGCGGAGAAACCTCGGACGGCCCGAGCAGGAACGACCAGCATGCGAAGGCAACAGCTAGCCCGAGAAGCGCGAACGTCATGGCCGCACGGCGCCTGTCGTTGACGCTCGTCATCCGCAGAGGAGAAACTGTATTGTCCATGCGCGGCCCTGCTTCGTCGCCGCTTCCGTCCGTACAAGGACGAATCCGTCGGCGCACCCCGGCCGAACGAATGGACGACACGCGCCGGCAGGTCTCCTGGCTAGGCGGCTATTTCGCACGCATGGTCTTCCCGGTCGCCCAGTGGCCATGCGCCTCTTGCCGCTCACAGTTGCGGGGGCAGCCGCGGGATTTTCACCCGCGTTCCCTTTGACCGTCGCGTCGGGCAAGTCTTAGGGCCGCGCCCCTGCCTGCGCAAGCGCGCGGGCCTTTCGGGCGAGCGCGCCGAAGGTCGCCGCCGAGTCTATCGACCATGGACCGGGGCACAGAAGCGGCGTCAGCACGGCGTGTTCCTTCAGGCCCTTCAGCGCCTTGAGCGCGGGGTGATGGAGAATCGAGTAGGCCCTGGCCGAGCCACTTGTCTCCTCGCCGCCGAGGATCAGCAGCTCCGGTGCTGCGGCGATGACCGCTTCGACCGGCAGGGTTCCCGCGCGGCTGAGTTGGTCGCGCGGCGCGGCGTCGGCGATCCCCGACAGCGCCATGACTTCGTCGGTCACCGCGCCGGCGCCCGCATATCCATTGGGCTCGTAAAGGATCGTGCGCACGGGGGGACGGGGCGCCGAAGCGCGGGCGGCGGCGACCTCACGGTCCATGTCGGAGAGCAGCGCGGCTGCCTTGTCCGCAGCGCCGAGCTTATCGCCTAACATCTTCGTGATGCGGTGCACGTCGGCCAGCGAATTGGCCCACGGCACGTCGAGCACCGTGATGCCAAGCGTCTTAAGATTGAGGCGCAAGCGAGGTTCGGTTCCCGCGTACATCACGACTAGATCAGGCTTGAGCGATAGCACCGTCTCGGTGGACGGATGGATCATACGGATGCCGTTTGCGGCGTCGGCGATGGTGGATACCACCGGGTGGCGGTCGGTCGCCTCGTAGGAAAGCGCCACGATCCGTTCGCGCGGAACCAGCCGGTAGACATATTCGTCGGTGCACAAATTCGTGGATACGACACGATGCGGCGCGGAAAACGCGGGCTGGAAAAGGATGTACAGAACGCACAAAATCGTGACAATCCAGCCGCGCGCGCGGCGCATATTATCGCCGCAACCAGCGCAGCCCAATTGTGGATGAGCTTTCAGGGGAGTGACCATGCGTAAGTCCATTTTCGTCGCCGCATTGGCCGCGGCAGTAACTTATTCGACATTCGCGTTCGCGGCACCGTCGGCGGGCGACATTCTCGACGCCTACAAGGCCGCGACCGGTGGCGGCGCCTGGGATGCCAAGCTTACCATGAGCACCGAATTCACCCTCACCGGGTATGGTCTGACCGGGACGGGGCACGCCGTCAATGATCTGAAGATTGGCCGTTCGGAGAGCGATTACAGCACAGGACCCGTCAGCGGCGCCAACGGCTATGACGGGACCAATTCCTGGCAGAAAGACATGTCGGGGACGGTCACGCTGCAGCAGGGCGGGGACGCGCAGGTCCTCGCGGCCAACGATGCCTACAGAAACTCTAACAAGTGGTGGCAGCCCGACCGCGGCGGCGCGGCTATCGTCAATGGCGGCGCGGTGACCGAGGGGAATGCGAGCTATGAGGTGCTGACCATCACGCCTAAGGGCGGTAAGGCGTTCGATGCTTGGTTCGACGCGAGAACCCATCTATTGGCGAAGATCCTCGAAAAGCAAAGCGCGCAGATGGTGACCACGACCATGTCGGACTACCGCTCCGTCGATGGCGTCATGGTGCCGTACAAGCTTGTCATCGACCAGGGCGTGGGCGCGAAATATCTCCAGACGGTGAGCGTGACGAACGTCGCGTTTCTCGGCGCCCAGCCGGACGCGACCTATGCGGCGCCAAAGGTCGCGGTCCTCGATTTCTCGATCGCGGCCGGCGCTGCACAGGCCGAAATTCCCTTCCAGCTCATCAACAACCACATCTACGGCGAAGCGAAGGTCAACGGACAAGGCCCGTTCCTCTTCGTCTTCGACACCGGAGGGCACAACCTCATTACGCCGCGGGTTGCCAAGCAACTCGGATTGAAGGTGGAGGGTACGCTGCCGAGTACGGGCGCGGGCGTGGGCGTGATGGAAGGCGGCTTCGCTAGGGGCGTGACGCTCGACGTCGGGGGCGCCACCGTCAAGGACCAGACCCTTATTGTCATCCCGCTCGACAAACTTGGCGAGATCGAGGGCCAGCCGATGCCGGGCATGGTCGGCTACGAGACCTTCCGCCGTTTCATCACGCGGATCGACTATGGCGCCAGAACGATCACTCTGATCGATCCCAAGCATTTCGACCCGAAAGGCGCCGGAACACCGATCAAATTCACCTTCAACGATTCCAATGTCGAAGTGATCGGCACATTCGAAGGTCTGCCGGCCAAATTCGATCTCGACACCGGCGCGCGCACCGAGTTGACGCTGACCAAACCCTTTGCCGAGAAGAACGGCTTGCGCGCAAGTCATCCCAAGGGCGTCGATGCCGTGGACGGCTGGGGCGTAGGCGGCCCAACGACCGGTTACGTCACCCGCGGCAAGACGATGACGCTCGGCCCGATCACGATCGACGGTATTGTCACCAGCTTGGCGAACCAGGACAAGGGCGCGTTTTCCGGCAGCGATTACTCCGGCAACGTCGGCGGAGGAATCCTGAAGCGCTTCGTCGTCACTTTCGATTACGACCATCAGATGATGTATCTGAAGCCGTTGCCCGCTCCGGTGGCCGACACCGGTACTTTTGACCGCGCCGGCATGTGGATGAACGTCGACGATGCAGGCTTCAAGATCGTTGACGTCACCAAGGGTGGCCCCGCCGAGGAGGCAGGCTTGAAGACAGGCGATGTCCTCACCAAGGTCGACGGTACGCCGGCCGTGAACATCCATCTCTACGATCTGCGCCAGAGGCTACGCAACGATCCGCCGGGCACGGTGGTGAACTTCGACATTAAGCGCGGCACCAATAGCCAAACCGTGAATGTCACACTGCGCGACTTGATTTGAATTCTTAGCGGCGCAAGGGACATTTTCGTGGCATCGCGCTGTCCGAATTGGAACCGGATAGCAAAAATTCGGAGGCGAATGGGTCGGTAAGAATATCGACCCTTCCCCTTCGTAACGCCCGCCGCGCCTGGACGAAGAGCGTTAATCGCACTTGGGCGCTTCTTTTGTCACTGGCATCCGAGCGCATAGCCGCGCTCTGCTAACGCCATCAATGACGAACTTTGACTCTGGTGAAGGCTGAGGGGTGACGTCTGGTGTTCGCGTTCCGGGATGTCCGGGGGCGGCCGGACGCACAACGGAGGTTGAACATGACCAGAACTGCTTCATTCATGCTCGGCGCGGCCGCGCTCGGTACGCTCGCCCTCGCGGCTCCCTCATCGGCGGCGCCTCACGGCGTCAAGGTCGGAATCCTCACCTGCCATGTCCAAAGCGGTTGGGGCTATATCGTGGGATCCTCGAAGAGGATGGACTGCAATTACCAACCGAACGGACGCCGCGCAGACCACTACACCGGCAGCATCTCCAAGATCGGTGTCGACGTAGGCTATACTGGCAAGGCCGTGATCGTGTGGGACGTAGTAGCGCCGTCATCGGACATCCGCTCCGGTGCGCTGGCCGGTGACTATGCCGGCGCCACTGCGGGCGCCACCGTGGGCGTAGGCGTCGGAGCGCATGTGCTCATTGGCGGTCTCGACAAGTCCATCGCGCTGCAACCCGTCAGCGTGGAAGGCAACACAGGCCTTGATGTGGCGGCCGGCATCGGCGCCATGACGCTGCGCGAAAGCTGACAATGCCCAGGGCGGGGAGACGCTTGCTCCCCGCCCTGTCGCGCTTTCCGGCCAGAGAAGCGGTGCCCTACAGGCGGCGCATGATCGACACTGCGAGTTGGCATGCTTAAACTGGCGTTGGAATAGAACGCCGGGATTCGAGCATGCCGATCTATCGCGCGCCGGTCGACGATTACCGGTTCGTACTGCACGAGTTGTTGGAGCTGGAA
>Ga0265316_10007757_pt1 | contig 10055 bp, 10 predicted proteins | sample 4522metaG_FD_202092 | JGI IMG/M metagenome (GOLD analysis project Ga0265316, IMG submission 202092) | Rhizosphere microbial communities from Carex aquatilis grown in University of Washington, Seatle, WA, United States - 4-5-22 metaG | ecosystem: Host-associated > Plants > Roots > Rhizosphere >... | reverse complement strand
GGTCCCTCCCCGGGAGATGATGCCAGAGACATCCGGTGCGGAAAGGGGGACCGTGTCATCGTCCAGCAGTCCCAGCCACCCGTTGCGGATGCCGGTGGCCGAAAACCCGTATTGTCGCCCTGCGAGGACGACTGCACGGATCGCTGCGTTGAGCCCGGGACAGTCGCCCCCCCGGTGAGGATTCCGATTGTGTGCACTCCCGTCTCTCCCATTGAGTCCTTTTCCGGCCTCACGTCTCCACCACTCCCTTACTCCGGATATTGCGCACGATGCATAATGAGTTTTGGATCGGTTACGGGGTGGTTGAGGAATGAATACCGGGAAATCAGCAGAAAAAAAAGAAATTATTGCGAGCCCGGGGGGTTCAGGCCGGCTGTGTCCACATCGGCCGGCACCTTTCGCTTGCTGGTGTCCTTCAGTTCGTCTTCGGTTACTTTCGGGACTGCGTCCTGGATCTCCTTGAGGATCGCATCGACTGCCTCCTGCTTCGGGATCACGCCCAGGATACTGTCGTCCATGACCGGCCTTCCCGCGATTTCTTCCGTGGTCTCATCCTTTGCACCGAGGAACTTCGCGCCCTGCCGGATCAGCTCGGAGATCTCGAACGGGAAGATGATCTTGGTGGCCTGCCCGTTGGCCATGGTCTTGAGGGCGTCCAGCGAGAGCACTGTGATCGCTTTTCTGTCGAGCGGCGCGGCACCGACCGAGAGGATCCGGAGACCCTGTGCCTGACCCTGCATTTGAAGGATCTGCGAGAGTCGTTCACCTTCCGCCCTGAGAACCTTGCTCTGCCGCTCTCCTTCCGCTTCGAGGATCATGCTCTGCCGGAGGCCTTCCGCCTTGAGGATGGCAGAACGCTTCTCTCCGTCCGCCCGCAGGATCGCTGCACGCCTTGCACGCTCCGCCGCGGTCTGTTCGGTCATTGCGTTCTTGACCGCTTCTACCGGGTCGACCTCCTTGATCTCCACCCGCTCGACCTTGACCCCCCACTGGTCGGTCTCGTGGTCGAGGATGTCGCGGAGCTTCGTGTTGATGCGCTCGCGGTTATAGAGCACTTCGTCGAGCTCCATGTCCCCGATAACGCCACGCAGGGTCGTCTGGGCAAGGGCAATGGTCGCGATCCGGTAATTGGCGACCTCGAAGAAGGCCTTTTCCGGGTCGATCACCCGGATGTAGACGATCGCGTCGACATTGGTCGGGGAGTTGTCCTTGGTGATCACTTCCTGCTTGGGGACTTCCATGACCTGCGTGCGGAGGTCGAGCTTCGTTACGTCGGAGACGAACGGTACGATCCACCGGAACCCCGGGTTCATCCGCCCCACGTACTGCCCGAGCCGTATCTGGAGGCCCTGCTCGTACGGCTGGACGATCACTACACCTTTTGCAAAAATGGTGACGATGACCAGTACCAGGAAAATGACGATAATCGTGTTAATATCAATAAATGCCATGCTATGCTACCTCTTCAACAACGATATGGACCCCTTCGGAGTCCACGACTTTCACCTTCTTTCCCGTGGGGATGGGCGCACCGGTTGAGCGGGCGCTCCATTCGGTGGTCCCGATCACAACCTTCCCGGCGAGGGTATTCGAATCAACGTTTTTTATCACGCGCCCGACTTTCCCCACGAGCGAGTCGCGGCTGATGGTCGTTGGGCTCTCATCCGGGGTGATCCGGCCATATATCCAGACCGTGAGTCCCGCTGCGGCGATCGCGACGACGACACCGATCACGACCCCCCATCCCGAGTTGAAGATATCCATTCCGAGAAGGAGCAGGATCCCGAAGATGATCATGACGGTTGCCGGCACGGTGGCAAAGAACCCCGGGCTATGGATCTCCACAAGGAGGAGGACGGCCCCGATCACGATCAGCAGCCATCCGAGGGCGATTCCTTCCAGAAGTACCATGATCACTGTTCGACTGCTGGTGGATAAAAGTATAGGGAAAATTTACGGCCTTTTATTAAAATTGTGCTCGGAAGACCGGGCTTTTCATCATGAAAACGCGAAACCTTTCGGGAACGCGGGGTGAAACCCGGAGACCGAATCGTCGTACCCGGACAATAAGGAGACGATCGTTACCTGCGTAGCTTTGCTACTTTCACGCCGACGGGAACGCCAAGTTCGTCTGCCACCGGCCGGCATTTCGCTGCAAGGAGGTAGGCGACCGGGGGAAGGTTCTCCATCTCCGAGAGCGACTCAAAATTCGCCATTCCTTTTGCGATGATGATCGTGCAGTTATCGATTGCCTGCCGGAGATCATCCGGGATCAACTCCCTGCAGATGCCGATCTCCGCCTCGGCACCGCCCCCCGTGGTCGTGAGGTGGTCGGCAATTCCGTCCAGCCCGAGGGCGAGCGCGTCCTCCATCGTGGCATCGTTCAGGATTGGGGTCTCCTTCACGGCAAGGGTGATGTGGGAGCCCTGTGATTTGAGGTTCTCGATCAGCAGCTTGTCGAAGACGATCTCCCCGCAGTTGTCGCTCAGATATACCACACGGGAACAGAGCGGCAGGATACGGTCAGTGTCGTCGATATAGAGCTCCTTCTCCATTTCGGCATTAAAAAAAGAGAGGAAATCACTGGCAACTGCATGTCCCTTCACCCCGTAATCGAAGATGTTGGCAATCACGGCCGCCCGGACATAGTCCCGGAAGAAGTGGAGCCGGCCCCGGACCTTGAGGCAGACCGCGGCGGCCTGCCGGTTGCCCTGACGCTTGAGTTCGTCGAACGGGTCAGGGTTCGCAAGCAGGGTATATGCCCTGCGGTGGATCCGGCTCGCGATCTGCGGATGGCTGAGCGGCAGGTTCCGGAGTTCCCCGATTACCTGGCGGCAGGCCATCTCCGTGGCAGCCGTGAGTGCAGCATCCGCTCCGCAGAGTGAACATTCAAGACTGACACGGGAAAGGAGACAGTCAGTGCAGGTATCCGTGATCTTCATAACAGCAACCCTGAAAAAAACGACGCTTGCATGGGGCCACTGAGATTTGAACTCAGGTCAGAAGACCCCCAGTCTCCTAGGATGGCCAGGCTACCCTATGGCCCCGCTCTCTTACTATAGGACGATATCACTTATGTATATTATGGTTTAGGGGGGCAAAAACGGGAGAAACCTGCCCTTCAGATATTCCCGCGCTTGAACTCCTCGACCCTCAATATGAGGTTGTCGAGCTCGGTATCGGTAATCTTGATCTTTCCCTCGATTGCATCGATCTCATTGAGCAGCTGGCGGATCCGCACGTACATCAGGTAAATAATGAACTGCTGGACAACGATGACGCCACCGAACAACACCAACATCAAGCCTTCGTATGCCATAGTCACTCCAAAAAAACGATCACCTGAACACCGCCCGTGCGAGACGGTCGACAAAACCTTCCTGCTTGGAGTCTTCGGAGATCTCCTCGTATTCTGCACCCGACATCTGCGCGGCAATCCGCTTGAATGCCCGGCTCGCCGGGGTAGTGGGATACTTCAGGACGCAGGGAGACTTGTAGGCAGCGGCCCTCCGCACGCTTGCGTCCTCAGGCACGACATCGATCACCCGGACCCCGAGCACGTCCTCAACGCTATGGGAACGGAGCTCGGTGTGCTCCTGGCCGGCCCGGTTGAGGATCGCACCGTACACCTTTCCTCCCATCACCTCGCAGAGGATCTTTGTCTTGAGGGCATCGGCCATCGATGCAAGTTCCGGGTTGACCACGAGGATCACCTGGTCGGCAACCGAGAGCGGCACAACGCCTTCCTTGGAGATCCCGCTGGGTGCATCGATCAGGAGGAATTCACAGCGGTCCACCAGCTTGTGCATGACATCCCGCAGCTTGTCCGGGTCTGCCTGCTGGAACCCCTGGAGGGAGATCCCGCTCGGCACTACCTTCACGCCAGCGGGGCCCTCATAGATCGCATCCTCGATATCGGCCTTTCCGGCAAGTACTTCGTGGAGGGTAACCGGCACATCATCCATACCAAGGATGAGGGCCATGTTTGCCATGCCGATATCCGCATCGAGAATATAGGTCTCCCGTTCGAGCATGGAGAGCGAAATACCAAGGTTCACGGTGAGCGTGGTCTTCCCGACGCCCCCTTTCCCAGAAGTGATGGTATAGGCCCGGATCATCAGAATTCCTATTTCCATTGGTTGGGCAAAAAGGTATTTATCAATATTGAATGATGTTTCGCGAGCGTCATATGCCTGGTAGGGGAATATTCGGTGATAAGCCGGACAATCCATGCATCTGCGCCAGCCGAAAGTTTATATTTTTACACATCGACCAACCATGTCAGATCCAGAGAAAGCTGAATATGGAAATCGCCAATCTAAATGCATTCTGCATTCGTGTCGGTTTTCCTGAAAATGCGATATCGCGGAAACATAAAAAAACAATATGTATTTATGGTTCTATCAGGTATTATCAATTACACAGGGCAGTGCAGCAGGAGCAGCAGCATGTTGAAAGAGAAGATCTCTGCATTTATTGAAATGATTCGTTCAATTGACGGGGTTGCAGCATGTGCGCTTGTATCCCGGGATGGGATAATCGCCGGTAAAAGTTTCGACCGCGAGCTCAACGAACCCTGGTTCGGGGCTCTTTCTGCCACAATACTTGCATCTGCAGAATCGGTGGGCAGCATTATCAAGATGAAATCCCTGATGTCCGTCACCATCCGCGCCCAGGAATCTTCTATTGTCGTGATGGGTGCCGGGGAAAACTTTCTCATTGCCGCCATCGTAACGGATAAAGCGGATGCCGGGAAAATTCATGCGGCGATGCTGCAGGTTGCCCGGAAGATCGGGGAGGCGATGTAATGTATACAATCCTTGTTGTTGATGACAGCCCCTTTATTGTCGATGTTTTTGTTACCATGCTGGAGCGTGGCGGGTACCGGACTGTCGCTGCATACGGGGGCGAGGAATGCCTGGAGATCCTCAAGACAGTTACACCCGATCTCATCCTGCTCGATATCATGATGGAACCTGTCGACGGGTGGGAGACCCTCGAGCGGATCAAGGAGAATCCGGAAACGAAGGAGATACCGGTCCTCATGCTCACGGCAAAACAGCTGACCCCCGCCGAAGCGCAGGAATACGGAATCTATATCGAGGACTATGTCCTCAAACCCATTACCCATCGCGAGCTCTACGATGCAATCGAGCATGTGCTCACCCGCCGCCAGTCGATTAAGTCCGACATGGACATGGCCCGCCAGTCCGGGTTCGACGGCGAGATCATCAGCGAATATGCACGCCTGAGTAAAAGTATTGACGTGAACAAGCGCCTGATGAAGATCCTTGAGACCACGTACAACTTCAATGACTCGAAAGTCCGCGTCAGCGACGAGATCTCCCGGGCGATAAAAAGCATGGAGATGAACATCAAGTTTCAGGAAAACCGGCTCCAGCAGATCAAGGGTGAACTCGCGGGCTCCCCAGCATCCAAATAACCCGCCCGGTGCATATTGAATACTATGAGGGCACAAATTACCCGGCATCCGGGTGGCAGGCCGAATCTGCCGGGTGTGATTCCCGGCCGGTTGTCCTTCGGATAGTTGTGAGGGGAAAACCGTGGACGACACGATCCTGATTGTTGATGACAGTCCTTATATTGTGGACGGGCTCGTCGCCCTTCTTAAGCGGAGGGGATTCAACCCTATCGCATCGCATGGCGGGGACGAAGCCATTTCCCTCCTCAAAAGCGTCAAACCCGACCTTGTACTCCTCGATATCATGATGGAGCCCATGGACGGGTGGGAAACCCTCGATCAGATCAAGGCCAATCCTGTGACGAGGGATCTTCCGGTGCTGATGTTCTCGGCCAAGAAGATAACGCCGGAAGAAGCACAACAGCATTGCCTGAATATCGAGGACTTTGTCTCGAAGCCGGTCAATCCTGCCCAGCTCCTCGATGCGATCAAACGGGTCTTTTCGCGGAGGAACGACGTAAAGATGGAGGCGCTGGTGGCAAAGGATGCCGGCCTTGACCCGGGGCTCATCGAAGAATATTCCACCCTCCGGAGGAGCATTGAAGTAGACACCAACCTCCTCTGCGTCCTTAAGAATTCCTGCGGTATGAACACTGGTCGCGCTGTGGCTGCAGACGATCTCGTAGCAGTCCGGAAACTCGAACAGAAGATCAAGGCGGATGAACAGCGCCTCAAAGAGATCAATGAAAAATTCACAAAAGCGATGTGAGTCGTGATCCCTTGTTTTCCTGCAGATTGGATATGATTTCTGCGTACAGGAAGAACCTTTAAATAGTTTTTTGGCATTGTTATAATGCTGTACATCTTGGTCTGTAGAGCAGAGATTGGGTTCGTAGCTCAGTTCGGTAGAGCGCCTGGCTTTTAACCAGGTGGTCGGGGGTTCAAATCCCTCCGGGCCCGTTGCCACGAGCAATCGTGGGTTTTTTGCGGTGATGCATCTGAGAGGAAATCTGTTCATCTGGGAGGGGGTTTTTCATTGAGCACCAAACTGAATGTGTTGGAGCACGCGATGGTGCCGGATCATAAAATCATGAGCGAAGTGGAAGTATCGGAACTTCTCTCGCGCTACAACATAACAACCGAACAATTACCGAAAATCTACCATGACGATCCAGCCGTCAAGGAGATCGGCGCGAATGCCGACGATGTGATAAGAATTATCCGGGCGAGTCATACGGCTGGCAGGGCCGAGGCATATCGTCTCGTGGTCAAGAGACCGAAAAAGTAATTCCGGGGTTGGTCAGTCTGATTGACAGAAGTATTTTATCGAGGGCGTATTTTTCACGGGAGCATGTTGCGCGCCACCAGCTTGACTCCTTCAATTATTTCCTAAAGCACAATCTTCAGAAAGTGGTCAACGAGCAGCGGGTCATCGAGACCGACATCGAGAACCGGGGCAAGAACAACGAGCCCGTCTGGGTGGAACTCGGTACGATCGAAGTGAAAAGGCCGCTCGTGCGGGAAGCGGACGGGTCGCAGGGGGAACTCTATCCCAGCGAAGCCCGGCTCCGCAACCTGACGTATGCGGCACCGATTCAGCTCGGACTCACGCTCGTGCACGGGGATGACCGGCAGGAACCGATCATCACCACGATCGGGCAGCTCCCGATCATGGTCGGGTCGCTTGCCTGCAACCTTTACGGCATGGATGACGCGCAGCGCGTTTCCCATGGCGAGGACGCATTCGATGCCGGCGGCTATTTCATCGTGAACGGCACGGAGCGCGTGCTCATGACCCTTGAAGACCTCGCGTCCAACAAGATCATGACCGAGTTCACCGAGCGCTACAATGAGCGCATCTACGTGGCCAAGGTATTCTCCCAGTTCCGCGGGTACCGCGCACTAGTGGTTGTCGAGCGGAACAAGAAGAACCTCCTCGAGGTCTCCTTCCCCTCCGTTGCGGGCCACCTGAAGTTCGTGGACCTGATGCGGGCACTGGGCATGACGAACGACCAGGAGGTCGTGAATGCGGTATCGAGCGACGAGGACATCCTGACGTTCATGATGCAGAACCTGGAAGAGAGCGAGTGCGACTCGGTCGATGGCGGCATCATGTACGTGGGCAAGAAGCTCGCACCAAACCAGACGAAGGACTACCAGCGCAAGCGGGCGGAGTTCGTGCTGGACAACTATCTCCTGCCGCACCTCAACTACTCGATGCCGGCGAACCTCAAGGAAGGTGACGAGGGCTACCAGGAAGCGGTGCTCTCGGTCCGGCTTGCAAAGGCCCACTTCCTCGGCCGTATGGCAGAGGCCTGTTTCGACCTGGTCTTAAACAAGCGCAGGATCGACGACAAGGACCACTACTCGAACAAACGGCTGAAACTCGCGGGCGACCTGATGGAGGACCTCTTCCGTATCTCCCTCAACCGGCTCACCCGTGATATCAAGTACCAGCTCGAGCGCGCCAGCATGCGCCATCGCGACCTCTCGATCGCGACCGCGGTCCGTGCCGACGTGCTGACCGAACGCCTCCTCCACCCGCTCGCCACCGGTAACTGGGTGGGCGGAAGGACCGGTGTCTCCCAGCTCCTGGACCGTGTCGACCACATGGCCGTGCTCTCGCACCTCCGCCGCGTGATCTCCCCGCTCTCCCGGTCACAGCCTCACTTCGAAGCCCGTGACCTGCACCCGACCCAGTGGGGCCGGATCTGCCCAAGCGAGACTCCTGAAGGACCGAATTGTGGTCTCGTCAAGAACTTTGCCCAGATGGTGGAGATCAGCAAGGGTGTCGATAACGAGGAAGAGATCATGCGCATCCTGCGTAATCTGGGTGTCGAGCATATCCGGGGTGAATCATGAGCAAGAAATCACGCGTATTTGTTGACGGGGCCCTGATTGGCCTCGTGGACGACCCGAAGACCCTGGTCGCCAATATCCGGAGCATGCGCCGGCAGGGTGCGATCTCGCCGGAAGTAAACGTCTCCCACAAGGAGTACAATGGCGATGTCGTCATCCTCACCGACCGCGGCCGTGCCCGCCGCCCGCTCATCGTCCTGAAGAACGGCGAGCCCCTCATCACCGACGAGGATCTGGCGCGCCTCGCGAAGAAGGAGGTCGACATGAACTCCTTCGTCCAGCGCGGTATGATTGAGTTCATCGACGCAGAAGAGGAGGAAGACCTCCTCATCGCAATGGACTTTACGAAAGTGACCCCCGAGCACACCCATATCGAGATCGACCCCTCCCTGATCCTCGGTATCGGTGCGGCACATGTCCCGTTCCCGGAACACAACGCCAGCCCGCGTGTCACGATGGGCGCAGGGATGGTCAAGCAGGCGCTCGGTTTCGGCGCGGCGAACATGAAGCTCCGCCCCGACACCCGGGGCCACCTGCTCCACTATTGCCAGAAACCGCTCACCCACACCCAGACCTCGGAACTGATCGGCTCCGACGACCGGCCCGCAGGCCAGAATTTCGTCGTCGCGATCCTCAGTTACGAAGGGTACAATATTGAAGATGCGCTCATCTTCAACAAGGCCTCGATCGAGCGCGGTCTGGGGCGGTCCCACTTTTTCAGGACCTATGAAGGCGAAGAGCGCAGGTATCCCGGCGGCCAGATCGACCGCATCGAAGTCCCTGAGGAGGATGTTGCCGGCGCTCACGGTGCCGACTCCTACAAGAACCTTGACGAGGACGGTGTCATCAACCCCGAGACCGTCGTCGCGGAGAAGGATGTGCTGATCGGCAAGACCTCTCCGCCCCGTTTCCTTGAGGAACCCTCCGGGGAACTGATCGCTGTAGAAAAGCGCCGCGACACCTCTGTCACGATGCGCAGCAACGAGCATGGTATCGTCGATACGGTCATCATAACTGAAGGTGAGAACAGTTCCCGCCTCGTGAAAGTCAGGACCCGCGACCTCCGTGTCCCGGAAGTCGGCGACAAGTTCGCGTCCCGGCACGGGCAGAAGGGTGTCGTCGGTCTCATCACCCACCAGGAAGATATGCCCTTCACCGAGAGCGGCCTCTCTCCCGACCTCGTCATCAACCCCCATGCAATCCCGAGCCGTATGACCGTCGGGCATATGCTCGAGATGATCGGCGGCAAGGTCGGCTCCCTCGAGGGCCGGCGGATCAACGCGACCGCGTTCGGTGGCGAACTCGAAGAGGACATCCGCGCCTCGTTGAAGAAGCTCGGCTTCTCCCACAATGGCCGCGAGATCATGTGTGACGGTATCACCGGCAAGGTCTTCAAGGCCGACATCTACATCGGTGTCATCTATTACCAGAAACTTTACCACATGGTGTCGTCGAAGATGCATGCCCGGTCCCGCGGACCGGTGCAGGTGCTGACCCGCCAGCCAACCGAAGGACGTGCCCGTGAGGGTGGTCTCCGGTTCGGTGAGATGGAGAGGGATGTCATGATCGGCCATGGTGCCGCCATGGCACTCAAGGAACGCCTGCTCGATGAGTCGGACAAGGTCAACGAATATGTCTGCGCACACTGCGGTATGGTTGCAATGCTGGACCGTAAGCGCAACATGACCCGGTGTCTTGCCTGCGGCAACGAGACCGATATCTACTCGGTCGAGATGAGTTACGCGTTCAAGCTCCTGCTGGACGAGATGAAGAG
>Ga0265316_10007755_pt1 | contig 10055 bp, 10 predicted proteins | sample 4522metaG_FD_202092 | JGI IMG/M metagenome (GOLD analysis project Ga0265316, IMG submission 202092) | Rhizosphere microbial communities from Carex aquatilis grown in University of Washington, Seatle, WA, United States - 4-5-22 metaG | ecosystem: Host-associated > Plants > Roots > Rhizosphere >... | reverse complement strand
CGATGCCGCGCGCCTTGCCATCCACGACCACCAAATCGAGCATCTCCGTGCGCGGAAACATCGTGACTTTGCCGGCGGCAATCTGCCGAGTCAGCGCCTGGTAGGCCCCCAGCAGAAGCTGCTGCCCAGTCTGGCCGCGGGCATAGAAGGTGCGCGACACCTGCGCCCCGCCGAACGAGCGGTTGGCGAGATAGCCGCCGTACTCGCGTGCGAAGGGAACCCCTTGTGCCACGCATTGGTCGATGATGCTGGCCGACACTTCGGCCAGACGGTACACATTATGCTCGCGTGCGCGAAAGTCCCCGCCCTTGACCGTGTCGTAGAACAAACGAAACACGCTGTCGCCGTCGTTCTGGTAGTTCTTGGCCGCGTTGATCCCACCTTGCGCGGCGATGCTGTGCGCCCGGCGCGGACTGTCCTGGTAGCAGAAGCAACGAACATCGTAGCCAAGCTCGGCCAAGGATGCCGCGGCGGAAGCGCCGGCCAACCCAGAGCCCACGACGATGAGGCTGTACTTCCGCTTGTTGGATGGGTTGACCAGCTTCATATCGAACTTGTGGCGCGCCCAAGCGGTATCGAGCGGTCCCGTCGGCGCGTTGGCTTTCAATTCCATGGCGGTCAGCCCCCCACCAGCTTGAAGAAGATGGCGCAGGGAAGAAACACGAATCCCGCGACGAGCGCCAGGGTCGCACCTCCCACCACCGTGCGAATCACCCCATCGAGGCGAGGATGTCGCAGACCGAGCGACTCGAACATGCTGTGGCCTCCGTGCAGAAGATGCAGACCAACCAGGCTGGTGCCCACGACGTAGACCAACACGACCCATCCGAACTGGAAGCTGTTCGCGATGTTCGCGTAGACGTCGCCTTCGACAAACTCGGCCGGGGTGACGTTCATTCCCCAGGTGAAATGGGCCAGGTGAAAGAAGACGAAGGCAAGCACCATCGGCCCGGAATATTTCATGGTGCGTGCGGCGTAGGAGTTTGTCCGCGAATGTTTCGCTTTGTAGCCGATAGGCCGCGCCGCCCACTGCCGCAGAACCAAGACCGTCGCGGTCCAGATATGCAACACCACGGCCGCAAAAATCACAGAGCGCGCGGTCCACAGTGCCGCCGGCGAGTAGCGCAGCAGGTTGCCGTAGCCGTTGATGGTTCCCGGCCCCTTGAAAAACAGCATCATGCCGACCAGGTGCTCGACGCAGAAGCCGAAAAGGATGAACCCCGACACCGCCATTTGCACCTTCAGCCCGATCGTGGAACGAAGGAAGGACCAAAACGCTGCCATGGCATTTTTCTTTACCACGCTCCTGCGCAACGTCACCATAAAATAGAGAGAAGAGAGTCTTGTTTTCATACCTCGCGGCGCAGGGATGACCACGAGCCCATGTGCGACACCCGCGCCAAGTGTGGTTTCCACACTGAATTTCGACCTGCGCAGTCCTCTTTTACTGTGAGCCAGCCGCAAGTGTGCTAAGAATATGGGTCAGATCGCCTGAAAGAGGGTACCATGAGTGACGCCACCACCGATCAGCGCGCGGGCAAAGGAACGGTCTTCGTGCGGACGGAAATTTGCAAAGGTTGTTCCTTCTGCATCGATTTCTGTCCCACCGACTGCCTGAGCTTTTCCAAGGAATTCAATCCCAAGGGCTACCACTTTCCCATCCTCAGCGCCCCCGAGGCTTGCACGGGATGCGACCTGTGCGGGCTCTACTGCCCGGACTTCGCCATCTACGGCGAGCGCTGGAAAGATATCGACGAGCGCAAGGCCAAGGAGCAGCCCCAGGCCGTTCCGCCCGCACCGTTGCCGCCCGCACAGAAATCGGTGAGCCAGCGTCCTGTTTCTGCCGATCCCAAGGGGGTCTTGACCGGCATCCACTTCGTCGACGGCAATCACGCCGCCTGCGAGGGAGCCATCGCGGCCGGGTGCCGCTTCATTGCCGGATACCCGATCACGCCGTCGACCGAAATCGTCGAACGCTTTGCCTCCCGCATTCCCTTGGTAGGCGGTGTCTTCATTCAGATGGAAGACGAGCTGGCTTCCAGCATCGCGGTGCAAGGCGCCGCCTGGGGTGGCAAAAAAACCCTGAGTGTGACCAGCGGACCTGGATTCTCGCTGATGATGGAGCACATCGGACTCGCGGTCATGACCGAGACGCCCGGGGTATGGGTCGACGTGCAGCGTGCCGGCCCCTCCACCGGACTTCCCACCTTGCCCGCCCAAAGCGACATGATGCAGGCGCGTTGGGGCAGCCACGGCGATAACGAAATCATCGCGCTGGTGCCGAACTCGCCCCAGGAATGCTTCGATCTCATGATCAAGGCATTCAACCTGTCAGAGCTCTACCGCTGTCCCGTCATGTTCATGATGGACGAGGTGGTGGGCCACATGGTCGAGCGAGTCGAGATCCCCGCAGCGGACACCATCCAAGTCGTCCCGCGCAAGTTCACCACCAAGTCGAAGCAGGAATACCGCGCCTACGCAACCACCTCCGACGATCTCGTGCCCGAGATGACCAAGGCTGGCGAGGGGTACCGAATCCACGTGACCGGATTGACCCACGACGAACGCGGCTATCCGTCCTTGAACGCCACCACCCAAGACAAGCTGGTGCGGCGTCTCATGGGAAAAATCCGCAGCCACGCCGCCGATCTCGTAGATATCCAAGAGGACTATATGGACGACGCGGACATCGTTGTCGTGTCCTACGGCATCACCTCGCGCATCGCCAAGAGCGCGGTCGACGATGCCCGCCAGCGAGGTCTCAAGGTCGGCCACCTTCGATTGCGCATCGTTTGGCCATTCCCCTCGGCCTACATCCGCGAGATCTGCCGCAATGCCAAGGTCGTCATCATGCCCGAACTCAACATGGGCCAGATGGTCATCGAGCTCGAGCGCGCGGTGACTAACGGGACCAAAGTTGTCAGCATTCCCCACGCTGGCGGCTCGGTGCACGAGCCCGAAGCCATTCTCAAGAAGATCATCGAGGCAGCATCATGACCATTCTACCCAACGCCGCACCGCCGCTCTTGCGCGATCTCGACACCATCAATCCGGTGATGCCGTTCCTGCGCCAGGAGCGCATCCCTCACATCTGGTGCCCAAGCTGCGGCATTGGCACGACCGTCAACTGCTTCACCCGCGCGCTCACCGAGTCGGGCATGGATCTCGACCAGATCGCGATCGTCTCAGGCATCGGGTGTACCGGACGCGTCGCCGGCTACATGAACCTGGACTCGTTTCACACCACACACGGCCGGGCGATCCCTTTTGCCACGGGACTCAAGCTCGCCAACCCCAACCTGAAAGTCGTGGTCTACTCTGGCGACGGCGACCTGACGGCCATCGGCGGCAACCACTTTATGCACGCGGCCCGGCGAAACATGGATTTGATGGTCGTGTGCGTGAACAACTTCACCTACGGGATGACCGGCGGACAGGTCGCGCCCACGACACCGCTTGGCGCCAAGCAAACCACCATGCCCTTCGGCAACTACGAGCAGCCCCTCAACCTGCCCTTTCTCGCCGACGCCTGCGGCGCGGTCTACGTCGCACGCTGGACGGTCTTTCACGTTCGCCAGCTTGCCAAGGCCATGCAAGAGGGGCTCAAGAAGAAGGGCTTCGTTTTCATCGAGGCGCTCTCGCCTTGCCCGACGCTGTACTCGCGCCGCAACAAGCGGGGTGACGGCATCGACGAACTCAAAAACTACAAGCAGAACAGCATCGTGAAGCACGGCGCGGACACCAAAGAGGTCGCATTGACCTTCGATGGCAAGATCGTCGTGGGCAAGTTCGTCGACCGCGAGCGCCCGACCTGGCTCGACGCCATGAACGACCACTTCACGCAAACCCTCGGCAGCAAGTACACGACCTACGGAGGCTAAGGTGACTAGAACCGAAATTCGCGTGGGCGGACTTGGCGGCCAAGGCATCATCTTGTGCGGCTCGATCATCGGCAAAGCGGCCTCTATCTACGCGGGCAAACACGCCGCCATGATTCAGGCCTTCGGGCCCGAGGCGCGCGGCAGCGCGTGCAGCGCACAGGTCATCGTGTCTGACGAAGCCATCGGCTATCCCTATGTTCGACGGCCGGACATTTTGGTCCTGATGTCCCAGGACGCTTGCACGCAATTCGCCCCACAGCTCAAGACCGGTGGACTCGTGCTGTTCGAGGAAGAGTTGGTCCACACCAACGGTAACCTTCCCGCGCAGGCTCGCACGCTTGGCATTCCGGCCACGCGATTCGCCGAAGAGCTTGGTCGCCGCCTCGTGCTCAACATCGTGATGGTGGGCTTCTTCGCCGGCGCGAGCGGCCTTCTGCCCTACGAGGCCGTCGAGAAAGCCGTGCTCGACTCGGTTCCCAAGGGCACCGAAAGCCTGAACCTGCGCGCGCTCGGCAAGGGCTACGAGTTCGGCATTTCCAAACTGGCCTAGAGATTCGGGAGGAGGGTTGTGATGGACGCTTTGGGGCTTCCGTGCATCGTGCATCTGAAGAACGGAAAGGGCGCCACCATCTCGATGGCCGAGGCTGGCGACGGATCTGGCCTGCTGCAATTCTACCGGGCCATGCCCGAAGAAGACCGGCTGGTGCTCAAGGAAGACGTGACCACGTCGGACTGGCTGGACCGCTTCCTTGTGAAGCTATCGAGCGGAGAGGCCATCAGCGTCGTGGGCAAGGTGGGCGGGGAAATCCGCGGCGAGGCAACCCTACACCGCACCTTCCACGGCTGGAGCCGTCACGTCGGGGAAATCCGCCTCAACGTCGATCGCGCGGCCCGCGGGCAAGGTCTGGGCCTGGAGCTGGCGCGCCACCTCGTGAAGCTGGCCATTGATGCTGGCATCGACAAGATCGTCGCGCACATGGTGGACAGCCAAGTCGCCGCCAAGCGCACCTTCGAAAAGCTCGGCTTTCACAAAGAAGCCGAACTCCCCGGCCACGTGACCGACATCCACGGCAAGCGCCTCGATCTGCTCATCTACGCCAACGACGTATCGCACATCTGGTCGGCGATGGAATCGCTCCTCGGCGATTTCCGGCCAGATCGCGCGACTAGGTAGCCCTTCGCTACCGATAGACCTTGGCGATGGTCTTGCCGAGATCGGCGGGCGTGGGAGCGATGGCGATGCCGGCGTCCTGCAGGGCTGCGATCTTGTCGGAGGCTTTGCCTTTGCCGCCGCTGATGATGGCGCCGGCGTGGCCCATGCGGCGACCGGGGGGCGCGGTGAGACCAGCCACGAAGGCAGCCACGGGCTTCTTCACGTTGGACTTGATGAAGGCAGCGGCGTCCTCTTCGGACGTTCCGCCGATCTCGCCGATGAGCAGAATGGCCTTGGTTTGTGGATCCGCCTCGAACAGCGTTAGGCATTCGATGAAATCGAGGCCCTTGACCGGGTCGCCGCCGATGCCGACCGCAGTGCTCTGTCCGAGCCCGAGTTCGGTGAGCTGGAAGGCGGCTTCATAGGTCAGCGTGCCCGAGCGCGAGACGATGCCGACCGAACCTGGCTTATGGATATAGCCAGGCATAATACCCAACTTCGCCGCGCCGGGTGTGATTACGCCCGGACAGTTGGGGCCCACGAGCCGGCAGGACTTTCCTTCCAGCGCTCGTCGCGCCCGCACCATGTCCAGCACCGGAATGCCTTCGGTAATACACACAATGAGCTCGATGCCGGCCGCGGCCGCCTCCAGAATGGCGTCGGCCGAGCCGAACGGCGGCACGAAGATAACACTGGCGTTGGCGCCGGTCGCCTTCACCGCCTGGGCCACGGTATCGTAGATGGGAAAACCTTCGAAGACGGTTCCGCCCTTGCCGGGGGTCACGCCGCCAACCACTGCGGTGCCATAGTCACGCATCTGCTTCGCGTGGAAGCTGCCCGCCGCGCCGGTGAGCCCTTGAACCACGACCCGGGTCTGGCTGTTCGCTAGGATTGCCATGGCTAGTTCTTTCTCCCAGAAACCAGCTCGACCACCTTGCGTGCGCCATCGGCCATGTCCGTTGCCGTGGTGATGGGTAGCCCGGATTCGGCCAACATCTTCGTCCCGATTTCCACATTGGTTCCTGCCAAGCGAACCACCAGGGGCACGCGCAGGCCGATCTCCGCCACGGCCGCAATGATGCCGCCGGCGATGACATCGCACTTCATGATGCCGCCAAAAATGTTGACGAAGATCCCCTTCACGGACGGATCCGACGTCAGGATCTTGAAGGCGGCCGTGACCTTCTCCTTGCTGGCGCCGCCGCCCACGTCGAGAAAGTTGGCCGGACTAGCGCCGAAATACTTGATGATGTCCATGGTGGCCATGGCCAGTCCCGCGCCGTTGACCATGCAACCGATGCTGCCATCCAGCTTGATGAAGTTGAGGTCGAACTTGCGCGCCTCACTCTCCGTTGGATCTTCTTCGTCGGCATCGCGCATCTCGGCCACTTCCTTGTGGCGCTCGATAGCGTTGTCGTCGAAGGTCATCTTGCAGTCGAGCGCCAGCACACGCTGGTCGGCCGTGATGACCAGCGGGTTGATTTCCACCAGCGAGGCGTCGAGCGCCATGAAGGCTTCGTACAGCTTGAGCAGAAACGCGGTGGAGTTCTTGGCCACTTGATCCTTCAATCCCAGGGCATAAGCCAAGTTGCGCGCCTGGAAGGGCGCCAACCCAACCGTGGGATCCACGTGCTCCATCAGGATACTTTCGGGAGACTTGGCCGCCACCTCCTCGATGTCCATGCCTCCAGCGGCCGACACCATGACCACCACCCGTCCCTTGGCCCGGTCCACCAGGACCGAGGCGTAGAGTTCACGCGCAATCGAAACGCCCTGCTCGACCAGCAGGCGCTTGACGATCCGGCCTTCGGGGCTCGTCTGGTGGGTCACGAGCGGCTTGCCGAACATCTTCGCTCCCGCTTCCTGCGCCGCCACGACTCCATTGACCACCTTCACGCCCCCGCCCTTGCCCCGGCCGCCGGCGTGAATCTGCGCCTTGACCACGACAGTTTCGTTCTGCGTGGCCTGCACGATCTTCTCCGCGGCGGCCGCCACACCGCCCGCCTCCAACACGGCAATGCCCATGGGAACAGGCAACCCGAACTTGGAAAGCAGCGATTTGGCTTGGTACTCGTGAATCTTCATCGAACCCCTCTACCTCCGCTGTTCGATCGGGACGTAGTTCGCATTCACGGGTCCGGTGTAGATCTGACGTGGCCTGCCGATCTTGGTCGCCGGATCCTCATGCATCTCTTTCCAGTGCGCGAGCCATCCCGGCAAGCGTCCGATGGCGAACATGACGGTGAACATGTTGGTCGGAATGCGCAGAGCCCTGTAGATGATGCCGCTGTAGAAGTCCACGTTGGGATACAGCTTGCGCTCGACGAAATAGGGATCCTTCAAAGCCGCCTCCTCCATTGCGCGCGCGATGTCGAGCAGCGGATCCTTGATCTTCAGCCGGGACAGCACCTTGTCGCACGCGGCCTTGATGATCTTGGCCCGTGGATCGTAATTCTTGTACACGCGGTGGCCGAAGCCCATCAGCTTGAAGCCCGAATCCTTCTTCTTCGCTAGGTCGATGAACTTCTGCGACCCGCCGCCGTCCCGATGAATTTCGTCCAGCATGTCGAGCACGCTCTCGTTGGCGCCGCCGTGCAGCGGTCCCCACAGGGCGCAAATGCCGGCCGAAACCACCGCGAACACGTTGGCCTGCGCGCTGCCCACCAGGCGCACCGTCGAGGTGCTGCAGTTCTGTTCGTGCTCGGCGTGCAGGATCAGTATCTGATTGAGAACCTTGACGATCTCCTCGTCGACCTCATAGGGCCGCGAGGGAACCGAGAACATCATGTTGAGGAAGTTCGCGCAGTAGCTCAGATGATCTTGCGGATACACGAACGGCTCGCCCACCGTCTTCTTGTAGGAATAGGCGGCGATGGTGCGCATCTTGGCCAAAAGGTGCGTGATGGTCGCTTCGTTCTGCTCGGAGTCGTTCACCTTGAGCGCGTTGGGGTAGAAGCTCGACAGCGAGCAGACCATGGCCGAGAGAATCGCCATGGGGTGGGCCGTGATGGGATAGCGGTCGAAGAAGTGCCGCATGTCCTCGTGCAAAGCGGAATTCAGGGTCAAGAGGGACGAAAAGCGGCCGAGTTCGTCGGCCGTGGGCAGCTTGCCGTAGATGAGGAGATAGGCCACCTCGACGAACGTGGACTTCTCGGCCAGCACCTCGATGGGGATGCCACGGTAATGCAGAATGCCCGCATCGCCGTCGATAAAGGCGATGTTGCTGGTCACCGCGCCCGTGTTCATGAACCCCTGGTCCAGGGTCACGTAACCAGTTTGCGCACGCAACTGGCGAATATCGATGGCCTTCTCACCCTCCGTACCCACCACGATAGGTAACTCCAGCGACTTCCCGTTGATCTTCAGCTCGGCGGCGCTTGGCATGGAAATCCTCCCAGTTCTGTCGTCTTTTGACCGTTAGATGCTACCGATCAAAAAAAGACTTGTCGAGCCTCTTTTAGACGTGCGCGCCGTGAAAGATGCGACAGCTTGGCCGGAACTGGAAGCGGCGAGATGCTAGTGCTGGGCGACCAGGCGGCGCTCGCAGGCGCGCAACTTGGCCTTGTGCTCGCGCGACAGTTTGTCGAAGGTCGACTGGCGCAGATCCCGAATGGTACTCTCGTAGATCTTCACCCAGATCGGACGCGATGGACACGTCTGCTGCAACGGACAAGCCTTGGGATTGAGCACGCAGGGCCTGAACGCAAGGGAAGCCTGAGAGGCGCCGAGGACGTCCAGAAGTGAAATCGCCGAAGGCTCGCGCGCGAGCGAGAAGCCGCCGTGAATCCCGCGCACCGAAACCAGGACATTGGCTTTGACCAGGCGCTGGAGGATCTTGGCCACGAATAGATCCGGAGCATCCACCGCCTTGGCGATCTCGGACTTCGTAGCGAGGCGACCGCGATGCTCAACGAGAAAGAGGAGACAACGAATCGCATAATCTGACTGCTGGAGTACTGCTGACATGACATCCTCACGTATTTCTGGTCAAAACGACCAACACCCTATTTCTACCACGGAATTAGCACTCGTTGTGAAACTTCTCACATCTAATCGTCGCCTTCGTCCAGGTCGGCAAAGCGTCACGATTGTTTGAATTCAGACCTTCATTACCACTTTTCCGATGCCCACACTCGGCTGCCTCGGATGACGTCTGTCGACACGCGACTTATGAGAATCCGAGTTATGACGACGCGCGACCGTCATAATCCCGGATCGCGTTAATCTTTTTTTCCGTCAGCCATCTGACGCATAACCGTCATCCAGCCAACAAACCGAATGCCGCTAACCCACCTCTAGATCGAATTCCTTCAAGTCGAACCAATAACCACTCTGGTTCACGCTGTCCATCTCAGCCTGGACAATGGCCCCATGCCCATCCTCGATCTCAAGGAATCTCGCGAAGAGATTCTGCCCCTCCTCTGGTAGCTCCCGCACCATGCGCTGATAGAATGCCGAGGTTTCGTCCTCCGCAGCCAGCGCCTGGCGTAAGGAGTCCAGTTCCGCCGCATGGCTACCCTTGCGCTGCGCCACCTGAGAGCGAAGCCGCTTGACGCCTGCCTTGATCCGCTCGGTGGAAGGCAAGACCGTGCCCAGCTTCTCGTTCGATAACTGCCCGTCCTTCTGCCACTCAAGCAGCCGGCTTTCGAGGTACGTGACATGCCCCTGCTCTTCCTCGGCAAGGGTCAGAAACACCTTCTTCGCCGTCGCATCCTCGGCCCGCTTGGCCGCGGACGCGTAAGTGGCATGCACCTTTTTCTCGTAGACAATGGCGGTCTTGATTGCCTCTTCGATGGTCATCGCTTCTCCTCACGCCGGTCAACAGGCCGGTTCCTGTTGTATTCGTACCTTAGCACTCCTCTTTGTCCATGGCGACGTTGTAGAGGGTAAGTCTCGCCAAATCGGCCTTGCAAGTCCAGAATCAGGACCTGGTTTACCCCGTTTCTGGTAGAATTCTGCCACCATGAGCACAGATGTTTCTGCCAAACCGGTCATTCCCGCGGGCGGCGAGCCCATCACCA
>Ga0265316_10007754_pt1 | contig 10056 bp, 4 predicted proteins | sample 4522metaG_FD_202092 | JGI IMG/M metagenome (GOLD analysis project Ga0265316, IMG submission 202092) | Rhizosphere microbial communities from Carex aquatilis grown in University of Washington, Seatle, WA, United States - 4-5-22 metaG | ecosystem: Host-associated > Plants > Roots > Rhizosphere >... | reverse complement strand
CCGCCGCTGCCGATGATCGGCAGGCGTCCCCCGGTCTGGCGCGCGATGTAACTGATGATTTCCGTGGAGTGCCGGCGGAGCGGCACCCCGCTCAGGCCGCCGGCCTCTGCGACCGTCGCGAAAAATCCGGGGCGGGCGAGGGTGGTGTTGGTGGCGACGATGCCGTCGAGGCCGAATTCGGCAATCGCCGCGAGCACGGCGTCGATTTGCGGCCAGGTGAGATCGGGGGCGATCTTGAGAAAAACGGGCACACGCCGTTGACCCGGCCGGGTGGCGCGTTCGCGATTGGCGGCGACGATGGCGCCGAGCAATTCCCGCAGTCGCTCCTCATCCTGGAGCTTGCGCAAATCGGGAGTGTTCGGGCTCGAGACGTTGAGCACGAGGTAGTCGGCGTGGCCGGCGAGCAGGGCGAAACTGGCGAGGTAGTCCGCCGTGGCCTGATCGAGCGCGACGACCTTGGTTTTGCCGAGATTCACACCGAGCGGGATGCGGCGCCGGCCCGGTCCGGGCTGGTGCGCGAGGCGGGCGGCCACGGCGGCGGCCCCGGCGTTGTTGAAACCCATGCGGTTGATCACCGCTTCCTCGGCCGGATACCGAAAAACGCGCGGCTTCGGATTTCCCGGCTGCGCCTGGGCGGTCACCGTGCCGATCTCCACATGCCCAAAACCCAGGGCGGCCGCCGCCCGCCAGCAGTCGGCGTTTTTGTCGAAGCCCGCGGCGAGCCCCACGCGATTGGGAAACTTCAGCCCGCACATCTCCACCGGGGCGAAACGCGCGGCGGGCAGCTGCGCCCACGCTTCGAGCGCGCGCCGCAATGGCGCCAGGTGGCTGAGCGCCGTCAACGCATGAACCGCCACCTCATGCGCCTGTTCGGGGCTGAGGTGGAAAAAAAGCGGACGGGCGACCTTTTCGTACAGCACGTGCATGGGCGGGACCGTGGCGGGTCGTCGGAAAAATGCAAGGTCGGCCCGTGCCCGCGTAAGGTGCCGGCCGGCCGGGGTTTCGTACAGAGCGAAAATTGCGCAATTTGTGCTTGTTTTTTCAAACTCCCCTCGCACGCTGCGCCTCGTTTTTGGGGAGTGATCCGGGCCGACGGAGGCGGCCGCCGAAAGTACGCCCTAGGTCACTTTCGCGGTTTGACTTCGTCTGCCATCCCCCTTTTTGCTCCCGAAAATTCTTTACGTTCCGATACACTCCACATGGCCAAAGCCTCTACGATTCTTGAATGGTGCATCGTGCGCCTCGGCGAAGATCACAACTGGTGGGTCCAGGAAGTCAGCGACCCCGTGCGGTGGGACGCCGACGGCCTGAGCATCGTCGATCCGCGCCAGGTCGCCCATCTGCTCGAACTCGTCGATCCCCTGCGCGATTACGGTTTCGATCAGGACGTGTTCGAGGCCGCCTTCATTCCCTTCCGGATCGAGAAGGACCTCGGCAGCGGGCGCGTGCGTTTGAAACGCGTGAAGGATTCGCTCTTCGAATCCGACGACAAGCTCTTTGCCCTGCCGGACATTTTGGATGAGGAAAACGGCCCCTTTGCCGACCTGCTCGACCACCTGACCCGCTGCCGGGTGAAGATGCTCAACGACCTCTTCGACTTCGAGTCGAAGCTCGGGACCGACGAGGTGGAGGACGAGATCCGCGAGGAGCAGAATGCCAGTTTCATGGAGGGCAAAGCCATCCATTGCTTCGAGGAGCTTTGTGCCATCCTCGACTACGTGCCCGCCGGCTACGAGACCGACGAGGACGAGGAGCGCGCCCCGAAAGCGATCGAAGAGGAGGCGGACGACGATCTGCCGGCGGTCGACGCCGACGAGGAGGAAGCCCTCAAGAACGACGCCTCGCTCAAGTGGGATGAGGACGAGGAAGAGAAAAAAGAGGAGGAGCTCGACGAATTCGGCCGCAAGAAAAGCGACGGCAAGGACGACGACGAAGAAGACGACGAGGACGAAGAGGACGACGACGAGGATGAGGATGAGGATGCCGACGAGGACGACAAGGCAGCGAAGCCGCGCCGGGGCAAGACCAGCGGGAAGAAGACGAAACGGTAACGTTGCCTTCGGGCAGGCTTTGCCCCACTAAGCCGGCAGCATGGCACGTCTCTTCCGTTCCGCGCCGCTCGGTGGCTGTTTGATCCTCGCGTTGTTGGGCTTGACCGCCTGCCAGACGCCCCAGGTCGTTGGGGAGAATCCGCATCTCCCCGATGCCGTTTCGACTGCGCAGCTTCGCTCGGGCGACAGCCTCAACATCGCCCTGCTGGGCGTTCCCGACGCCAGCACCAACGCCGTGCAGATCGACGAGCAGGGCGCGATCAGCCTGCCGTATATCGGCGCCGTGCCCGCCGCGGGCCTGACCACGGCGGAGCTGCCCCAACGCATCCGCCAGACCTATCTCGACCGCAAGATCTACACCGCGGTCGAGGTCGCCGTGACGGTGACGGAACGCTATGTTTACGTCGGCGGCGAGGTCACGCGCGCCGGCCGCATCATCTGGACGCCTGACCTCACGGTGACGAAGGCTATCCAGGCGGCGGGAGGGTTTACCCTGTACGCCAAGGAGAGCAAAGTGAGCCTCGTCCGGGATCGCGCGACCTACGACATCAACGTGCAGCTCGCGCAGAAGGACCCGCGGCAGGATCCGCGTTTGATGCCGGGCGACTCGATCCGCGTCCCCCGGTCGCCGTTTTAGCTGCTGATGAACAGCCCAAGTTTGTCATCCTGAACGCAGTGAAGGATCCATCTGGATACTGTTGGCCGGCGACGCGCTGATGGATCCTTCGCTGCGCTCAGGATGACAGACTTAACTGACCGAGTTCATTCCCGAGAACCATCGAACGCGCGGGCTTTCGTGGGACGTCACGGAGTGACAAAGGTGGGTCTTTGCAATCTGACGACGGTGAGATCGGCTGCACTTCTGTTTAAACCGCTCCAGGCTAAGGAAAACCCGGTTTCGCGTGAAACCGGGTTTTGAAAATGGCGGGATGGACGAGGCTCGAACTCGCGACCTTCTGCGTGACAGGCAGACGCTCTAAACCAACTGAGCTACCACCCCGTGGTAGAAAGGACGGGGAACCAATGAACCGCCGCTGGGCAAGTCAAGCGCTGTTTTGAAGTCGGCGAAATTCCGGGCGCGATGAATGCGAAGAATATTTTGACCACGGATGGCACGGATTGACACGGATACAGAATCCGAACCAGCAAACCATGAGATTAAGATCCGAACCATTGATCCACTTGGTATTGGTTTTAGCCGGATCGCATGGGTTCACTATCTCCGAGTCTGTTGTTTTCTTGCGCGCATCTTTCGTCGGTCGATTTGGAAACCGCTAATCGACCCAAATTTTCGCTGATCCGGCATTCGCGCCGCTTCGCGTCCTTTCGCGGTTGAAAACTCCGATCCGGATTTTACAGGAGGCCGCAGAGGTAGCTGAGGTGCTTTCCCTTTCGTGTATTTCGTATGTTTCGTGGTTCAACAAAATCCCTTTGGTTGCAGCTCCGCCGCGCCAGACTCCTTGCGCTCTTTGCGGTTAAGACTGCGCTCGAAATCACGCACAAACGGAGGCGGAAAACGCCGGTCCGGATTGCAAATAAGCTGTTCAACCCGTAAATGATAGCCGAATGTAAGAATATCCTGTTCACGGTATGACAGGGCAAATTTCCATCGCACCCTCTCCCCTACGCCTGCTGCTCGCTGGAGTTGAACGGGCGCATGCGGATGCCATCGAGCGCGCTTTCGGGGCCAGTGGAGCCCAGGTCGAGGTCCAGGCGGTCGCGACGTTGCGCGAATATCGCGCCGCCGCGGCCGCCCGGCTCCCGGACCTTGCGATTCTGAATCTCAACCTGCCGGACGGGTATGCCGCCGAGGTTCTGGTGGCGCCGCCGGAAGCCGGGCCGTTCCCCGTATTGGTGATGATTGGCTACGGTGACGAGCAGGTGACCGTGGAGGCGATCACCGCCGGCGCGATGGGTCACATCGTGAGATCTCCCGACGCGTTTGCGGCCATGCCGCAAACCGCGGCGCGCGCGCTCCACGAGTGGCGGCTGCTCAAGGAGTGTCGCCGGGCGGAAATCGCATTGCGCGCGAGCGAGCAGCGCTTCCGGGCCGTGGCCTACTCGGCCAACGATGCCATCATCATCGCCGATGGCGCCGGAAAGATTCTCGATTGGAACCGGGGCGCCGGGAAAATTTTCGGCTACACGGAGGCCGAGGCCCTCGGGCAACCCCTGACCTTGCTGCTGCCGCTGCGCTTCCACGAGGGACATCGCAACGGGATGCAGCGGCTGCAGGCCGGCGGCGAGCCGCACGTCGTCGGCCAGACCGTCGAGCTGGTTGGTCGGCGCAAAGACGGGAACGAATTTCCCCTCGAGCTCTCGCTGGCGGAGTGGGCGACCGCGGCGGACCGGTTTTACACCGGCATCATCCGCGACATCACCGAGCGCAAGCGGGTGGAGGAGGCGCTGCGCCAGAGCGAGGAGCAATTTCGCGCCATTTTTGAAGCGGCCTCGGTCGGCGTCGCCCAATCCGACATTCGCACCGGCCGGTTTCTGCGCGTGAATCAAAGACTGTGTGCGATCACCGGCTACGCCGCCGCCGATTTGCTGCAGCGGCGATTCTCGGAGATCACCCATCCGGACGACCGGCAGTCCGACTGGGAGGCCTTCCAGCGGGTCGTGCGGGGCGAGCAGCCTGATTACCGCATGGAGAAACGCTACGTCCGCAAGGATGGCTCTTTGGTCTGGGTCAACGTGAACATGACCATCGTCCGGGACGCCGCCGGCCAGCCCACGCGGACTGCGACCACGATCGAGGACATCACTCAGCGCAAGCAGGCCGAGGCGGCGCTGCAGGAGAGCGAGGTGAGGTTCCGGTGCCTCTTTGAAAGCGCCCGTGACGCCATCATGACCCTCGAGCCTCCATCCTGGCGTTTCACCTCGGGAAACCCGGCCACCGTGAAAATGTTCGAGGCGAAGAACGAGCAGGAATTTGTTTCGTGCGGTCCGTGGGAATTGTCACCCGAGCGGCAGCCGGACGGACGCGTGTCGGACGAGAAAGCCCGGGCGATGATCGAGACGGCCTTGCGGGAGGGCTTCCACGTCTTTGAGTGGACGCACCGGCGGATCGGGGGAGAGGATTTTCCCGCCGAGGTACTCCTGACTCGGATGGAGCAGGGAGGGCGGGTGTTGCTCCAGGCCATCGTGCGCGACCTCACCGAGCGCCAGCGCACCGAGGAGGAGTTGCGGCGGGCCGAGCAAAAATACCGTTCGATTTTCGACAACGCGGTCGAAGGGATATTTCAGACGACGCCGGAGGGGAAATTGCTGGCCGCCAACCCGGCGGTCGCGCGCATCTTTGGCTACGCATCCCCCGAGGAACTCATGGGCGAGCTGACGGACGTCGCGCGGCAGAGTTATGTCGATCCGGCACGACGGGAAGAATTCAAACGCCTGATGGAGGAACGCGGCACTTTGGACGGCTTCGAGTATCTGGCCTGCCGCAAGGATGGCGCCCAGATCTGGATCTTGGAGAGCGTCCGGGCGGTACGGGACACCGTGGGCCGGGTGGTCTGCTACGAAGGTACGATGCAGGACATCACCGAGCGCAAGCGGGCCGAGCAAGCATTTGCGGCGCTCTCCGAGCGCCAGGAAGCCATCCTCGCCGCCGTGCCAGACCTGCTCATGGAGGTGGACAATCGCAAGGTCTACACCTGGGCGAATCCGGCCGGCCTGGCCTTCTTCGGCGACGACGTCATGGGCAAGGAGGCGGCCTTTTATTTTTCCGGCGAACAGACCACCTATGACGCGGTTCAGCCGTTGTTCGAAGGTGAACGGGACAAGGTCTACGTCCAAAGCTGGCAACGGCGTCGGGACGGGGAGAAGCGCCTGCTCGCCTGGTGGTGCCGGGCGCTGAAGGATGCGAATGGCAATATCGTGGGTGCCCTGTCTTCGGGACGGGACATCACCGAGATCAAGCAGGCGGAGGAAGCGCTGTGGGCGAAAGCCGAGGAATTGGCGCAAACCAATCTCCGGCTGCAGGCGACAGTCGCGCGCGCCAACCGGCTGGCCAGCGAAGCCCAGGCGGCCAATCTCGCCAAGAGTCAGTTTCTGGCCAACATGAGCCACGAAATCCGCACGCCGATGAATGGCGTCATCGGCATGACCGGGCTGCTCCTGGATACCGAGCTGTCGACGGAGCAACGCAGCTATGCGGAGACGGTGCGGGCGAGCGGCGCGCACCTGTTGGGCCTGATCAATGGCATCCTGGACTTTTCGAAGATCGAGGCGGGCAAGCTGGAACTGGAGACGCTCGATTTCGACCTGCGCAGCGTAGTGGAAGACACCGCGGAAATTCTGACGCCGCCGGCGCGCGAAAAAGGACTCGCCTTCCTCTGCCATGTCGATCCGGCCGTGCCCGCCCGCCTGCGGGGCGACCCCGGCCGGCTGCGCCAGATTCTGGTCAATCTGGCGGGCAACGCGATCAAGTTTACCTCCCGGGGTGAAGTCGCCATTGACGTTACCGTGGAGTCGGAAACGGATCGACAGATCCTGGCGCGTTTCGCGGTGCGCGACACGGGCATCGGCATCCCGGCGGACAAAATCGAGCTGCTGTTCAATCCTTTTCAACAGGTGGACGCCTCGACCACGCGCCAGTATGGCGGCACGGGCCTGGGGCTGGCCATCTCCACCCGACTGGCCGCGCTGCTCGGCGGAAAAATCGGGGTCGAGAGCGTCGAGGGCCGGGGTTCGACTTTTTGGTTCACCGCCGTCCTCGACAAATTGCCGCCGCTCCCCGCGACCGAATCTGTTCTCCCCGCGAAGACTCAGGCCGCCGTTCCGCCCGCCCAGCCGGTGGCCGTCGATGGTCACCGGGCGCGCGTGCTTCTCGTCGAGGACAATGCCATCAATCAGACGGTGGCGTTGAAGATGCTGGAGAAACTGGGGTATCGCGCCGATGCCGTGGCCGACGGCCAGGAGGCGATCTCCGCGTTGGAAACGACGCCGTACGATCTCGTGTTGATGGACGTGCAGATGCCCGTGATGGATGGTTTCGCGGCGACCCGGGCCATCCGGGCGGGCCGCACGAAAGCGCTCCGGCCAAATCTCCCCATCATCGCCATGACCGCCCACGCCATGGAGGGCGACCGGGAAAGATGTCTGGAAGCGGGCATGGATGATTACGTTTCCAAGCCAGTCGCGCTGCCGGCCCTGGCCGCCGCGTTGGAGCGGTGGCTGACGCGACCGCGGAAAACGGCCGTGGCCGAAAGTCAAGAGCCTCGGACCGAGCCCCGAGGCATTGAAGACCAGCTGTAGGAGCGGCTTTACGCCGCGATTCCGACAAACCATCGCTTCAGAGAACGGAAACCGCGGATTTTTCGGATGAGCCTGAATAATCGATCCACCAATTCGTATTACACCCCCGCAAAATCTTGTTTGAACATGATTTTTCGTCACAGAGGGCACGGAGTTTGAAAGAGGTCACGGAGGCAGATGCATTTCTCTGTGTCCTCGACCCAAGTCTCTGTGCACTCTGTGTCTCAACTCCGTTGCTTTGGTTGCGGCTCTGCCGCGCTAGAATTTCCACGCGAGTCCGCCGAAGAAGCCGCGGCGCGCGCCGAACTGCGGTGCGCCCACGCCGATGCCGGAGCCATCGCGCAACTCGTAGATTTCGTCGAAGACGTTGACGACATCGAGCCGCAGATGCAGGGCGCCGCGATCCGTGTGCCGGAGCCGCCAGTCGACCCCGAGGTTCATCGTGCCGTAGGCGGGCAGCTTTCCGGTGTTGGCGAAGCCACGGCGCAATCCGCTGCCGTAAAGCGCATCGGCATACCACATGGCATTCGTTTGCCTGTAGGTCAGGCCGCCCGACGCGGTGACGCGTTGATCGTGGTCGAGCGCGACATCGTGGATCGCGATGTAGTTCAGCTCGTCCTGGCCAAACAGGAATTCGCTGCTCACAATGTGCCGGCCGGTGGCGCGTTCAAGGGCAAGATTGCCATACGCGGAGAATCCGCCCGCGGCATAATTGGCGCTTAGCTCCACGCCATAGACCCGGCCCGTTTGATAGTTGTACGGCGAAAAGATCAGCGCCTGGCCGAATTGTCCTTCGTCGAGCAGGTCGCGGGAGTTTTTGTAGTAACTGTCGAGACCGAGCGACCACGCGGTCGTCAGCTTTTGCGTGACACCGAGATCAAAGTAATGCGCGCGTTCGGAACGCACGGGCGACCCCGTGGCAACTTCGGGCGCATTGGTCGTGCCGGCAAAACGCGCGACGGAATCGCTGCGGAGCAACTCCAGCGGCGGCGGCGTGAAGTAGCGGGCGTAGCCGAGGTGCCAGGTCGTCCGGTCGGTCGGCGTGAACACAACGTTCAATCGCGGGCTGAGCTGACCTTCCTTGACGAAGGCATCGACCGCATCGGCGCGCGCCCCGAAATTGACCGTCCAGTGCTCGGCCGGCTGCCATTCGTCCTGGGCGTAGGCGCCGTACAGATCGGCGCGCTTGTGCAGTTGGTCGGCGAGGGCGAGCGGGGTCGCGGCCGTCTGCTGCCCGCTGGCATCGGCGGGAAAGACGAGATCGACGGTGTTGGTCGTGCCGCGCTCTACGCTGACGAGGAAACCACCGCGCAACGTGTGCGTTTCCGCGGCAGACCACTTGAATTCGCCCTGTAGTCCGCTCGTCGCGATGTCGCGTTGTACGCGGCTCGCGATGCCGTTGAAAATGAGATCGCCGCTGGTATCGGGCGTGAACTGGACGCTGCTGGTACGCGTGAACACCGCGGCTTGGGCACTCGCGATGGAAGTGGTCTTTTGGTACGAGACGACAGCATAGCCGCTATCCTCGCGCTGCTTCTCCTGGAGGGTGGCGGAGTCGAAGGCCGGCACGCCCTGGAGGGAGAACGCCGGCGTTTGGCCGGGCTTGTCGGGGATCTGAAAATCCGCCGTGGAACCGCTCAGCAAGAGCGTGATCCGGCTGGTCGGGTCGAGCAGGTAGGAGAAATAACCGAAGCCTTTGGCTTGCTGCGTGCGGTCGTGCAGCGCTTCGCGGCTGGCCGTGGGATTTTCGATCCCGAGGTTGTTGGACAGAAAACTGCCGGTGACAAAGTAGTCGAACGGACCAGAAGCCCCGCCCGATTCGAAGGAGGGGTTAATCGTGTCGTGGCTGCCGCCATAGAGGGAAACGTCGCCGCCGCGGGCATTGGCGCCGCTTTTGGTATGGATGTCGACAATACCGGCGGTGCGAAAGCCGTACTGCGCCGGCAGCGAGCCGGTCAGGACCGAGACCGTATCGATGAATCGCGGGTCCAGCTCCTGGCCGAAACCGCCGACGCTTTCGGGCAGGAGCACTTCGTCGATGCGGTATTGCAGGTTGGCGTGTTCACCGCGCAGATGCAGCTGGCCAAAGGAGTCCTGCACCATGCCGGGGACCTGCAGCAGCACTTCGCTGAAGGCGTTGTTGGAGCCTTGCGGCAGGGCCAGAATTTGGGTGCGGTCGATCTGATAGAGCGAGGCGCCGAGGCTGGGCACCGTGGCCTCCCGGGCGCGGTCGAGTGCGCCCGTGACGACGAAGGCATTGAGCTCGACGGTCGGGCCGTCGACCTTGGCGGGGGCGGTGGGTTCGTCAGCGCGGGCGCACGCCAGGGCGATGGCAAACAATGGAAGGAAGGGAAATGGAAGTTTCACAAGGCCGGGCGATACAGGTTGAGAATCAGCCGCGCCGCGCCACACGGGCGCAGGGCGAACAATGCGATAAGCCAACAGCCGCGCGGTTCGGCGAACCTCAGCGCGAGCTGAAGAGACTCAAACGGGAGCTCAACCCAGCCGCGGCGGTCCGCACCCCGGCGGCAGGAGGTAATCCGGCGCCGGGCGGACGCACGCCTCGCTGTGGAGCGCGGCCACGTCCGCTTGCCGCCAGACGATCGACGGTACGCTGACCACCGTCAGGGGCACGGTCGTGCCCTGAGAAAAAAGCGTCACCGCGCAGGCGTGATTGCGGTCGTGGGAATCGGGATGCAGCCAGGCATGCGCGATCGGACTCGTTGTCAGGATCGCGAGACCCAGCACC
>Ga0265316_10007752_pt1 | contig 10058 bp, 9 predicted proteins | sample 4522metaG_FD_202092 | JGI IMG/M metagenome (GOLD analysis project Ga0265316, IMG submission 202092) | Rhizosphere microbial communities from Carex aquatilis grown in University of Washington, Seatle, WA, United States - 4-5-22 metaG | ecosystem: Host-associated > Plants > Roots > Rhizosphere >... | reverse complement strand
AGGCGCTCCTCGGCGAGGGCTTCGGCCGAGGGTTCCTTCCCGATCGTCCGCGAGCCGCGATTCGAGATCCTCAAGCTCAAGATCGAGCGCGATATCCTCGTGACGACCAACCTCAAGCTCGCGATCGAGGTCTACAACCCGAACGCCTTCCCCCTCGAGCTCAAGTCCCTCTCCTACGTCTTCGACGGCGAGGGCAAGCCCTGGGCGGAAGGAAAGACCGAGGGCCCCTTCGCGGTCGGGGCCCGATCCTCGGGGAGGATCGAACTCGCCTTCGAGATGAACTTCGCCGATCGGGACAGGGCCCTCTTCGACCTCGTGGCGAACCTTCAGATCGTCCGGTACAGGCTCGCGGGCTCGGCTTCCGTCGCCGCCGACATAGGCATACCGCTCGTCTTCCCCATCGAATTCGACGAGGGAGGCAGCTGCCGCGTCGAGCGCTGAAAGTCGGCGCGGATGCATCGGAGCCGATGCCGCGGGCGGGGGCCGCGCGCGAGCGGGTGCCGCGGCCCCCGCCCCGTCTTCCCTCGCCCCGCTCCGACCGGTATAATCGCTTTGTTTCTCCTTGGAGGTTTTTTACATGACGACGCTCATCATCGTGCGCCACGGGCACACCGCTCTCAACGACGGCGACCGCTTCCGGGGCAGGACCGATACGCCCCTCGACGACCAGGGCCTGCGCGAGGCGGAAGTCACCGCCCAGGCCATCTCGAGTCGCTGGAAGCTCTCGGCCGTCTATACGAGCTCGGTCTCGAGGGCGCACGTAACGGGTGAGATCATCGGCAAGAGCTTCGGCCTTCCCGCGATCGACGAGCCAGGCATCCTCGACATGGACTACGGCGAGTGGACGGGGCTCACCTTCGACGAGGCCCGGGCCCACGACGCCGGCATATACAAGATCTGCATGGAGAAGCCCAGCGCATTCCGGCCCCCCAAGGGCGAATCCTTCGAGGAGTTGCGCACGCGTTCGGTGGCCGCCGTCAAGTCGATAGCCCGAAGGCACCCTAACCAGGCGGTCGCGATCGTGACGCACAACGTCGTCAACCGCGTGATCCTCCTGGGCTTCCTCGAGACCTCCACGGACCTCTTCTGGAGAATGCATCAGGGCACCTGCGCCATCAACGTGCTCGAGTACGACGGCCGGGGATACGGCATCGAGCTGATCAACGACACCAGCCACATCCGGAACATGAAGAGCTGATGCGCATGGAAGGCGGAGACCGGGCGGAGAAGCTCCCCGCGGCGGCGATCGGCATAGCCGTTCTCATCTCGGCCGTGTGGGGCTTCAACTTCGTCGTCATCAAGGTGGGCGTCTCGGCCGTGCCGCCCCTCATGCTCGCCGCGCTGCGGTTCCTCTTCTGCGTCCTGCCGGCTATCTTCTTCGTGAAGCGGCCGGCGGCGCCCATGGGGTGGATCGCGGCTTATGGCCTGCTGCTCGGCGTCGGCGAATTCGGCCTGCTCTTCACGGCGATCAAGCTCGGCGCGCCCTCCGGCCTCTCCTCGATCCTCCTCCAGTCCCAGGCCTTCTTCACGGCGGTCCTCGCCGCCATATTCCTCGGGGAGAAGCTAAAGGCGCACAACGCGGCCGGCATGGTCGTCGCGGGCGCCGGGCTCGCGGTCTTCGCGCTCACCTCCGGTGCCGCCGGAGGTGCCTCCGGAGGCATGACTCTCCCCCTCCTCGGCATGATCCTCCTCGCGGGCCTCGGCTGGGCGCTCGCGAACGTAGCGGCTCGGAAGATGCCTGGCGTCGACGCCCTGGGCCTCATGGTCTGGTCGAGCCTCTTCTCCCCCCTTCCCCTAGCCGCCCTCTCCTTCGCCTTCGAGGGGCCCGCCGCGACGGGCGCCGCCCTCTCGAGCATCAGCCTCACGACCATAGCCGCTCTCGCCTATCTCGTCCTCCTCTCCACCCTCCTCGGCTACGGGCTCTGGAACGGTCTCATCATCCGCTACGGCGCGGCTAGGATCGCGCCCTTCTCCCTCATGGTGCCGGTCTTCGGCCTGGCCTCCGCCTCCCTGGTCTTGGGCGAAGCCTTCGGGCCGCGCGAAGTCCTGGGCGCCGCCTTGGTCCTCGTCGGCCTCCTCGTCCACGTCTTCGGCGGGCGCATCCTCCATCGTGGCGAGAGCGGATCGCCTGCCCGATGAGCGAAGCCTCCTGGGATCCGGAGTACCTCGTCCGCCTCGCCCGGGCGCGCATGCCCTTCGGCAAGTATTCGGGAAGCCTCCTCATCGACTTGCCCGAGGCCTACGTGGTTTGGTTCGCGCGGAAGGGCTATCCCGAGGGCGAGATCGGAGAGCTCCTCGCTTCACTCTACGCGATCAAGGAGAACGGGCTGGAGAGCCTCTTGAGGCCTCTCGTGAAATAATGTTTACCGATCGCCCGGAGCCTAGATGCCGCGCATCGGCTGGCCGCCGAGGTATGCGTCGCGGATCCGCGGATCGTCCAGGAGTTCCGCCGCCTTTCCCTGGAGGACGAGGCGGCCGTTCTGCAGGACGTAGCCGCGATGGGCTATCCCGAGGGCCTGGTGGGCGTTCTGCTCGACCATGAAGACGCTCATGCCTTCCTCGTTGAGCCTTTGCACGGTCTCCAGGACTTTCTCGACGAAGAGGGGCGAAAGGCCCATCGTAGGCTCGTCCATGCAGACGAGCCTGGGGTTGCCCATGAGCGCCCGCGCTATCGCGAGCATCTGCTGCTCTCCGCCGGACAGGCTGCCGCCCGCCTGGCCCAGCCGCTCCCGAAGTCGGGGGAAGAGCTCGAGGACGCGCTCCTCGTCGCGCCTGATCCCGCGCTTGTCGCGGCGCACGTAGGCGCCCATCAGTAGGTTCTCCTCCACGCTCATGTCGGGGAATACCCGCCTGGCCTCGGGCACCGAGGCGATGCCGAGGCGGATGCGCTCGGCCGTGGGGAGGCGCGTTATGCGCTCTCCTTTCCAGAGCACCTCGCCCGAGCGCGGGGCGTGCAGGCCGAGGATGATCTTCATGGCCGTGGACTTGCCCGAGGCGTTGCCGCCCAGGAGGCAGACCACCTCGCCCTCCCCCACCTCGAGGCTCAAGGCCTTGTGTACCTGGACGGGGCCGTAGAAGCTGTCGATCCCCTCGAGGGCCAGGAGGGGCGCGCTCAAGTCCGGGCTCCGGGAAACCGCGCCTTCGCCGGCCCGAGGTAGGCCTCGATCACGCGAGAGCTCCGCGCGACCTCGTCCGGCCTTCCCTCCGCTATGACCTCGCCCTCGTCCATCGCGACCACCCGGTCCGAGACCCGCATGACGAGGGGGAGCTTGTGCTCGATCACCACCATCGAGAGGCCGCCCGCCTTGAGGGACTCGAGGAACGCGAGCATCTCGTCGGTCTCGCTCGGGTTCATGCCGGCGGTCGGCTCGTCCAGGAGGAGGACCCTCGGCTTGGAGGCGAGGGCCCGCGCTATCTCCAGGCGCCGGCGGTTCGCGTAGCTGAGGCTGTAGGCGGGGTCGGCCATGCGCGGCGCGAGGCGGTCGCCGAATAGGGCCGCGAGCGAGGCGGCGCGGAGGCCGAGGCCCTCCTCCTCGCGACGGAAGGGCCCGACGGGCGCGAAGGCCTGGACGAGCTCGACGATGCCGCAGAGCGCGCCCGACCGGGGAGCGATGCGGCCCACGTGGGCCCCGACGCGGAGGTTGTCCTCGACGGAGAGGCGCGCGAAGGAGCGGCCCGCCTGGAAAGTCCGCACCAGGCCTAGGCGCGCGCGGGCCTCGGGAGAGCGGCGCGTGATCTCCCGCCCTCCCAGGACGATGCTGCCTTCGTCCGCGCGCTCCTCGCCGGAGAGGAGGTTGAAGAGCGTGGTCTTCCCGGCTCCGTTCGGCCCGATGAGGCCCAGAGTCTCGCCCTCGGCGAGAGCGATATCGAGGCGGCGGACCGCTCGGATGCCGCCGAAGGACTTGGAGAGGCCGCGGCCCTCCAGGAGGATCCGGCCCAACCTAGCGGCTCCCGAGGAGGCCCTGGGGCCGCAGGCGCAGGGTCGCGAGGAGGATGACCGCGTAGGTTAATGTCCTGTATCCCGAGGCGAAGCGCAGGAGTTCGGGGAGGCCGTTGAGGATCGTCGCGCCGAGCACCGCGCCCCAGAGATTCCCCAGGCCCCCGAAGATCGCCATCGTGAGCCCCAGTATCGAGACGCTCGAGGCGAAAGTCTCGTGGTTGACGTAGGTGTAGAGATGGGCGGTGAGGGCTCCGGCCAGTCCAGCGAAAAAGGCGCCGATAGCGAAGGCGAGGGCCTTGTAGCTCCGCGCGCGGACGCCGAGGGCCCGCGCCGCCGGCTCGTCCTCGCGGAGCGCGCGCAGGGTCCGCCCCAGGGGAGAGGCGCCGATCGCCCCGATCGCCAGTCCCCCGACGACGAGGACGCCGAGGCTGAGATAGTAGAAGCCCTTGGGCGTGGAGACCTCCGCGCCGAAGAGCCGGGGCGCCGGAATGCCCACGAGGTCGAGGGCCCCGCCCGTGAGGCCGTCCCAGTTGAGGATGACCTGATTCACGATCTCGCCCAAGCCCAGGGTGGCTATCGCGATGTAGTGGCCCTTGAGCCTGAGCGCCGGAAAGGCGAGGAGGCTCCCCACGCTCGCCGCCGCGAAGCCGGCGCAGAGGAAGGAGGCGGCGAAGGGAAGATGCGCCCTGAGGCTGAGGAGGCCCGAGGCGTAGGCGCCCAGGGCCATGAGGCCGGCCTGGCCCAGGGACATGATACCCGCGGTCCCGCCGACGAAGGTGATGCTGAGGGCGAAGAGGGCGTAGATCCAGCCGCTCGCGAGTATCTGGAGTATATAGGCGTTAGTCGACACTAGCGGCAGGGCGAAGGCGGCGAGGATGAGGGCCAGGGCGAGGGCGGGCTTGGGCGCGATCGATTTCCCCTGGGGCAGGAAGCTTCCGACCAGGGCCTCGCGCTGGGCCTTGAAGGGCCCGCCGAAAACCCCGTTCGGCTGGAGGAAGAGGGCGGCCAGGAGGAGGGCGTAGGCGACGAGATTCCGCGCCGAGGAGCCGAAGAGGGCGACGCCGTAGCTCTCGCCGAGGCCGAGCAGCAAGCCTCCCGCCATGGAGGCGGGCACGCTTCCGAGGCCCCCGAGGACGCAGGCGGTGAAGCCTTTGATGCCGGCCTGGAAGCCGGAGGAGGGCGTGATGAAATTGTAATACAGACCGATGAGGGCGCCCGCCAGGGCGCCGAGCGCCGAGGCGAGGGCGAATGCCGCCGCGTTCATGCGCTCGACGCGCACGCCCATGGCTCGGGCCGCCTCGGGGTCCTGCGCCGCCGCTCGCAAAGCCCGCCCGGGGCGGGAGTACTTGAGGAGGACGAAGAGGCCGAGGGCGCAGAGGGCGGTAACGCCCAGGACGAGGATATCCATGAAGCCGAGCGACACTATCCCGACGTCGATTTTGAGCTTGGGCAGGACGATCGGGAAGGACTTGGGATTAGGCGTGAAGACGATCTCGGCCAGGCTGTCGAGGATGAGGCCCGCGCCGATAGTCGCGAGGAGCGGCGCCATCTGAGAGGAGCCCTGGAAGGGCCTCACGGCCAAGCGCTCGATGAGGAGCCCCAGGAGGGCGCCCGTCGCCATGGCGGCGGGCAGGGCAGCCCAGAGGGGCAGCCGGAGGACGGCGACCGCGATCCAGCCCGCGTAGGACCCGACCATGCAGACCGAGCCATGCGCGAAGTTGACGAGGCCGGCGACGCCGAAGATGAGGGCGAGCCCGGCAGCCAGGAGAGCGTAGATATTCCCCAGCACCAAGCCGTTGACCGTCTGGCCCAGGAGAAGCGAAAGCGTCGAGCCCATGCGGGCTATTCTACCGCTTTCCGTCCCAGGCGGCGAGCTTGCCGCCCTTGATCACCAGCCTCGCGCCGAGGAAGTCGTCGACCCTGCGCGTCTCGGGATTGAAGTTGACCTTCCCGTAGATCACGCTCGGCACGTCCCTGACCTTGGCGAAGGCGTCGCGGATGGCCTTCCTGTCGGTACCGACCGCTGCGCGATCGGTCAGGCCGAGCGCGATCACCGCCGCCGCCAGCTTCATCGAGTCGTAAGCGTGCACCGAGAAGTAGTCGATCTCCTCGCCGCCGTACTTGGCCTTCCAGCGCTTCACGAATTCCCGCACTTCGGGGCGCGGATCGTCGGCCGAGAAGTCCCCGGCCACGTACACGCCCTCGGCGGCGGCCCCGGCGAGAGCGGGAAAATCCGCCGTCGCGTTGGAACCGTTGGCCACGATGGGCTGCTCGAGGCCCTGGCCGCGGATCTGCTGCACGAGAAGGGCCGCGTCGTTCGCGTAGGATATGAAGACGATGCCGTCGACCCCGGCCGCCTTGGCCTTCGTGACGATAGAGCGGAAATCCTTCTCGTCGGGGAGGTAGGCCTCGCGGAGCGCGACCTGGACGCCGAATTTTCCGAGCGCGGCTATCGTCGCATCGCCCGTGCTCTTGCCCCAGTCCGTGTTGAGCTGGAAGACGGCCACCTTCTTGAGGCCGAGGTCGCGGACGTAGGCCGCGTGCGCGGGGGCCTCGGATATCTGGTTCGGGGAGTTGGACCAGCAGTAGTCGCCGCCCTCGGGGAAGGCGGGATTCGAGTTGTTGAAGCCGAACTGCACGAGGCCCGCGCGCTGGTAGACCGCGCTTGCGGCCATGGAGGAGGTGGAGCTGAAGTCCCCCGTGGCGAGGACGATGCGCGGGTCGGCCACGTACTTCTGTGCGACCGCGATCGTCTGCTTGGGATCGTTCTGCGTGTCAGTAAAGAGGTACTGGAGCGGCCGGCCCTTGATCCCGCCCGAGCCGTTGATCTCGTCGAGAGCCAAGTCGAAGCCTTTCTTCCACGCGAGGCCGTACTGCGCCACCGGGCCCGTGAGGGGGCCGCTCACGCCGATGAAGATAGGGTCCGCTTTTTGGGCTCCCAACTCGACGCCGAAAAGGCTGAGGCCGAGCATCCCCGCCACGATAAGCTTAATTATAGACTTAGCCATGATTTTCTCCTCCAGTAATTGGATCTGTCGTTATATTTGACTTATTGGGTCCCTTTAATCAAGTATGCGCCTCGGAACCTAGGAACCTGAACTGGATATGGCCGCTCCATCCGAGTAAGCACGTTATAGTGAGCAAGCGAATCCCTATACAAGCCCGCCGCGTGGGATCGCCCGAACCTATCTTCCCGCCAGAGAGGGGGCAGCGAAGAAGACCGGAGGGCCTGCGGTATGCATCGTAGAGCATAGGATCGATAACCGACGCCAGACCGCAGGCCCGAGGACTTCGCAGCGCGGGGGAGCCGCGGGACAAATGGGAATGATGATGAAATAAATTGCGCCCCAGCCTGCTGTTTGACTGCGAGGCGAAACGGTCCATTCAGCAGGGGTGTCGACGGAGTGGGGTGCCGCGACTCCGCAGCCCGTCTGGCCTCGAAGGCGAGGACCGGAGCGGCGCCCCACGCAGGCGACAGGCCCCCTGCGTTTAGGAGCGTTTCGCATCGCGTGATCGATGGTATCTGGGGGCGCGTTGGGGGACCGTGCTAACGCTCGCTTCGCTCGCTAGGCTTCGCTCCCCCTCTAAAGCTTATATTCCTTGAACAAGGACTTCTCCGTCTCCCCCTCCACCTCCGCGACCACCTCCACGTAGTCCTCCAGCCCCGAGCCCTTGAGCTTTTCCTTGAGCAGCTCGTCGATCTGGAAGATACCCGCGGAGTTGCTCATCCGCACATGGATGTGGAGCGGCTTGTCCTTTCCCTCCTGGATCTCCACCTGCTCGATCGAGGCGGCCGAGATCGAGTGGATGTTGACCACTCCCGCCTCGAAGCCGATGCGCGACCTTCCCTTGGTCATGTCGAGGGCGTCGGCGACGCGGACGATGCCCGCCTCGACGGTCATGGGTCTGCCGCCCGCGCGGTGCGCGATGATGGCGTGGAGGATCTCCGAGCGGAGGATGGCGCGCTGGCCGATCGGATAGAGCCCCTCGAGGAGGCGGTCGATGATGGGCTGGGCGACGAAGAGGCTGAAGAGCTCGTGATCCGCCCTCTGGATGGACATACCGAGGTCGTGGAGGAGGGCGGCCATGACGACGATGAGCTCGGCCTCGGCGTTGCTCATGCCGTGATGCTTGACCACGCTCGGCTCGACGCCGCGCTCGAGGAGTATGCGCAGCATGCGCAGGGCTATGTTCGAGACGATCTGGAAGTGCACGGGCCCGTGGTCGGTCATGCCCAGGCGTAGGGTGGCGTTGACGTTCATCGCGGTCCAGAGTGCATAGAGCTCCTCGTCGGTGTTGACCCGGTCGACGACCTTCTGGAGGGTGGGATTGTGCCTGACGGGGAGGCGTATCTCGACGCGCCCTCCGGGCGGAATCTGGTCGATGCTCTGTTCTTTACTTTCCATGCTTCAAATATAGCTTCGGGAGGGCCGCGCGGGGAAGGGCGGAGGGGCCCCCCGCCCGTCGAAACGCGGCGCCGCGCGTGCTATAGTCGAGCCATGATCGCGGACACGCTCGGCTTCTTCGAATCGAGGCGCGCTCTCATCGCCCGGGCCCTTGCCGCCCTGGTCCCGGCCTCGGGCCCGATGCGCGAGAGCATGGAACGGATCGTGGAATTCTGCGGCAGGGGCAAGATGATCCGCGGCTGCCTGGTATTCCTCGGCGCGGAAGCCGCTCAAGAAAGGCTCTCCGCTACTGCGGTCGCCGGCGGCGGCGCCGAGAGCGCCGGCATTCCCCTCGCGGCGGCTCGCGGCGATTTAGCCAGTATCGCCGCGGCCATGGAGCTCTTCCAGGCGGGGCTCCTCGCCCACGACGACATCATGGACCGCGACGAGCTGAGGCGCGGGGCTCCTACGATCCACGCGCGCTACGCGGCAGAGACCCGCGCTCGGGCGGCCGATCCGCGGGCGGCCGACGCGTGGGCGACGGACGCGGGCGCGGGCTCCCTATGCGCCTGCGACGATATCGTCCCCGAAACGGCGCAGCACGTCGGCGAGTCCCTCGCGATCTGCCTCGGCGACCTCTGCTACTTCAAGGCCTTCGAGGCCCTCGCCCTCGCCCTCGAGGGGAACGCGCGCCAGGGCGAGATAGTCGGGCTCTGCGCCGCCGGTCTCGGCGAAGTGGCCGTAGCTCAGATGGCCGACGTGGCTTGGGGCGCGGACAGCGCGGAAGTGCCCGAGGAGGAGATCCTCGCGATGTACCGCGGAAAGACCGCGCACTATAGCTTCTCCATGCCCCTGGCGGTCGGCGCCCTCGCCGCGGCGGGCGCGGGCGGAGGCAGGGCGGCGGCCGAAGGCCCGGGGGACATCGTCGGCCGTCTTTACGAGCTGGGCGAGAGGCTGGGCATCCTCTTCCAGATCCGCGACGACGAGCTCGGCCTCTTCGGGGTCCCCGAGTCCATAGGCAAGGCGCCCGGCTCCGACCTGCGCGAAGGGAAGAAGACGCTCTTCCGCTCGCGGCTCCTCGCGGCCGCTCCCGCCTCCGAGCGGAAGCGGCTCCGCGTCCTCTTCGGCGGCGGTGCCGAGCCGAGGGCCGAGGATATCGCCTACATCCGAAGCCTCTCCGAGAAGTTGGGAGTCGCGCGCTCGATCGCCGAGATGTCCCGCCGCGCCGAAGGCGATGCCCTCGCGATCGTGGGCGCCCTCCCCTCCCTCGCGCCCGAGGCTCGGTCGGTCTTCGAAGGGCTCGTGGAGTACGTGACGAGGCGCGAGCGCTAGCGCGCTTCGCGGAATGTCGCGGTTCGTCATGGCTAAGCGGCGGGCGATCCGCTAGAATTCCTCCTATGTTCCGCCCGCTCCTCTTCTTCGTCGACGACGAACCCAATATCCTCTCGTCGATCGCCCGGATCTTCCACGGCGAAAGCGTGGAGCTGCGCGGCTTCGGCGACCCCCGTGAAGCTCTAGCGGCGATCGGGGAGGCGCGCCCCGCCGTGATCGTTTCTGACTACCGCATGCCCGCCATGGACGGGATCGAGCTCCTCGAGCGCTGCGGAGCCGCGAGCCCGGAGACGATCCGCATCCTCCTGACGGGCTTCGTCGACCTCGAGGCCGCGGTCGGCGCGATCAACCGAGGCTCCGTCTACCGCTTCCTGCGCAAGCCCTGGGAGCCCGAGGAGCTC
>Ga0265316_10007751_pt1 | contig 10059 bp, 6 predicted proteins | sample 4522metaG_FD_202092 | JGI IMG/M metagenome (GOLD analysis project Ga0265316, IMG submission 202092) | Rhizosphere microbial communities from Carex aquatilis grown in University of Washington, Seatle, WA, United States - 4-5-22 metaG | ecosystem: Host-associated > Plants > Roots > Rhizosphere >... | reverse complement strand
TTCCTTCGAAGTCCATGCTCATCCGCCGTTCCTCCTGCCGTCCATCACCTCCGACGGGCCCGCCACCCGCCCCGCGACGGCGCTTGCCGCAGCGGTGGCCGGGGAGGCCAGGATGACCTCGCTGGTGCGATGCCCCATGCGGCCCACGAAGTTCCGGTTTGTCGTGGACACGCACCTTTCTCCCTGCGCCAGGATGCCCATGTGTCCCCCCAGGCAGGGGCCGCAGGTGGGCGTGGAGACCACTGCGCCCGCGTCCAGGAACACCTCGAAGAGCCCCTCGCGGAGCGCCTCCCGGTAGACCCGGGGCGTTGCCGGGATCACGATGCATCGCACTCCGGCGGCCACCTTCCTGCCGCGGAGCACCTCGGCGGCCTGGCGAAGGTCCTCGATCCGCCCGTTCGTGCAGCTGCCGATGACCACCTGGTCGATCTTCATGTCACGCGTCTCGCGCGCGGGCCTTACGTTCTCGGGAAGGTGGGGGAGCGCGACAAGCGGTTCCATGCCCGTGACGTCGATCTCCACCAGCCTTTCGCAGCTCGCGTCCGGGTCGGCGCGGAGGGCCGCCCAGGGACGCGTCGTCCTTCCGTTCAGGTACGCGGCCGTCTTTTCGTCTGCCGCGAAGATGCCGTTCTTCGCCCCTGCCTCGACGGCCATGTTCGCCATGGTCAGCCGGGCCTCGATCGACAGCGAATCAATGGCGGGACCGGAAAACTCGATTGCGCGGTAGGTGGCCCCCGAAACCGAGATCTTTCCGATCAGCGCCAGGATGAGGTCCTTGCCCGTCACCCACGGCCCGAGGCTTCCGGTGAAGACAGCGCGGATGGTGGGGGGAACCCGCAGCCAGGCCTTGCCTGTGAGGAAGAATCCCGCCAGGTCCGTGGAGCCCATGCCGGCGGCAAAGGCTCCCAGCGCGCCGTATGTGCACGTGTGCGAATCCGCCCCGACCGCCACCATCCCGGGGAGGATCGCGCCGATCTCGGGAAGGAGGGCGTGCTCCACTCCCACCTCGCCCTGCTCGAAGAAATGGACCCCGGGGTGCCGTCCGCTGAACTCCCGCATGACCCTCACCTGCTCGGCGGAGAGGATGTCCTTGTTGGGCGTGAAGTGGTCCGGCACCAGCCAGACCTTTTCGGGATGCCGCACCTGCCGCACCCCGGTCTTCTCGAACTCCTCGATGGCGATGGGGGCCGTGATGTCGTTTGCCAGTCCGAGGTCCGGCTCGACCAGGAGAAACTCTCCCGGGGTGACGGCGGGCACGCCGGCGGCCCGGGCCAGGATCTTCTCAGACAGCGTCATGCTCTTCATTGTCTCCCTTGTCTCCTCTTCGCGCGGCCAGGTATGCCTTCCACCTGTTGAGCGCGTTCACGTAGGCGCGTGCGCTCGCCTCCAGGATGTCGGTGGATGCTCCCCGGCCGACGAACTTCCGCGCGTCGATCTCCAGCGACACGCTCACCTCGCCGATGGCCTGCTTCCCGGGCGTAACGGCCTGCACGACGTATTCCAGGAGCTTGGTCGTGATCCCGAGGGCCCTGTCGATGGCGTTGAAGATCGCGTCCACGGGCCCGTCACCGGTCGCGGCCTCTTCGAATCGCTCGCCGCCGGACTTGATGCGGACAGTGGCGGTCGGCACCGCGACGTTGCCGGACTGGATATTGAAGTAATCCAGGGTGTAGGTTTCCGTCTCCCTGCCAAGGTGATCGGAGACGATGACATACAGGTCGTCGTCGTAGACCTCCTTCTTCCGGTCGGCTATCTCCAGGAACCGCTCGTACGCCTTCTTGGCCTCTGACTCGGAAACGGGGATGCCGAGCTCGGCCAGGCGGTTGCGGAACCCGTGGAGGCCGGAGTGGCGCCCCAGGACCAGCTGGCTCGCGTCCCTGCCCACCGACTCCGGGGTCATGATCTCGTAGGTCTCGCGCTTCTTCAGCACGCCGTCCTGGTGGATGCCGGACTCGTGGGCAAATGCGTTCTCCCCCGTGATCGGCTTGTTGCGGGGGATTGGGAAGCCGATGGTGTTGGCGACCAGTCGCGAGGTGTTCCAGATCTGCCTGGTGTTGATGCCCACCGTGTAGGGGAGCAGATCGGCCCGCACGGTGAGCGCCATCACGAGCTCCTCCAGGGAGGCGTTTCCCGCCCGCTCGCCGATCCCGTTGACCGTGCACTCCACCTGGCGGGCCCCCGCGCGCACCGCGGCCAGGGAGTTCGCCACCGCCAGTCCCAGGTCGTTGTGGCAGTGGGCGGACAGGACCGCCTTGTGCATGTTCGGCGTCCCCTCGACGATTTTCTTGAGGAATGCGTAGATTTCTTCCGGAACTGAATAGCCCACGGTGTCGGGGACGTTGATGATGGTTGCCCCGGCATCGATCACCTTCTCGAATACCTTGCAGAGGAACGGGATCTCGCTCCGCGTCCCGTCCTCGGAGGAGAACTCGACCTCCGCCGTCTTGTTTCGCGCGTACTTCACGGCCGCCACGGCCATCTCCAGGACCTCCTCCGGCTTCTTGCGGAGCTTGTACTGCATGTGGATGGGGGAGGTGGCGAGGAATGTGTGGATCCGCGGATGCTCGGCGGCCCTGATGGCATCAGCCGCGCAGTCAATGTCCTTCTCCACCGCGCGGGCGAGGGCGGCGATGGCGGGTCCCTTCACCTCTTTCGAAATGAGCTTGCACCCTTCCAGCTGGTGCGGCGAGGAGATCGGGAATCCGGCCTCGATCACGTCCACCCCCAGGCGGGCAAGCTGGATGGCGATCTCTACCTTCTGCTCGACGCTCATGGAGGCGCCCGGAGACTGTTCCCCGTCCCGCAGGGTGGTATCGAATATCATGACTCGGTCCATTGCGTTTCTCCTGTCAGTGTTGAGGCGCATCCGGCCCCGGTTCCGCCGGCGCGGGCTGTGCTGCCGTGCCGGGCGCGGGCTGCGCCCCCGCCGCGGGATCCGGCATCTTTTTGCTCCGTTCCATGGCCACGATGCCGCTTCGGGCAATCTCGACAATCCCGTACGGCTTGAGCAGCGCGAGAAAGTCCTCGATCTTGTCCGGTGACCCCGTCAGCTCCACCGCCATGGTGTCGTGGCCGACGTCCATGACCTGTGCCTTGAAGACGTCCGCCACCTGGAATATCTCCCCGCGCTGTGCTCCCTGCGCGTTGACCTTGATCAGCATCAGCTCGCGGTTCATGGAGGGCACAGAGGAGAGCTCCGTCACCTTGATCACGTCGATGAGCCGGTTGAGCTGCTTCTTGATCTGCTCCACCACCGCGTCGTCTCCGGTGCACGAGAGGGTGAGACGCGAGACGGTGGGGTCCGTGGTGACCCCGGCGGTGATGCTCTCCACGTTGTATCCCCGGCCCGAGAGAAGGCCCGAGATTCGGGCGAGCACCCCCTGTCGGTTCTCCACGAGCATCGACAGCACGTGTTTCATGCGGCCTGCCTCCTCTGCGGCGTACCCGACGCATTTGCCTGCGGCGTGCTCGACGCATTTTTTTTCCTCATGCGTTCATCATCTCGTGGATGCCCGCTCCCGCCGGCACCATCGGCCACACGTTGGCCTCCCTTTCGATCTGGAAGTCCAGGAAGATCGGGCGGTCGGTGATGCGCCGCGCCTCTTCCAGCGCCGGGGCGATCTCGGCGGGTTTCGCGATCCTGATTCCCGCCGCCCCGTAGGCCTGCGCAAGCTTCACGAAATCCGGCACGTAGGGCGGGCACTGGTTGTCCGGTGAGGCGCAGTCGGGAGGGCAGTCGGCCGTGCGCTCGAGGCAGACCCCCGAGTAGTGGCGCGTGTAGAAGACCTCCTGCCACTGGCGCACCATGCCGAGGTAGCCGTTGTTCAGGATGGCCACGATCACCGGGAGCCTCTCCGTCACCGCGGTGGCCAGCTCCTGGATGTTCATCTGGATGGAGCCGTCTCCCGCGATGTCGATCACCCGCCGGCCGGGGTTGCCCACCTGCGCGCCGATTGCGGCCGGGAAGCCGTATCCCATGGTCCCCAGGCCGCCGGAAGTGAGAAACGTGCGGGGCGAGCGGAACGTGTAGTACAGCGCGGTCCACATCTGGTTCTGACCCACTTCCGTCGTGACAATGGCCTCGGGAAACGCGGAGGAGATGGCGTGGATCACCGCCGTGGGGGAAAGCCGGCCGTTGCCCACGATCTCGGTGGGCGGGTGAGTGCGCTTCCACTCGTCCGTTTCGCGGATCCATTCCGGGTGGTCCGGCGCGGCCAGGTGCGGCAGCAGGTCCTCCAGGACCGAGCGCGCGTCCCCGACAATGGGGATCGCCACCGCGACATTTCGCGAGATGGACGCGGGGTCGATGTCCACGTGCACCACCGTGGCATGGGGAGCGAACTTGGAGAGATCTCCCGTGGCGCGGTCGTCGAACCGGGTGCCGATTGCGAACAGCAGATCGCAGTTCTGCACCGCCATGTTTGCCGCGTAGGTGCCGTGCATGCCGAGCATGCCGAGGAACCGCGGGTGTTCGCTGGGGAGCACGCTGATCCCCATCAGGGATGCGATGGTGGGAACGTTCACCTTCTCCATTACACGATGGAACGCTTCGGCCGCGCCGGAGATGTTCAGCCCCCCGCCCACGTAGAAAAGGGGTTTTTTCGCTTTCGCCAGTGCCGCGGCGGCCTTGAGGATTTCACCGGGATCGCCCTTGGTAACGGGGGAGTACCCCCGGATAGACACGCCGGTCGGCAGGGGCTCCGCGGAGAGCTCCGTCAGGACGTCCTTCGGCATGTCCACGAGGACCGGTCCGGGCCTCCCGCTGCGCGCAATGTAGAACGCCTCCCGCAGGACGCGGCCCAGCTCGCGGCGGTCGGTGACCAGGTAGTTGTGCTTCGTTACGGAGCGGGAGATCCCTACGATGTCCGCTTCCTGGAAGGCGTCGTTGCCAATCATGTTCCGCGAGACCTGGCCGGTGAGGACGACAAGCGGGACCGAGTCGAAGTTCGCCGTGGCCAGTCCGGTCACCGTGTTGGTGGCGCCGGGCCCGCTGGTGACCAGGCACACGCCCACCTTTCCTGTTGACCGCGCGTAGCCGTCCGCCGCGTGAACGGCTCCCTGCTCGTGGCGCGCAAGGATGAGGCGGAGCTCCCGCTCCCCATAGAGCGCGTCGAAAACCGGAATCACCACCCCGCCGGGGAATCCGAACACCACCTCGACGCCCTCCGCCTTCAAGGCTTCCAGCAGGAGCCGTGCGCCGCTCACCATCATTTCATTTCTCCGGCGCCCGCCCGCAGCGCGCCGCCTGACGCCGAGCCCACGTTGCGGGCATATGCGTCGAGGAAGGAGCTTCCCGTCGCGGAGGCCCGCGGCGTGAAGGCGGCCATCCTCCTTTCAAACTCGCCCTTGTCGATCAGGAGGTCCAGCCGCTTCCCCGTGATGTCCACGCGGATACGGTCTCCTTCCCTGACGATCCCGATCGGGCCGCCTGCCGCCGCCTCGGGAGCGACGTGGCCGATAGAGGCTCCGCGGCTCGCGCCGGAGAATCTTCCGTCGGTGATGAGGGCCACTTCGCGATCCAGCCCGATGCCCGCGATGGCCGAGGTGGGGGAGAGCATCTCCCGCATGCCGGGGCCTCCCTTCGGGCCTTCGTAGCGTATCACCACCACGTCGCCCGACTTTATTTTTCTTCCCAGGATGGCTTCCTGCGCCTGCTCTTCCGAGTCGAACACGCGCGCGGGCCCTTCGTGCACGAGCATGGAAGGATCAACGGCGGCCTTCTTCACAATGCAGCCATCCGGTGCCAGGTTCCCGCGGAGCACGGCAAGCCCGCCGCCCGCGTGATAGGGCTTTTCCGGCAGCGCGATGTGCACGCCGTTGGGAGCCGGTGCGCCGGCGTAGGATTCCGAGAGGGATGCACCTGTCACCGTCATCGCGCTTCCGTCGATCCTCCCGAGCCCGGAGAGCACCTTCAGCACGGCCATCACGCCGCCCGCCGCGTGGAGGTGTTCCATGTAGTGGGGCCCGGAGGGGGCGAGAGAGCACAGGTGGGGCACCAGGGCGCTCAGCCGGTCGAAGTCATCGAGCGTGAGAGAGATCCCGGCGGAGGCGGCAATTGCGGGCAGGTGCAGCGCCGTGTTCGTCGAGCCGCCCAATGCCATGTCCAGCGCCACCGCGTTCAGGAACGCCGCCTTCGTCATGACGGCGCGCGCGGTGAGGCCCTGCCGGACGGCTCTTACCGCCGCCCGTCCCGACTCGCGGGCAAGGATGACCCGGTCGGCGTGCACCGCGGGGGTGGCGCCGTTGCCGGGGAGCGCGATGCCCAGCGCCTCGCTCAGGCAGTTCATCGTGTTGGCGGTGAAAAGCCCGGCGCAGGAACCCGAGCCGGGGCATGCGCATCGCTCCAGGCGCGCGAGGTCCCCGTCGGTCATGGTGCCAACGGTGCGGCGGCCAACGGCTTCGAAGACGGCCTCCAGACCGACGCTGCGCCCGTCGAAGGTCCCCGAAAGCATCGGGCCGCCGGAAAGGAAGACCGCCGGGATATCCAGCCGCGCGGCCGCCATCAGCATGCCCGGAACGATCTTGTCGCAGCTTGCCAGCAGCACCAGCCCGTCGAGGCCGTGCGCCTGCGCCACAATCTCGATCGAGTCGGCGATCAGGTCCCGCGAAGGCAGGGAGTATTTCATCCCGGCGTGGCCCATTGCCAGCCCGTCGCACACGCCGATCGTGCCGAACTCGCAGGCTACGCCTCCCTCCGCCCAGATGCCCTCCCGCACGCTCTCCGCAATCCGCCGCAGTTCGCGGTGGCCAGGGATGAGCTCGCTGTAGGAGTTGGCGATCCCGATCACCGGTTTGCCGAGAGACCCTCCGTCCCAGCCCAGCGCGTGCAGCAGGCTCCGGTGCGGGGCCCGTGACACCCCGTTCTGCACTTCGCCGCTTCGATGGTTTCCCGCTTCTCCCGCCATGTTCGCCGCCTCCTTTGCCAGTGTGAAAAAAAAGGGCCGTTCTCCGGAAGGAGAACGGCCCGCGCTGTACGTCGTCAAAGACTGCGCGCTACCCTTCCGGGCTTCTGTTCCTCCTCGCAAGGAGTGCGGGAATAAGGACGAGGCTGCCGGAAATGGAAAGAAACCTGTAGCCGCACATCATGTCGATGTATATATATGCGCCCGGGGCATTTTTGTCAAGCCGCCCTCAGAAGGAAGAGCGCTTGCGTTCGAACGCCTTCTGCATGCGCTTCAGCACGGCGAGGCAGTGCTCCTCGTCCGCGAGCCCGAACTCCGCCAGGACGGGTCTCTCGAGCTGATCGAACGTGATGAGGTCCCGCTCCAGGTCGCACAGGGCGGTGCCGAGGTACACGCAGAACACGATGTCCTTGTACTGCTGCGGCGCCATGAGCGGATCGTGGTGGTGCTTGATGCCCTGGACGAGCTGGTCGGGGAAATTCCATTTCATCGCGATGAGCGCCCCGACATCCGCGTGGTTCAGCCCGAAAGAGAAGCGCTCGAGGATCCGCGTCGGGATGTCCTTCTCATGGCAGAAGCGCTCCATCCGCTCGATGATGTCGGGGTGCAGGTATGTCACGATGATCTGCCCGAGGTCGTGGAGGATTCCCGCGACATAGACGTCGTCCAGGATATCGGCGCGCGGCTTGAAGCTGCGGGCGAGCTGGAAGGAATAGAAAGCGGTCCGGTAGGACTGCTCCCACAGCGTCCTCATTTCCGCGTATTTCTCACCCAGGATCTTCTGGGCGCTGTAGGAGTACAGCAGGTTCCGCAGTCCCTTCATCCCCACGATCTTGACCGCCTGGAGGATGTTGTTCACGCGGCTGGGCAGAACGTACTGCGCGGAGTTCACGAGCTTCAGGAGGTCCGCGGTCAGCGTCGGGTCGGTGGCGATCCGGCCCGCAATCTGCGTGATGGTGGCCCGGGGATTCTCCGTCAGCGTGATGAGGTGCATGATCGTCTCGGGAAAATGGGGCAGGGAGTCGACGTCCCGGGCAAGTGCCTGGGTGAGAACGTTGATCTTCTCCAGCTGGACGCTGCTCATCGGGATGGCCAGGGAGGCGATAGTCTGCCCGTCCCGCGTCTCGATGACAAAAGCCTCCTCTCCCAGCCCGATCCGCTTCAGGAACTGCAGGAGGATGAGGATGCCGAGCCCCGCGCCCTCCGACGAATCGATCGGCTGGGCGAGGGCCTCCACGAAGGAGTGGAACGCGCGCGCCCGGGCAATCCTGTCGTAGATCCTGAGCTGCTCCCGCGGCGTCAGCTCCGCGCTGTTGCGCACCGATATGTTGAGACTCCCCCTGGTGGTGTGAAACGTGACGCCAATTGCGAAGCCGCGCTTCTTGAGCGCCTTCATCCAGTGAGGCAGGCGCTCGGCCGATTCGCGGCGGAAGTTCTCCATCCCCTTGTCGTAGTCCTGTTCGTTCAGGATGTCGAGGCCCTTCTCTTCGAAGTACAGGCGCTTGGTATTGGCTTTCTGGGCGTTGATGATGAGCTCTTTCAGGCAGTACGACAGGGGCTCGAGGATGCGTTCCTGTCCCAGCTCGACGAGGTACATCTCCAGGATCCTGTCCAGCAGGGCATGCGCTTCGTGGGGCAGGCTCGTGAGCCGGAAGGTGAGGGGGATGGAACTGGCAGCAGCCTTTTGAATCTCAGCGATATCAATCTGAGACGTCATTTCCGCACAGTATAGCAACATCAGGGTCGCAACGATAGCAAGATCGAAGGCCATCCCGCCAATTCTATGGAGCCCCGCCCACGCCTTTCATTGGGTGCAATTTCTTCTTATAATATGCGTCAGGAGCGTCCGATGAAGAGACTCCTGCTCGCAGCTTCCATACTGATACTCTGTGCGTGGGCGGCCGCCGGCGCCGACCTGGGGGCGTCGTGGGTTCCCGTGGTCCCGGAGGCAGGCAACACGTGGCTGCGCACCGAGGGGACGCTGCCGGCAGGTTCATATGCGCTCCTGGTGGGTCCTTCGGCTTCGGCAACGGAGCTCAGCTTCGACGGCCAGGTGGTGGATCGATCGGCGCCGGGCGGCGTGGCGGAGTACCGCGGGCTTTCGCTTCCTGCCACCGCGTCGACCGCCTCGCACGTTCTGTCGGTGCGCCTCCGCCAGTCGGGCGTCACGGCCTCCGCCCCGGTTCTCCAGGTTGTACCGGTCGACGGCTTGAGCGAGCGGCTCTCCCTTCTCAATATTCCCCTCGCGCCGATCCGGGTATTCACCGGGCTGTTGTCGCTCCTGCTCGCCGCCCAGTTCTTTGCCGTCTTCCTCCGGTCCCGTTCGGCGGACCGGCTCTTCCTGGTAGCGGCGCTGGCAGCCAACGCGGCTTCCGAGCTCGTGCCCGGGTACCTCTCCTCCTTCTTCTCCCCCGACCTGGCGCTGAAGCTCGCGGTCGGTGCGTCTTTTGCGACCCTGGCCCTGCTCGTGCACTCCATGCTCAACCTGCTGAAAACAAAGCGCTCGCTCGTCCTCATTCCGCTCGTTGCGCCTCCCTTCGCCGCCGCGCTCCTGGCGGTGATCTCTTCCCGGGCCGAGGTCGCCGAGGTCGCGGTGCTGGTGATGCGGGGGCTGTTCGCGGTCTCGTTCGCGGTGATCGGCATCCGCGCCGTTGCCACCGTGTCCAGGGCGGGGTTCAAGCGCGCCGTGCTCCCCCTCACCCTCGGATTCGCCCTTTTCCTGGGGCTCGCCGCCGGCGTGGGCGCGGACGCCCTTTACCCCGGGCGGCTGCTCCTGGCGTTCCTGCCGGGATTCCTGATCGCGATGTTCGAGGGGTCGTCGATGGTGGGCGAGCTCCTACGCTCTCAGGGCATGTACCGCAAGACCAGCCAGGAGCTCATCGAGCGGATCGAGAGCGACTGGGAAATGATCGAACGGATCCGCGAAGGTAAGGACCTGCTGGAGAAGCGCAATATCGACATCACGAAGCTGTCGGGAAAACTGCTGGAGAGCGCGCAGAAACAGGCGTTCACGATCGGGGGCCTCATCGTGTCCCTGGAAAACGCAGGGACGGCGGAAGGGCGGGTCGTCGCCAGGGAAAAGGACATCCTCGGGTTCACGGAGCAGGTCGACGGCCTGATCAACAGTTTCAATACGCAGATCCAGGAAACGCTCCGG
>Ga0265316_10007749_pt1 | contig 10060 bp, 9 predicted proteins | sample 4522metaG_FD_202092 | JGI IMG/M metagenome (GOLD analysis project Ga0265316, IMG submission 202092) | Rhizosphere microbial communities from Carex aquatilis grown in University of Washington, Seatle, WA, United States - 4-5-22 metaG | ecosystem: Host-associated > Plants > Roots > Rhizosphere >... | reverse complement strand
ACGGCGCCCGCTGGGGGGACCGTATCCGAGCCGCGACCGTCAGGGAGCGGTCCCGGCCCGTACTCAGGCCGGCGGGCTCGCAAACGACTTCTGCCTACAGCGCATCCGCGCTGGCGGTGATGGCCAACTGCGCGTGTTTGACACCCTTGGTGGCGGCCAGCAACCCGGCGAAGCGCTGAACGGCCTTCGACGTGCCACGCAGCGCAATCAACTCCATGCAGTTGTCATGGTCCAAATGGATATGCAGCACGGATAGGATCACGCGGTGGTGGTTGTGCTGTAGTTCGGTAAGTTTTTCCTCGAGCTGGCGCACATGGTGGTCATAGACCAGAGTCAGCGAGCCGACAACATGCCCGGCGGGCCGGCTCGAGGATTCCCGCACCAGTTCCGCCCGGATCAGATCGCGGAACGCCTCGGACCGGTTGGTGTAGCCGCGCTTCTCGATGAGAGCGTCGAACTCGCCCAGAAGGTCGGTGGCGATGGCCACGCCGATGCGACTAAGCTCAGACATTCCGAATATAAGGTAGCATACGCAGGCGCCGCCCGGTAGCCGCCTGGTAGCCTCCGCTCGCTCACGGGATGCCCTCTGGCCCCGGCTCGGTAACCCCTGCGAAATCAACAAGCCCGTGTCCGAGCCCGTGTCCGAGCCCGTGTCCGAGCCGCGACCGTCAGGGAGCGGTTTCCGCCAGTAATCCCCAAACGCCGCGGGGCCGCGCGGCAGGAGGAACCAGCCCGGCCCGGCAAACACAAAGCCGCACGCCGATGTCCGCCGCGGGTTCCCATCACGCTGGGTGATCGTGGTGGCGATGTGGGTGTGAGTGGACTTCTCCCGGAGCGTGAGCATGCCTGTGGACGTGCAGCAGGCCCGTCCGCCGGAGTAGATCGTCGTCCCCCAGCACGGCCGCCGGCGCCCCCTGCGCAACCAGCCGGCCCCCATGAAACACGAAGCAATAGTCGGCGATTTCTTCGACGCTATCCAGATCGTGCGTGGCCGTGACCACCGTCCGTCCGGTATTCTTCCAGCCCGCCAGCAGGTCAATCGTCTGGCTTTGGCTCCGGGGGTCCAGTGCCGCCGTCGGCTCGTCCAGCAGGAGCACCTGCGGGTCGAGGATCAGCACGGAAGCGATGGCCACGCGCTTCTTTTCGCCGCCCGAGAGCCGGTGTGGCGGCCGGTCTTTCAGATGCCCGATGTCGAGCTCGTCCAACGTCTGGGCTACCCGCTGGCGAATCCGGTCTCGCGGCCAGCGCAGTTGCAGCGGTCCGAATGCGAGCTCATCGAAGACCGTCGGATTGAACAACTGCACCTCAGGATTCTGGAACACCAGGCCCACGCGGAGGCGAAAGTCGAATGAGAAAGTCTCATCCTGGAAGCGTTCTTCGGTCAACGGGTCCCCGCAAAAGAGGACCGTGCCCGACACGGCAAGCGCGAGGCCGTCGAGCAGTCGCAGCAGCGTCGATTTTCCGGACCCGTTGGCGCCCAGCAGCGCGACCCTCTGCCCGGCGGGAATTGCCAGGCTCACAGTTTCCAGTGCGGCCACACTTTCGTAACTGTAGCTGACGTCCTCCAGCTCAAAAACCGGCGTCCGCAATGGCATATTCTCTAACGCCCCATCCATAAGGCTGCCGATCCGAGCGCCAGGAAGAGAGCCAGCCAACTCCAGTCGCGGCGCCTCATCTCGAACTCGTCGAGCACATATACTTCTCCGCGGAAGCCGCGGGATTGCATGGCCAGATACACGTCGCCGGAGAGCTGCATGGTCTTACTCAGCAGCACTCCGGCAGTTGCAATGGCCAGGCGCCGGGCGTCCTTCGCCTCCAGCTTTCCCACCATCCGGCTGCGCCGCGACTCGAACATCTCCCCGGCCGTCCCGATCATGAGAAGAATATAGCGGTAAGTCATGCCCAGGATCACCACCAGCACTATCGGAACGCGCAGTACCCGCAGGGCCTTCAGCACGTGCGTCCAGGGTGTGCAGAGTACCAATAAGATGGAAAGCGTCGCGGTTGTCTCGACACGCGAAATCAGATAGGTGGCGCCCCGCAGGCCCTGTGCCGTCAAGGCCCACCCAAGCCCCGGCAGCCGCCCGATGGGACGGCCCGGGGTGAGGAAAAGCGCCGGCGCCGCAATCAGCCCCGTAAAGGCGAACGCGCCAGCCCATACGCGGATCATGAGAGTGCCCAGCGGCACCCGCGAGCAAATCGCCAATACGGTTGCAAAACCGAAGATAGCCCCGATGATTTCCAGCCGGCGGGAAGCGGCCGCCGCCACGATCAGACCCAGGAACCCGAGCAGCTTCACGCGCGGATCCAGGCTCTGCAGCAGGCCGGCGCGGCGCGCCAGTTCCTCGGATTCGAGCGTGCGTTCGAGAACCCGGAGAAAGCCGTGAATGGATCCCTCGATCACGCGGTTCGCGCGCACGCTACCCACTCCGCCGGGGGGCCGCAAAGACCCGGTTCGCCACCAGCGCCGCCAGCAGGATCAGGCCCGATCCGAACGCCGCGGAAAGCAAATAGCCAAAAGAGGCGCTGCGCAAAAACGGCGGAGCGTAGGACGGGAAAGGGGCGGTCCATATGTTGGACAGACGCTCCAGCCCCTGCGGTACTCCCGCGGGCAGCGCGTGATTCGCGGACACCGCGGCGATCTGCTGCCGGGAGGTGCTACCGCCGAGATCGTGCGGCGACCACTCGCCCCACGCACTCCCGACTGCCAGGATTCCCAGGGGAGTAATCAGCATCAGGACGGCAAGGCCGGCCAGCAAAGGCCGGATGGCTTGCCAGCCAAAGCCGCCGGCTTCGGCCCCGGTTCGAGCGGCTCCCGGCGCCGTGGCGCTCAAAAGGGACGGATGGCTCCGCTGCAGCCACGCTACCAATCCCGCCGACAGGATCAACTCGGCCAGGCCGGCAATGGTGAGGTGTCCCGCCATCATCGCCGGGACCGCGATCTTCAGCGGGTACGGTGCATACAGCGGCGCTCCCGAAGCATCCCGGAATAACATTGGCTGGATTCCCAGCTCGATGCCCGTCAACAGCGCGGCCACGTTGATCGCCAGGTAGCCGGCGACGCCGGCGGCAATCACGCGGCGCCGCGAGACAATGGCGCACTTCCCGGAAATGGCCCGATAGGTGAAGTACGCGACCAGCGAGCCGGCGACCGCCATATTGAAGCAGTTCGCCCCGAAGGCCGTGATGCCGCCGTCGCCAAAGAAGACCGCCTGAATGAAAAGCGCGATCGAGATCGCCAGGATGGAGGCCCAGGGCCCCAGCACAATACTGGCAATCGATACGCCCACTGCGTGGCCCGTGGTGCCTCCAGGCAACGGCAGGTTGAACATCATCACCACAAAGGAAAAAGCGGCGAACACCGAGAGCAAGGGAATCAACCTGGTGGTGAGCAGCCGCTTCAACCGGCCGAGCGCGACATACCAGAACGGCGCGGCGCTCGCGTACAGGACCGCGCAGGTGGCCGGACTCAAATAGCCGTCGGGGATATGCATGGTTCTCGGGCCGGCAGACGCGCCGGCAATCCAATCCGTACTACCACTCTCAGAATCGTAACACGGAAGCGCCTGGCGGAGCGCGAACGATCCCTCACGCTCGCGGCTCGGCAACCCCCGCGAAATCAATGCGCCCGTGTCTGAGCCGGGCCCAGGGGGCACCCCGTCAGGAAGCGGTCTCGGCCAGTCGAAACCGATTTACTATTGGAACCGGGAGTGTAATGTAACCCGAATCGCACCTGAAACGGTTCGACGGGGTGGAAAACGTCTGTGAATGCCGGCGTGGCCGTGGGCGTTATTCGGGAGGTATAGGCGTAGTCAATGTCGTGATCGCGGCGGTTCAGCAAATTCAGGAATTCCACCGAAAAGCGCCATGTCTTGTTAATTCGATAACCGATCCCCGCGTTGAGCAACGCCGTTAACTGTGAGCGATACATTCCGTCGGACGTCAAATCGCGCGGGCCAAAGCAGCGCAGACGCAAACTCTCCGAAAAGCCTTTGGGAAGGTGCACCGTGACGCCCGAGGAAATCACCAACCTGACCGCTTCGGGCACAATCCTGCCGCCCGGGCTGTTGGGCGCCGCATCGGTTCCGTCTATTGCGGTAAAACGCGCGCTGGAGTCGGCCAGGTCAAAATCAAAAGTCAAATGATCCACTGGCGTGTAGTAGTTCGCCAATTCGACGCCGTAGCGGTTGCTCGGCTGCTGGGAAGCAACCGTGGCCCCGGTGTCGCCATCCTGCTGCAGTTCGGAACCGCTGTGGAGATACCAGAGCGAAACGGTGCTTTGCAAATGCGAGACGGCCGCAGTGCGCACGCCGAATTCCGCGCCTTTGGTTTGGATCAGAAGGGGAATTCTCGAGGAGGGCGTATTGGGGTACGGATTGTCCGCCGAAACCGGTTCCACCGTTTGCGTTGCGCCACGCGCGTCGTTGCTATGAAAACTGAATCCGCCCTGTGCATAGAACTCGGTATTGGACCACGGGCCGAAAATCAAACTTAGTTTTGGGCTGGGCAGCACCCTGGTGGCCGTGCGGGAATTGGCCGGGGTAACCAGGCTGGTGACGTCAACGTGGTCCATGTCGCCGCGCAGGGCCGCGTCCGTGCGGAATTTTTCCGCCCACTGGATTTTATCCTCCACATAAAAACCTGCCAGCGTGTCCGTAAAGCGATCCGCTTGCGTGGTTGCCGGCAGAGTGGCGCCGGCGCCGGAATCGGTTTTATCCACGCGCACGCGATTTTCCGTCTGGTAAAGGCCGTTGCCGATCCAATCGTTGCGCACCTGCAGGCCGAACGTGTTTTCCACCTTGCGGCCAAACCATTGGCTGAAAATCGTGTGGCGCGCGTCCAGCCCGGCCACCCAGCGCCTGTCCTTCTGTTCGAACTGATCGCCGCGAATGGGGTCCGTCAGGAAGTAAGTGAAATCGGAGAATAAATCCATATCGTAATAGAATCCGTAGGCCATGATTTTCGTCGCGGAGTTTGCGTCCTGGCGATGCCATTCGGCCTGCAAGCTATAACGCTGGGAATTGCCACCGTCCTCGGGGTTCAGCGCGCCGAAAAGACCAACCAGGGGCACGGCGTTCTCCGGGATTTGATCGCTCGAATTCCACTTTCCATGGTAAGCGCGGGCCGTGATGCTGAAACCACCGGCGTCTCCGCCCTGACTGTAAGTGAGAATGCCGTTGTATTTGTTATAAGCGTCCGGATGCACCCATGGGCCGTTATCGTAATACGCTTCTCCGCCATACAGCAAACTGCCCGTACCGAGCTTTTGCGATGCGCCGAAAACGGCCCGCCCATAGCCATACATGCCGCCTTCCACCGTGAAGAAGTTCTCGGGCAGCGTCTTGAAATACACCACATTGACCGATCCAGCCGAGCCAAAGTTGCCGGCATCGGCGTAATAAGGACCTTTCTGGAAATCCGTCCGCTCCACAAACTCCGGGATGACGGTGTTCATGTCCGAGTACCCTTCGCCGTGGGCATGCGACGGCAGATTCAGCGGCATACCGTCGAGGGAAATGGCGATATCCGTGCCGTGGTCGAGATTGAAGCCGCGAAGAAAATACTGGTTGGCCTTGCCGCCGCCGGCGTGCTGAGTGATGATGACACCGGGAACCGTCTCCAAAACTTCTCCCGAACGAAGCATCGGACGATCTGCGATTTCCAGTGCGCCCACCGTTCCCTGGGTGGCGGATTCGGCAATCCCGACGAGGCTATCCTCCCGGCCCTGCACGGTTATGGAGCTGCTCACGGAGGCCACCGCCAGAGAGATGCGCAGCGGGCCCGGCGCCTCGCTGGTCCCTATAGTGACGGAGATTTCTTTGGTTTCAAAACTGGGATTCGATACCACCAGCCGATAATCGCCCGCCGGGAGTCCGGAAATAAGGAAGGAGCCGTTCGCGTCCGACTGGGTGGTTGTTTGTGCCGTGCCGTTCGCGCTGAGAAGCTGCACGGTAGCCCCGGCAATCGACGCGCCAGACGTGTCAGCGACAGTTCCCGACATCTGGTTGTCCGCGCCCGCCGTGGGTTGTGCTTGTGCCTGCTGCGGCTGAGCGGAAACCGCCGGCTCGCTCTGTGCCTCCACGGCCGTGCGAAACTCCGCCATCTGGTTGTTGCCGGCGTCAACGGCGATCGTCCGGCTGGCCGTAAGAAAGCCCGCGGCCTCGACCCTGGCGCCAGAGGCCGCGTGCGCGTCCGTCGCAAGGCCCGTGAGAGTGATTTCCCGTGCCATAAGAAAGCCCGGAGCGAGGAGAAAGAGAAGCACTGAGTGTTTCCAGTTCACGAAGCAACACCTGTTGCGCACCGAACGCTCGAGCCCGGCCCGGCGAAGAACGCCAATCGCGACGTTACCATGAGTGCATACGAAATGCAACATCGTGCGAAGACATCGTGCGAAGACGTGCGACGACGATTGCCCCGATTCGCGCACGAGGAATGCACAGGAAGTGATTTTGAAAGCCCTGGGTGGCGGGTGTGTTGCCAACCGCTCGCGGCGGTCCAAGACCGGCCCACTACAAAACTACGACACTTTGTTGTACACGTCCACGCTGTCCACTACATTGATGCCGGCGGCCTGCAGCCGCGCAATGGCCGCGTCGGGCTGGTCGAAGCGGAAGATGAGAACCGCGCGGTCCTGCCGTCCGAAGGGGAAAGCGTACATGTATTCGATGTTGATGGCGCTGTTCTCGAAGACCGCCATCAGGTTGGCCAGCGCGCCCGGCTCGTCCCCCACTTCGATGGCCACCACTTCGGTCACGTTCACCACGTATCCCGCATTTTCGAGCAGCACCGCGGCGTTCTGCCAGTCCGACACAATCAGCCGCAGGATTCCGAATTGCCGCGTGTCGGCGAGCGACAAAGTGCGGATGTTGATTCCCGCGCGCGCCAGCGCCCGGCATGGCTCGATCATCTGCCCCGGCTGGTTTTCGAGAAAGAGCGACAGTTGATGGATTTTCATGACGCTACCCGTTCCTCCGGTCGATCACGCGCTGCGCCTTGCCCTCGCTCCGGCGGATGGTCTGCGGCCGCACCAGGCGCACCCCCACCCGCAGCCCGAGCGTGTGGTCGAGCGCAAAGGTCAGCTTGTCGTGCAGCTTTTCGAGCGCGCCGATCTGGTCGCTGAACACCTCCGGCGTCACTTCCACCAACACTTCCAACTGGTCGAGCCCCTTATCGCGCGTCAGCACGATCTGGTAGTGCGGCAGCGTTCCCTCCACGGCCAGCAGCGCGCTTTCGATCTGGCTGGGAAATACGTTGATGCCGCGGAGAATGATCATATCGTCGGTGCGCCGGCTGATCCGCCGCATGCGCCGCAGCGTTCGGCCGCAGGCGCAGGTTTCGGGAATCAGGGCGGTAATGTCGCGCGTGCGGTAGCGGATCATGGGCATCGCCTGCTTGCTCAGCGTGGTGATGACCAGTTCCCCTTCGCAACCCTCCGCCAGCGGCTCGCCGGTTTCCGGATCGACGATCTCCGGGTAGAAATGGTCCTCGAAGATATGCAGCCCGTTTTGCGCGCAGCATTCCACGGCCACGCCCGGCCCGATGATCTCCGAAAGCCCGTAAATATCGAAGGCGCGGATGCCCCCCGCGGTTTCGATGTGCCGCCGCATCGAATCGGTCCAAGGCTCGGCGCCGAACACGCCGGCGCGCAGGGGCAGCTCGCGCACATCCACCCCCAACTCCCCGGCGCGCTCCAGCAGGTGAATGAAGTAGCTCGGCGTGCAGCAGATGGCGGTGACTTTGAAATCCTTCATCACCATGATCTGCCGCTCGGTGTTGCCGCCGGAGATGGGAATCACGGTGGCTCCCAGCGCCTCCGCGCCGTAGTGCGCTCCCAGACCGCCGGTGAACAGGCCGTAGCCGTAGGCGTTTTGGACGATGTCGCCGCGGTGGATGCCGCAGGATGCCAGGCTGCGCACCATCACGTTAGTCCACACGTCCAGGTCTTCCTGCGTGTACGCCACCACGATGGGCTTGCCGGTGGTGCCGCTTGAGGCGTGCAGCCGCACCACCTCCTGCATGGGGCTGGCAAACAGCCCGAAGGGGTAGGTGTCGCGCAGGTCCGTCTTCACGGTGAAAGGCAGCCTGGCGATATCCTCCAGGCCGCGGATGTCCGCCGGCGTGAGGCCGCGTTGTTCGAGCCGCGCCCGGAACAGCTCCACATGACCCGCGGCGCGCTCGACGACGCCCCGCAGACGATCCAGTTGGAGCTGTCGCATTTGAGCCAGAGGCAGGTAGTCGGGTGCGCTGGCGGGGTGGAAGCGGGATGGAGTCATAAGGCTCGACGCGGCGGCGATATCCGAATAAGAGATGAGTTTATCTCCGGGCGCAGAGAAGCGCAATGTTTGGCGAGCCGCCTGTCAAGCCCACCCCGGCCAACCTGCGTCACCACAAGACGCGCACGGCATACTGTTCAATCTGCGGGTCGGGCGTTAGAATCGTCATCCCATGCACGATAGCCTGTGCCACCAGCATCCGGTCAAACGGATCCGAGTGGAGCCCGGGCAGCTTGCCTGCGTGGAGAGCGGATTCCTCATCGATGTCCAGTGACGCTATGCCGCTGGCTTCGCGAATCATCGGGACAAAAACATCCGGCCTTCCAGGAAGGGGCAACCGCCCGGATGCATGTTTGATGCCGATTTCCCAAGCCGAGGCGGCGCTCAGGTACCGTTCGTTGTTCGGGTCGAGAAACAACGCGGCGGCGGTCTTGCTCAGCCGCGGGGATTCCGAAGCGATCCACAAAAACGTGCAGGTATCCACCAGAATCTTCATGGCCAGTGAACCGTCACATGCCACTGAAGGCTTTTAGGACCTCGTCGGGCAAGGGCTCGAAGAACGAGTCGGGAACCTCGAATTGGCCCTTGGCTGCGCCGATACGCGGCTTGCGGACCGCCTTCTTGCGAAGCGATCGGAGTTCCGCCACCGGCTGATTGCGGTTGCAGAGCACCAACGCTTCGCCGGGTGTCAGTTCCGCCAGGTAGCGCGAAAGATTGGTTTTTGCGTCGTGGATATTGACTAGCTTCACAAGTACATTGTGAACTAGGAAGTGAACTAAGTCAACCCCGGGCCGGGGCTGGTTCCCGCGCGACGCCACCGGGGACCGGCCCCAAACAGCAATTTCCTACTTCGCCCCCGCCGAGTTGTGGCGCAGCAGCCGGAATTCCAGCGCACTTTGGCGTTAAGCTGGAAGATCTCGAAACGAGCGAACCATGGCAGAGTTCATTGGAGCGATCGATCAGGGCACCACCAGCACGCGGTTCTTGGTTTTTGACCGCGCCGGGCACATCGTCGCCAGCGCCCAGAAGGAGCACCAGCAGATCTACCCGCAGCCCGGATGGGTCGAGCACGATCCGCAGGAGATCTGGTTCCGGACCCGGGAAACCATCGCCGAGGCTATGGAGCAGCGCGGCCTGCGCCCCTCCGACCTGGCGGCGCTGGGCATCACCAATCAGCGCGAAACCACCGTCCTGTGGAATCGCCACACCGGCCGGCCGCTGGCCAACGCACTGGTCTGGCAGGACACGCGCGTCGCGGACTACATTCCCGAATTCTCCCGCGAAGGCGGCCCGGACCGCTTCCGCGCCAAGACCGGCTTGCCCCTGGCCACCTATTTCAGCGCGCTCAAAATCCGCTGGCTGCTGGACCACGTCCCGGGCGCGCGCCAGCAGGCGGAGGCGGGCGAAGTCCTGTTCGGCAATATCGACACCTTTTTGCTGTGGCACCTGACGGGCCTGCATCTCACCGACTGCACCAACGCCAGCCGCACGCAGTTGATGAATCTCGAAACGCTCGACTGGGACCCCGAGCTGCTGAGCGCCTTCGGCATCCCGCGCCCGATGCTGCCGCAGATCCGCTCCAGCAGCGAAATCTACGGAGCCGCCACGCTGGACGCGGTGCGCGGCGTTCCCGTGGCCGGAATCCTGGGCGATCAGCAGGCGGCCCTGGTGGGGCAGACCTGCTTCCAGGCGGGCGAAGCGAAAAACACCTATGGCACGGGCTGTTTCCTGCTGATGAACACGGGGCAGGACATCGTCGCGTCGCAACACGGGCTGCTCACCACCGT
>Ga0265316_10007748_pt1 | contig 10062 bp, 11 predicted proteins | sample 4522metaG_FD_202092 | JGI IMG/M metagenome (GOLD analysis project Ga0265316, IMG submission 202092) | Rhizosphere microbial communities from Carex aquatilis grown in University of Washington, Seatle, WA, United States - 4-5-22 metaG | ecosystem: Host-associated > Plants > Roots > Rhizosphere >... | reverse complement strand
GGGGGCTTTCGGTCTTTTTAAACCTATGTTGATAAAAGAGATAAAAAAGCAGGCGCTCTCGGTTCACCTTAAAGGGTTAAAGATCGTTAAGGCTGCCCTTAAAGATCCGGGATTAGTGGGCGCCGGCCTTTTAGCCGTGGATAAGTCAAGCCGGTCCGACGATAAATTTAATTGCTCGTATCCGTTAAATGTACGATAATTAAAAGATGAAGCAGATAGTTTTAGTATTTTTCTTACTACTTTTTCCTTTGGCGGTTTTTTGCGCTAACCCTCCCGAGTCCCCGGTTACAATCGATGGCGATACGGTTGAATATCAGCAAGGCACCGGCAAAGTTTTTGCCAAGGGCAATGTAAAGATACACTTCCAAGATATCTGGATAACCTGCGATGAGGCCGATTACGATGCCGCCTCCGGCCTGGCAAAACTTAATGGCCATGTTTACATGACTGGGATTTCCATGGGCCAGGGCCTTAAACCCGGAGCGAAGGAGAAACCTGTCAAGACGGGAAAATCCGGTAAATCCGGCAAATCCGGTTCCGGTAAAACAAGAGAGCTCATCAAGGGCCCGGGTATTGCTTATGGCGACCATGCGACTTACGACTTTAATAAGAAATGCATGGTTATGGAAAAAACCCGCATTGAGATGAAGCCGCTTTACGTTGAAGCCGTAACCGTCGTGCGGCCCGACGACACGAAATACATTTTTAATGACGCCTGGTTTACTACCTGTAATTTAGAAAAACCGCATTATCGGTTTGCGGCTAAGCATGTTACGGTTTATCCAAAGAAGCAGATCGTTGCTAATAATGTTGTATTGTATGTACTTGATATCCCGATATTTTATTTTCCCTACATGGTTATGCCTGCCAACGATAAGGCGTCGCCTTTTGAAGCTTCTTACGGCACCGGCAGCGAGTGGGGGACCCATTTGCTTACGCGTTGGCGCTATCATTTTGGCGACTACGACCGCGGCAGATGGATACTTGATAATTACAATCGCCGCGGCAGAGGGCTGGGCATGACCAATAAGCTTGAGACAAAAGATTTCGGCGAACTCTATTCCAGTTATTATCACTTGCAGGATGATCTTTATAATTTAAAAGACCGCCCCGATCTTTTTAAACAATACCCCGAGCGTGTCGGGATGAACGATAAATATCTGGAAGGTAACCGCTACAAAGGCGAGGTTGCTTACAATTGGCAGGCCAACCAGAACCTTTCTTTCGTGGGCGAGCTCAATAAATATTCCGACGAATTCTTCACCAAAGATTTTTTCCGGCAAGAATACGATGCCGTGCCGCATCCTATGAGTTACGGTCTGGCGGCTTATTCGTTTGGGCGTTCTTCGTTGTCGCTTTTGGCGCAGGATCGCGTAAATGATTTTTACAGCGAAACCGAATATTTACCGCAGCTTTCCTACGACGTTTACCGTCAATCGATCGCTTCGACCAATTTGTATTTTCAATCGAAGACTACCCTGGGCAGTTTAGATTATAAAACGGCGTATACCGGGATAAAATACAGTACCGACCGGGCTTATTCGCGCAATATCTTAAGCTATGTGCAAAATGTCGGTTTTGTAAAGATCGTGCCCTATGTGGGCGGGAGCGCGTCCTATTATTCGCGCGGGTTAAATGCCTACGACACCGACCTTTACCGCGGCGCTTTTGAAGACGGTGTTGCGGTGAGTACAAAATTTTATAAACCCTTTAATTTTAGGATGAATATGGTGGGCGAAGAGATCGAACAGATGCGCCATGTTTTTACCCCGGAGATCGATTACAGCTTCGTGCATACGCCGACCATCGACCAGGGCCGTTTGTTTCAATTTGATTCTCTGGATGCCCTGGCGCGCGACGAAAGGTTTACCTTTACCCTGGCCAATAAATTGCAGGCGAAAGCCGGCGCGCATACTTGGGATTTATTGTATTTTACTCCGTCGGTCGTGTACCGCTTAAACCATAGCGGTACGGGTAACTACCTGGATTTGCTCGATAATAGGCTGGAGATTTATCCGCATGCCAACGTATCTTTAAGAAGCGATACCGAGTATAGCTTCCATGAGCAGCGCTTTAAATCTGCCAACGTCGATATCTATTATGCTGAGCCCAAAAGTGCAAAGTATACTATTGCCATGGGCGAGAGGTATTCTTATAAAGACAACTATCCCCAGGATACGATCGATTTCACCTATAGGCTTACGCCTAAATTTTCTTTTCACGCTTACGCGGTTTATGAATGCCATTTGCGTAATTTTCAGGACCAGCAATACACCTTGCGGACCGATTTACACTGCTGGTGGCTGGATACCGGGTTCGAAGTAGATTCCCGCCGTAATAAAGTCTTCCGGGTAACCTTTACTTTAAAAGATTTTCCCGATCTTCACTTTGGGTTCAACCAGAAATATAACAACACCCCTAAAAATGAGTATTAACAGGTAATATGCAGATATTCGATTCGTTGAGCAAAAAGATAAAAGAACATAATGCCAAGATCGGCATTGTGGGGTTGGGCTATGTCGGTTTGCCGCTGGCCCAGGCTTTTGCCGAAAAAGGATTTTATGTTTACGGTTACGACTCAGACCACAACAAGATCGCCAAGCTTAAAAAAGGCGTTAAATACGTTACCGATGTCGATCCCGCCGAGATTACGTCCCTGATCAGGAAAAATAAATTTTTTCCGACGATTGACGCGGCAGTGATCAGCCATTGCGACGCGGTAATTATTTGTGTGCCGACGCCGTTACGCAAGGTGACGGCGCCCGACATCTCTTACGTTGTTGCCGCCAGTAAAGCCGTAGGCAAATATGTAAAACGCGGCCAGTTGATCATTTTAGAGAGTACTTCTTATCCGGGCACGACCCGCGAAGTGCTTTTGCCCGAGCTTAAAAAAAATGGTCTTAAAGAAGAACGGGATTTTTTCTTATGCTTTTCACCGGAGCGCGTTAACCCCGGCGATAAAAAATTTCCCGTAACGAAAATTCCTAAAGTGGTGGGCGGTTTGACCACGGTTTCTACAGAATTAGCGGCGCTTTTATACGGTACGATTATCAAAAATATTTTTCGGGTATCGAGCCCCGAAGCCGCGGAAACCTGTAAACTACTAGAGAATACTTTTCGTTTGGTAAATATCGCTCTGGTCAATGAATTCGCCATGGTCTGCCACAAGATGAAGATCGATATCTGGGAGGTCATTGCCGCGGCCAAGACTAAACCTTTTGGCTTTATGCCCTTTTATCCCGGCCCGGGGGCGGGTGGGCACTGTCTTCCATGTGACCCGGTTTATTTATCCTGGAAGGCGAAAAAATTCGGGTTTAAAACCAAAATGATCGATACGGCGGTTTATATCAACCATTTTATGCCGGATTACGTGGTCGAGCGCGTTAAGGAGCTTTTGGGCGGTTTGAGCGGCAAAAAGATCCTGGTCGTGGGCACTACCTATAAAAAAGATGTGCGCGACTTGCGCGAATCGCCGTCGATCGAGATCATCGAAAAACTCAAAAAATTTAAGGCAAGGGTAGCCTATCTCGATCCAATAATACCTTACTTAAAGATCGGCGGGTTGAATATGAAGAGCGTACGCCTTAGCGCAAAAAATGTTAAACAATACGATTGCGTGGTGATTGCTACCGCGCACTCGGGCATCGATTATTCTTTGATCGCGGAAAATGCGCGCTTGATCTTTGACACGCGCAATATTTTCGCGCAAAAGCAAACCAATATCAAAACGATTTAATATGGCGGATAAAGCAAAGAAAAAAAATATTCTGGTGACCGGCGGCGCGGGGTTTATCGGTTCGCACCTTTGCCGCTGCCTGCTTGCAGCCGGGCATCGCGTAATTTGTATGGATAATCTTATTACCGGTAGCAAAGATAATATTAAAGATTTGCTGAAAAATAATCGCTTTACCTTCATCAAGTACGATGTAACCGGAAAATTACGTTTAACCGGCCGGCTCGATTGGGTGATGCACTTAGCTTCGTTAGCCTCGCCGAAATATTATTGGCAGTACCCGATTAAAACCCTTAAATCGGGATTTTTGGGGACGCATAATTGCCTGGGGCTAAGCAGGGCTAAAAAGGCCCGGTTCTTGCTCGCTTCTACCTCTGAGATTTACGGTGATCCGAGCGTGCATCCGCAAACCGAAGAGTATTGGGGGAATGTTAACCCGATCGGCGAGCGCTCCTGCTACGACGAGAGTAAACGCGGCGCCGAGGCCTTAGCTTATGCTTATTGGCGTCAGCATAAGGTCGATGTCCGGGTGGCGCGTATCTTTAATACCTATGGCCCGTATATGCAACTCGATGATGGAAGGGTAGTTTCAAACTTTATTGTCCAGGCATTACGCGGCAAAGATATCACGATCTGCGGTAACGGCGAGCAAACCCGTTCTTTTTGTTATGTCGACGACCTGGTTAGGGGATTGATAAGTTTGATGGCGAGCGATTATCAACAACCGGTGAATTTAGGCAACCCCGGCGAATTCAAGATCATTGAATTGGCAGAAATCGTATTGCGGTTGGTTAAATCAAAATCAAAGTTAAGATTTACGGCTTTGCCGGCCGATGACCCTAAGCAGCGCTGTCCGAATATTTCCTTGGCGCGCCGGGTTTTAGGCTGGGAACCAAAAATCAACCTCGAACAAGGGTTGATGAAAGCGATCCCTTACTTTAGGGCAAAACTTAAATCATGAAGATCGGTATTTTAGACCTCCACCGGGAATACGTTGAGATCGCCGGCGAAGTCAGGCAAAGGCTCGAAGGCTGTTTTAAAAGCCAGGCCTGGATTTTGGGCGAACCGGTGGTTGAGCTGGAAAAAAAGTGTGCCGATTATCTGGGCGCAAAATATGCTGTGGGGTTAAACTCCGGTACCGATGCCTTGATCTTAGGCTTGCGCGCTCTGGCGCTTAAGATTAAAGGCCGGGAATATTTCGATAAAAAAGACGAGATCATTACCACGCCGTTTACTTTTATCGCGACCGCCGAGGCGATCGCTCACGCCGGAGCCACGCCGGTTTTTGTGGATATCGATTTAAATACTTTTAACATTTCACCACAGGCGATAGAAAACGCGGTAACGAAAAATACCGTAGGTATTTTGCCGGTGCATCTTTACGGCTTGGCCGCGCCGATGCAGGATATTTTAAGCACAGCAAAAAAGCATAAACTTTTTGTTTTGGAGGATGTGGCCCAGGCTTTCGGCGCAACCAGTAACGGCAAAAAAGCCGGGATACTCGGCGATTGCGGGGCATTTAGTTTTTTTCCTTCAAAAAATTTAGGCGGTTACGGCGACGGCGGTTTAGCCGTGACTAACGATAAAAAAACTGCCGAATTTTTAAAAATTTTGCGTAATCACGGCCAGACCGCGACTTATAAAGCCGATCATATCGGTTATAATTCGCGCCTGGATTCAATACAAGCCGCGGTCATCCTGGCAAAGTTAAACGATATCGATAAATACAATCAAAAACGCCAGGCGATCGCCGCGCAATATGATGCAGCTTTTGGTGGTTTAAAGAATATTGCAATTACGCGTCTCTCGGACAGCGAGAGCCATGTTTATAATCTTTACACCATGCGAATTAAAAATAACCGCGACAAATTTTTAAAATACTTAAACGATCAGGGTATTGGCGCGCGTGTTTATTATCCTCATTTGCTTTCCCAGATGAAGGCCTTTAAAAATGCTAAGGCTAAAGGCAAGCTCACGAATGCCCTGCTTGCGGTTACGCAGGTAGTTACTTTGCCGGTGCATCCGTTTTTAACCCCGGCCGAAGTCGATTATGTGATTCAAGCCGTTAAAGATTTTTATTATGGACAACGAGATTAAGGAAAAAATATTATCGTTCCAGAAAAGCGAGATCACCGAGCATCTTATCTATTTAAAGCTTGCCGCGATCGAGAAAAACGCAAAGAACATAGAAGTCTTGAATAAGATTGCAGCCGATGAGCTTAAGCATTACGAGATTTTCAAAAGGCACACCCGGGAGGATGTTCTTCCCGATCGTTTTAAGGTGTGGGGTTATTTTTTGATCGCGCGGTTTTTAGGCCTCACCTTCGGGTTAAAGCTTATGGAAAACGGCGAGGAGAAGGCGCAGGAGGCATACACCAAGATAACCTCCGGCGTTGTTGAAGCCTTCGAGATCATGAAAGATGAGGGTGCGCACGAGCGCGAACTTTTGGAGATGATCGACGAAGAGCGGCTCAAATATGTCGGTTCGGTCGTCCTGGGGTTAAACGATGCGCTGGTAGAATTTACCGGTGCGCTGGCGGGGTTTACCTTTGCCATGGCCAATGCCCGGGTTGTGGCGACCGCCGGTGCGATCACGGGCGTTGCGGCGGCTTTATCCATGGCCGCATCGGAGTTTCTTGCCAAGCGTTCCGAGGAGACCGGTAAGAACCCGCACAAGGCCGCGGTTTATACCGGTATTACTTACATCATAACCGTTACCCTGCTTATTCTTCCCTACCTTTTGTTCAACAATCTTTTGATTTCCCTCGCAAGCATGCTTGTTAACGCGGTTATCATAATCTTTGTTTTTACCTTTTATATCGCCGTGGCCAAAGGGCTTAACTTCCGTACACGCTTTTTGGAGATGGTCTTTATTTCGATGGGGGTCGCGGCGCTTTCTTTCCTGATCGGGCTCGGCATGCGCTTTTTGCTGAAATAGCTGAAAAATATTTATGAAATCTAGTTACATACCGTTGATCGGTGCCGGAATCGGGCTGATGGTTCTCTCGGTTGTTATCCGTCTGCTTTGGGATAAACGACGCAAAGAAGCTGTCGTTAAGGCGGGGGAGTCGTTTGGGTTTCATCATTTAGCCGAAGGCGAGGTGCTGCCGATTGCGCTGGTGCCGTTGATCGACCGGCCTAAACGCAGTTATCTGGTTATCTTGCGCGGGACGGTTAATGGATATTCTGCGGGGCTCTTTGACCTTCTTTGCGGGGCGGGGAAAAGCTGGTTTTACCAATCGGCCGTGATCATAACTAATCCCGAAATAACTTTACCTAAATTTCAAATACTGACATCACAATGGTCGGTGATCTTAAATCAGAAAACTTGTGAAAATGTAGTAAAAATACCGGGGCGCGATAAAGAGATGGGCCCCTTGCGTTTGTCGGCTGACGATCCTCAATGGGCCGAACAAACATTTTCCAAGGCTGCCCCGCAATTTTTTCAAAGGGTACGCGGCGGCAAATGGACGATCGAGGGTTTACACCATTCGCTGGTTATTTATCGCTGGGGGCAGCAGATCCCGGCGCGCAAACTGCAAGAATTCGTAAAAGAAGCCGCCGATCTCGCCCGCGACTTTTATTCGTTAATTTAGCCTGCCCTTTCCCGAAACTTCTTTACCCGTGCGGGCGCAAGAGGTATATTGTATAGCATGAAAACAAAAACCTTTTTTATCTCAGCTATTATTTTAATCGCCGTCAACGTTGCAGCTTATGCCGCGAATACCGATTATCATCTGTTAAAAAAAATACCTTTGGGCGGCACGGGCGGTTGGGATTATGCAGCCGTTGACAACGCTGCCCGGCGGTTATACGTATCGCGTGGTACGCACGTGATGGTCTTGGATTTAACTAATGATAAGGTGATCGGTGACATCGCCCCTGCGCCGGGGGTGCACGGGATCGCTTTTGCTTTGGAATTCAACCGCGGTTTTATTAGCAACGGGCGCGACAATTCGGTGACGATATTTGACTTAAAGACCTTAAAGATTTTAGATAAAGTTAATGTCGGCTTAAACCCCGATGCCATCATCTACGACCCGGCGAGCAAGCGGGTTTTTACTTTTAACGGCCGCAGTAAAGACGCTACAGCATTAGATGCGGCATCGGGTAAAGTCGCGGCAACCATTGCTTTAGGCGGCAAGCCTGAATTTGCCGCGAGCGACAATAATGGTAAGGTATACGTGAATATCGAAGATACCGGCGAAGTAGTGGAGATCGACAGCGTAAAATTAGCGGTAGCCAGACGGTTTCTGCTTGCGCCGGGGGTTGAACCTACGGGCATGGCTTTCGATCTTAAAAACAAGCTTATTTTTTCCGGCTGCCATAATAAATTGATGGTGGTTTTGGACGCTTTGAGCGGCAAGGTTGTGGTCACGGTGCCGATCGGCGAAGGGGTCGATGCCTGCGCTTTCGATCCCCAGACCGGTTTGATTTTTACCTCCAACGGCGATGGTACATTGACCGTGATAAAAGAGGCTTCGCCGAATAAGTTTACCGTTATGCAAAATGTAGCCACCCAACATGGTTCGCGTACCATGGCCTTAGACCTTAAGAGCCACCGGGTTTATTTACCGGCGGCCATCTTTTCAAAAACCGAAGAAGAGGCCATGCCCAACGGCCGCAAACATCCGGCGATGGTAAAGGACAGCTTTTCGATCATCGTAGTTGGGCTATAATCCCTAATTTTTAAACAAACGGCTAGGCGGTTCGAGTTGCATTATTGAATGACATAAGTATATAAAAAAATAAGTTATATTGTTTGTTAATCATGGTATAATGCGCGATTGAGTTATTTGCTAAATTACAATTAGGCTTGTAATTTAGTAACATATATGTTACTATATGATTGAAGTAGAAGAATATATAACAGAAGAAGGAATCAGCCCTTTTACTGATTGGTTTGATAGTTTGAATGCGCATGCGGCCAATAAGGTTAATACTCATTTGACTCGCATAAGAGAAGGTAATACGTCGAGCTTAAAGCCGATTAAGGGTGCTTTTGGGGAAATACGAATTGATTTTGGCCCGGGTTACCGGGTGTACGTAGGCAGAGATGGGGATAAAATAATTATTCTGTTTGGTGGTGGGACAAAACAGCGGCAGCAAAAAGATATTGATAACGCGTGGATTCTTTGGGAAGAATATAAGAAGCGCAAAAAGGATTATTATCATGGCCATTACGCGTAATTTTAAGGAAACAATACAAAAACGGGCTTTACGTGATCCCGAATTCAGGGAAGGGATTTTGCGCGAGAGCATTGAGTGTATGCTTGCCGGGGACTTAAAGATTGGTAAAGCGCTTCTTCGTGATTATGTCAATGCGGTTATAGGCTTTGAGCGGTTGGCTCAGTTAACGAAAAAAGATTCAAAGAGTTTAATGCGGATGCTCAGTCCCGGCGGCAACCCAACGGCTTCGAATTTATTTGATGTGATTTGTATTTTAGAAAAAAAAGAAAATATAAAGTATGAGCTGCATGCCGTTAAGTAAACGGAGTGATTAAATGTCAGAGCGGACCAGAAAGGTTATTAAAAGGCCAGACGAGATATTGGAAAGTGTTTTTGCGGGGCACGCGCAAGCAATGCTTAACGGCAGCGAAAACGCTAAGCGGTATTTATTGAGCTATCTGGACAAGTCTAACTCCATTCCCAACGCGGTAAAATTTTTCATCTACGATCTTTTGGCGGAAGACGCTTATCAAGTTAACGATATTGTTGTGTGCCGCCAGGCGGTAGAGCATGCTTCTGAATATTTGCTTGCGGCGCGGGCGGAAAATAGCCGCCGATTATCTGAATATTTGCCGGAGCTTCGTTTTATTGAACGGGGAATATCGATTATGGTCGATGCCGGTGAATTTGAAGCGGCGATTGCCTTTTGCGATAGAGCTATTGAAATCGGTTTGGGTAAAGCGTATACTGCCAAAAAGGCGTCGATTGAAAAAATGTTGTAATAAGAGGTCCGGGCTCCTGAATATCCCGAAAATATCTATGACATTTTCGGGAAGAGCCTCGGACACTAATTCGACTACAGGTTTTTTCTGCGTTGTAGCTTGAAAAAACCTAAGTCTCATTGAGGAGGTGTGTTATGGAGAATGGGCCAAAGGGGAGAGGGTCGGCTACGGGTTATATGCATGTCGGAGTTATGCTGAATAAAAAGACCGGGAATATTCACCTCTATAATGTCAAAGGGCCGAAGAAACTGATTTCGACAGTGTCGAATGATCCGGCGAGCGACCGGTATCACGGCCACCTGCACAAACATTTTACCGATTTTTTAAAGAGCGGCAAATATTCAAAATAGTTAATTCCGGCGGAAAAATAATCCAACA
>Ga0265316_10007745_pt1 | contig 10063 bp, 8 predicted proteins | sample 4522metaG_FD_202092 | JGI IMG/M metagenome (GOLD analysis project Ga0265316, IMG submission 202092) | Rhizosphere microbial communities from Carex aquatilis grown in University of Washington, Seatle, WA, United States - 4-5-22 metaG | ecosystem: Host-associated > Plants > Roots > Rhizosphere >... | reverse complement strand
GGGCAACCAGTGGGGAACGGGCACCTCCGACGGCGACAACGGCACCTGGGCGGTTACGTCCTGTGGTCCCGACGCGGGCGGGGGCTCGGATGGCGGAACCAGAGGTGCGGCCGACGCCGCGGTGGATTAGCTGTAGCGACTGCGAACCAACGCCAGCACCGCATCCTTCGCGCAATGCTCGCAGTAGCCGAACCGCGATCGCAGCGTGTCCAGCGTCCGTCGCGCCGCCGCCGCCGCATCCGGTGCCATTCGGCTCGGTCCGTCGACCAGATAGACCAGAACGTCCTCGTTGATTTTGCGTAGCACTTTGCGGCGCTCGGCGAAGAACGCCTCGCGCAGCTCCGCCAGGGGCCGCGGAAAAATCTGCTCGTAATCAGGTTTCTGGTCCCGATGGTCCAAGGACCACGCGCCTATCTTGGCGATGATGGTGCGCCGGAAAGTGGCCGCGCCTTCGTCGCCCGCCTCCACGTGCAGCGCACGCTCCACCTCCGCCATGATGTCCTCGTCGGCCTCCTCGTCCTGACCGGTGACCGGGTTGTGGTACTTCTCGTGCTTGACCCAGCAGGATACCTGGGTGAGGTAGCGCTCGAACTGTTCGAGATAGCGTCGTTCGTCGACCAGACCCATCGAGGTGCGCACCTCGTCGTCGATGCGATCGATCAAGCGGTCGTGCACTTGGGCAATGAACTTGGCGTTGTCGTGAAAGTCTCCCGGCAGGGTTTCTTGCCGCAAGAACTCGTACACACTCACCGCGCGCACAAGTTCCTCCAGTTCCTCCAGGACAGCGAAGGGCGACACGCATTTCCATTTCGCGCTCTGGGCCGCGTTCATCAGCAGCAGGGTCATCTCGCGCGGCGATGCGCCTGAACGGCCTTCATACAGGGGGTAACTGTCCGACTCGCGGGCGATGGTCTCAACGCTGGCCAGCAGCTGCTTCTGCTCGTCGGGGGAGAACGTCTCGGGCGCCTCGCCCGCGTAAAGCCGCGCCTTGTCGCTAGGGCTGAGACGAACCACCAAGTGAGCCAATTCGTCGGAGTACTTCTCTGGGTTGGGTTTTCTCATGCGCGTGAGCACCGCCCACAGCGCGGCCACCCAGGTCACGTGCGGGGCCACGTGCCGGTCCGAATTCGCGCCCATCGCCTCGTTCATGCGCGCGTCGTATATCTGCTGCTCCAGCCGATGGTCGAGCAGGTAGGGCGCGCGCACCAGTTCCATGCGCCCCTTGAACGACTGAAACTCTGGGATCTCCTTGAACGCAGCCAGGTAGGTCTCGTTGGCCGTGGCCAAGAACACCGTGTCCACGGCGATGCTGGCCACCTCCAACGACGTCATTCCGTCTTCCACCACGCCCAGCAGGTACTTGAAGGCGTCGAGCGGTCGTTTGAGCAGGTCGTCGAAATCCAGCAGACCCCGGTTGCCGTCGACCAGCTCGCCGACGAACTCGAACAGCGTGAGCGATTGCAGGGCGGGTGGCAGGGAGGCGAGCGATCGGTCCATGGTCAGCGGACGCACGCGGGCGTCCACCGCGAGCTGCGGCTCGACCGTAGCCAGCGCCTGGCGATAGCGCCGCGAAACGAAGAACCGTTCCACCTGCACATGGCGCAACACCTTGTCGAAATCGCCCTGGTACGAAACCAGCAAGGCCTCGAATATCTGACGGTTGCGGTGCGAGAGATCGCCGTCGAGCAAGGCCCGTGCTGGCCGCAGACCGGCTGCAATCTGGTCCTCAAGCCTGCTTTCGATCCACGCGCGCCGCCCTTCGCGCGGCAAGAGCAGGATGGGATGGTCGCGCAGCTCGTCGACGATCTTCGACTCGACCAAGTCGTCTTCCAGGTACGCATAGCTTTCGCCAACCGCCTGACGGTCGGGCGGCAGGCCTCCGCCGAAGCCAATGCCACCCTTGCCGGTGCGCTGCGACGGAAAAATCCAGTTAAACCGGTAGAGTGCGCCTTCGTCCAGCGACGAATAGTGTTCCATGGCCCGCTGCAGGCACGAAACGAAAGTGGACTTGGCGCTGCCATTTGGGCCGTGCAGCAGGATGAGCCGGTTGCTGCGGCCCTGGCGCGCAAAGTTCGACAGCAGGCGATAGACAGCGGCCTGCACCTCTTCCTGGCCCTTCAGGCTGTCGCGGCCTTGGTCCCAGGGGCAGTCAAAGAGTTGCCAGTGTGTAAGCGCGCCGCGGGGCCCGCTCGCCGTCGTGGTGCCGTAGTGATCGAAGACATCACGCAGGTATTGCGCCGCCGACCGCACCTGGCGGGGCATTTCGACCTCGAACAGGGTCAGATACTCGGCGAAAGACATGACCCGCCGGTTGCGGGCATAGGACTCGCGCATGTCCGCGGTGATCTTGCTCAGCCAAGCCTTGGCATCAAACGTCGAGGACATCGCTCTAAGAACCTAACACGTGACCTTTCCCCTCGCACGAATGCGGCCCAGTTTCCCTTAGGCGAGCACCTGCGGTATAGAGTCGTCCTGTCACTCCATGAGAAACATCGTCTGGCCTATCCTCTCCCACGCACGCAACGCCCTGGTCATGCTGGCCCTGTTCGTCCCGACGACGACCGTGGGTGCTGCCGATCCCAAACACGGTTCCGCTCCCAGCCAGGCAGCCTCCGACGAGCCCAAGATCCAGTCGAGCCCCATGGCCGAGCTGAAGAAGTCCGACGGCGCGCTCAAGAAGCTGTTTGCCCGCCACCCGCCGTCCTGGTCGCCCGAGTCCGAAGCCAAGCGGGGCGAGATGCGCAAGATCGTCGCCGGCTTCCTCGATTTCGAGGAGCTGGGCCGACGCTCTTTGGCGCGACACTGGGACGGCCTGTCGGCCAAGCAGCGGACGGAATTCGTGGCGACCCTGCGCGACCTGATCGAGCGGAGTTACATCAGGCAGGTCCACGGATCGCCAAACTACGACTTGGCTTTTGACAAGGAAACCATCGACGGCAAAGAGGCCGACGTGACCGCCACCTTGCACGGCATGACGCGGGGCAAGAAGGTGGACGTGGCGATCGAATACAAACTCCTGGCCAAGGAAGGTAAGTGGCTGGTCTACGACGTCATCACCGACGAGCAGAGCATGCTGGAGAACTACCGGGCGGAGTTCAGCAAGATCATCAACAAGGAATCCTTCGATGCGCTTATGAAGCGCATGAAGAAAAAGTTGGAGGAGAAGGGTGACTGACGGAGGCGGCCCCACAGGATCCGCTGACGGCGCGCGCCCAATGTGACAAACTAAGTCCTTCCCGTGCGTAGTTTCACCCTGCTTCCCCTGTTGCTCGCCTCCCTGGGCGCCGAGACCGCTCTGGCGCAGTCCAAATCCGTCCCGGAGAACCCGCCCGCATCGAACGGCAAGAAGCCAGCCGCCGCACGCGCGAGCGCAGCCAGCGGGGTCGCGTCGAATGGCGATCGCGTGGCGGAAGCCGTCGCGCCGGTCGCCAAGCCGCCGGACCCGCCTGCGACACCCGCACCCCAGCCTGCCCAGCCGCCTGCCAAGAAGCCCGTCGTGCCGGCGGCGGCCGTGCCCGTGGCGCCGCCGCCGGCCAACGCACCGGGCGCTGCCATGCTTCTGCCCCCGGTGTTCAGCCATCCCGACACGCAATACCCGACCACCGCGCGCGTCGCTGTTACGGAATTCCAGGTGACCGGAGAGGACGCTTCGCGGGCCCTGGCCATGCGACTGCAAGATGGGTTCGTGGTCGGTCTCACCCGCACGGCACCCATCTACGTGCTCGATTCTGTCGATGTCGCTCGTTACATCGATATCTTTCCAGAGCTGCAACAGTGCGAAGGTTCCATGTGCGTCAAGCGCCTGGGCCAGATGCTCGACGTCAGCCACGTCGTGCGTGTCACCGTCTCCGTGACCGGGAACAGCTACGACATGACCGCGCGCCTCTTCAGCACCGAAAGTCTCTCCCCCGCGGGCGTTCCCATCGACACCCAGACCCGATTCTGCCCGGTGTGCACGGTCGACGAAGCCCGGCAGAAGATCATTCAGCTTGGCGACTCGGTCAAGAACCCGGTCGAGGCTTGGCTGGCCCAGCAACGTCCGCCGCCGCCACCGCCGCCGCCGCCCTCGTCCTGGCGCCGTCCTGTGGCCGCCGGCGCCATCGCCCTGGGATTCGCCACCGTGGTCGCGGGAGGCGCCTTGCTGGCGAACGTCGGACACGACAGCAAGAAGTGGCCGGCTGTCGCCGGGGCTCTCATCGGCGTTGGCGCCAGCGTGGCCGTGCTCAGTTGCTACGTGCTGATCGCGCCGGCGCCCGACGCCGCAGGAAGAACCACGCTCAAGGTTGCGCTCGGCGGAAGGTTCTAGCCTGCGGGCGCACCCAGCTCTTGCAGCAGCTGGGCAAAACTCGGGAACGAGGTCGCGATGTCCTGGCTGGGAACCTCGGTGGCGTCGCCGGCCACCAGGCCCAGGATGGCGCCTGCCATGGCGATGCGGTGATCGCCATCCGGCTGCACGCGGCCGCCCTGAGACGGCCGCCCCCCCGTGCCCGTAACGGAAAACCCGTCTGGGGCTTCGCGCACCGTCACGCCGGCTCGCTGCAACTCACGCGCGATGCAGGCGATGCGGTCCGATTCTTTCACGCGCAGTTCGCGCAGGTCGCCGAACTCGGTGGTTCCATCGGCCAGCGCCGCGGCCACGGCGAGCGCCGGAATCTCGTCGATAGAACGCAGGGCCAGCTCCCCCGTCACGGTGGCGCCGCGAAGCCGCCGGTCGCTCCACCGCGCGCGCACGCTGCCGAGCGGTTCGCCCATGGCCTGGCCGGTGATCGTGATCTCCAAGTCGGCTCCCATGGCGATCAAGGCATCGAGCACGCCCGTGCGGGTGGGGTTCAGCCCCACGTTTTCGACCGTGACGTCGCTGCCGGGCACGATCAGCGCCGCGACCAGAAGAAACGCCGCAGAAGACAGATCGCCAGGCACACTCACCGGTCCCGCGCGCAGGCGGCCGTTCCATCCCGTAGGATCCACCACCACACGCCGTTTTTCCGGTTCGGCGCTCACCGGCGCACCCAGGAACCGCAACATGCGCTCACTGTGATCGCGCGATAGCCCCGGCTCGGTGATCACGGTCCGGCCGCGTGCCTGTAGCCCAGCCAGAATCAGAGCGCTCTTGAGCTGCGCACTTGCCACCGGAAGCTGGTATCCGATGCCCTGCAACTCCCCGCCGCGCACCGTGAGAGGCGGAAACAGATCGCCCGGCCGAACCGCTGCTTGCCGGCCGTCAATGGTCGCGCCCATGCGTCGCAGGGGCGTGGCCACCCGGGCCATCGGTCGGCGCGACAGCGATACGTCGCCGGTCAGGGTGGAAACGAACGGCCGTCCCGCCAGCAGCCCGCAAAAGAGACGCATAGTCGTGCCCGAATTCCCGCAATCGAGCGGGCACGTCGCCTCGCGCAGCCCCGCAAGGCCAACTCCCTCCACGCGCGCATCTGCGCCTGCCTGCTGGATGGGCACGCCCAGCGCGCGCAAGGCCACCATGGTGCTGGCATTGTCGCCGCCCAGGCCCAGACCGCTAATCTCCACCGCGCCGTCGGCCAGCGCACCGAACAGCAGGGCCCTGTGCGAGATGGACTTGTCTCCAGGCACGCTCACCCTGCCTCGGAGTGCGGGGCTGCGGCTGATGCGCAGCAGGGGTTGTGGACTCTCTGTTGGCTGCTTCATCTGAGGTTTCCCTAGGGAGCCTCTCCACCCGTGCCTGCCGAGCTGGCTCGGCGGCGCGCGATCTGATCCGCCACCAGCGCCATGCGGTCCGCAATTTCCGTGCGCTGATCCTCGGGAATGCTCAGCTTTCCCTCGACCCGGTTCTCCCGCGCACCCAGGCGAACGCCATCCAGGATGGACTGCAGTCCCAGTACCAAGATCAGCGGCCGATTTCGCTGTTCGCGCAGCGCCGCGGACACGCGGGCCGCCAGGTCCATGGCTTGCTGGTGCGTGGACACCGTCCCGACCATGGCCACATCCAGGTCACGACCGAGGTCGAGGCGCACCCCAACTTGTTCCAACGTCCCGCCCTCGCCCATGTCGGCTTCGAGCTGGGCGCGCATGGTTGAACTAACTCGCACAGCCGCGGCCACCGCCGGCAGGCGCCGAGACGGGCCCCTGCCCTCGCCAAGCACGGTCTGCAGAGCGGTCAGCCACGACTCGCTGGCGGCACTGCGGGCCAGACCAAGACCGCAGTCGATTGCGGCACGAACCGCCACCAGAGGGCCAGAAACAACGGTTCGCTTTGTGAGGAAGGCGATGGCTTCCTCGCCTTCGGCCAGCACCGTCGCGCCTCGGTAGTCGGAGGTCGTGGTCTGGGGATGCTGACGTTGGAAGGCCTCGCCGAGACGCCCGCGATCCATGTGGCCCTGGGCCAGCAAAACGCTGGCACCCTCGCGCAGGAGCGGAACCGTCACGTAGAGCAGACGATCCACATCGTCCACTTCGTCGAAGCCACGAGCGCGCGACCGCGCGGCGCGCTCCTCGGGGGCTGTCTTGTACAGAGCCGCCTTGGTCCAGGCCGACTCGCGCAGTTGGGCCATGTCGGCCCAAACCAGAAGTTCGGCCTCGGCGGGGGCCAAGGCCCAAAGATCATCGTCGTCCACGGCCGTACGCGGGAGCGCCGCAACCGCTGCAGAACCCGGCGATGCTGGGGTGGCGCAAGAAACGACCAGCCAGGCGCTCAGCGCGCCGAATGCGATACTCCTGGAACTTCCGATGGCCACGATCATTTCACCAGACGCTGGCGGCTGGCCTGCCCGAGGACCAGCGCCGCCTCGAGCGCCGCCGCATCACCGGCCGCCATGGCCGCGCCGATGGTGCTCACCCGTTGCTCCAGTTCACGCACCAGGGGCAGCAAGTGCTCGCGGTTGGCAAGGAGAATGTCCCGCCAAACCTGCGGGCTGGAACCGGCGACACGAATCGTATCGCGCAGGCTGGTGGTGGGCCGGCCCAGCAGGGCGTTCGACTCGATCAACGGGAGGGCGTCGGACAAGCTGGCTGCCAAGGCGAAAGCCGCCACATGGGGCAAGTGACTGACCGCCGCCATCAGGTGATCGTGCAGAGACGGCTCGATGGACACCGCCTGGCAGCCAAGACCCCGCCAGAATAGGGACGCTGCCCTACCCGCCTCGGCGTTGGTGTGCGCGCTCGGGCACAAGAAACACACCCGGCCGGCGAAGATATCGGGATCGGCGGCACCCACACCGACATGCTCGGCCCCGGCCATGGGATGACATCCCACGAAGCGTCCGCTCGGCAGTGCGGCATCGGCTTCGAGCACGATCGACTGCTTGACGCTGCCAACATCGATGATGGTCGCCGTGGGCGCCAGCTTCCCCGCGATGCGACGAAGCAGCCCCGCCAGGCTCAGCACCGGCGCGGCCAGCAAGACCAGCGACGCTCCGGCGACCGCCGCTTCGGCACTGTCCGCCATCTCGTCGACCACACCGCGCGACAGGGCCAAGGGACCAGTCTTGGCGTCGACATCATAGCCCGTCACCGAGCCGACCAGTCCAGCCCGTCGCGCGGCCAGTACAGCCGAGCTGCCGATGTAGCCGACGCCGATGAGCGCCAGGCGCGAAAATGGAATTTTGGAATCCACGCAGCGGGAAGACTACCAGGTTATGTGGCCGAAGTCGGCGGGGCGACCGCTGATACTCAAGTCGCGTCGCCCAGCAGCGCCTCCAGTCGCGTCTTGTCGAATCCCACCATCAAGCGCCCGCGCACGTCGAGTATGGGCACCCGATCTGCCGGAATTCCCAACCGCGAAGCCTTCTGTTGCAGCTCGCGCGCGGCAGACGCATCGTTTTCGATATCTTTGTAGGCAAAGGGAATGTGCTTGGAACTCAGGTACTGACGGGCCGCCTTACAGGCCCCGCACCACGGCGTCCCGTACAGGATTACGACCGGCGCGCCTCCTGCGGACGCATGTCCGGCCCCAGCGTCCGAGTCCGCGGGCTCGGCCTCCTCGGGCAGAGGCGGACCATGCGGGCCTGCCAGCGCGCTGGAATCGCCCGGCGGCAACTGCGCCAGCGCGCCCGTCTCGAATGCCTCGCGCGACAAGGCCCGCGCTCGTGCCTTGCCGTTGGCGAGCAACTCGCGCAGGTCGACGACGTAGACGCTGGACGTGTCCCGCCGCTCGACCACGCCTTTGGCTGGGTCGGTGACCCGCACCAAACGCCGGGCCACCTCGGGTACCGAATCGGCCTTGTCGGTGGTGGCAAAATTCCCGTTGGGCTCGACATGGGTAAAGAGCAGCGCCGAGTCCTTGCTCACGTCGAACGGCGGCAGCTCGGCCTGGGCCGTGGGCGGGGGAGCCGGCGGCGCGCCTTTCTTGCAGGCACTGACCAGCAACAAGAGCGCGAGGACATCGTGAGATCGGAAGCCTGGACGATGGAACCACATGGATCGGATTTATCTGCCTACAACACTATTGGGACTTGTGCTTCTTGCCCTTGCGGCGGGGCGACTCGGGCAGCGTGGCGGTGGACATCTTGTCGACCGCGGTGCTGACCGCCTGCTTGAGAGCGCTTGCCAGGGCGGTCTTCGTCAGATTCTTAATGTCACTGTCCTTGCGACGCTCGGAAAACTCGCCCGTGAGCGAAGCCTCGCCGTCGCCGGTGAAGTTGAGCTTGCCGCCGGGATAGGTCGTGCCGTACACGCCCAACTTAACCTGGATGGCCATTTGCGGATCGCGTCGACCGGGCACCGGCGGCTTGATCTCCTGCTTGAAGGTCATGATTCGCAGGTTGATCTGAAAGCCCTTCAGCCCCCGCTTCTTCATCTCAGCCGTGGCCGCGGCCTCGCCCTCGGCGCCGCCCAGGTCCTGGGTGAATTCGGACCGGGACGAGATTTCCTTAGCAAGGAGGTCCTTTGCCAACGAAATAATCGTTTTATCTTCGGATGTTATGTTGCTTATGGTGAAGTAATACTTCGGCTTTGCCGCGTCGCCACTGGCGCGACCTGAGAAGCTGAATGCCACGGTCAGCATTCCAGCCAAAGCAGCGACTCTTGAGATCTGCATGGTCACGCCCTCCATTTGAGCAGTTGGTGATACCGGTCGCAGCCGGGTGTCCTCCATTCCATCACAGACAGGCCCGACGGGATAGTCGTCAAATCCTACGACGACCCAAGTGGACAAGGGGCGCGTTTTTGCTTAGCGTGATCCCATGCTGATCCTGACGCTGGCCGAGAAAGGTGGAGAGTCCAAGGATCTCACCTTCGACAAGACCGAGATCCGGGTGGGACGGGTCCGGGACAACGACATCGTCCTTCCCAAGGGCAACGTCTCTAAGCACCACTGTCGCCTGCTGCTCCACAATGGCCAGCTCACGGTGGAAGACTTGGGCAGCACCAACGGGACCTACGTGAACGGCCGCAAGATCGGCGAACCCACGTCGATCTCGACGTCTGACAAAGTCTTCGTCGGCGATTTCGCCATTCGAGTCACCGGCGGGGTACGCGCCAACGAACCACAGGTTGGCGCCACCCCGCCGCCCTACGCAGCCTCGGCACCCGAAGCGGGATCGCTCAGCACAGCCCTCCCCCGCCGTGCTCCGCCGCCACCACCACCCCCGCGTCCTGGTTCCTTGTACGGAGGTGACGAAGGCTCCGGGCCTTTTGCTGCACATGGGTCCCAATCGCATGCGCCTGTGCCGCCTCCACCGCCGGCCCCCAGACGCGAAAGCCGGCCGATGGCTGCGGTGGGTGATCCGTTGCCCCCGCCTCCCCTGCCCACGGAGATCAGCCTGGATGACGACGATGCACTATCCAGCCCTGCACCTCGACTGAACCTCCCGCCTCTGCGGCCACCGGTTCCGGTCCCCACGCCGACACCATCGCCGTCGCCCGAGGAGCCGCTGACCACGCCTCGGGGCGCGGCACCCGATCAACCGGCCCACGAGCCCGAGCGACCCTCGCTGGCCCCGCCGCCTCCTCTTCCACCTCCCCCCGCGCCTCCGCCTCTGGCCTCTCATGCGGTCCCCGCACCGCTGGCGCCTGTGGCTGCCTCGGCTCAGCCGGGCGCAGACTACCCGGCTTGGCTGCTTCGCCTACTGGACAGCGAGGGTACAACCGCTGC
>Ga0265316_10007744_pt1 | contig 10064 bp, 11 predicted proteins | sample 4522metaG_FD_202092 | JGI IMG/M metagenome (GOLD analysis project Ga0265316, IMG submission 202092) | Rhizosphere microbial communities from Carex aquatilis grown in University of Washington, Seatle, WA, United States - 4-5-22 metaG | ecosystem: Host-associated > Plants > Roots > Rhizosphere >... | reverse complement strand
GCCATCGTGGACGCCGCAGATACATTCCTTGTTGATGCGCCGGAGCGCGAGCGCACCACCAGCGAGATCGGTGAACTGATCATGGAGCACCTGAAGGGGCTGGACACGGTGGCTTATATCCGTTTCGCGTCGGTTTACCGGGACTTCAAGGATGTGCGCGAGTTCAAAGAAGAGCTTGAGGGGTTGCTGGGCAGCCGCAAAGGGAAGAAGTGATGGCCGCGACGAAGACACACAAGATAACCCTGATTCCCGGCGACGGTATCAGACTGTAGGTCACACAGCCGGTACCTTGCATCTTTGAGCTACCGGCGTCTGGGATGATCTGTTGCCCTGAAATCAAGGGGTTCAAGAGGGATTCAGCCAAAGCCACGCTCATCCTCCTGTACACTGGAGTGTTCAGAGCCATGAAAAACAAATACCCAATCGGCATACTGGGCGCGACCGGAATGGTCGGCCAGCGCTACATCCAACTACTCGAAAACCATCCGTGGTTCGAGGTCGTGTGGCTTGCGGCCAGCGACCGGTCAAGCGGCAAAAAGTACGGCGAGGCCGCCAAGTGGCGGTTGGATACGCCACTGCCCGAGCGCATCGCTCAGATGACGGTGGCCGCGGCGGAGCCCGAGGGCGCGCCTAAGGTGATCTTTGCCTCGGTGGACGCCGCCTTTGCCCGCGAACTGGAGCCGCTCTTTGCCGCTGCCGGCTGCGCCGTGGTCTCGAACTCCAGCGCCTTCCGCATGACTCCCAACGTGCCGCTGGTTATCCCCGAGGTGAACGCCGAACATTTGCACCTGATCGAGGAGCAGCCCACGCGCAAGCAGTCGGGCGGCTACATTTTAACCAACCCCAACTGTTCGGCGATGGGCCTGGTGATCGCCCTCAAGCCTATCGAGGAGCGCTTCGGGATTGAACAGATCGTTGTGACCACTATGCAGGCGGTCTCGGGAGCCGGATACCCCGGCGTGGCGTCGATGGACATCCTGGACAACGTGGTGCCCTACATCGGCAGCGAGGAAGAAAAGATGGAGGCCGAGACGCTGAAGCTACTGGGCAAGCTGGAAGGCCATGCGGTTACGCCCTTGGCGGCGCGCATCAGTGCCAGTTGCAATCGCGTATCAGTGGTGGACGGGCACACCGAGAGCGTCAGCCTGAAGCTAGGCAATAAGCTGGGCAGGCCGGCTACCCGCGAGGAGATTCTGGCGGCATGGGCGGAGTTCCGGCCGCTGGCGGGACAAAAGTTGCCGTCAGCTCCCGAGCAGCCCATCGAGTGGGCTCCGCAGGTTGATCGCCCACAGCCCCGCCTTGACCGCAATCGCAGCAATGGAATGACGGTGACTGTGGGCCGTCTGCGCCCCTGCGGGGTGCTGGACTGGAAGTTTACCCTGCTCTCGCACAACACGATTCGCGGCGCGGCAGGCGCGACCATCCTGAACGCCGAATTGCTGGCCAGCCTGGGGAAATTGAAACCAGTTGCGGTGACTGTGCGCGGATAGGGCAGCATGTATAGAACGATGGGAAGACTCGCATGAGCCTGGTAGTCATGAAGTTTGGCGGCACTTCGGTCGAGGATCCGACGGCCATCGCCCGGACCGCGGCCATTGTGGCCGGACGCGTGGCCCAGGGCAAGCAACCCGTGGTAGTGGTCAGCGCCATGGCCCAGGTCACCGATCAACTGCTGCGTGCCGCTGCCGCCGCCGCGCAGGGCGACCGCACCTGCGCGCTGGCCATCAGTTCGCGGCTGAGAGCGCGCCATCGCGACACTGCAACCGCGTTGGTGAAGAACCAGGACGAGTGCACGGAGCTGCTCGGTTTTATCGATCAGAAGTTCGACTCGCTGGACGAGGTTCTGCGCGGGCTGTCGGCCATTCTCGAACTGACTCCGCGCATCTCAGACCTGATCGTCAGCTACGGCGAGCGCGTCACCAGCCGCATCGTGGCTTCGGCCTTCCGCGAGCTTGGTATTGACTCTGTCCATGTGGATGCGCGCGAGGTCATCATTACAGATTCTTCGTTCCAGAAGGCGATTCCGCAGAATGAATTGATCGAGAAACGCGCGGCCGAAAAGCTACTCCCGCACGCTACGGAGGGCAGAGTGCCGGTGATGGGCGGCTTTATCGCAGCCAACGAGGCCGGCATCACTACTACACTAGGCCGCGGTGGCTCCGACTTCACCGGCGCGCTGGTGGGCGGCGCTCTCTCGGCCGAGGCTATCGAGATATGGACCGACGTGGACGGCATCATGACCACCGACCCGCGCGTTTGCCCCGACGCCCTGCGCGTCAAGGTCATCAGCTTCGAGGAGGCGGCTGAACTGGCCTACTTCGGCGCCAAGGTGCTGCATCCGGCTACCATTTTGCCGGCGGTGAAGAAAAATATCCCCGTCCTGGTGCTGAATAGTCGCAATGCCGCCTGCGAGGGCACCCGCATTGCGTCTCTCGCGCCTCATTGCAAGAGCCCCTTCAAATCCATCGCGGTCAAAAAGAAGTTGAGCATCATCGACGTGGTGGCTAGCCGCATGTTGATGACTCACGGCTATCTCAGCGAGATATTTTCCATCTTCGACAAGCACAAATGCGCCGTCGATATGGTTTCGACCAGCGAGGTCTCGGTCTCGCTTACTGTGGACTCGAATGAGCAACTGCCGGTGATCGCCGCCGATCTAGGCAAACTGGCCGACGTGAAATATGAGGGGCGCAAGGCGCTCATCTGCATGGTGGGCGAGGACATCCGCGGGCAGAGCGGGATCGCCGCACAGGTCTTCAACGCCATCCGCCACGTCAACGTGAGAATGATCTCGCAGGGCGCGAGTGAGATCAACATGAGCTTCATGATCGACGAGGACGATGCCGACGAGGCCGTGCGTTCGCTGCACGCCGCATTCTTCAAGGACCCTGATCCCGCGATCTTCGACGTGAAGGCGCGCAAGCCGGCCGCGAAGCGGGGCTGATTCGAATACTCCTCTGGGAAGAGGTTCATTATGCATTTTCTGGTTCTGGGCAAGGGAAAAACCGGAAGCCTGGTCGCCGATGTGGCTCGTGAACGCGGCCACTCGGTCCGAGCGCTCGACATTACGGAGAATGAACACGCTTCGGCTCTTACTCCGGCCGCATTGGTTGGCGTGGACGTGGTAATCGACTTCACCGCACCCGAGGCCGCGGTCGAAAATATGCGCGCTGTGCTGGCTCTGGGCGGGCGCATCGTGGTCGGCACCACCGGCTGGTACGCACATTTGCAGGAGATGAGGGCCAAAACGCAAAAGGGCGGAGCCCTGCTTTACGGGACCAACTTCTCGATGGGCGTGCAAAAGCTCTTTCGGCTTACTGCCGAGCTGGCCAAACTCGATGGCTATACCTTCTCGATCAGCGAGACCCACCATGTAACCAAACTCGATGCTCCATCAGGCACGGCGATTACCTTGCAGCAGATCATCCAGATGGTCAGGCCGGGCGAGAAGGTTGAAATCACTTCACATCGCGTTGCCGACGCCAAGGGCGAGCACACGGTCATAGCCACAGGCCCCGATGACATTCTCGAGTTGCGTCACAATCTCCAGAGCCGCCGCTGCTTGGCCTTGGGCGCAGTGCGCGGAGCCGAGTGGCTGACGGGAAAATCCGGAGCGTGGGAGTTCCGGGAGATCTTTGAGCAACTCTGAAGATTGATACCACTACGCTGTCGCCGGTGGCTCCGGGGCCGTCTTCATGCTCTTGTAGTGGCGCACATCATCTCCCTGCACCCAGAAGATGACGTCCTCTGCGATGTTGGTGGCGTGGTCGGCCACACGCTCCAAGTTGCGACTGATCATCAGCGCATTCAGGGCCTGTGGGGCGAGATGGCTCTCACCCTCCATTACCTTGGTCAGAGCCTTGTAGGCCGCTTTATTCATCGCGTCTACTGCGTCGTCCATGGCCAGTATCGTGCGGGCCATCACGGGGTCCGCTTCAATGAATGATTGCAGGCACTTGCGCACCATCTCAGAGGCCAGCGCCGCCATGCGCGGAATATCCACGGGCAGATCAGCAGCGGCCATCCTCTCCATGTGGCGGACGCGGTCGCTGATGCTTTTGGCCGAGTCGCCCACTCGCTCCAGGTCGGCGTTGATCTTTATAACGCTGAGGATGAAGCGCAGATCGCTGGCCATGGGCTGTTCCATGGCCAAAAGGTCGATCGCCGCCTGGTCGATCTCGCGCTCCAGGCGGTTGATGGCATTTTCGCCATGGTTGACCAGGTCGCAGATCGACAGGTCGCGCGTTCGATAGGCCTCTATAGCGCGCTGGATTGCCTGCTCGGCCAGCCCGGCCATCACCAAGAGGCTCTCCTTCAACTCTTCGAGGCTTTGTTGAAAACGTATGCGTGTCATCCGAACCTACCTGTGATGTAATCCTCGGTGCGTTTATCGCTGGGGTTGGTGAAGATTTTGTGGGTGGAGTCGAACTCCACCATCCGGCCGTTGAGGAAGAAGCCCGTGTTCTCTGCCACGCGGGCCGCCTGCTGCATATTGTGGGTCACAATCACAATCGTGTACTGCGATTTCAATTGGAAGATCAGGTCTTCGATCTTCGCGGTGGAGACGGGGTCGAGCGCCGAGGCCGGTTCGTCCATCAGAAGCACCTCGGGGTCCACGGCCAGGGCGCGCGCGATGCAAAGCCGCTGCTGCTGCCCGCCGCTGAGGCTGGCGCCCGACTTCTTTTTCAATTCGTCCTTCACCTCGTCCCACAGAGCAGAGTTTTTGAGCGATTTTTCCACGATCTCGTCGAGCGCCTGGCGATGGGTGTATCCATTCAGCTTAAGCCCCGCGCAGACATTGTCGTAGATGGACATGGTGGGGAAGGGATTGGGGCGCTGGAAGACCATGCCCACGCGCCGCCGGATCTCAACGGGCGTGCAATCCTCGTAGATGTCCAGGTCGCCGATGCGCACCGTGCCCGTTACGCGCGCAATTGGGTTGGTCTCGTGCATACGGTTCAGGCAGCGCACGAAGGTGCTTTTGCCGCAGCCCGAGGGGCCGATCAGCGCCGTGGCATGGTTGCCCGGGATGTTCAGGTTGATGTCCTGAAGGCTGTGATTCGTCGCGTACCACGCGTTCAGATTGGATACTTCGATGCCGACGCCCACTTAACTTGCCCCCTTCAAAACGCCGCGGCTGGTTACGTATCGCACCAGCGAGACCGCGGCCACAATCAACACAATCAATACCAGCGCCCCTGCCCACGCCAGCCGATGCAGGTCGTCGTAGGGAGAGATGGCATAAATATAAATCTGCAGCGGCAGGGCGGAGATGGCCTGGTTGGGATTGAGGCTCCAATTCGAATTGCCAAAAGCGGTAAAAATCAGCGGAGCCGTCTCGCCCGCTACGCGCGCGAATGCCAGCATGCAGCCGGTGATGATGCCCGGCGAGGCCGTCTTGACGGTGATGGAAATGACCGACCGCCAGTTGGGCACGCCCAGCGCGAGAGCCGCTTCGCGCACGGCTTGCGGCACCATCAGCAACATCTCTTCGGTGGTGCGGGTGACGGTGGGGATCATCATGATGCCCAGCGCCACGCCGCCCGAGAAGGCCGAAAAGTGATGTTGACGGAAGACGATCAGCGAATAAATGGCCAGCCCCATCACGATGGAGGGAATCCCATTGAGCACATCGGCGGTGAAACGCACCGTGTTGGCCAGCCTGGTCCCCCGCCCGTACTCGGCCAGATAGATGCCGCCGCCGATGCCTATGGGGATGCCGATGGCGCTGGAGATGGCCAGTAGAACGCCGGAGCCGACGATGGCGTTGGCCATGCCGCCTCCCGGCTCGCCCTCCGGCTTGGGAATCTGCGTGAAGAAGGAGAAGCTGAGCGAACTGGCACCCCTGTAAATCAGATAGACGAAGATGGCCACCAGCGGTGTGACTACCAAAACGGTGGAAAGCACCGCCAGCCCCGTGGCCGCGCCGTCGGAGACCGTTCGGAACTTCGACCTCAGCTTGTGTTCTCCCTGGTTCAATCGCAATCCCCTCAATTCACCCGCGCCGGCGCTCCCCGTGTAACCGCCCATACCAGCAACTGGGCCAGAGCGTTCACGATAATGGTCACAATAAACAGGGCCAGGGCGATCTCGATTAACGCGCTCAGATGCAGATCGCTCGAAGCTTCGGCGAACTCATTGGCAATGACCGAGGCCATCGTACTTCCATTCGAGAGCAGCGAGCGCCGAATCTCCGGCGCGTTGCCGATCACCATGGTGACCGCCATGGTCTCGCCCAGCGCACGACCCAGGCCCAGAATGATGGCGCCTACGATTCCGATGCGCGCATTGCGCAAGACACCCATGCGAATCATCTCCCAGCGCGTGGCGCCTAGGGCCAGAACCGCCTCGCGCTGCGATTGCGGCACCGCGGTCATTACCTCGCGCGTGAGCGAGGAGATGATGGGCAAAATCATGATGGCCAGTATCACGCCTGCCGCAACAAATCCAAGCCCCGTAGGGTTGTCGGAGGCAAAGAATCCGGTCCATCCCAACCCGCGAATCAGCGGCGGATTCACATGCTCACGGAGCAGCGGCACCAGTATGAACATGGCCCACAAGCCATAGATCACGCTGGGGATGGCCGCCAGCAACTCAGTGAGGAAGGCCAGAGGACCGCGCAGCACCTGCGGACACATTTCAGTAAGGAAAACAGCAACGCCGATAGCCAAGGGAACCGCCAGCAACAGAGCCAGAAACGAAGAGACCAGCGTGCCATAGACGAAGGGCAGGGCGCTGAAGTGCCCGTTTACAGGGTCCCAGTAATTGGGCCGCCCGGTGACGGGATTGATGAATCTGGAAAAGAAAAATTCAAAGCCGAAGCTGCTCCATGCCAGGTGAGAACGCTGAACGAGTTCGGCGGCGATTAAAACCACGATGCCGAAGATGCTCAACGCGCAGAGCAACATCAGCCACGAAAAACCGCGGTCGGCAATCGCCGAGTTGCCGCGCGCCAGCAGGTACCGGCGAATCGCCGAGTCCTTGGCTGGACGCTGCCCTTGGGGAGGCTCCTGCTCATGCTGAATCTGAGCATGGGAGATGCGAATCTCAGGCACGTTGGCGTTCACTGGTTCAGGCTACCGGGGGAATATGAATAGGAGGTTACAAGGTTGCGAAATCAAGCGCATACGCCCAGGAATTGACGCCATATCCGTTCGATGATTGCTGAAAAAATGCTGTTCCTTACAGGAAACAGCGGATTCCCATGATGGGAAACGTGTTAAAACTCCAACATGGCAAAAGGGAAGAGTTCGGCGCAGCCGGGGCACGTCAACCTGAGAATGCTGGCCGAGCACCTGGCGCTTTCGCAGACCACTGTCTCCCTGGTTCTGAACAACTCTCCCTCGGCCAAGTCCACCCCCCAGGAGACCCGCAACCGGGTCATCGAAGCGGCCGAGCGGCTCAACTACCGGCCTAATTACTTTGCCAGATCCCTGCGGCAAAAACGGTCGATGAGCGTGGGCGTGCTGGCCCCGGACCTGAGCGAGGGCTACTTTACCCGTGTGATGAGCGGCGTGGTCCAGGAATTGACTGCGGCACGTTACTTCTACTTCACCGCCTGCCACGACTGGAAGCGAGAGCTGATCGAAAAGTACCCGCGCATGCTGGTGGAACGAGCCGTGGATGGTTTTCTGCTGCTCAATACCCCGGCTGAGCACATTGAGGTGCCCGTCCCGGTGGTCGCCATCTCAGCCCACAGCGCGGTGAACGACGTGACGAATATCGTTCTCGACCATCACAGCGCCGTGGAACAAGCGTTGGCCCACTTATACTCGCTAGGCCACCGCCGCATTGCGTTCATGCGAGGCCCGCGCGCCATTCCCGATTCTGAGTACCGTTGGGAGGCGATCCAGCAGGTGGGGCAGGAGATGAATCTCAAGCTCGACCCCGCGCTGGTCATCCGCATCGACACCGCCGGATGGTCGATGAAGGACGGCTACCACCCGATGGCCCCGGAGATCGGCTACAGGCCCATGCAGGCCCTGCTGGAGAAGACCCGCGAGTTCACCGCCATCTTCTGCTTCAACGACATCGCCGCCATCGGCGCCATCCGCGCCCTGAAGGACGCCGGCCTCGCCGTGCCCGGAGATGTCTCCGTGGTCGGCTTCGACGACATCCAATCCGCGGCGTACTCCACGCCCTCGCTGACAACCGTCCGCCAGCCGCTTATGGAGATGGGCAAGCGCGGCGCGCAGGTGCTGTTAGAACGCATCGCCAACCGCGGCAAGGAGTACCCCTCCGAGATCGTCATGGCCCCGGATCTGGTTATCCGCGAGTCCACCGGCGCGGCTGCGGCGAAGCGATATGGATAGACCGCCGGTTTGCTGCGCGGCGATGTATTATCTCTCGGTGCTCGCCAACAGCACCCTGGCCCGCTTCCTCACTCGATCCATCACGCCCGGATCCTCAGCCAGCCGCACAAGAATGCCTCTGATCACGCAAATCTGCTGAGCGCGGCCATCCCGCGCGGCTTGTACCAGGTACTCCGTTTCACTGTCGAGGCCGAGGGGGTCATGCTGCAGCAGCATCTCCAGCCGCGCGCCTTCCAGGATCGTACCCGCCACCGACACCAACGAATCACCCAGGGCCTGAATCTCCTTGTCCTTGGAGTAGTTGAATACGCAGACTCCCTGGCCCTCGGGCCCGTTGTAACTGAGCTTTTTCCATCCCTGGAAGGCTACTTTCATGTGGCTCTCGCAATCGACATTGAACCAATTGCGATCCTGAGCCGCCTGAAAGACGCGTTTCACAAAGTCGGCGCTCAACTGGATGTCGCGGTCCACGTTGGGCGCATCGATGGTCTGAGGATTATTGACGGGCGCATTGCCGCGCTCGGAGTGAAAATGGCCGTTCCCGTCCGGGTGCAAGGTCAAGATCCAGTGCGATGGTGAGAGGCCGAGGTGGGAGTATTCAACCTGGAGGACAGAACCGGTCTCGCCGCGCAGGGGCAGCGCCATCGCGGCCATGGCCAGCACCAGCACGGCCGCCTTCATTGTTTTGCTCCCTGCATCGCAAGGGTCTGCGCGGTATGAATGTGGCAGATGGCAATGGCCAGGGCGTCGGCCGCGTCCGACGGCTGGGGTATTTCGGCCAGATTCAGCAGTCGCGCGACCATGAACTGCACCTGTTCTTTTTTCGCCAGCCCGTAACCCACCACGCTGGATTTAATGGTGAGCGGCGCATATTCCGCTACGGGCAGCTTTTGGCAGGCCGCCGCCAGCAGCGCCACGCCTCGCACCTGCCCCAATTTCAGCGCCGACTTGGCGTTCACTGAGTAGAAAACCTCCTCGATCGCTACAGCATCCGGCTTCCACATCTCCAGTTCCGCGGTTAACTCCCTGAAGATCTGCTCCAGCCGAGCCGGAGTGGATTTATTCTTGCTCAGCCGGATGGCCCCCATCGCCTTGCACACCAGTCGCGGTTCCCGTCCGGCGTCGCAGGATTCCACAACGCCGAAGCCCGTTACCTCGGTTCCGCAATCGATTCCAAAAACCCGCATCGGCTGCCAGTGTATCGCAGAGACCGCTTTCTACTCACTATTCTCGGACTCCTGACCCTGCTGGGGGCGACGGATCACTGATTTCTGTTCCTTACTCAGCTTTGGCAACAGTCCTTTGGGAAACGGCCTGCACGAACAGTTTCTGGTGTGCTCAAAATGCCACTCAACCCGCTCTTTTGCGGTCGCGGTTCTGGGCATTTTGTGCTGCTTGTGCCACTCACGGTTCATCGTTCCTCCTGGTCTTGACCGCCCGTCTCATTCCCCATTTCACCAGCTATGCATCCACTCCTCATCCTGCCCGATCCGCACCGGCGCATCAAACAACTCGCTCAGCCTGATCTCGGTTAAGAGTTCTTTCCGCGGTCCATCGCTCACGATGCGGCCATCGCGCATCAGGATGATCCGCTCAATCTCCGGCAAAATGTCGCCCAGGTGATTGGTGACGAGCAGCAGCCCGATGCCCTCGCGGGCCAGCCGGCGGAGCGTCTCGCGCAGTTCGCGTTGCGCGGCCAGGTCCAGGGCGTTCGAGGACTCGTCGAGCAGCAGTTGCCGCGGACGGTGCACG
>Ga0265316_10007741_pt1 | contig 10066 bp, 10 predicted proteins | sample 4522metaG_FD_202092 | JGI IMG/M metagenome (GOLD analysis project Ga0265316, IMG submission 202092) | Rhizosphere microbial communities from Carex aquatilis grown in University of Washington, Seatle, WA, United States - 4-5-22 metaG | ecosystem: Host-associated > Plants > Roots > Rhizosphere >... | reverse complement strand
CGAATCGTAGGCCTCATCGATGAGCTCGAAGAGCTGGTGGGCGTAATTCTTGATCAGCACCTTCTTGCTCTTCCACTCGTAGACGCGCACGCCCGTTCGCTTGGCGATAAGCGCCCCGACGCGCTGGACTTTCTCAGGGATCGAATCGGGAGTCTTGACGCGGAACTCGATCCAGTCGATGTCCTTCGTAAAGCCGAGCCTTTCCATGAAGGGAGCGTAGTAGGGCTTGTTGAAGCCGGTCTCGTAGGTCCCCAGCTGGTCGAAGCCCTCGATGAGGAGGCCTTCCTTGTCGAGGTCGGTGAAGCCCAGGGGACCTTGGAGGCCCTCCATGCCCTTGGACTTGGCCCAAGCCTCGACGGTCTCGACCAGCGCCTTGGCGACCTCGAAGTCCTCGATGAAATCGATCCAGCTGAAGCGGGCGTATTTCTTGCCCCACTTCTCGATGACGCGGTTGTTGATGATGCCGGCGACTCGGCCGACCGGAACGCCGTCCTTGTAGGCCATCCAGTACTCGGCCTCGCAGAACTCGAAGGCGGGATTCTTGTCCTTGCTGAGCGTGGTCATGTCGTCCAGGTCGAGGGGCGGCACCCAGCAGGGATCGTCCTTATAGATCGAGTAGGGAAAGCGGACGAATGCCTTGAGGGCTTTCTTGCCTGCGACGGTACGGATTTCGACGCTCATGGAGGTCTCCTTTGGGAAGGGCGGGAGGGTCAGGTGCCCTCCTTCTTCCACGCTTCGATGAATTGCTCGTGGGCCGCTATCTGGGCCGCGAGCACGGCGTCCTGGAGCATGCCCCGGGAACACCAATCGTTTCCTTCCTGGATATAGAGGTGCCGCAATGTGCCCTCGGCGTCCCCGATCGCGAAGGAGGGATCTATCCCCCTTCGCGCTTCGAGCCCCGCGAGCGTGCTCTCGAGGGACTGTTCATAGGCGCGATCGCGCCATTCGATAGACGACAACCAGGAACTCGCTTTCGGAGAAGGATTATACCGGGGGAGGATGGGGCTGGCAATCGCTCGGGGACCGCGGCGACGGAGTACCCGAGAGCCTTCCCGGCGCGGCGCCTCACTTGGCTCCCGCGCCCTTCAAGAGCGCCACGACATCGGCGTGGTCGCCCGCCACGGCCAATTGCAACGCGGTCTTGCCGTCGGCGTTCTTCGCGTTGAGGTCGGCCTTGGCGTCCACGAGGACCTTGACCGCCCCGGTCTGGCCATTCTCGGCGGCTATCATCAATGCCGTCGTTCCCTTTAGGTCCTTCGCGTTGAAATCGGCCTTGGCCTTGATGAGGAGCGCGATCACCTCGGGGCTGCAGGCGCCGGCGCTCTCCTCGTAGGTCGCCCACATGACGGCAGTCATACCGTCCTTGTCCCTCGCGTTGACGTCGGCCCCCGCTTGGATGAGGAATTGGACGATGTCTACGCGCTCGTTATAGGCCGCTGCGCTCGACGCGAACATCAGGGCGGTGGCGCCCGATCCGTCCTTCGCTCCTATCTTGGCGCCCTTGCCCAGGAGGAACTTCATAGCCTCGAGTTGACCGTTCATGGCCGCCCACAAGAAGGCGGTAGTGCCGTCCTTGTCGCCTTGGTCCACGATGGCTCCCGCGTCTAGGAGGATTTTCATGGCATCGATCTTACCTACACGCGAGGCGTTGATGAGCGCGGTCTCGCCGTCCTTGTCGAAGGCCCTGAGATCGGCGCCGCCCTTGATATAGGTCGCCAACGCGTCGACTTTGCCCGCTCTCGCCGCCAAGAAGATATCGTCGGCGAAGAGCCGCGGCGAAAGGCCGAGCAGGGCAGCGAGGATGAGGATTTTCAATACAGTCTTCAGCATCATAGGCCTCCTGCAGAGATCGCGGATTATGGCATACGGCGCTTCGCGTCCGCTCCGGGGATCCCCCGACAAGCTATTTCGCCCCGGCCGCTTTCAGGAGCCTGACGATGGCATCATTCTTCGCTTCGGTCAACGCCGATTGACCGAGCTTGTTCGCCGCGTTCACGTCGGCCTTCGCGTGGATCAGCAACCGAACCATCCGGCATCGTCGCTGACGGACAGCGCCGCGCTCATCAAGGGCGTACCGTTTCGCGCGTCGGCCTTGTTGACGTCAGCCTTCGCCTCGATTAGGGCGGCGGCCGAGTCCGGTCGCATGTTATCGATGGCGTATTCCAACGCCGTTTCCCCGCCTTTGCCCATCGGGCGGTTGATGTCCCCTTTGTAATTTCTGATAAAGGCGACATCGCCCCTCATGACCGCCTCGAGCAAGGTCTCTTCGGCGAAAGCGAGCGCGGGAATCATGAGCAAGAAGAAAATGACACATTTTTCCATGCTGCCTTTCCTCCGATTAACCGAGATTCCCGAATTTCCGACGGGACCACACTCACTCAGCCCCCTCCCTCATCTATGGACGTTAGGGGAAGAATAAAAGACGAGCTGAATATAGTCAAATGCCGATATTGTCCTCCACCATAGGCCGGGAGGAAATTAGGTCGAAAAAAAACGGCTTCCGGAAGGAAGCCGTTATCTATGCCTAGCGAGAGAGGGGGTCGAACCCACGACCGAGCGGATATGAGCCGCTTGCTCTGCCAGCTGAGCTATCTCGCCATGCGCCGCGACAAGCGAATACCAGTCGCGATAGCACATGGTTTATATAGGTCTTCCGCCCTATTCGTCAAGGCCCGGTAGTTTACGGATCTCGGCCCGATGAGCCTTCTAGCCCGGGCCCCAGGTCGTTTCGCCGGCTGCCTTTTAGCGCTTTGGGCCGAAGATATCGTCTATGACGTCCTCGATGGAACGGGGCGCATCAGAATCAGGCCCGCGCTGGCGACCATCCGGGCCGGAGCCCTTTCCCCGATCTCCCCCGCCGGCGGAGCCCGCGGCCCCGGAGGCGCGTCCGAAGAGGTCGCCCACCGCGTCCATGACTTTGCCCGCCGCCTTTGCGAGGGGATCCTCTGAGCCAGCAAACTCGCCGGCGTAGGCCGCCTTCGCGCGCTCGAAATCGCGCAGAGGATCGCGCTCGCGACTACCGTCGCGCTCGCTTTCAGCGCCCCTCCGCGGGTACTCTCCGCGGAGTATGGCCTCGTAGGCCCCGCCCTTCTCCCATACTTGAAGCGAGGTCATCCTCGATATCGGGAAGGGATGGCTCTCCCCCATCACGTCGACGAGCTTGTAGATCGAATCGAGGGCGCTCCCGCCCGTCTCGTAGTCCCGCGCCTGCCGAAAGAATTCGTTGATGTCCATTTGGGCGATGCGCGGACCGGCGGCGCTCTTCATGAGGGCGCGAAAGACGACGGGCGCGTCCTGCACGACGAGGAGGGAGGCTCGGTCGGCCGAGAGCTCGCTCTTGCGGTCCCACTCCCGCAGGGCGGCGGAGGCGGCGGCCAGGGCAGCGCCGCCCAAGGGGATGCTCCCGGCGACGATGGACGAGGCCCTGAGGAGCAGGGCGAGGAGAGTCTTGTAGACGGCGTGCCCGGAGAGGATGTGGCCGACCTCGTGGGCTATCACGCAGGCGAGTTCCTCCTCGTCCCAGAGATCGAGGGCGCCGCTCGACAAGAGGATGAAGGGCTTCTCCACGCCGAGGCAGCGCGCGTCGGGGGCGGGATCGAGGCGGACGTAGAGCTCGGGAAGCGGAGAGAGGTCGAGGCGAAGGGCCGCATCCTTGAGGATGGCGAAAAGGGACGCGAACTGCGACTCGTTCGAGCGCGCGTAGTTGGCGAGGGCGGCGAGGCGGAGCGACCGTTCGGTGGTCGACCCGATCGCCCTACGCAGGAGCTCGCCCGCCAGGGGAATCGAGGAGAAGGCCGCGAGGGCCGCGCCGTCGGCGGGATGCTCCCAAGCCGAGGGGCTGATGCCGGGAAAGGCTCGCATCCGTTCCATGGGGCAATGATACTGGAGCCGCCCCCGCAAGGCGAGCGAAAAAAACATCCTCCCAACGGGATGAGCGCCGTCGGCATCCGGCCATAGCCATACGCGAAAAACTCAGGCATAGTCGGGCCATGCAGATCGTACAATCCGTCGTCCTGGGCATAGTCCAGGGCCTCACCGAATTCATCCCCGTCTCGAGCTCGGCCCACCTCGTCGTAGTTCCCTGGCTCCTCGGCTGGGACGATCCCGTCTTCCGCAGCCTCGGCTTCGACGTCGCCCTCCACATGGGCACCCTCGTCGCGCTCCTGGCCTTTTTCTGGAAGGATTTCCTCCGGCTGATCGGAGCTTGGTTCAAATCCCTGGGAGAGCGCAAGATAGGCGACGATCCCGACCGGAGGATGGCCTGGTACATCCTCGCCGCCTGCATTCCCGGCGCCATCGCGGGGATACTCCTCGAGGGCAAGATCGAGAAGCTCTTCCACCCCGAAGGCTCTCCGATCCTCGCCTCCTCGATGCTGGCGATGGCGGCGATCGTCGCCCTCTTCGGCCTTTTCCTCTTCATCGCGGAAAAGGCCGCGAGCCACGAGCGGCCCCTCGGCTCGATCGGCTGGAAGGACGCCCTCCTCGTCGGCCTCTCGCAGGCCCTGGCGGTATTCCCCGGCGTCTCCCGCTCGGGCGCGACCATCACGGCGGGCATAGCCCTCGGCCTCGAGCGGGAGGCCGCCGCGCGCTTCTCCTTCCTCCTAGCGGCGCCCATCGTGGCGGGCGCGGGAGCGAAGAGCCTCTACGATCTCGCGCGCGGACACGCGGCCGCCGGGGCGGTTTCAGCCGGCGCGCCCATCGTAGCCGCGGGCTTCGTCGCCGCGGCGGCGACCGGCTTCCTCTGCATCAAGATCCTCCTCGGCTTCCTGCAGAAGCGGACGACCAAGGCCTTCGTCTACTACCGCTGGGCATTCGCCGCGGTCATCGCGGCAGCCGCCCTCGCCGGGTTCTAGGCCTTCGACGCCGCGGCCGACTTCGCCGCGATAGCGGCAATGCCGTCGAGGGCGAGGTCGGGGACGAAGCTCCCCCTGCCGATCGCGGAGAGGAGGCCCCTGCCCTCCTCTCCGCCCGTGCCGATGACCTCGACCGCCTCGGGACTCTCCGCCTCGCCCAGCGCTACGAGCTCCTCAGCCTGCGCCCGCAGGATGCGCTCGACGAGGCCGGCGTAGCCTATGCTCACGCCCGCGCGGATCGACTGGCCCGTATTCTTCCCAAGGGCGGCGACGCTTCCCTCCATCGGCACTTCGGGGAGGAGGGCCGCCCTCTCGTGGAAGGACTCGACCGCCGTCTCGATGCCGGGGGCGATAGCCACGCCGAGGAAGTCCCCGCCGCGGCCAATAGCCGAGAAGGCTATAGCCGCGTCGAAGCTCACGACGATGCAGGCCTTGTTCCCGACCAGCTCCCGCGCGGCCACCGCCTGGCAGACGAGGTCCGAGCCCACTTCGGAGGGGACGTCGGTGCGTATGCGCAGACCCGTGCGGACGCCCGGACCTACGACAGTGCAGGGCAGGCCGAAGGCCGACTTGACCGCCGCCTGAATCTCGCGGGCCAGGCTGGGCACTACGGAGGATATCCATGCCGAGTCGATCCCCGCGCCGCGGCCAGCCGCGCCTTCGGAGCCGGCTTCCCTGGCGAAGGCGCGGAGGAGGAGGGCGTACTCGTCGGCGCTACGGCGCGGCCACGCGGCGATGCGGCGCCTCGCGAGCCAGGCGCCCCCGGAGCGGAAGCCGATGGAGAGGAGGCGGTTGCGCGCATCGATGGCGAGGAGCAAGCTACTCCTCCTTCGACAGCCTGGCCTTGCCCGAGCCGCTCTCGATGCCCTTCCAGGCCACGACGACGGCGAGGCTGAGGACTGCCGCGAGGACGGCTTCGATCGTGCTGTTGACGCCGAAGACCATCGCGGCGGTGGCCGGCGGGATGGCGCCGAAGAGGACGAGGGCACCAAGCACGAAGAAGCTATTGGCGAGGGAGCCCGCCACGCCCGCCGCCGCGGCCGCGACCGGCTCGAGCTTGCCGCGGAATGCCTTGTAAGCTAGCCAGGCCGCGAGACCCACAAGGAGCCTCGGCAGCACGGAGATCAGGGGATTCACGAAGAAGACGTCGATCGGCCCCTGCGGCGCCACGGCCGCCCTGACGAGCGCGGTCACTCCGAAGATGGCGCCGATGCAGACGCCCACGATTGGGCCCTCGAGGACGGCGCCGATGATGACCGGCACGTGCATCGTCGTGAGGGAGGCCCCGAAGGGCCCGGGGATCATGCCGAGGGGCGTGAGCATGAGGGCGATCGACAGGGCGCCTAGGACGCCGGCTACGACGATCTTGCGAAGGGCTGATTTTCTTTCCATCGAGGACTCCTTTTATAGACGTTGGGCGAAATAATCGAGAACGAATGGCGCCGCGCAGGCGAGGAGGGCGGCTATCCGCGCGAGGCCCTCGCCCCGGCGCTTCGGATAGGAGGCGAGGCGCGTGCGCCCCTCCTCCGAGTAGCCCCGAGCTTCCATGGCCTCGGCCATCGACTCCGCCCTCTCGAGGGCGCGAAGGGTCACCGGGACGAAGAGGGGCAAGTAGGCCCTGGCCTTCTTCAGCGGCCCTCCCCTCCCCGAGCCGAAGTCCGCGCCCCGCGACGCCTGGGCCTTGGCTATGTCCTCGAGCTCGCCCGCGACGATGGGCACGAAGCGCAGGGCGACTCCGAACGCGAGGGCCAGGCGCTGCGGACGGAGGCCCAGGCGCTCGAGCGGGGAGAGGATGTCCTCGACCCCGTGCATCGACTCTCCCTCGGCTGTCACCGACGTGAAGAGCCCGATCACCGTCATCAACCCGAGCGTGCGGATGAAGGTCATGCCGACGAGTCGGGCTTCCATCGCGGTCGCCGAGAAGGGGCCGAGGGAGAGGAGAACCGCCGAATCGTCGCCGGGCCAGGAGAAGAGGAACTGTAGGAGGGCGACCAAGGCCAATAGGGGGAGAATGGGTTTGGCCCCCCGCAACAGGAAGCCGGGCCTCACGCCCGCGCGGGCGCCCAGGGCGAGGGCGAGGGCGAAGGGGAAGGCCGCCCCGACCCAGCTCGACGCGGCTATGCCAGAGACCATGAGGGCGATGAGCCAGAGGTACTTCGTCGAGGGTCTGAGAGAGTGGATATAGGACCCCGAGTCGACGTACTGCCCGATCGACACGTTGCGGAAGAACTCGATGCCCCTCATGCGAGCGCTCCGACGAGCTCGTCGAGGCTGAGGGGCCGAAAGCCGAGGCTCAGGCCCGCCTTCTCGAGCTCGATCGCGACTTCCACCGCGAAGGGCCTTCTAAGGCCCCAGGCGGGATCGTAGCGGTCGTAGAAGATCGTCTCGGGATCGCCCAACGCGGCTATCTCCCCTTCGACGAAGACCGCGACGAGATCGGCGGCCGCGGCTTCGTCCATGGAGTGGGTCGCCATCGCGACGGTAGTCCCGCCCCGGGCCCTGGCACCTATCAGCGCGGCGATGGAGGCTTTGGTCGCGGGGTCGAGGGCGGATGTCGGCTCGTCGAGGAGGAGGGCCTCGCCCCCCATAGCCAGCACGCCCGCGAGGGCGAGCCGCCTCTTTTCGCCCCCGGAGAGGGTCCTCGTCCTCCTGTCGCGGAACTCTCCGTAGCCGAGCCCCGCCTCCTCCATGGCCGCCCTTACCCGCTCGACGAGGGCCTTGCCCGAGAGGCCGAGGTTACGGGGCCCGAAGGCCACGTCATCGGCGGCGTAGAGCTCGAAGAGGGCCGACTCGGGCCTCTGCACCGAGAGGGGGGCGCGCATCCGTATTCCCCGCAGGTCGACCGACTTGCCGCCGAGGTCTACGCCGAGGGAGCGCACGGTGCCCGAGCGGGGCGCCACGAGGCCGTCGAGGAGCTGGAGGGCAGTCGACTTTCCCGAGCCCGTCCTCCCGATGAAGGCGACGAGGGCGCCGCGCGGTATGTCGAGGTCGACTTCGCGCAGGGCCGCCTTTTCGTTGGCTGTCCCGCCTAGGTATGCGTGGGAGACTCCGCGCAGCTCGAAGGCCATAGGCGCATCGGGATCGATCGCTCCTCGCGACGCCGCCGTCCGCGCAATCGCGATGTGCGACGTCGCTATTCGCGACGCGAGCTCAGCGGCGCTCTCCCTCGCGAGGGCCGGGAGGCCGAGGGCCCGGGCCAGGACTGCGCAGTCCGGGCGACCGAGAACCGCGAGCGCGGGGATGGAATCGCCGTCGGAGGCGAAGAGCTCTTCGGGGCTCCCGTCGAAGACGAGCCTTCCCGAATCGAGGACGAGGACGCGGGGCGCCCTGGCCGCCTCGTCCATGTCCTGCGTGACGTGGACTACAGTCCTGCCCGAGGCGACGAGGCTCTCCATGAGGCCGAGCACGGTCTCGCGCGCGGCGGGGTCGAGCATGGCCGTCGCCTCGTCGAAGGCGATGCAGCGCGCGTCCAAGGCGAGAGCGCCCGCGATGGCCAGCCTTTGCTGCTGGCCGGCCGAGAGGAAGTGCGAAGGCCTTCGCGTCTCGCCCGCGAGGCCGACAGCAGCGAGGGCGGCGTCGACGCGGCGGCGGATCTCGGTTCGAGGCAGACCCAGGTTCTCGGGCCCGAAGGCTACGTCCTCCTCGACCGAGGAGGACACGATCTGGTCGACGGGGCTCTGGAAGACGAGGCCTACCGCGCGAAGGGCTCGCGCCCTGCCCTCCCTGCTCGAGGTGGCCAGGGAGGAGACTCGGACTTCACCGGAGGAGGGGGGACGGAGGCCGTCGAGTAGGCGGAGGAGGCTCGACTTGCCCGAGCCGTTCGCTCCGACGACCGCAACGTACTCGCCCTCGTCGATGGAGAAGGAAATGCTGTCCAAAGCGGGACTAAGGGAGCCGGGATAGGTATACGAAGCCCCCTCGAGCTCGATAAGCGGCACTGGCACCTCGCGTCTCGGCCTTCGGTTCCGGGGGAGGCCCGATAGCCTTCCGCGTAACCATTACGGTCCAAGCGTAATTGGAACGTAGCCATACGGAAGGTCGGATGTCAAGTAGCGGGAGCTTTTGATAATCGGGCCGCGGGGGCGCGTCGGGCCCGGACTAGCTCCGGGCGTCGCGGGCGCGGTCCGAGAAATACGCCTTGGCGAGCTCGATGAAGCGCTTCTCGCTGTCGGACAGCACGGGCTTGGCGTAGCAGAGGCCGAGGACCATGCTCTGGGGGAGCATCACGATGCTCACGCCCGCCATAGACATGTCCCGATAGGCGAGGTCGGGGACTATGGACCAGCCCAGGCCCGTGCTCACGAGCTTCATGATCGAGTATGCGTCGCTGCAGATGTAGCCGACGTTGGGAACGCAGCCGTACTCCTCGCAGACCGACCGCACTTTTTCCGCTAGGCCGGGAGCGGTAGTCGGGGATATGGCTATGAACGCGCTGTCGCGCAGGCTCTCGATGCAACGCGCGGGGTCGGTCTCGGCGCTGGCCGGGGAAGGGAAGATCACCGCGAGACGCTCTTCGGACAGGGGCTCGAAGGTGAGCTTTTCGTCCTTTATCCAGGAGCGGACGAAGCCGAGGTCTATCGCGCCCGAATGTATCGCCTTCTCCTGCGCTTCCGTGAACATCGCGGAGAGCTCGAGCCTGATGTCGGGCGCCCGTTCCCGCACGATCTCGAAGAGGGGAGGGAGGATGGAATACATGAGGAAGTTGACGCAGCCGACGCGGAGAGTCTTGATCTTGGGATCGGCGATGCCCTTGACGGCCTGCGCGACCAAGTCGATCGAGTCGAGGATGCGCTGCGCCTCTATCTTCAGGTACTCGCCCGCCTTCGTGAGCTCGATCCCCTTGGCCTTCCTGTCGAATAGGGATGCGCCGAGCTCCCGCTCCAGCTCCTTAATCTGGCGGCTCAAGGGCGGTTGCGAGATGTGCAACTCCTCCGCGGCCTTGGAAAAGCTCATATGCCTCGCCACCGCCGCGAAATACCTGAGGTGCCGAAGTTCCATGCCGACAGGGTATCGGCAATCGTCGCCGGGCACAAGCTTCGAGCCGCCGGGCATGCGCCCGGCGGCGATATGCCTTACGGGTATCGATGCCTGACCAAATGGTATTGGACCCTCCATCGTCGATTACTTAAATTAAAGGAATAGATTGAGGGGGGAAATTATTCCTTCCCCCTCGAGGAGAAGCCTAATGAAGAAAGCGAGTTATCTTGCGCTCT
>Ga0265316_10007738_pt1 | contig 10068 bp, 4 predicted proteins | sample 4522metaG_FD_202092 | JGI IMG/M metagenome (GOLD analysis project Ga0265316, IMG submission 202092) | Rhizosphere microbial communities from Carex aquatilis grown in University of Washington, Seatle, WA, United States - 4-5-22 metaG | ecosystem: Host-associated > Plants > Roots > Rhizosphere >... | reverse complement strand
AGGATGTATTTATCTGAGCCACTAGAAGTATCCACATAGCCAGAAATATCAAGTTCCCAACCATCGCTCAATTCCAAACTGGCGTTATACGGTGTCCTGAAATAGCCATTGCTCCCGACAATAATGGGCATTGAAGAAGCGGGATCGTTGCCCGTCGTCAGCGTGAAGGTCTTCGTTGTGCCCGATGCGAGATCTCCGACCCACCAGACGGCGTTATCCGAGACCAGTGTCGGTAAGGCATTTCCGCCATCCGTCACCACGGCATCAAGCCCATCGGATTGCATATAGCCGCTGGCAATCATTTCATTCACTTTGAAACCTGACATGAAAGGGGTATTGGTATAGGTTGTATTCGACGTTTCATGGAGTTGGATATCCCAAGCGAAGGTTGCCGCTAACACGGGCATCGCATTAAACATCGTGAGCACAAGCATCCCCACCGAAACCAAGATAACGCTGAATAGGAAATCCTTTTTGTTCATTATCCGTTCCCCGTGATCCCCCATATTTTTATCCCGATATAAATGATACATACGGCATCAATTAACGCTAAGAAACCGAGACCATAGACGCCTAACCGAGCGGTGACAACAAGAATAAAAGCAACATCAATAAATCCTGACCAGTAATCGCCTGGGCTGATACTTATATTGACAAATACCAGCGCAATACAAACGAAGAGCAGAATTATGATGCTCGTTAAATCATAAGACCCGCCGAAGAGAGCGATATTCCCCTCTCTCGCCGTTTCAATCCACGTCCCAGTCCATTGATCAGTCCCTACCGCTTTCGTATAATTTGAACCCCATGCCCGTCTCGAATAATCGACCGTTTGTTCCTGTTGCTCATAAAGACTGGGTGCGAGATATTGCAAATAGGGAATTGCTTGATTGAAAAATCCTTCCCCATACATACTTAATACCGTGGTATTCGTCTCTTGATAAATAAGATAAGTAGAGACCGCCAACTGCCATTTTGAGTCTAAATCCGTGGCGATAGAAATTACTTTTTTTGCCAGATCCGTTCGGCTTGTCGCCATATCTGTATGATTGTTATAACACTGTGAATTGATATTATATTTCCAATCGGGAGCGGATGTATCCGTTTCTACTCCCCCGTTCATATAAGTCCATGATAGATTTGCATCCCCTCTTAACCGTAATACATAAGGTTGTTCGGGAAGCCACAAGACATTAGCTGAGGCAGGGAAATAAAAAGAGTATACGTTCCATCCATAGCCATTGTCATTAAAAGCGATGCCTGAACCTGGGGGATGTAACTCAACGCCATCTCCCCCACCAGTCATATCGTAAAGTGACCAAGTGAACACATCAGTCACAGGAGCCGTGGGAACGTCGGCATATGGTATCTTTGCATAGAATATAAATAACCGATCCCCCTCTTCGAGCAAATTACCATATACATTTGATTTGATAGTGGGAGCTCCGCCTGATGTTGGGTTTGTACCGTCAGGATAAGACATGTTGCCCGATGCGGATACGCCTGTGGCAAAGATGAACGTCGAAGAGATGCAAGCCATTAACCCGATGATTAAGGCAAGTGCTAATCGTATCCCATTGAGTTTTTTAATATTCATCTTACTTATTCCCCCTGAGTGGGAATGCCCTTCCATGCCCGCCCAAGTTCGCTTTCAGCGGTTGGCTGATTCCTGCCTTCCTATCGGCAATCGCCTGATAATGCAACGATAAACCATTAAGACCTGATGGTGAAATCGTTAACCGAAAAGCTCCCATGCCGCTGATATTACTCAGTTCTTGACTAGGAGCCCTACCATATAAGACTTTAGCCGTATTGAACGCCGAGCCCGCTCCCGTGACGATCTTCGCTCCTGCTGGCGGTTTACCCCATACTATTTGATGATCATTTTTCTGATCATATGGAAAGAGTATTACATCCCATCGGCGTTTCCCTTCTAACTCGCCTTGATTCCAAGTAATAGCCCCCTTATTCTTTTTAACCGCTTTCCGTATCTCTTTTTCAGTCGGTTTCTGCGGTAAACTATCTTTGATAATTCCACGGTTTTCTTCTTCTTTATTCTTCAACTGTACCTTAGTGGGCGAGATTACTTTAGTTTTAGTCGCTTCTTTAGGTTTTACCTTCAACTGGGTATCACTCAAAGTCATATTCTGATTCTGATTCTCGTTATCCTTGCCCGTTATATTTTCAGCCATGTTTGCGGGGACATTCCCAGTATTATGTTGAGTGCCACTATCAGGTTTTGTCTTACCGCCGCCCTGTGGCTTACCACCTTGTATGGGCGATTCCTCTGGAACGAACGGTGTTATCGTCCGAGTATTAGGTTTCGGATTGAAATCAGGTATCTTGCTGGGCGAAATCGGTAACTCTGACGGGTTTTTACTCGGATTCTTACCCGTCTTCGTCGGCGTGATGGGAACCGTTGTTTTTAAGGGAGCCCCGACCGCATGCGTCGCTGACCCTGATCCGCCGAACGTCCAACCCGCACTAGCCCGTAACGCCGCTAATTGAGATTCGGTCATGGTCGCCGTGCTCTGAGTCGTGGTACTACTGGTGCCCCCGCCCGTAATTGGTTTCAAGGCAGGTTTAACGGCTGTGCCGCCGCCTGTTGATTCTTCTTCACCCAAGAATCGCCCTGGGGTAACGGTCTGAACCAAATTCCCCTTTGCATTTTTAACATAGGTTATTTCATCTGCGGCTCGCAACTGGGGAACATAACTTTTGGTTGTAGCTTCAGGGTTATCTGCCGTAGGCGTCTTAACAATAACTTCTTTGACTGGGACTTTGAATACCCCTTCATCGGTATACACTCTCGCCCCATTAATATTCCCTTTCCCATCTCTTAAATATTCAACCTTCGCCGTGTCCGCCAATCCCTTGCCCTGAATAACCTGTTTTTTCATAACTCCTTCCATCTCATCGATTTGCCCGACCAATTGAGACTGGATCGCATTCATCTTTGCAATCGCTTTCGGAGTTAGATTTTTAGCATTAGTTTTTATCTCTTGAATATCCGCTAACTCTTGGCGAGCACTCAATAACCGAGATTGTGTTTCAGAGAGGCTCCCGATCTTCATCATTCCCAGTTTGGCTTGCTCTTCGGCTAATGCTTTCTCGACCGCTTCAAGTTTCTCGGTGCCCGAAATATTGTGAAGTGAGTCTTTCGCCGCCGTCAATTCTTCTTGAAGAGCGTCCACTTTCTCTTGTTGTGCGGCAATCGCCTCTGTACTATTATCACCGTGCACAAGTTGGTCGAGGGTTGACCTGATGTTTGCCGCTGGATCTTCTGGTAAGTCTTTCATCCCCACATCGATTTCGGAACCACGATAGATTTCGTTCGTCTTCAGATATTCAGCATAACTTTTGAATGAAGCCTTAAATTTAGCGTTAGACTCAGTTAAGGTCTTATCTAATTCAGGTAATTTGGATTGTAAATCCTTTAACTGGGATTCCATCTCTTTAATACCGTAACTTTCGGCGTTCGCCGTGACATTAGAACCTAGTTTGTCTAGTGTCGCTTTATAATCGGTTATCTTATCTTTCAAAGTAAGCATATCTTTGTAATTCTGAGCGTAATCAGTTGAGTCCTGTACTACATCTCTATAATCAGCCGTCAACTGAGATTGCTGATATGCGGTTTTACCCATGCGGGCTACGCTTAAGTTGTTTTCCGCATCTCCCAATTGTGTCTTCAAATCTGAGAGGTCGGCATTCGCCGTGGTTAACTGCTCTTGAAGGGAAAAGGTTCTGGTAGGGGATTTGGCGGTCTTCAAATCGTTTTCTATAGAATCCACTTTATCAGCGGCTTCAGTAACCTGCTTATTAAGAGAACTAACGTGTTCTTCAGCTATGGGTTCATCAAGTAGATCGCCCGTAACTTCAGTCAATCCCTTATCCGCTCCGCCCTGAATATGATAATCGGATTGCAACGGACTCTCTTTTGACAATCCTTCAGGCGTGGTTTGTTTTCTCATATTGTCAATGAATTGTTGGGCAACATCTATGTTGGGCGTACCCTTTGGCACAATCTTTGATATTAAACCACCTGCCCCACCCCACAGCGCAAAGACAGATAACGCCGCTTCAACGGCTAACGTAGACCCAGCCGTTTTACCTTCCTTTGCTTGGATGATCGTATTCGTAACGCCGACCACTCCCATGCCCGTGGTTAACGAATCGACAATTATCTTCCCCGTTCTACTTATTCCAGCCAGAGCCCGACCCGCATTCTCACCAAGTGGCGAACCCATTCCGCCACCCCAGTCCAATGCGCCGCCCACTATCAGCGTATCGCCCACGGCGGTCAACACGGCATTCACTATGTCGGAAGTCGTAACATGTTGATGAGATGTAGCCTTAGCAATCGGATTAAGGATACCCGTTATAGGCGCAATCGCCATTTCTCCGACTATCCCCGCTTTCTGCCCAGCCTCTTCAATTTGCATAACAGTTTCAGAGAAAGGATTCGAGCGGTATAAATCTGTACTATAATTTCCCGCAACCTCAGTTTGTTGATCGGCTGTAAGCGAGTTCCATATAATCCGCACTTGGTCTTGTGTAGTCAGGATATGACCTTTGGCATCGGTATAAACAAGTTTCCCACCCAGCAATGCCCGTTTACCTAGTTTGGCATTATCCCAGTAACCAGCATCTTCAATAGCACGATTAAGCGCATCCACATTACCGAGATTGGGACGTTTACTGGTGATCGCTGTATTGATCTCCTGCTGAATGGAGTCGGTCGATACCCCCGTATCACTCGGCGTTATTGAGACTGATGCGTTGGTATTTTTAGCATCAGCATTTGCCTTAGCCGCTGTAACCGACTCGTCAATATCCGATTGCTGGAAGCCAAGACCTAACGCTTGGTCATTCGTAATCTTTCCGTCGAGAATTGCCTGCCCGATCTCGTATTTGGAACCATCTTTGTATCCAGAATCCAATATCTTCATCGCCGCATTGTTCTTTATCGTTTGGGCGACATCTGAACTGGTGATATTAAAGCCCGCTGTATTTACCTGAGCTAAAGTGAGTTTACCATCGGCAACCGCCTGAGTAACGAGATAACCCGTATCTTGTTTATAACCTTTGTTCAGCACGCTCATAACCGTATTGTAGGTTTTCGCCTGTGTAATAGCATCATCCGAAAAGCCGTAAGCTGTTTTCAGCGTGGTAGTATTCACGTTATCGGCAACCGCACGATTGAGGTCGAACCCTCCGCCCACGATAGCGTATTTTACCAACGACCTTTGGGCATTACCCTGAGCAATATCGGCATCCGTGGCTCCCACTGATTTGAGTAACGTAGTATCGACGCCTATCTTGGCGGCTTGTATCACGTTCACATTGAACGTACCATCGGAGTTTACAGTCACGAAGGGAGTTATCTTCGGGTCAGCCAATGCCGCAAGCTGGGGTGGGATAGGTGCCTGTGCATCGATATAACTTTTTAGTAATGCGGCTGTCGCCCGTGATTTAGCCGCTTCTGTTTGATATGCGTTTTTCTGATCGGGAGATACCGAGTGATGTGCTGGGTCGTCGCCATAATATACGCCGTTAAGCGTCCCGTTCTCCGCCAACTGATCGTCGTTCGCCGCTTCCTGTTGCAATTCATTAATCCGCTGTTGGGCGGTTTTCACGGGATCCGACGCATAATAGGCTTGTACCTGAGCGTGATAGGCTTGAACCTGATCGTTGTAAGCGATATTATTCGCTTTCCAATATCCAGTTAGCCCATCGTAGCCAGTAGACTTGTAAAGCCCTTGCTCTGTAGTGGTAAGAGAATTAAAATCGTCGGTAGTCAGCCACATGTCGCCTGCCCCTGGCTTAACATGACTGGCTAAAAACGCTGGGTCGATATAAGTTGTGGTAGTGGTCGATGTCTTTGTCGGCGGATTCGGTATGACCTTTTTTAATCCCGAATCACCATTCTTATTCAATCCCGAACTGGAAGGTTGAATAGTTGTCGGCGGGATCGGAGTTCCACCAATCGAAGATCCTGATACCGCATTTGAAGATATGCCGCCGCCGCCTACCCCCGCTAGATTCTGTCCGCCTGGGATATTTCCATTCAACATACCTCTACCAACCTTATTTTATTATTCTCAATCTTGACTACTAGACCCATCATCCTTCTTATTGAACTTCGAGAAGAGATAGGTATAGGCAAGAGCTATGCAAACAAACGCATACAAAATGAGCATCAAACCAATTCCCACACCGAAAGAAGAGCCAAGAGCGTTAAACGCCCGTGGGGAATAAAGCCCAGTCATTATCGAGAGTCCGCTGGTAATCATAAACACGATCGAACTCTTCAGCCAAAAACCGAGCGCACTAAAGCCCATGACTGCCGCTAAAGCTGGTAAGTAAGTAAAGAGCATCATCTATTCTATTACCCCTTTCGCCCTTCATATATTAAGGCGTTGTCGCTGGTGTTGTTGTCGGCGGTGGAGTCGTCGAAGCTATTGACTGAGAGTAAACTGTAACCCAAAGTCCGCCGACATTCCAACTGACATTGGTATTCTTACCATCTGTCCAAACCGCAACATACGTTATTTTTGCCCTCATAAATTGCTTGATCGTTACATTGGTCGTCCCATATTGCTGTTGAAACTGGGCATCCAAGGTAGCCATCAGCGTTTTGTTATTGTCCCGATTGGTTTTCCATGACATGTAACCCCATCCTGAGCCGCTCAATATCAGGACGGCGAGAATAATCCCAACCAAAGTAAACAACCGCCGATGGGAAGGATTTCGCCCTCTCTTCTCATTCCCTATCGGCTCATTTGATTGGGGTGTTTCTGATTCGGTTTTAATCTCTTCTGGTCTACCGTTATTCAGACTCACCTTTTTAGTCTCGTTTTTTATCAACGTCATCTCCTATTTTTATATTGTTACCGAAGTAACTTAACCAAAGTATAATAATTTTTTTATCGTTTGTCCATCCATTTTATTTAATTCGGGATTTGAATAATGATTCCCGCCGCACCATCAGTTCCATTAGTTGCTACTCCCGTTCCACCAACAGTCGCATTAGAATGAGTACCGCCATTTACTTGTACTGTACCAAGCGTAATAGTAGAATAGACTAATACGACTACTCCACCCCCGCCACCACCACCGCCTGCACAAGCCCAATTGCTACTTGATGTCGCATAGACCCCACCCGATGCACCCCCAGTCCCACCAACAACTTGAGTTGCGATACTACTAAGTCTTAAATTTATAGCCGACGGTAAACTTCTAAAGCCCCCTTCGGTTGCATTAGGGGCAGTTAACAAACCAGCATTAACTGCGGTCTCAACTCCAGGGTTAGAAATTGCTCCTGAACTACCACCGCCCCCACCAAGAGCATTAGAAAATGCGCTTGTAGGAACCCCCGCACCATTAGACACACTATAATATGAGCCTGCCGCTCCCGAATTGCCGCCATTAGCTCGAATAGTCCCATTATTAATTAGTGTTTTTGCGACAATTAGTATTATGCCACCACCCCCACCACCCTCTCCCCCATGAAAGACACTATTGACATTTACTGCGGCACCACGTTGCCCACCGCCAATAGAACCGTAAGCCCCACCAATTGCCCCAGCAAAAGTACCTGCCGCCCCTGAATTATCAATTACTCCGTTATTTGTTAGTGTTCCAGATACAAAAACACGGAAGCCATTTGTGTATAAAGTATATCCATTATTGATTGTTAACGAGGAATAATACATATCTTTGGTGAGAGTAGTATCACCTGAGATTGTGCCAACTCCATCGGAACCATCCCCATAAACCCCTAGTCCACCAGCCGTAATTAGAGTACCTGAAGTCGGCAAGGTAACGGCAGTATTACCTGTTAAAGTCAAACCTAACGTATAGTTTCCAGTGAAGGTTATTGTGTTATTTGCCCCATTAGCAACGCCAGTCCCACCGTAAGCCGTACCGAGTACAGCCCCATGCCAAGTGCCCGTGGTAATCGTGCCTAATGTAGTGATGCTAGTATTGCCCGCCCAAGTACCAAGTGCGGTCGTCGTTTCATAAGCCGCAAGATTAATGGTTAGATGGCTTCCCGATGTTCCCGAACCTGACAGCGGACTATCAGCCGTGACAGTTGCGAGTGCGCCGACATCAGCCGCCGTTGCCCCCGATTTGTTAACCTTCGACCAGAGAATTGACGTGCCACTCCAAGTGCCCGTCGTAATATTACCCACGGTTACGATGTTAGCGGAGCCCGCCCATGTGCCAAGTGCGACGGTAGTTTCGTAAGATGAAAGGTCGATCGCTATTGGGGAACCAACCGTACCGTTGCCTGATAGTGGGGCACTTACGCTAACCGCTGATAACTTCCCATTCCATGTTGTTGCCGAAGAAATGTACGTATCTCCAATCGCTATCCCATGCCAAGTGCCCGTGGTAATCGTGCCTAATGTGGTAATACTGGTATTACCTGCCCAAGTACCAAGTGCGGTCGTCGTTTCATAAGCCGAAAGATCGATAGTTAAATGGCTTCCCGATGTTCCCGAACCTGACAGCGGACTATCAGCCGTGACAGTTGCGAGTGCGCCGACATCAGCCGCCGTTGCCCCCGATTTGTTAACCTTCGACCAGAGAATTGACGTGCCACTCCAAGTGCCCGTCGTAATATTACCCACGGTTACGATGTTAGCGGAGCCCGCCCATGTGCCAAGTGCGACGGTAGTTTCGTAAGATGAAAGGTCGATCGCTATTGGGGAACCAACCGTACCGTTGCCTGATAGTGGGGCACTTACGCTAACCGCTGATAACTTCCCATTCCATGTTGTTGCCGAAGAGATGTACGTATCCCCGATCGCTCCACCATGCCATGTGCCCGTAGTAATTGTGCCTAACGTGGTGACATTAGTCGAACCTGCCCAGCTACCGAGTGCAGATGATGTTTCGTAAGCAGAGAGGTCAATCGATCCTGTGAGCGCATTCCCGCTTAATGTCAAAGTCAGCGGAGACGTACCATTTGCCGAGACTAATCGATAGAGGAAAGCCGCATCCCAATTAGAATGATTATCGGTTATCGACCCCACGGTAGAACCATTGCCTGTTAGTATCCCCGTGAGATTAGTATTCGTCGAAGTGGTGATATTCGTAATACCGCTAGTCGCTAAAGTTTCGAAGTGCGTCCCGTCACTGGCTGGGACGGTCGTTGAATTGGTGATGGCGAGAATGACTTCGTAGCAATTGCCCGCATCTGTCACCACGTCATAAGGAGCGTAATTCTGACCAGACGCCCACGCACCACGCCAGTTAAACCCTTGCCCGTTAGTACCGTTGGTTCCGTTCGTCCCATTGGTGCCGTTAGTGCCATTGCTACCCGCATTCCCCTGATCGCCCTTATCACCCTTATCGCCTTTGGCTCCATTCTGCGCCATCTCATTCCACTGGGCACCGTCCCAAATGTAGGACTTGCCATCGGCGGAATTGTAATACGCCTCATCCAAGACGGGAGAGCCAGGGGCACTTCCCAGTGTGCCCGCCCATGAGATAGACGTGCCGTTCGTTCCGTTTGTCCCGTTCGTACCATTCGTCCCGTTGGTTCCGTTTGTCCCATTGCTACCGTTACTCCCCGCCTGAGCTATTATCGAGAAGTGAGTACCATCGCTGGCAGGCACGGTCGTTGAATTGGTGATGGCAAGAATAACTTCGTAACAATTACCCGCATCCGTCACCACGTCGTAAGGAGCGTAATTCTGACCAGACGCCCAAGCCCCACGCCAGTTAAATCCTTGCCCGTTAGTACCGTTGGTTCCGTTCGTCCCGTTCGTCCCGTTGGTGCCATTGCTACCCGCATTCCCCTGATCGCCCTTATCACCCTTATCGCCTTTGGCTCCATTCTGCGCCATCTCATTCCACTGGGCACCATCCCAAATGTAGGACTTGCCATCGGCGGAATTATAATACGCTTCATCCAAGACGGGAGAGCCAGGGGCACTTCCCAGTGTACCTGCCCATGAGATAGACGTGCCATTGGTTCCGTTCGTGCCGTTCGTACCATTCGTACCGTTGGTGCCATTGCTACCATTACTCCCCGCCTGAGCTATTATCGAGAAGTGC